>JAESGW010000060.1_pt1 | contig 331363 bp, 322 predicted proteins | sample 9269791 | NCBI WGS metagenome assembly JAESGW01 (sample SAMN16773120, study PRJNA677053) | algae metagenome | isolation source: Aphanocapsa lilacina HA4352-LM1 and co-occurring heterotrophs from near cave... | place: USA: Maniniholo cave, near Haena, Kauai, HI | collected 2009-07-28 | reverse complement strand
ACCGCGCCGCGCTGCAGCACAACTTCGACTTCCACTTCGGCATCTACCGCCATTCGGGCATGCCGCAGCTCACCGAGCTGCTGGACCGCATCTGGGTGCAGGTGGGGCCGATGATGAACTTCCTCTATCCCCACGGCCACCCGACCTACGACACCGAGCACCAGCACGTGAACGTGCTGCGCGGGCTGCAGCAGCGCGACACCGCGATGGTGCGCCACGCCATCGAGCAGGACCTGATCGAGGGCGGCCGCGACTTCGTGCGCGTGCTCGGGGAGATCGATGCCAATCCCGCGCGCGCCGAAGAACTGCTCGCGCTGCGCAACCAGCCGCCACCGACCGGCAGAAAGCCTCCCACCCCATGATGGACCACACCAGCGACCCGAACGCGGCGCGCTACGTACTCGACCCCCAGCGCACCGACCTCGCGCGCGAATTCCGCGGCTGCATCCGCGGCCCGCACAGCGAGGAACTGAAGAAGCTCCTGCATCGCATGCGCTGGGGCGCCTTCCCCGGCCGCTATCTGCTGGTGATGGTCGAGCCGGGCCGCCGCTGGGCGCTGGCGCAGATGCCCGACGAGCGCGGCCAGAAGGTCAAGGTGTTCCACGACGTGGTGTTCGAGTCGCTCGACGACGCCGAGTGGCATGTGTTCGGCCTGCGCTGGAAGGCGCTGACCGGCACCGAGCTGAAGCTGGATTGAAGAAGAACACCGCGAGACGACCATGAGCGCCCCCATCGACACCAATGCCTTCGTCGGCTACCCCGACACCCTCAGCGTGCGCGCCGGCGAACGCATCCGATTCCACCTCAGCAGCGAAGCGAAGCAGCAGGCCGACGTGAAGTTCGTGCGCGTGCGCTGCGCCGACGCCGACGCCACCGGCCCCGGCATCAAGTACCGCGAGCTCGCATCGCCGATCGACGGCGTGCACGCGGTCGCGTTCCACGAGGCGCCCTGCGGCTCCTTCATGTCGGTGCCCGCCGATGCGCGCTTCGCGCCCGAGGGTGCGTTCTCGTTCGGCTGCTACGTCTGGCCGACGCGGCTGCTGGCCACGCCGCAGACCGTGCTCGCGCGCTGGTGCGAGGACAGCGGCCGGGGCTGGGCGCTGCAGGTGTCGCGCGAGGGCTTGCACTTGCGCGTGGGCGGTGCCGATGGCGCGATCGAGCTGAAGACCGATGCGCCGCTCGAGCAGCGCCGCTGGTACTGGGTGCAGGGCGCGCTCGATGCGACGACCGGCGAGATGGTGCTGTCGCAATGCCGGCTGGCCGATGGCGCGCTGCCAGAGCAGCGCCGCGAGGCCCGCGCGACGAAGGCGGGCGGCTGGCGCCTCGATTCGCAGGGCCCGCTGACCGTGGCCGCGCATGCGCTGTCGGCCACCGGCGGCCGCTGCGGCGCGCACTACGACGGCAAGATCGAGGCGCCGCGCATCGCCGAGGGCCTGCTGGGCGTGGACGCGCTGCGCCGTTGCGACGACCTCGCGCGCCCGGGCCTGGCCGATGCCGCGCTGATCGCCTGCTGGGACTTCTCGCACGGCATCGACACGCTCGAGGTGCTCGACCGCTCGCCCAACCGCCTCGACGGCCGGCTGCACCAGCTGCCCTGCCGCGGCATGACCGGCGTGCACTGGACCGGCAACGTGCACGACTGGCGGCTGGCGCCGCGTGAGTACGGCGCCATCCATTTCCACAGCGACGACATCTACGACTGCGGCTGGCCCGCGACGCTCGAGCTCGACGTGCCGGCCGACTGGAAGTCGGGCTTCCACGCGCTGCGTCTGCGGCCCGTGGACGGCAGCGCGGCCGAGACCTTCATCACCTTCTTCGTGACGCCCGCGGCCGATGCGAAGCGCGCGCCGCTCGCGGTGCTGGCCGCGAGCATGACCTACATGGCCTACGCCAACAGCGCGCTGCGGCTGCACGCGGTGCACTTCGAGGTGCTGACCGAGCGCCTCCTGATGCTGACCGGCGACGACATCTACCTGCAGGAACATCCCGAGGTCGGCCAGTCGACCTACGACCACCACATCGACGGCAGCGGCCGTGCCTACAGCTCGTGGCTGCGCCCGGTGCTCAACATGCGGCCGCGCTCGCAGCCCGGCAACCTCGCGATCGACAGCCACTTCCTCGACTGGCTCGAGGAGAAGGGCATCGACTACGACGTGGTGACCGACGTCGAGCTCGACCGCCAGGGCGCGGGCGCGCTCGCGGGCTACCGCGTGCTGGCGACGCTGTCGCATCCCGAGTACTACAGCGAGGCGATGATGAACGGCATCATGGCCTTCCAGAACGCGGGCGGGCGCCACCTCGCGCTCGGCGCCAACGGCTTCTACTGGCGCTGCGCCTTTCATCCGAAGGCACCGGCCGCGGTCGAGGTGCGGCGCGGCATGGCCGGCACGCGGACCTGGGAATCGCAGCCCGGCGAGGTGCACCTGGCCGGTACCGGCGAGCCCGGCGCGCTGTGGCGCCACAGCGGCTTCGCGCCGCAGAAGCTGATCGGCGTGGGCTTCTCGGCCATGGTCTACGACCACGCGGGCTACTACCTGCTGACGCCCGATGCGGCCGACGCGCGCGTGGCCTTCGCGGTCGAGGGCATCGCGCAGGGCGAGCGCATCGGCGACTACGGCGTGCGCATCGGCGGCGCGGTCGGCATCGAGATCGACCGCTTCGACGTCGGCCTCGGTTCGCCGCCGCATGCCGTGATGCTCGCGACCTCGCACGGCCTGGGCCCGGGCGCGCTGCCCACGCCCGAGGAGTACCGCACCACGGTGCACGGCCTCGACGGCGAGCAGAACGCGCTGGTGCGCGCCGACATGGTGTTCTTCGAGACCGCGAAGGGCGGCGCGGTGTTCTCCACCGGCTCGATCTCCTATGTGCTCTCGCTGAGCCACAACGGCTACGACAACAACGTGAGCCGCATCACCGGCAACGTGCTGCGGCGCTTCCTCGATCCGGCCCCGTTCGAGCTGCCTGCCTGAGCGTCGCCATGGCCGAGATGCGCATCACCGGCCGCACCGGCATCATGCTGATGCTGGCCGATCCCGTGGCCCACGTGGTGGGCTCGCTGCGGCTCAACGACCGCTTCGCGGCCGAGGGCCTCGACATCGCGGTGTCGCCGCTGCACGTGGCGCCCGCAGATCTCGCGACCGTGGTCGACGCCCTGCGCCGCATGCGCAACGTGCTCGGCTTCGGCGTGACCATCCCGCACAAGATCGCGGTGCTGCCGCTGCTCGACGCGACCACGCCGCGCGCGGCGCGCATCGGCGCGGTCAACTTCGTGCGGCGCGATGCCGAGGGCCGGCTCACGGGCGACAACCTCGACGGCCGCGGCTTCGTCGACGGGCTCGCGGGGCAGGGGATCACGCTACAGGGGCGCCGCGTGCTGCAGCTCGGCGCGGGTGGAGCAGGGCGCGCGGTGGCCTTCGGCATCGCCGAGGCGGGTGCGCGCGAACTGGTGATCCACAACCGCACGAACGCACGGGCCGAGGCGCTGGCGGCCGACGTGGCCGCCGCGTATCTGGGCTGCATCGCGCGCGCGGGCACGAACGATCCGAGCGGCTTCGACCTCGTGGTCAACACCACCTCGATGGGCATGCACGAGGGCGATGCACTGCCGCTCGACGTGGCGCACCTGGCGCACCTGGCGGCCGGCACCGACGTCGCCGAGATCATCATGACGCCCGCGATCACGCCGCTCTTGGCCGCGGCGCAGGCGCGCGGCTGCCGCATCTCGCTGGGCACCTCGATGCTCGATGCGCAGTACGTGCTGGTGAAGGAATTGCTCGGGATCGGTGCGCCGGCGCCTTGAAAGAGGCTTCCGCGGCGGGCGCGGGCCTTGCAAGGGACCCGGGAAAACGAGCAGCGATCGATGGCCTGGTGTCAGGATGGCTGAACGATCGTATGTTATTTTTCCCATCGCCCTGTCCACCGGAATCCCGCGCCGAGGAGCCGCCATGCGCTACGCCCCCAACCACAAGGAAGAGACCCGCGAGAAGCTGCTCGAGAGCAGCCGAGCGATCGCCAAGAAGGGGGGCTTCAGCAGCACCGGCGTCGATGCGCTGATGTCGGCCATCGGCCTCACGGGCGGCGCCTTCTACAGCCACTTCGGTTCCAAGGGCGAGCTGTTCGCGGCGCTGATCGAGCGCGAGATGGAGAACAGCGCCGAGATGCTCGCGGGCACGCCCGACTCTCCGCCCGATCACGTGGCGCGCTGCCTCAAGAGCTACCTCAGCAGCGCCCATGCCCTGCACCCCGAGACCGGCTGTGCGCTGCCCGCGCTGGGCGCCGAGATCGCGCGCTCCGACCCGGCCGTGCGCGCGGCGGTCGAGCGCGGCCTGAAGAAACTGCACAAGGCCTGGAGCCAGCGCCTGGCGGGCGACGACGACGCGGCCTGGGCCGTGATGGCGCAGTGCGTGGGCGCGCTGCTGATGGCGCGCGTGGTCGAGAACGACCGCACGCGCCAGGACATCCTGAACTCGACCCGCCGCGACATCGAGCGCAACCACCTGGACTGAACCGCGCCGGCCGCATGCGCCGCATGCACCGCCGGAATGCTGTCGCGCGCTCGATTGACAGCCCGATGCCTCTCCTTTACCGTGCTTTGGTCCACGAGCGTTCAATCAAGGAGACGACATGAGCCAGGGCAATGCGGGCGCCGGTGTGGCGCTGATCATCGGCGCCGGCGATTCCACCGGCGGGGCGATCGCGAGGCGCTTCGCGGCCGGCGGCTACACCGCCTGCGTGACGCGGCGCGACGCGCAGAAGCTGCAGCCGCTGGTCGAGAGCATCGAGGCGGCCGGCGGCAAGGCCGTGGCCTTCGGCTCCGATGCGCGCAAGGAGGAGGAGGTGATCGCGCTGTTCGAGCAGGTCGAGCGCGAGGTCGGGCCGGTCGAGGTGCTGGTGTTCAACATCGGCGCCAACGTGCCCTCGAGCATCCTCGAGGAGACCGCGCGCAAGTACTTCAAGATCTGGGAGATGGCCTGCTTCGGCGGCTTCCTCAACGGCCGTGAAGCGGCCAAACGCATGGTGGAGCGCGGCCGCGGCACGATCATCTTCACGGGCGCCACCGCGGCCCTGCGCGGTGCCGCCAACTTCGCGGCCTTCGCGGGCGCCAAGCATGCGCTGCGCGCGCTGGCTCAGAGCATGGCGCGCGAGCTGGGGCCACGAAACATCCACGTGGCGCACGTGGTGGTCGACGGCGCGATCGACACCGAGTTCATCCGCACCAGCTTCCCCGAGCGCTACGCGCTGAAGTCGGAGGACGGCATCCTGAACCCCGAGCACATCGCCGAGAACTACTGGCACCTGCACGCGCAGCCGCGCGACGCCTGGACCTTCGAGCTCGACCTGCGTCCGTACATGGAACGCTGGTGAGCGACCGCGCCCCGTTTCCCGTCCTCTTCCTCCACCCTCATCGACCATGAAAACTCGCATCACCGAACTCTTCGGCATCCGCCATCCGATCATCCAGGGCGGCATGCACTACGTGGGCTTCGCGGAACTCGCGGCCGCGGTGTCGAATGCCGGCGGCCTCGGCATCATCACCGGGCTCACGCAGAAGACGCCCGAGCTGCTGGCGCGCGAGATCGCGCGCTGCCGCGAGATGACCGACCAGCCGATCGGCGTGAACCTCACCTTCCTGCCGACCTTCTCCAAGCCGCCCTATCCCGAGTACATCGCCGCGCTCATCGAGGGCGGCGTGCGCATCGTCGAGACCGCGGGCCGCAGCCCCGAGGAACACATGCCGGCGCTCAAGGCGGCCGGCGTGAAGGTGATCCACAAGTGCACCTCGGTGCGCCATGCACTGAAGGCCGAGCGCATCGGCTGCGACGCGGTCAGCGTCGACGGCTTCGAGTGCGGCGGCCATCCGGGCGAGGACGACGTGCCCAACATGATCCTGCTGCCGCGCGCGGCCGACGAGCTGCGCATTCCCTTCGTCGCCTCGGGCGGCATGGCCGACGGCCGCAGCCTCGTGGCCGCGCTCGCGCTCGGCGCCGAGGGCATGAACATGGGCACGCGCTTCATCGCCACGCAGGAGGCGCCGGTGCACGAGAACGTGAAGCGCGCGATCGTCGCGGCCAGCGAGCTCGACACGCGGCTGGTGATGCGCGGCCTGCGCAACACCGAGCGCGTGCTCAACAACAAGGGCGTGGAGGAACTGCTGGCGATCGAGCGCGCGAAGGGCGCCGAGCTGCAGATCTCGGACATCCACGACCAGGTGGCGGGCATCTACCCGCGCGTGATGATCGAGGGCGACGTGGACGCGGGCGCCTTCAGCTGCGGCATGGTGGCGGGCCTGATCCACGACGTGCCGACCGTGCGGGAACTGGTCGACCGCATCATGGCCGAGGCCCATGGGCTGATCGCGGCGCGGCTCGCGGGAATGCTCGAGACGGCCTGAGAACCACGGCAGCGGCACCGGATGTCCGGAACCGGCCGGACCTGGTGCGCCGGCTTGCGGTATTTTCGAGGGCCGCATCCGCCATGACCCTCGAGCTCTTCCCCGCCACCGACGAACCGTTTCGCGCACCCGAGCCGCTGGGCCCGGGCGCCTGCGTGCTGCGCGGCTTCGCGCTGCCGTTCGCGAGCGAGCTGCTGGCCGCGCTGCCGCGCATCGAGGGCGTGTCGCCGTTCCGGCACCTGGTGACGCCTGGCGGCTACACCATGTCGGTGGCGATGACGAACTGCGGGCCACTGGGCTGGGTCAGCGACCGCAGCGGCTACCGCTACGACCCGATCGATCCGTTGTCCGGCAAGCCCTGGCCCGCCATGCCCGCCGCGTTCGCGCGGCTCGCGCGCGAGGCGGCCGAGACGGCAGGCTTCGCGGGCTTCGCGCCCGATGCCTGCCTGGTCAACCGCTACCAGCCCGGCACCCGGCTCTCGCTGCACCAGGACCGCGACGAGCGCGACCATGGCGCGCCGATCGTCTCGGTGTCGCTGGGCATGCCGGCGGTGTTCCAGTTCGGCGGGCTCGCGCGCGGCGACGCGGTCGAGCGCGTGCCGCTCGCGCATGGCGACGTGGTGGTGTGGGGCGGTCCCGACCGGCTGCGCTTCCATGGCGTGCTGCCGCTCAAGGACAAGCCGCATGCGCTGCTGGGCAGCGTGCGCATCAACCTGACCTTCCGCAAGGCCGGCTGAGCCGCGCGCTCAGCGCAGCGTGACTTCGAGGCCGTCGAAGGGCGCGTCGAACTCGCTGCGCCAGACCTGGCCGGGCTCGATCGGCCAGGCGTCGGTCCAGGTGCCGGTGGTGACCACCTCGCCCGGCTGCAGCGCGGGCGCGCCGGGGCAGGCCTGCAGCTCGTGCAGGAAGTGCAAGAGCGCATGCAGCGGGCCGTCGAGCACGTTGGCGCCCGTGCCTTCCTCGATCGGCGTGCCGTCGCGCGACAGGCGCAGGCGCGTGCGCGCGAGCAGCGCGTCGAGCGCCGCGCCGTCGCTCGCGAACTCGCGCGGCGGCCGTTGCCGTCCGACCAGCAGGCGCGCATGCAGCGCGCCATCGGCCACGGTGTCGGCGGCGCCGAACTTCCAGCCTTCGCAGTGCGACTGCACGATCTCGAAGCCCGGCGCGATCCACTCGACGCAGGCGAACAATTGCTCGAGCGTGGCGCCTTGCGGCGGCGTGGCGGCGATGCCGAACACGACCTCGGGCTCGATGCGTGGCTGCACCGTGCCCGCGAGGTCGACGATGCCCCGGCCGTCGCACAGCGTCAGCGTGGTGTTCCACACCGGGCCCCAGATCGGCGCGAACACGCCATAGCGTTGCCAGATGGTGCGGTTGGTGAAGCCGACCTTGTAGCCCACGGGCCGTTCGCCGCGCGCGAGTCGCAGGGCGCGCAGCGCGAGCGCGTCGGCATAGGCGGCGGGCAGGCCGGCGGCAGTGCGGTCGGGGCGATCGGCGGGCCACAGCGTGGCGCGGTCGTAGTGGTCGAGCACGTCCTGGGGAGTCATCGGGCCAGTCTACAAAGGGATGGCGGGCCGTGTATCGGCAGTTACACGGTGCCGTCGTGAACTCGGGGCGATACTGCGGGTCACAGGCCGCTGTCGTCCGTTTCGCCGTCCCCCGATGTTCATTCCTTCCTTCTCTTCACCCGTGGCGCGCCTGCTCGGCGCCGGTGCCCTCTGTCTCGCGAGCCTCGCCGCGCAGGCGCAAGCGCTGCCGCCCGGCGTGCGGCTCGGCATGTCGGCCGACGAGCTGCGCGCCGCGCTGCCCTCGGCCGAGCGCGTGGCGCGGCCGCAGCGGCTCGCTGGCGGCCTGCTGGGCAGCTGGCATGGCGCGCCCCAGGCGCTGGCGGGGCTGGTGTTCGAGCCGACCTTCTTCTTCGCCGATTCGCAGCTGCGGCGCGTGGAGTACGCGGCCTCGGCGCAGGGCCTGCCCGATGGCGGCGGCGCGGCCTTCGCCGAACTGCTGCAGTGGGGCCGCGGTACTTTCGGCGCCGAACTCGCGGCCAACGATCCGGGCAGCGCCTATGCGGCCTGGAGCAGCGGCGAGATGGATGTCTACGTGCAGCGCGTCGGCGACCCGCGCCGCGCCAGCGTTCGCCTGGTCTACAAGCAGCGCCAGCTGCGCGACGGCAGCGAGCTGTGAAGCCGTGAGGCGGCGGCCTCAGGCCGTCTTGAGCATCCCGCGTTCCTCGATGAAGCGCACCACCTCGGCCACGCCGGTCAGGGTCTTGAGGTTGGTCATCACGTAGGGCTTCTGGCGGCGCATGCGCTGCGTGTCCTGCTCCATCACGTCGAGGTTGGCGCCCACGTAGGGCGCGAGGTCGGTCTTGTTGATGACGAACAGGTCGCTCTTGGTGATGCCGGGGCCGCCCTTGCGCGGGATCTTCTCGCCCGCGGCCACGTCGATGACGTAGATCGTGAGGTCCGAGAGCTCGGGGCTGAAGGTGGCCGCGAGGTTGTCGCCGCCCGATTCGACGAACACCACGTCGGCATCGGGAAAGTCCTCGAGCATGCGGTCGATGGCCTCGAGGTTGATCGAGGCATCCTCGCGGATCGCGGTGTGCGGGCAGCCGCCGGTCTCCACGCCCATGATGCGTTCGGCCGGCAGCGCGCCGGCCACGGTCAGCAGGCGCTGGTCTTCCTTGGTATAGATGTCGTTGGTGATCGCGACCAGGTCGTAGTTGTCGCGCATCGACTTGCAGAGCATCTCCAGCAGCGTGGTCTTGCCCGAGCCGACGGGGCCGCCGATGCCCACGCGCAGCGGCGGCAGCTTCTTGGTGCGGTGGGGGATGTGGTGCAGGGCGGAGGTCATGGTGGGTGCGTGAAGGGAAAAATCTAGCTGCGGAAGAGCCGCGAGTACTGGGTTTCGTGCCGCGCCGACAGCACGGCCAAGAGCGGCGCGAAGGCCTGCCGATCGTCGTCGGACAGCTGCATCGCATGGTTCACGGCCGCGGGAATCTCCTGCGCGAGCCGCCCGAGGATGCGCTGTCCCACGCTCTGCCCGAGCGGCACGGCCTTGACCGCGGCCGCGACCATGTTCTCGGCCCAGCCGAAGGCAAAGGCCAGGCAGCCGTCGTGCACCGAAGCACCCGAGCGATGGGCCGCGAACGCGAAGGCCACGGGATAGCTCGCGGGCAGGCCGGCGAAGACCTCGGCCGTGTCGGCATGGTGCAGCTTGAGCCATTCGACGAAGGAGCGGCCCATCTGTTCGGTCTGCAGGAAGAACTCGGCCGATTCGCGGGTCTGCAGCACCCAGTCGTTGAGCACGTGGACGCGCTGTTTGTCGTCGGCGCGCCAGGCCGCGATGGCTTGCGCGACCAAGGCGAGGTCGCCGCGCGCGAAGCTCAGGTGCAATTGGTCGGACAGCCATTCGGCGGCACTGGCCTCGGAGTCGACGCCGGCCCATTCGACGGCGGCCTCGACGCCTTCGGAGTACGAGAAGCCGCCGACCGGGAGTGCGGGGGAGGCTAGCCAGATGAGCTGGAGGAGGCTTTGGGGCTGTGGTGTGTCAGCCATGTCGGCTCTCGTCCGAAGGGTGACGCATCGGTTGTTCTGGTCCGGGGCGCGTGCACAGGACAGCGGGTACTTCCCTCCGCGAATGTCCCCCGCCTTCGGCTCCTCCTTTATTTCGCTGCGGGAAGCACCCACTGCCCTGTGCACGAGAAGCGCAGCGGTGGTGCCGGCCGATCAAGCACGGCGCGTCAGGCGCACGTCGATGGGGTACTCCCCGCAGCGAAATAAAGGAGGAGCCCGAAGGGCGGGGGACATTCGCGGAGGGGAGTACCCCATCGGCGTGCGCCCGCCCCCACCGAAACAAACGGCCTCGAACGGAGATCCCAGCCCCCATCTCAGTGAGAGTGCCCATGATGACCATGGTCATGCGCATCGAGCAACTCCGGCGCCAACACCAGCGGCTTCGGCCCCGAGGAGTGCGCATGACCATGCGAGTGATCATGGCCGTGGTCATGGCTATGACCACCCCCATGCGAATGCTCATGCGACCCATAGGCCCCGCCCTCGGGCTCGAAGGCCTCCTCGACCGCCACCACGATCAGGTGCATCGACCGCAGCATGTCGGCCAGCACATGGTCGGGTTCGATCTTCAGGTGGTCGGGCTTGAGCTCGATCGGCACATGACGGTTGCCCAGGTGGTAGGCCGCGCGCGTCAGGTCGAAGGGCGTGCCGTGGGCCGTGCAGTGCGTGATGCGCAGCACCGGCTGAGGCGCAGCGATCACACGCACCAGCGAACCGTCTTCCGCCACCAGCACGTCGCCGCCGCGCACGGCCGTGCCGCGCGGCAGGAACACGCCGATCTGCCGGCCCTGCGAATCGGTGGCGTCGAAACGGCTTTTCTGGCGCACGTCCCAGTCGAGTTCGATGGTGGCGGCGCGCTTGAGCAGCACGGGCGCGAGGCCGCGGCCCTGGGGCATGAGTTTGTTGGCGGTGAGCATGGTGCGGTGGGACGCGTGGCGCGTCTGAAGACATAGGAACGATGCTTTCAAGGATACGCAGCCTGTCAAGCCGGCGTGCCACGCCGGATTTTCGGGCCTTGTCTCAGAACAGGAAGTAGCGCTGCGCCATCGGCAGCAGCTTCGCCGGCTCGCAGGTCAGCAACTGCCCGTCCGCGCGCACCGCATAGGTCTGCGCATCGATCTCCATCTTCGGCGTGTAGCCGTTGTGGATCAGGTCCTTCTTGCGCACGTTGCGGATGTTCTTCACCGCCGCCAGGTTCTTCGCCAGCCCGTAGCGCTCCTTGATGCCCGCGGCCAGGCCGGCCTGCGAGACGAAGGTCAGCGAGCCCTTCGCGAGCGAGCCGCCATAGGCGCCGAACATCGGGCGGTAGTGCACCGGCTGCGGCGTCGGGATCGAGGCGTTGGGGTCGCCCATCGCGGCCATCGCGATGCTGCCGCCCTTGATGATGGTGAAGGGCTTCACGCCGAAGAAGGCCGGCTTCCACACCACGATGTCGGCCCACTTGCCGACCTCGATCGAACCCACCTCGTGTGCGATGCCGTGCGCGATCGCGGGATTGATCGTGTACTTGGCCACGTAGCGCTTGGCGCGGAAGTTGTCGTTGCGCGCGCTGTCCTCGGGCAGAGTGCCGCGCTGCAGCTTCATCTTGTGCGCGGTCTGCCAGCAGCGCAGCACCACCTCGCCCACGCGGCCCATCGCCTGGCTGTCGGAGCTGAACATGCTGATCGCGCCGAGGTCGTGCAGCACGTCCTCGGCGGCGATGGTTTCCTTGCGGATGCGCGACTCGGCGAAGGCCAGGTCCTCGGCGATGCCGGCATCGAGGTGGTGGCACACCATGAGCATGTCGACGTGTTCGTCGAGCGTGTTCACGGTGTAGGGCATGGTGGGATTGGTCGACGAGGGCAGGAAGTTCGCCTCGCCCACCACGCGCAGGATGTCGGGCGCATGGCCGCCGCCCGCGCCCTCGGTGTGGAAGGCGCAGATCGCGCGGCCGCCCACGGCCGCGATCGTGTTCTCGACGAAGCCCGATTCGTTGAGCGTGTCGCTGTGGATCGCCACCTGCGTGTCGGTGGCATCGGCCACGTCGAGGCAGTTGCTGATCGCCGAGGGCGTGGTGCCCCAGTCCTCGTGCAGCTTGAGGCCGATCACGCCGGCCTCGATCTGCTCGTGCAGCGCGCCGGGCAGGCTGGCGTTGCCCTTGCCCAGGAAACCGAGGTTCATCGGGAACGCGTCGGCCGCCTGCAGCATGCGCTCGATGTGCCAGGGCCCGGGCGTGGAGGTGGTCGCGAAGCTGCCGGTGGCGGGGCCGGTGCCGCCGCCCAGCATGGTGGTCACGCCCGAGGCCAGCGCCTCCTCGATCTGCTGCGGGCAGATGAAGTGGATGTGGCTGTCGATGCCGCCGGCGGTGACGATGTTGCCCTCGCAGCTGATGATCTCGGTGCCCGGGCCGATCACGATATCGACACCCGGTTGCACGTCGGGATTGCCGGCCTTGCCGATGGCGGCGATGCGGCCGTCCTTCAGGCCGATGTCGGCCTTGACGATGCCCCAGTGGTCGAGGATCAGCGCGTTGGTGAGCACCGTGTCGACGGCGCCGTGCGCGCGCGTGCGCTGCGACTGCGCCATGCCGTCGCGGATCGTCTTGCCGCCGCCGAACTTGACCTCCTCGCCGTAGCCGCCGGCGCGCAGCGTGTAGTCGGCCTCGACCTCGATCAGCAGCTCGGTGTCGGCCAGCCGCACGCGGTCGCCCACCGTGGGGCCGAAGATTTCTGCGTAGGCGCGCCTGCCTATGGTTGCCATGTCGTTCCTTGTCTTGCGGGAGAGGCCGCGGGCCGGTTCTCGGCGGGGCCGGTGAAATTCAGCAGGTCGCGCATCGAGGCGACCGCCAGCGCCATGAACGCGAGGGCGCACAGGCGGTGCGTCACGCCGGCCCAGCGCGATGCCGAGCGGTCGAAGAGCCTGGCGACGAGGCCCGCGCAGACGAAGCACCAGAGCACGGAGGCCGCCATGAAGCCGGTGAAAAAGACGGCGTAGTGGGCGGTAGTCGGTCGGTCCATGCCGAGGCCGGCCATGGCGCTGCCGAGTGCGGCCCAGTAGGCCAGGTTCTGGGGATTGGTGGCGGAGAGGATCACGCCCGAGCGCAGCGCCCGCCTCGCGGGCACGGCCCGCGCGCGCTCGATGCCGGCATCGCGCTTCGCCGCGCGCCAGCTGTCGACCGCGAGCCAGGCGAGATAGAGCACGCCGGCGATGCCCAGCGGCCAGCGCAGGGCATCGATCTGCATCAGCGCGCCCGCGCCGGCCAGGCCCAGCACGGCCCACAGCGCGTCGCCGACCAGCGAGCCCACCTGGACGGCGAAGGCCGGACGGAAACCGCCCTGCAGTCCCTGGCGTACGGTTTCCGCGAACACGGCCCCCGGCGCGGCGTTGAACACCAGGCCCAGCAGAAAGGCGGAGAGCGCGAGTGACAGCATGCCGGCGCCCGTTCAGAGCTTGCCCTGAACCAGTCCGCGAAACCCGTAGACGATGCGGTCGCCCGAGAAATCGACCAGTTCGACCGTGCGCTGCTGCCCCGGCTCGAAGCGCACCGCGGCGCCCGACGCGATGTTCAGGCGCATGCCGCGCGCGGCCTCGCGGTCGAAGCCGAGGGCGCCGTTGGTTTCGGCGAAGTGGTAGTGGGAGCCGACCTGTATCGGCCGGTCGGCCGTGTTCTGCACCACCAGCGTGAGGGTGCGGCGGCCCGGGTTGAGCGGGTGGTCGCCGTCGTCGGTGAGGATTTCGCCGGGGATCATGAGCGGGGGCCTCGCCTCAGATCGCCTGCGCCAGCAGCGTGGCGCCGAGGCCGACCACCGCGGCGCCCGCGATGCGCGGCAGCCAGGCGCTGGCATGGCGCAGCGCCCAGCCCAGCGCGATGCCGGCGGCATGCAGCAGCACGGTCGCGCCGACCATGCCGGCGAGCGTGAGGGCGGCGTCGTGCTCGCCCGCGAGCTCGTGGCCGTGCGCCACGCCGTGGAAGACCGCGAACAGGCCGACCACCGCCATCGCCACGCCGGCCGGCAGGTGCACGCGCGCGGCCACGAGCAGGCCCAGCACCAGCAGCGAGGCCGCGATCATCGGTTCGACGGCCGGCAGCTGCAGCCCGGCCAGGCCGACCAGCGCGCCCGCCAGCAGCATGCCGGCGAAGGCCAGCGGTGCCCACAGCAGGTCGGGCCAGGCGCGGCGCGCCGACAGCGCGCTCCAGACGCCCACCGCGACCATCGCCGCGAGGTGGTCGGCGCCGGTCAGCGGATGCATGAAGCCGGCCACGAGGCCGTGGTGCAGGCCGCCGTCGACGCCGGTGTGGGCGCTGGCCGCCAGGGGCAGCAGGGCGGCGGCGAGCAGGGCGAGGGTCCTGGAGGAGATCGATGGGCGCATGAGGGCTTGTCCTTGGTTGTTCTGGGTGTGCGGTCGTTCAGACGATGGGCTGGTGCACCGTCACGAGCTTGGTGCCGTCGGGGAAGGTGGCTTCGACCTGGATGTCGGGGATCATCTCGGCGATGCCGTCCATCACGTCGGCGCGGGTCAGCACGCTGCGGCCCTCGCTCATGAGCTCGGCCACGCTCTTGCCGTCGCGCGCGCCTTCCATGACGGCGGCCGAGATCAGGGCGATGGCTTCGGGGTAGTTGAGCTTGAGACCGCGGGCCTTGCGGCGTTCGGCGAGCAGTGCCGCGGTGAAGATCAGCAGCTTGTCTTTTTCGCGCGGAGTCAGTTCCATGGAGACGGCATCGGGTGGCGGGAGGAGGCGGCCATTATGGGCAGAGCAGGGCTGTTGCAACAGTCGTGCCCTGTTCGCCGAATGCCGTATGGCGCCGGGCCCGCGGGGCGCCGGGTGGCACGAAAGATGCACCGAAACGGTGTGAACCCTGGCCCGCCCTCCGCCGTCCCCCCCACCGAGTCCGACGACGCGCCGCAGCGCATCGTCAAGGTGCGGCGCGACTACAACAGCTGGGTCGCGAGCGAAACCCTCGAGGACTACGCGCTGCGCTACACGCCGCAGCGCTTTCGCAAATGGTCCGAGTGGCGGGTCGCCAACACGGCCTTCGGCGCGGCCTCGTTCCTGATCCTGGAGGCGGTGGGCGCCACGCTGCTGGTGCAGTACGGCTTCGCCAACGCCTTCTGGGCCATCCTGGCCACGGGGCTGATCATCTTCCTCGCGGGCCTGCCGATCAGCGTGTACGCGGCGCGCTACGGCGTCGACATGGACCTGCTCACGCGCGGCGCCGGCTTCGGCTACATCGGCTCCACCCTGACCTCGCTGATCTACGCGAGCTTCACCTTCATCTTCTTCGCGCTCGAGGCGGCCGTGATGGCCTACGCGCTCGAGCTGGCGCTGGGCATCCCGCCGGTCTGGGGCTACCTGGTCTGCGCGCTGGTGGTGATCCCGCTGGTCACGCACGGGGTGTCGGCGATCAGCCGGCTGCAGCTGTGGACGCAGCCGCTGTGGCTGCTGATGCTGGTCGTGCCCTTCGCCTATGTGCTGGTGCGCGATCCTGGTGCGTTCGCGGGCATCACGCACTACAACGGCGCCAAGGGTGGTGCGCAAGGATTCAACTTGCACCTGTTCGGTGCTGCGCTCACGGTGGGCATCGCGCTCATCACGCAGATGGGCGAGCAGGCCGACTACCTGCGCTTCATGCCCGCGCGCACCGCGGCCAGCCGCGGCCGCTGGTGGGCCGGCGTGCTGGCCGGCGGGCCGGGCTGGGTGGTGCTGGGCGTGGTCAAGATGCTCGGCGGCGCCGCGCTGGCCTACCTCGCGATCACGCACATGGTGCCGGTGGAGCGCGCGGTCGACCCGAACCAGATGTACCTCGCGGCCTACGAGTACGTGTTCCCCAACTATGGCTGGGCGGTGGCGGCCACCGCGCTGTTCGTGGTGATCTCGCAGCTCAAGATCAACGTCACCAACGCCTACGCGGGCTCGCTGGCCTGGAGCAACTTTTTCTCGCGCGTGGCCCACAGCCATCCGGGGCGCGTGGTATGGGTAGTGTTCAACGCGCTGATCGCCTTCATGCTGATGGAGATGAACGTGTTCGAGGCGCTGGGCGACGTGCTCGGGCTGTTCGCCAACATCGCCATCGCCTGGATGATGGCCGTGGTGGCCGACCTGGTCATCAACAAGCCGCTGGGCTTCTCGCCGCCGGGCATCGAGTTCAAGCGCGCCCACCTGTGGGACATCAATCCGGTGGGCGTGGGCGCGATGGCGCTGGCCTCGCTGCTGTCGATCACCGCGCACCTGGGCGTGTTCGGGCCGCTGGCGCAGGCCTTCTCGGCGCTGATCGCGCTCGGCACGGCGCTCGTCGCCTCGCCGCTCCTGGCCTGGGCCACGGGCGGGCGCTACTACCTGGCGCGCGGCTCGGTCGAGGGCGCCGCGGTGGCCGCCGGCCGGCCGGTGCAGTGGGCCCGGGTGGAATCCGAAGGCGCCTACCGCCGCCTCGCGGTGCAGCGCTGCGTGATCTGCGAGCGCGAGTACGAAGGCCCCGACATGGCCCACTGCCCGGCCTACCAGGGCGCGATCTGCTCGCTGTGCTGCACGCTCGACGCGCGCTGCGGCGACCTCTGCAAGCCGCATGCGAGCCTGTCGGCGCAGTGGTCGGCGGTGCTGCGCTGGCTGCTGCCGCGGCGCAGCTGGCGCTACCTCGACACCGGCCTGGGCCACTTCCTGCTGCTGATGCTGATCATCGTGCCGCTGCTGGCGGTGGTGTTCGGCGTGCTCTACCAGCAGGAGCTGCGCGCGCTCGGCGAGCGCGCGCTCGAGCTGGCCGCGCAGAGCGAGGTGGCGCAGGCGCTCGCGGCCGCGCAGCAGGCCTCGCTGCGTTCGGGCTTCCTCAAGGCCTACATGGCGCTGCTGGTGATCGCGGGCATCGTGGCCTGGTGGCTGGTGCTGGCGCACCAGAGCCGCAAGGTGGCGCAGGAGGAATCGAACCGCCAGACCCACCTGCTGGTGCGCGAGATCGAGCTGCACCGCGAGACCGACCGCGCGCTGCAGTCGGCCACGCGCACCGCCGAGGAGGCGCGCGAGGTGGCCGAGCAGGCCAAGCTCGCGGCCGAGCAGGCCCGGCGCGCCGCCGACCAGGCCAACCAGGCCAAGAGCCGCTACATCAGCGCCATCAGCCACGAGCTGCGCACGCCGCTCAACAGCATCCTCGGCTATGCGCAGCTGATGGGCGAAGACCACTCCGTGCCGCCGCACCGCCAGCAGGCGGTGGCGGTCATCAAGCGCGGCGGCGAGCATTTGCTGTCGCTGATCGAGGGCACCCTGGCGATCGCCCACATCGAGGCCGGCAAGCTCACGCTGCATGCGCGGCCGATGCGCTTCGCCGACACGCTGCGCGAGCTGGCCGACATGTTCGAGCTGCAGGCGGCCGAGAAGGGCCTGGCCTTCCGCTTCGAGGCCGCGGGCACGCTGCCCGAGGTGGTGCGCGCCGACGAGAAGCGGGTCTGCCAGATCCTCATCAACCTGCTGGGCAACGCGATCAAGTTCACGGCCGCGGGCCAGGTCACGCTGCGGCTGGCCTACGCACGTGAGTTCGCCGCGGTGGAGATCGAGGACACCGGCCCGGGCATGACGGCGGCCGAGATCGAGCGCATCTTCGAGCCCTTCGCGCGCGGCGATTCGGCCGGCGCCGCGGCCGCGCCGGGCGCGGGGCTGGGCCTCACCATCGCCAAGATGCTGACCGACCTGATGGGCGGCGAGATGAAGGTCAGCAGCACGCCGGGCGTGGGCTCGCTGTTCTGCGTGCGGCTGTTCCTGCCGCGCGTGCATGAGGCGGTGGCCGGTGCCGGCCGGCCGCAGCCGGTGCAGCGCGCGCGGCGCGGCTACGAGGGTGCGCGCCGCCGGCTGCTGGTGGTCGACAACGAGGAAGCCGATCGCGAGCTGCTGGGCCATGTGCTGGCGCCGCTGGGCTTCGAGCTGCGCAGCGCGGCCAGCGGCCACGATGCGCTCGACCTGATCGCCGCCGGTTACCGGCCCGACGCCATGTTCGTCGACCTCGCGATGCCCGGCATCGACGGCTGGGAGACCATTCGCCGAGCGCGCCGGCTCGGGCTGGCCGACGCGGCGCTGGCGATCGTCTCGGCCAACGCCTTCGACAAGGGGCTCGACAACGACGTGGAGATCGCGCCCGAGGACTTCTTCGTGAAGCCGGTGCGCCACACCGAGCTGCTCGACTGGCTCGAGCGCCGGCTCGGCCTGCGCTGGACCGAAGCGGCCGCGGCGAGCGCGCCGGCGCCGGTGCAGCCGGTGCTGCGGCCGCCCTCGCGCGAGCGGCTGCGCGCGCTCGACGAGGCCGTGAGCCTCGGCTACTTCCGCGGCATCATGAACCAGCTCGACGCCATCGACCGCGAGCAGCCCGAGTGCGCCGCCTGGACCGAGGCGCAGCGCGTGCTGGCGCGGCAGTTCCAGTTCGAGGCCATGGGCCGCGCGCTGGCCGAGGCGGCCCATGCGGGATGACATACAGATGAATACACCGGTCCCCTCTGTCGAACCCGTGCCGCTCGCGCAGTCGCTGCGCGACAAGAGCGCCAACAGCGACCTGGTGCTGATCGTGGACGACGTGCCCGACAACCTCGCGGTGCTGCACGACGCGCTCGACGAATCGGGCTACACGGTGCTGATCGCCACCAACGGCGAGCAGGCCTTGCAGCGCGCCGCGCAGGCGCGGCCCGACATCGTGCTGCTCGACGCGATGATGCCGGGCATCGACGGCTTCGAGGTCGCGCGCCGGCTCAAGGCCGACGGGATGACGGCGCACATTCCGATCGTCTTCATGACCGGCCTGACCGAGACCGAGCACCTGGTGGCCGCGCTCGAGGCCGGCGGCGTGGACTACGTGACCAAGCCGATCAAGCCCAAGGAGGTGCTGGCGCGCATGAACGTGCACCTGCAGGGCGCCCGGCGCGCGCGCCAGGTGGCGCGCCAGGCCGGCCAGGCGCGCAACGCGCTCGACGCCTTCGGCTACGCCAGCATCACGGTGCGGCTGCCCGAGGGCCGGCTGATCTGGCAGACGGCGCTGGCGCGCGACCTGCTGCAGCGCTACTGCGAGACGCGCGCGCCCGAGACCCCGGCCGCCGTGCTCGACTGGCTGCGCAGCCATGCGCCGGCGGCGCGCCAGCGCGGCGTGGAGCCGCCGGCGCTGTCGATCGCGCAGGGCGCCAGCAGCCTCACGCTGCGGCTGCACCAGCAGACCGGGCACGACGACGACGGCGACGAGTGGATGATCATCATGCGCGAGGTGTCCGACACCGCCGTGATCGAGGCCATGAGCCTGAGCCTCAAGCTCACGGCGCGCGAGGCCGAGGTGCTCTACTGGGTGGTCAAGGGCAAGACCAACAAGGACATCGGCGAGATCCTCGGCAGCAGCCCGGCCACGGCCAAGAAGCACCTCGAGCGCGTCTACGTGAAGCTCGGCGTGGAGACGCGCACGGCCGCGGCCGGCGTGGCGATCAAGCGCATCCGCGAGCTGCAGCCGCAGTTCGAGATCTAGCGTTCCAGCGTTCGGGCGGCGGCGTCACGCCGCCGACTTTCCACCTGCCTAGAATCGCGCGCCGGTTCACCGGAACGCCCGCGATGAAGAACAAGGAACACGCCACCAGAGGGATGCGCATCGGATGGCTGCTGGCCGCCTGCGGCCTGTGGGCCGGCGCGGGCGCGCACGCGGCCGGCCATTTCGACATCGACGATGCCGCCACCCTCGATCCGGGCCAGTGCCAGTACGAGACCTGGTGGGGCCGCACCGGCCCCGAGCCGGTCATCGGCTTCCACCTGGGCCCGGCCTGCCGCATCGGTCCCGTGGAGCTGGGCTTCAACCTCGACCGGCTGTCGACGCTGGGCGTGCGCACGGTCACCGGCGGGCCGCAGATCAAGTGGAATTTCTTCGGCCCGGCGCCCGATGCCACCTGGAGCGCCGCGATCTCGGCCGGCACGGTGTCGGATTTCCGCACCGGCGGCCGCACGGGCGGGCAGCTCGTGGTGCCGGTCAGCTGGCGCCCTACGCCGGAGCTGCAGATCCACGCCAACCTCGGCGCCGACTGGGCGCCCGGCACCGGCCAGCGCACGGCGCGCGGTGGCCTCGCCTGCGAGTGGGCGCTCAACGACACACTGTCGCTGATCGCCGAACGCAGCCGGGTCTCGCGGCTGTGGACCTCGCGCGTGGGGGCGCGGGTCAACCTCACGCCGTTGATCAGCCTCGACCTCAGCGCCTCACGGACCGGGCCGCAGGGCGTGCGCGGGGTCGTGATCGGCCTGAACCACGAGTTCAGCTGGAAGTGAGGTTGCGCCGCGCCCGGTGCGCGGCCGCCTTCGCGCGGTTGCCGCACGAGGCCATGCTGCACCAGCGGCGCGAGTGGGTCTTGGTGCGGTCCAGGAACATCAGCGTGCAGGCGTGGCCTTCGCAGGCGCGCACCCATTCGAAACGCTCGTCGCACAGCAGCGCGGCCATGGCGCGCGCGATCGGCTGCAGCAGCTGATCGGGCGCCGAGAAGGGCTCGACGCGGCGCAGCCGCAGGCCGCCGCCCTCGGGGTCGGCCGCGACCTCCACATGGCTGCTGTCCTGCGCGAGCAGGCGGTTCAGGGCCCCGAGCTCGGCCGCCGCCTCCGTGTCGAGCGGCCGGCCCGCGTGGCGTTCGGCGAAGTGCCGGAAACCGTCGCGCAGTTCGCGCGCGCGTTGCGCCACCGCATCGAGCGCGGCCACGCCGCCCTTGGCGGCCCGCAGCCGCTCGGCATCGGCCGGCGCGATCAGCTTCGCCGCCAGCAGCCATTGCAGCAGCGCCGCGCCATCGGCCAGCCATTCGACCCGCACGCCGTCGGGCGTGGCAGTGCTGTTGACGAAATCGAGCGCGAGATGGTCGCCGACGAAGGGCGCGGGCATGGGGGCGGCGGTGGTGGTCATGGCGAAACTCCTGGCGCGATGATAACCGTCAAAAAATAGATTGACAGGTTACTCGACCGTGAATAACCTTTAAAAACGTCGTTAGCAGGTTATTCAAGCCCGGGAGTCCCCGGGCGCCGCCATCGGCTTGCAGGAGTCTTCCCATGGTTCGTTTCCACACCGTCGCCGTCGGCGCGCACAAGGTCTTCTATCGCGAGGCCGGCGATCGCTCGCGACCCACCTTGCTGCTGCTGCACGGCTTCCCGAGCTCGTCGCACATGTTCCGCAACCTGATCCCGCTGCTGGCGGACCGCTTCCACATCGTCGCGCCCGACCTGCCGGGCTTCGGCTTCACCGAGTCGCCCGCGCGGCCGGCCTTCGCCTACAGCTTCGACAACCTCGCCAAGGTGATCGAAGGCTTCACCGACGCGCTCGGGCTGCGTCGCTACGCGCTCTACGTGTTCGACTACGGCGCGCCCGTGGGCTTCCGGCTCGCGCTGTCGCGGCCCGAGCGGGTGAGCGCGATCGTGTCGCAGAACGGCAATGCCTACGAGCAGGGCCTGAGCGAGGGCTGGAGCGTGCTGCGCACCTATTGGCGCGAGCCGAATGCCGCCAACCGCGAGGCCGTGCGCGCGGCCCAACTGACGCACGAGGCCACGCGCTGGCAGTACGTGCACGGCACGCCCGATCCGCTGCAGGTGGCGCCCGAGGCCTGGGAACTCGACTGGGCGCTGATGCAGCGGCCCGACAACATCGAGATCCAGCTCGACCTGTTCCTCGACTACGCGAGCAACGTGGCGCTGTATCCGAAGTTCCACGACTACTTCCGCAGCCACCGCCCGCCTTTCCTCGCGATCTGGGGCCGCAACGATCCCTTCTTCCTGCCGCCGGGCGCAGAGGCCTTCAAGACCGACAACCCGAACGCGCAGGTGCGCTTCCTCGACACCGGCCACTTCGCGCTCGAGACGCATGCGGCGGAGATCGGCGCGGCGATCGGCGAACTGCTGGGCCGGCTGCCGGCCGAGGGCTGAAGGCTCAGCGCAGGTAGCGTTGCATCCGCTTCTCGTCGTCGGCCAGTTGCTGGCGCATCACCGAGAGGAAGTCGCGCGCGGTCGACGACAGCACCTTGCCGGCGGGCAGCGCGAGGATGCAGGCGAAGAAGATGTCGACCGACAGCTTGCGCGCGACCAGGCCGCGCTCGGCGTAGTCGAGCGCGGTGATCGGATTGACCAGGCCCACGCCGAGCCCGCGCAGCGCCATCTCGCAGACGCTGGCGGCGTAGGGCGTTTGCACCACCATGCGCAGCGCCAGGCTCTTCTGCGCCAGCGCGGCCTCGAGCCGGCGGTGCGAGGGGTCCTCGGGGTTGAGCGCGAGGAAGGGCGCCTCCACCAACTGCTCGGGCTCGATGCTCCTGAAGCGCGCGAGCGCATGGCCCTGCGGCATCACGACCACGCCCGGGAAATGCGCGAAGGTCGAATGCTCGAGGCCCTCGAGCGAGAGCTCGTCGGCCATCAGGCCGAAGTCGGAGATGCCCATCGAGACCCGGTCGCGCACGTCCTTGGAACTCAGCACCTGCAGCGACACCTGCGGCCAGGCGCTCGCGCCGCGGTGCGCCTTGAAGCGCTCGAGCGCGCGCGGCATGAAGCCCAGCCCGAAGGCCGGATAGCAGCTGAGCTCGAGCTGGTTGGTGCCGAAGTCGCGCAGGCTGCGCACCCGGTGCTCGATCGCGTCCATGCCGATGAACACGCGCTCCACCTCCACCCACAGCGCGCGCGCCTCGGGCGTGGGCACCAGCCGCCCGCCGGTGCGCTGGAACAGCTGCATGCCCGCCTGCGTCTCGAGCCGCTTGAGCGACTGGCTGATCGCCGGTTGCGTCACATGCAGCAGCGCCGCGGCCTTGCGCGTGGAACTGCTGCGCATCAGCGCCCGGAAAGTCTCGATCTCCGCAAATCGCATCGATAAGTTCCGTTATCGGTTGAGTATTTTGGGCATTCTGATTTTATTTCCGAACGCATAAGATTCGGCCCGCCATGACACTCCAAGCGCTCGACATCTTGCCCGCCGACCTTTCCTCCGACGCCGCGGACGAGGCCCTCGCGGCCGATGCCGCGCGGCCGCTGCGCAACCCGCAACTGCGCGGCCTCCAGTGCCTGCGCTGCGAGACGCTCTATCCGGTGACCTCGCTCAACGAAGGCTGCCCGGCCTGCCGCAGCATGGGCGTGCACATCGGCCTGCGGGCCAGCTATCTGCCGGGCACCGACGCCGCCCTCCCGATGCCCTACCTGCCGGGCTTCACGCTCGGCGAAGGCAGCACGCCGCTGCGCGAACTGCCCGAAATGGCGCAGCGCCTCGGCGTGGCGCGGCTGGCGCTCAAGGACGAATCGGTCAACCCGACCGGCTCGCACAAGGACCGCATGACCGCCGTCGGCGTGGCGCAGGCGCTGGAAGCCGGCGCCCACACGCTGGTGCTGGCCTCCTCGGGCAATGCCGCGGTCTCGGCGGCCCACTATGCCTGGGCCGCGGGCCTGTCCTGCGAGGTCGCGGGCTACGAGGGCCTGCCGGCGGCCTACGCGCGCCAGCTCGACGCGCTCGGCGCGCGGCGCTACGCCTTCTCCGACAACGCGGGCCGCTGGGCCTTCGTGCGCGAGCGCGCGCAGCACCCGGGCTACTTCGCGCTCACCAACTACCGGCTGCCCGCGCTGGGCAGCGCGCCGCTCGCGATCGAGGGCTACAAGCCGATCGCGGCCGAATGCCTGGCCGAGGGCGGCCTGCCCGACCACATCGTGGTGCCGACCGCGCGCGGCGACCTGGCCTGGGGCATCTACGCGGGCTTTCGCGACCTGCTGGCGGCCGGGCGCATCGCGCGGCTGCCGCGGCTGTGGCTGGTGGAGCCGTTCCCGCGGCTGTCGCGCGTGCTCGCGGGCGGCGCCGTCAACGGCAGCTACCCGGGCCACACGGCGCAGTTCTCGACCGCGGGCGCCACCGTCACCTACCTGCAATGGCAGGCCGCCACCGCCACCGCGGGCGGCGCGGTGGTGGTCAGCGACGACGAGGCGCGCGCCGCGCGCCGGCTGCTGACGGCCGCCGGCGTGAGCGCCGAACTCTGCGCGGCCGCGGGCCTGGGCGCGCTGCGGCAGTTGCGCGACAACGGCCTGGTGGCGGCCGATGCGCACGTGGTGCTGATGCTGACCGCGAGCGCCGCCTGCGATCCGAGCTGGCCCGATCCGTCGGTCTGAGACCGGTTCTTTCTTCCTTCGTCCCTCGTTCACGGAGCATGCGATGCGCCGACGTACCTTCCTTGCCGTTTCATCGGCAGGCGCCCTGCTGGGCGCCACCGGCAACGCCCGGGCGGGCGCCTTTCCCGACCGGCCCGTGAAGCTGGTCGTGCCCTGGGCCGCGGGCGGCAGCACCGATGCCATCGCACGCGCCATGGCGCAGCGCATGAGCCAGACGCTGGGCCAGTCGGTGATCGTCGACAACCGGCCGGGCGCGGCCGGCCAGATCGGTACCGACGCCGCCGCCAAGGCGCCGCCCGACGGCTACACGCTGGTCATCGTCGAGCTGCCGCATGCCATCGCGCCGGCCGTGACCGCGAAGCTGCCCTACGACCTGCTGCGCGACTTCACGCCGGTGACCATGATCGGCACCTCGCCGCTGGTGCTGTTCGCGGGCATGGACGAGGGCAGCAAGGACTTCCGCAGCTTCATGAGGACGGCCGCCGCCAGCGCCGCGCCGCCCGCGATCGCGCACAGCGGCGCGGGCACCGTGAGCCATCTCGCGGGCGAGCTGCTGGCGCAGCGCTCGAGGATCCGTTTCAACATGGTCCCGTACCGCGGCTCGGCGCCCGCGCTCACCGACGTGGCCGCGGGCACGGTGGCCGGCCATTTCGCGACCCTGGCCAGCGGCTCGAGCCTGGTGGGCGCGCGCCGCATCCGGCCGCTGCTGGTGGCGAGCACGAAGCGCGTGGACATCCCGGGCCTGCAGGGCGTGCCCGCGCTCGCCGAGAGCGGCCTCGCGGGCATGGAGATCGACCAGTGGTGGGCGCTGGTCGCGCCCGCCACCACGCCGCTCGAGGTGGTCGAGAAGCTGCGCGCCGAGGCCGTCGCGGCGCTGGCCCATGCCTCGGTGAAGGAGCGCATGTCGGCGCTCGGCGTGCAGCTGCGCGGCTCGACCACCGGCGAGCTGCGTGCCTTCATGCGCGCCGAGGCCGAGCGCTGGCAGCGCGTGGCGCGCGAGATCGGGCTGCAGCCGCAGTAGCTTCTAGCGGGCGTCGCTGTAGACGGTGGCGCGCGACACGCCCATGTGCGCGGCCGCGATCTCGGCGCCGCGGCGGATCTCGAGAAAGCCTTCCTTCTTCAGTTCCTGCACCAGCTGCTTGCGGTCGGCCGGCTTGAGCGAGCGCGGCGTGGTCGCGCGCGCGGCCGCGAAGGCGTCGATGCGCGCATGGATGCGCTCGGACTGGCCGCTGCCCGGCTCGAGGTGCTCGCGCACCTCGCTGTCGTCGATGCGCGTGAACTGCGACATCGCGCTCTGGAAGCTCTGGAACAGGGTCAGGTCCACGTTCAGGCACAGCGCGGCCACGTACTCGCCGTGCTCGTCCTTGATGCCGATCGAGGTGCTCTTGACCTTGCGGCCGTCGGGAAAGGCATTGGCGTAGTTCGCGATCACGGCCGGGAATTCGGGATCGCGGATGCGCGCGAGCCCGAGCTCGGTGACCGACTGGCCGACCTGCCGGCCGCTCAGGCCGTTCTCGATCGCATGGATCGCGTTCTCGGGATTGCGCAGGTCGTGCACCACCACCTCGCAGAAGGGCGCGAAGGTCTGGCCCAGGCCCTCGGCGATGTGGTCGAGCATCTCGAGCAGGTGCTTGTCGGACTTCTTCTTCATGCGGGTGAATGTATCCAGGTCTGGACGAAGCATCCAAACCGCGCGCCAAAACTGTACAAAAAGTACATTAATGGATATATTGTCTGGAACCGCGGTGCCCTCCGGCGGCCGCCTTCGCGGGCGGCGCGCCGACTTCCCTCTTTCTTTCTCTGCTCGGAGAAACCCATGAAGAAGATCCGTCTGGCGTTCCCTGTCCTCGTCCTCTCGCTGCTGGCCGCCGGTGCCGGCCCGGCCTCGGCCGACACCCTGCGCAAGCTCGCCGACAGCGGCCGCATCGCGATGGGCGTGCGCGACTCGGGCGCGCCGCTGTCCTATGCGCTGGGCGCGGGCCGCTACACCGGCTACCACGTCGAGCTCTGCGAGCGCGTGATCGCCGGCCTGCGCGAGGCGCAGCGGCTGCCCGCGCTGGCCATCGACTATCAGCCCGTGACCTCGTCGAACCGCATTCCGCTGGTGCGCAACGGCACGGTCGACCTCGAGTGCGGCACCACCACCAACAACGCGGCGCGCCAGAAGGAGGTGGCGTTCGCGCTCACCACCTACGTCACCGAGGTGCGGCTCGCGGTGGCCGCGAAGTCGGGCATCGCCTCGATCGCGCAGTTGCAGGGCAGGACGGTGGTCGTGACCTCGGGCTCGAGCGCGGTGAAGACCGCGCGGCTGCACAAGAAGGCGGCCGGCGTCGAGTTCCAGGAGGTTTACGGCAAGGACACGGGCGACAGCTTCCTCATGCTGCAGACCGGCCGCGCCGACGCCTGGATCGATGACGACAACATCCTCGCGGGCAACATCGCGAGCGCGCGCACGCCGGGCGACTTCCGCATCGCGGGCGAGACCTTCGCGGTGGAGCCGATCGCGATCATGCTGCGGCGCGACGACCCGGCCTTCAAGGCCGCGGTCGATGCCCAGCTGCGCCGGCTGATGGCCGACGGCGAGCTCGCGAAGCTCTACGACAAGTGGTTCGTGCAGCCGATCCCGCCGCGCAACGCGGCGCTGAACCTGCCGATGAGCGCCGCGCTGCGCCAGGCCATCGCGGCGCCGAACGACAACCCCTCCGAGGCCTACCAGGCCCGCTGAATCCATTCATCAAGCAACGAAGGACCCGATCCATGCCGAACACCCCGCACTACATCGACCCCCGCACCGGCCGCACCCACGGCCTGCTCGAGCGCCGCTGGCGCTCCGACGACGGCCACCCGATGATGATCACGCCGCTGCCCGGCATCTCGCGCGACGACATCGACACGCGCGTGCGCTCGCTGTGGCGCTACCGCGCGGCGCTGCCGGTGGCCATCGAGCAGCCCGCGAGCCTGGGCGAGGGCTGCACGCCGCTCGTGCAGAAGCGCTGGGGCGGGCTCGAGCCCTTCTTCAAGCTCGAGTGGTTCAACCCGACCTGCAGCTTCAAGGACCGCGGCGCGGCCGTGATGATGTCCTTCCTGCGCCAGATCGGCGTCGATGCGGTGCTCGAGGACAGCTCGGGCAATGGCGGCGCCGCGATCGCCGCCTCCGGTGCCGCCGCGGGCCTGCGCGTGAAGGTGCTCGCGCCCGCCTACACGCCCGCGCCCAAGGTGGCGCAGATCCGCGCCTTCGGCGCCGAGGTGCAGCTCGTGCCCGGCCCGCGCGAGGCTTCCGAGGAAGAGGCGGTGCGCCAGTCCTCCGAGATCTTCTACGCGAGCCACAACTGGCACCCGTTCTTCCTGCAGGGCACGAAGACGCTGGCCTACGAGCTCTGGGAGGACCTGGGCTTCGAGGCGCCCGACAACGTGATCATCCCGGCCGGCGCGGGCAGCAACGTGCTGGGCTGCCACATCGGCTTCCAGGAGCTGCTGGCGGCCGGGCAGATCCGCCGGCTGCCGCGCATCTTCGTCGCGCAGCCGCTCAACTGCTCGCCGATCGACGCGAGCTTCACGGCCGGTGTAGAGACGCTGGTCGAGCGCGCGGTGGCGCCGACCATCGCCGAGGGCACGGCGATCAAGCGGCCGGTGCGGCTGCGCGAGATCCTGCAGGCGCTGCGCGAGACGCGCGGCGGCACGGTGGCGCTGACCGAGGAACAGATCGCGGCGGCCGTGCGGCGGCTGGCGGCGACGGGGCTCTATGCCGAGCCGACCTCTTCGTCGGCCGCTGCCGCCATCGAACTGCTGGAGCAGCGCGGCGAGATCCGCGCGGGCGAGAAGACGGTGGTGCTGCTGACCGGCACCGGTCTCAAGTCGACGCAGTTCATGACCGAGCTGTTTGCGGGGGCGGCCGGCTGATCGACCGGGCGCCCCGCGCGCAGCGGGGCGCTCGCTTTACCAGCCGTGCAGGCGCGGCCAGGCCCGCAGGCTGCCGTCCTGCGCGAGTGCCTGGTATTCGGGGAACTGGGCACCGGTCGCGCAGGCATGGTTGGGCAGGATGCGCAGCCGCGTGCCGATCGGGAAGCGTTCGACGATGTCCGCGGCCGTGCCGTCCGCCAGCGACAGGATGCCGTGCTCCTGGTTCGCGCCGCTCAGCACATAGCCTTCGATCACGCGGCCCTCGAGGTCGCAGGCCTGGCCGTAGCCGAAGTCGTGCTTCTGCTTCGCGGTGCCGCGGTCGCGGCTCATCGCCATCCAGCCCGCGTCGAGGATGGCCCAGCCCTTCTCGGCCTGGTGGCCGATGACGGTGGCCGGCACGCTCAGCGCGATGTCCTCGGGCGCGCAGACGCCGATGTTGTGCATCACGAGGTCGAAGAACACGTAGACGCCGGCGCGCACCTCGGTCACGCCGTCGAGCCGCGCGGCCGACAGCGCGGTGGGCGTGGAGCCCACGCTGACCACCGCGCAGGGCAGGCCGGCCGCGCGCAGCCGCTCGGCGGCCTGCACGCAGCCCGCGCGCTCCTGCTCGGCCATGGCCGCGAGCGCCTCGGGCGTGTCGAGCTCGTAGCTCGAGCCCGCATGCGTGAGCACGCCTGCGAGCCGCATGCCGCCGTCGTGCAGCACGCGCCCGACCTCGAGCAGCGCGGCCTCGCCGGGCTTGATGCCCGAGCGGTGGCCGTCGGTGTCGATCTCGATCAGCACCTCGAAGGCCTCGCCCTGCGCGCGGCCGAAATCGGCGATGGCGCGGGCCGAGGCGAGGCTGTCCGTGATGATCTTCAGCCGGCAGCCCGCGCGCCGCAGCGCGAGCGCCTGCGGCAGCTTGGCCGCGGCCATGCCCACCGCGTAGAGGATGTCGTCGATGCCGTCGGCATGGAACTGTGCCGCCTCCTTGAGCGTGGAGACGGTGATGCCCTGCGCGCCCGCCGCGAGCTGCGCCTGCGCGACCGGCGTGCACTTGCTGGTCTTCACGTGCGGGCGGAAGCGCACGCCCAGCGCGTCCATGCGCTCCTGCATGCGCGCGATGTTGCGCTGCATGCGCGGCAGGTCGATCAGGGCGGCGGGGGTGTCGAGCTCGGCGAGGGAGGGGGTGGTGGTCATGGCGGGGAGGGACGAGGAGGGAATTACCAGCGCCAGGCGATGTGCGTGCCGGTGCCGGTCGCGGCCGCGCGCCGCTGCAGCATGCGCGCCACGGTCAGGTCCTGCAGCGCGAGGCCGGTCATGTCGAACACGGTGATGTCGTCGGCGGCGCGTTCGAAGGCCGCGCGGCCCGAGAGCAGGTCGCCGAGCTCGATGCTGGCGGTGTCGGGTGCCCACTGGGTCTCGCCGATCTGCCGTGCCTGCACGCGGTCGTCGACGACGAGGCGCACGCGCGGCAGCAGGCCGTCGGGCAGCTCGCGCTTGCCGCGCGTGTCGGCGCCCACGCAGTTCAGATGGGTGCCGGGTTGCACGGCCTCCAGATCGAACAGCGCGCTGGCGCCGGGCGTGGCGGTGATCACGAGGTCGCTGTGGGCCACGGCCTCGTGGCGGTCGGCCGCCGGCGCTATCGCGCAGCGCGCGGCGAAGGCGGCCTCGAAGTTGGCGTCGCGCCCGCCGCGGGCGCTCACATAGCGCACCTCGGCCAGCGCGGGCAGGGTGCGCAGCGCGAACTCGAGCTGCACCCGCGCCTGCACGCCGGTGCCGAAGACGCAGGCGCGCGTGCTGTTGGGCCGCGCGAGCGTGCGCAGGCCCAGCGCGCCGGCCGCGCCGGTGCGCAGCGTGGTGACCGCGTTGCCGTCGATCAGGCATTGCGGCCGGCCGGTCAGCGGGTCGATCAGCAGGATCGTGGCCTGGTGGGGCTCGCCGCCGCGCGCGCGGTTGGCCGGCCAGAAGCCCGCGGCCTTGAAGCCGAGCAGCCCCTGCGCGGGCACGTCGCCCGACTTGATGCCGAACACGCCGCCGCTGGCCAGCGGCTCGCGCACCACCGGAAACACCCGGCCCTCGCGCGCGCTGTGCAGCACGAAGGCCTCGCGCACGGCCTCGAGCACGTCCTCGGGAGCGAGCAGGGCGTCGACCTGGTGCCGGTCGAGCAGCAGCAGCGAGGCGTCGGCGGGCGACGATGGAGCTTCATTCATCTGGAAATATTATCCAATTCCAGACGAAAAGTAAAATGCAAGGAAGGCGGCCGGCCGCCGCGGGCTTCAGCGTCCGGTCTGTACCTTGATGCGGATGCTGCGGATTTCCCAGCCGCGGTTGCGCAGCCGGGTCACGAGCATCGGTGCCAGCTGGCGCAGCTTGGCGGCCGCGGCGCTGCCCTTGACCAGCAGGCACCATTCGTCGCCCTCGGCCGGGCCGGCCTGGATGGCGGGGCGCATCAGCGGCGGGATCAATTCCTCGACCGCGCGCAGCCGGTCGCCGGCGTCGCGCGCACGGGCGATCAGGCTCGCCAGCGTGGGCGAATCCTCGGCCGCCTGCTGCAGCGTGAACGGGGGCGTGGAACGGCGATTCATTCGTAATTCTGTGGGTGAAACAAGACAGCTAAAATGCCCGGTTTGCCGGCGGTCCCGCCGGGAAAATCGTTCAAACCCGATAACCCGACTACCCGATAACCGGCACGGGCTTCCGGCTTCGAAGGCTTGCTTTTGAAGACGGTGCGCCCAACTGCTCTCACCATATCTTAGGGAATCCGGTCGCAGTGCCTGTCGTGTCAGGTGCCCGCCCACCTCCACCCATGGCCACCAACTTCCTGACCCAGATCTTCGGCAGTCGCAACGATCGGCTGCTCAAGCAGTACCGCAAGACGGTGGCGCGCATCAACGCGCTCGAACCCGAATTCGAAAAACTGAGCGACGACGCGCTGCGCGCCAAGACCCAGGAATTCAAGGACCGCATCGCCAAGGGCGAGAGCCTCGACGACCTGCTGCCCGAAGCCTTCGCCACCGTGCGCGAGGGCTCCAAGCGCGTGATGAAGATGCGCCACTTCGACGTCCAGCTGCTCGGCGGCATGGCGCTGCACAACGGCAAGATCTCCGAAATGCGCACCGGCGAAGGCAAGACGCTGACCGCCACGCTGCCGGTGTACCTGAACGCGCTGTCGGGCCAGGGCGTGCACGTGGTGACGGTCAACGACTACCTGGCCAACCGCGACGCGACCTGGATGGGCCGCCTCTACAACTTCCTCGGCCTCACGGTCGGCATCAACCTGCCGCAGATGCCGCGCGAGGAGAAGCAGGCCGCCTACGGCAGCGACATCACCTACGGCACCAACAACGAGTACGGCTTCGACTACCTGCGCGACAACATGGTCTACGAGCCCGGCGACCGGGTTCAGCGCAAGCTGAACTACGCGATCGTCGACGAGGTGGACTCGATCCTGATCGACGAGGCCCGCACGCCGCTGATCATCAGCGGCCAAGCCGAGGACCACACCGACCTGTACCTCGCGATCAACAAGGTGGTGCCGCTGCTCAAGAAGCAGGAAGGCGAAGCCGACCCGCGCACCGGCGAGGGCGTCACGGTGCCCGGCGACTTCACGGTCGACGAGAAGACGCACCAGGTGTTCCTGACCGAGGACGGCCACGAGAACGCCGAGCGCATCCTCGGCGAATTCAAGCTGCTGCCCGAGGGCGCCTCGCTCTACGACCCGGCCAACATCACGCTGATGCACCACCTGAACGCGGCGCTGCGCGCCCGTCACCTCTACCACCGCGACCAGCACTACGTGGTGCAGCAGGGCGAGGTGGTGATCGTCGACGAGTTCACCGGCCGCCTGATGACCGGGCGCCGCTGGAGCGACGGCCTGCACCAGGCCGTGGAAGCCAAGGAAGGCGTGGAGATCCAGGCCGAGAACCAGACCCTGGCCTCGATCACCTTCCAGAACTACTTCCGCCTGTACGGCAAGCTCGCCGGCATGACCGGCACGGCCGACACCGAGGCCTACGAATTCCAGGAGATCTACGGCCTGGAAACCATGATCATCCCGCCGAACCGCGTGAGCAAGCGCGACGACCAGCTCGACCGCGTCTACAAGACCACGCGCGAGAAGTACGAGGCGGCGATCCAGGACATCCGCGAGTGCTACGAGCGCGGCCAGCCGGTGCTGGTGGGCACCTCCTCGATCGAGAACTCCGAGATCATCGACGGCCTGCTCACGCAGGCGGGCCTGCCGCACCAGGTGCTCAACGCCAAGCAGCATGCGCGCGAGGCCGACATCGTGGCGCAGGCCGGCCGCACCAAGATGATCACGATCGCGACCAACATGGCCGGCCGCGGTACCGACATCGTGCTGGGCGGCAACATCGAGAAGATGATCGAGGCGGTCGAGGCCGACGAGGGCCGCGACGAGGCCGCGAAGAAGGCCGACATCGAGCACATCCGCGCCGAGTGGAACAACGACCACGAGTTCGTGAAGTCGCTCGGCGGCCTGCGCATCATCGCCACCGAGCGCCACGAGTCGCGCCGCATCGACAACCAGCTGCGCGGCCGTTCGGGCCGCCAGGGCGACCCGGGCTCCTCGCGCTTCTACCTGAGCCTGGACGATCCGCTGATGCGCATCTTCGCGGGCGACCGCGTGAAGGCGATCATGGACCGCCTGAAGATGCCCGACGGCGAAGCCATCGAGGCCGGCATCGTCACGCGCAGCATCGAGAGCGCGCAGCGCAAGGTCGAGGCGCGCAACTTCGACATCCGCAAGCAGCTGCTCGAGTACGACGACGTGTCGAACGACCAGCGCAAGGTGATCTACCAGCAGCGCAACGACATCCTCGACGCCGGCGACCTCGGCGCGCAGATCGCGGCGCTGCGCGAAGGCTGCTTCACCGACCTGGTGCGCCAGTACGTGCCGGCCGAGTCGGTGGAAGAGCAGTGGGACATCCCGGCGCTCGAGCAGGCCCTGTTCAACGAGTGGGGCATCGACATGCCGCTCGCGAAGATCGTCGAGGGCTCCGAGGCCATCTCCGACGAGGACATCGTCGAGAAGGTGGTGCAGGCCGCCAACGAGACCTTCGACGCCAAGGTCGCGCTGATCGGCGCCGAGAACTTCACGCAGTTCGAGCGCATGGTGCTGCTGCAGAGCATCGACACCCACTGGCGCGAGCACCTGGCCTCGCTCGACTACCTGCGCCAGGGCATCCACCTGCGCGGCTATGCGCAGAAGCAGCCCAAGCAGGAATACAAGCGCGAGGCCTTCGAGCTGTTCGGCCAGTTGCTTGACTCGGTCAAGAACGAGGTCACGCGCCAGCTCATGACGGTGCGCGTGCAGTCGAGCGAGCAGCTCGATCAGGCGGCCGAGGCGATGGAGAACCGCGGCGAGAACGTCTCGAACATCACCTATTCGGCGCCCACCGAGACCGGCGAGGTCGAGGTGCGCGTCGACGAGGAAAGCCAGCGCCGCATCGCGGCCGCGGGCCTGGGCACGCTGAGCGCCGAGGCGGCCGCCTTCGCGCGCGTCGGCCGCAACGACCCGTGCCCCTGCGGCAGTGGCAAGAAATATAAACATTGCCACGGCAAACTCAGCTGACCCGCAACTCCGAAGAGATACCGCCATGCCCGTGAACCTGTCCGCTCCCGATCCCGCCGCCCTGTTCGCGGTCCCCGGCGTCCGCATCGGCGTGGCCGAAGCGGGCGTGCGCAAGGCCAACCGCAAGGACCTGACGGTCGTGCTGATCGACGAAGGCGCCGCGGTCGGCGGCGTGTTCACGCAGAACCGCTTCTGCGCCGCGCCGGTGCAGGTCTGCCGCGACCACCTCGCGGCCGGCCACGGCATCCGCGCGATGCTGATCAACACCGGCAATGCCAACGCCGGCACCGGCGAGGACGGTCTGGCGCGCACCCGCGCCACCTGCATCGCGCTGGCGCGCCAGCTCGACCTGGCGCCCGAGCAGATCCTGCCGTTCTCGACCGGCGTGATCATGGAGCCGCTGCCGATCGACCGCATCGAGGCCGGCCTGCCCGCCGCGCTGGCCGATGCCGCCGATAACCACTGGGCCCGTGCCGCCGAAGGCATCATGACCACCGACACCGTGCCCAAGGCCTTCAGCCGCCAGGTGCGGATCGGCGGCGCCACGGTCAGCGTCACCGGCATCAGCAAGGGCGCCGGCATGATCCGCCCGAACATGGCGACCATGCTGGGCTTCATGGCCACCGACGCGAAGATCGACCCGGCGCTGATCCAGCCGCTGGCCAAGCAACTGGCCGACGCTTCGTTCAACCGCGTGACCATCGACGGCGACACCTCGACCAACGATTCCTTCGTGGTCATCGCCACGCAGAAGGCCGCGCACGCGACCATCACCTCGCTCGATTCGGCCGAGGGTCAGGCGCTCGTGGCCGCGATGCAGGACGTGGCGCGCCTGCTCGCGCAGGCCATCGTGCGCGACGGCGAAGGCGCGACCAAGTTCATCGCGGTGCAGATCGAAGGCGGCCGCGATGCCGCCGAATGCCGCCAGGTGGCCTATGCGATCGCGCATTCGCCGCTGGTCAAGACCGCCTTCTATGCCAGCGACCCGAACCTGGGCCGCATCCTCGCGGCCGTGGGCTACGCGGGCATCGCCGACCTCGACCAGACCGGCATCGACCTGTTCCTCGACGACGTGCACGTGGCGGTCAAGGGCGGCCGCAACCCGGCCTACCGCGAGGAGGACGGCCAGCGCGTGATGAAGCAAAGCGAGATCACGGTGCGCGTGAACCTCGGCCGCGGCAATGCCAGCGAAACCGTCTGGACCTGCGACTTCAGCCACGACTACGTGTCGATCAACGCCGACTACAGGTCCTGATTTTTCGATGAACGAGCAGTTCCAGAGACTGATCGAGCGCGCCGAGCAGCTCATCAACCGCATCGAATCGATCCTGCCCCAGCCGCTGGCCGAGCCGGCCGACTGGAACGCTTCCATTGCCTGGCGCTACCGCCGCCGCAGCTCGGGCCACGGCGTGCTCGAGCCGGTCAGGCACGTGGCCGCGATGGCGCTCGATTCGCTCAAGGAAATCGACGTCCAGAAGGACAAGATCGAGCGCAACACGCGCCAGTTCGTCGAGGGCAAGCCGGCCAACAACGTGCTGCTGACGGGCGCGCGCGGCACCGGCAAGTCCTCGCTGATCCGCGCCTGCCTGCAGGCCTACGCGCCGCAGGGCCTGCGCCTGATCGAGGTCGACAAGGCCGAGCTCACCGACCTGCCCGACATCGTCGAGGTGGTGTCGCAGCGGCCCGAGAAGTTCATCGTCTTCAGCGACGACCTGAGCTTCGACGAGGGCGAGCCGGGCTACAAGGCGCTCAAGTCGATCCTCGACGGCTCGGTCGCCGCGGCCACGCCCAATGTGCTGATCTACGCGACCAGCAACCGGCGCCATCTGCTGCCCGAGTACATGAAGGACAACCTCAGCTACACCCACACCGAAGATGGCGAGGTCCATCCGGGCGAGGTGATCGAGGAGAAGATCTCGCTGTCGGAGCGCTTCGGCCTCTGGGTCAGCTTCTACCCGTTCAGCCAGAACGAGTACCTCACCATCGTGGCCCAGTGGCTGTCCTCGTTCGGTGTCGATGCCGCCGCGATCGAGGCCGCGCGGCCCGAGGCGCTGGTCTGGGCGCTCGAGCGCGGTTCGCGCAGTGGTCGCGTGGCCTACCAGTTCGCGCGCGATTACGCGGGACGGGCCGGCGCATGAGCACGGAGCCGGGTCAGCCGCGCAAGCACACCGAGGTCGCGGTCGGCGTGCTGATCCGCACGGCCGACGATGCGCTGCTGCTGTCGACCCGTCCGCCCGGCAAGCCCTATGCGGGCTACTGGGAGTTTCCGGGCGGCAAGATCGAGGCCGGCGAGACGGTCGAGGAGGCGTTGCGGCGCGAGCTGCAGGAAGAGCTCGGCATCACCATCGACGGCGCCACGGTCTGGAAGGTGACCGAGCACGACTACCCGCATGCGCTGGTGCGCCTGCACTGGTGCAAGGTCACGGCCTGGCACGGCGACTTCGAGATGCGCGAAGGCCAGCAGATGGCCTGGCAGCACCTGCCGCTGGACGTGGCGCCGGTGCTGCCCGGCGCGCTGCCAGTGCTCGAATGGCTGGTGCAGGAGCGCGGCCTGCCCGCGTCGGCGGCCCAGGCCGTATCGACCCTGGCCTGAGTGCCGCGGCGTGGCGATGCCTGCGCCGCCCCCAGGACCCCGGCGGCGCGCGCCGCGGGCCTGAGCGAAGAACGAACAAGAGACGGATGCATCCCAAGTACCGCCCCGACATCGATGGCCTGCGTGCCGTGGCCGTGGCCTCGGTGGTGGTGTACCACGCCTTTCCGAAGGCGCTGCCCGGCGGTTTCGTGGGGGTGGACCTCTTCTTCGTGATCTCGGGCTTCCTGATCACGACCATCATTCTTCAAAGCCAGGCCGCGGGCGACTTCAGCTACCGCGACTTCTACGCACGGCGCGTGCGGCGCATCTTCCCGGCGCTGATGCTGGTGCTGGCGGCGACCCTGGCCTTCGGCTGGTACGTGCTGCTGAACCGCGAGTTCGTGGAGCTGGGCAAGCAGGCCGCGGGCGGGGCGGCCTTCATCGCGAACTTCGTGTTCTGGGGCGAGGCGGGGTACTTCGACACGGCGGCGGAGACCAAGCCGCTGCTGCACCTGTGGTCGCTGGGGATCGAGGAGCAGTTCTACATTTTCTGGCCGCCGCTCCTGGCGCTGGCGTGGCGCCGGCGCTGGCCGATGCTGCGCGTGCTGTGGGCGCTGGCGGTGGTGTCGTTCCTGATCAACGTGCTGACGATCCATCCGTTTCGCACGGCGGCGTTCTATTCGCCGCTGTCGCGCTTCTGGGAGCTGATGGCGGGCGGGATCCTGGCGTGCATGCGGTTGAGGGATGCCGGGGTGACGAAGCCCGCGTGGCGCAGCCATGTGCAGTCGGTGCTGGGGGTGGGGCTGATCGTGCTGGCGCTGACGACGATCCGCGCGGACAAGGCGTTTCCGGGCTGGTGGGCGCTGCTGCCGGTGCTGGGTGCGGCGAGCTGCATCGCGGCGGGGTCGCAGGGGGTGTTGAACCGCTACCTGCTGTCGAATCCGCTGATGGTGGGCATCGGGCTGATCAGCTATCCGCTGTACCTGTGGCATTGGCCGCTGTTGTCCTATGCGCGCATCGTGCAGGGCGCGGCGCCGTCGGCGGCCCTGAGCGCCGCGATGGTCGCGGCCAGCGTGGCGCTGGCCTGGCTCACCTACCGCACGGTGGAACGCGCGGTCCGGGTGCGCACGGGACCCGCTACGCTGCGCGTGCTGGGCGGCAGCGCCATCGCGGTGATCGCCGTGGCGGTCGCGGTGCAACTGGGCCTGCCCGCGCCGCGGCACGACGACCCGATGCTGCAGACGCTGAGCAATGCCTCCTCGGATGGCGAGTACTACGCGGGGCTCGCCTCCGAGACGCTCGACGGCAACTTCGTGCGCCGCGCGGGCGAGGGCGCGCGCAAGGTGCTCGTGATCGGCGACAGCCACATCTCGCAGTACGCGCCGCGCGCGCGCGCACTGGCGCAGCGTTCGCCCGAGACCATGTCCACCACCTACTTCTTCGAATACCCGGCCTGCGCGCCGGTGCCGGGCATGATGGTGCCGATCAATCCGGGCTGCGCGCCGCGGCGCGCGCAGATGCTCGAGGCGGCCTTCGATCCGAAGATCGACGCCGTGGTGGTCGGTGCCTGCTGGAACTGCTACTTCACCGGCAACTTCTACATGCCTTACGTGTTCGAGGACGGCACTTCGGCGCTGCCGATCAACGACGGCGGGCCCGGCATCGAGCCGGCGCTGGCATCGTTGCAGAAGCTGCTGGGCGAACTCGCGCGCCACAAGAAGGTCTACCTGCTGCTGGACAACCCGATGGGCAGCGATTTCGAGCCGGGCCGCATGATCTCGGGCAGCCGCCTGGGCACGTTGAGCGTGCTGGCGATGGCCGGCACGGCGGTACAGCCACCCGGGCAGGCCCGGCTGAACGAGCGGCTGCTGGCGATCGCGGCGGCGAGCGGTGCCGAGCCGATCGACGCGGCCGGTCGCCTGTGCCGCGAGGGCCGGTGCCTGCGCACCATGCCCGACGGCGGACCGGCCTATCTCGACAACAACCATCTGCGTCCGGCCTACATCCGTGACCACGCGAGCTACGTCGACACGGCGTTTCTCGCACCCGCGCCGCCGCGCGCGGGCAATTGAAAGGACTGCCGAAAGGCGCAGCGATGCATCCCAAGTACCGCCCCGACATCGATGGCCTGCGCGCCGTGGCCGTGGCCTCGGTGGTGGCGTACCACGCCTTCCCGAAGGCGCTGCCCGGTGGCTTCGTGGGGGTGGACCTCTTCTTCGTGATCTCGGGCTTCCTGATCACGACCATCATTCTTCAAAGCCAGGCCGCGGGCGACTTCAGCTACCGCGACTTCTACGCACGGCGCGTGCGGCGCATCTTCCCGGCGCTGATGCTGGTGCTGGCGGCGACCCTGGCCTTCGGCTGGTACGTGCTGCTGAACCGCGAGTTCGTGGAGCTGGGCAAGCAGGCCGCGGGCGGGGCGGCCTTCATCGCGAACTTCGTGTTCTGGGGCGAGGCGGGGTACTTCGACACGGCGGCGGAGACCAAGCCGCTGCTGCACCTGTGGTCGCTGGGGATCGAGGAGCAGTTCTACATTTTCTGGCCGCCGCTCCTGGCGCTGGCGTGGCGCCGGCGCTGGCCGATGCTGCGCGTGCTGTGGGCGCTGGCGGTGGTGTCGTTCCTGATCAACGTGCTGACGATCCATCCGTTTCGCACGGCGGCGTTCTATTCGCCGCTGTCGCGCTTCTGGGAGCTGATGGCGGGCGGGATCCTGGCGTGCATGCGGTTGAGGGATGTCGGGGCGACGAAGCCCGCGTGGCGCAGCCATGTGCAGTCGGTGCTGGGGGTGGGGCTGATCGTGCTGGCGCTGACGACGATCCGCGCGGACAAGGCGTTTCCGGGCTGGTGGGCGCTGCTGCCGGTGCTGGGCGCGGCGAGCTGCATCGCGGCGGGGCCGCAGGGGGTGCTCAATCGGTACCTGCTGTCGAATCCGCTGATGGTGGGCATCGGGCTGATCAGCTATCCGCTGTACCTGTGGCATTGGCCGCTGCTGGTGTACCCGCGCATTCTCAATGGCGGCTGGGAGCCCTCGGCGGGCGTGCGCACCGGCGCGGTGGTCGCGGCGGTGCTGCTGGCCTGGCTGACCTACCGCTTTCTCGAGCGCTTCACGCGCACCCGCGCGGGCGCGCCGCTCTTGCGCGGCCTGGTCGGCATCGGCTGCGCGATCGTGCTGGCCGGCGCGATGGTGGTTGCCGGCCTGCCGGCGCGCAACGGCGGCGAGATGCTGCAGAAGGTGACCGACGCGACCGTGGACGACGGCTACTACGACGGCTTCACGCCCGAGAAGGTGGGCCCGCACCTGGTCTACCGGGTCGGCCGCGGCGAGCGCAAGGTGCTCTTGATCGGCGACAGCCACATGCAGCAGTACGGGCCGCGCGCCAAGGCGCTCGAACGCCTGGCGCCCGAGCGCATGGCGACCGCCTACTTCTACACCTGGGGCGCCTGCGCGCCGATTCCCGGCATGTTCGCCGAGGGCAACCCGGCCTGCGGCGAACAGCGCGACGGCATGCTGGAGCTCGCGCGCGCGCCGCAGATCGACACCGTGGTGTTCGGCGGCTGCTGGAACTGCTACTTCAGCGGCGATTTCCCGCTGGCCTACGAGTACCGCGAGGGCCGCGCGGTCTACCCGGTGAACAACAGCGGGCCCGGTATCGCGCCGGCGCTCTCGATGCTGGGCCACACCATGGCCGAACTCGTGAAGCAGGGCAAGAAGGTCTACCTGCTGCTCGACAACCCGAGCGGCATGGACTTCCAGCCGCAGCGCATGATCGCGGGCAGCCGGCTCGGCACGATGACGGTGGTGCTCGATTCGCCGACGGCCCCGGTGCCCGCGGCGCAGGCCGAGCTCAATGCGCGGCTGCGGCAGATCGCGCTGGACAGCGGTGCGCAGGTGGTCGAACCGATGGCCTCGCTGTGCAAGGACGGCCAGTGCCTGCGCGTGACGGCCGACGGCAGGCCGGTCTACAAGGACGGCGAACATCTGCGGCCCGTGTACACGCGTGCTCACGCGGACTACGTCGACAGGATCTTTCTCGGGGAAGCGCCGCCCGCGGGCGGCAGGTAGTGCAACCCACGGATTTCCGTGGAGCGTGCTACTGCTGCGCCTTCGGATCGCCGAAGGGCTCGTCGTCGGGCGGGGCCTCGGCCGGCATCCTGAACTCCTCGCTGGCCCAGGCACCGAGGTCGATGCCCTTGCAGCGCGCGCTGCAGAAGGGGCGGTAGGGGTTGCGTTCCGAATAGACGCTGTCACCGCCGCAGGTCGGGCAGCGGACGATGCGTTCGCCCTTGCGGGCCTCGATGCGCTCTTCGCCGGTCATGCGCACAGGGTGAGTTCGAACGGGGTGTCGTCGCTGCTCTGGTGGAGGCGGTCGTCGCTCTCGTGGCGCATGAGCCGCACCGAGACCATGAGCCGGTTGCCGCTGATCTCGGGGATCAGGCCGAGCTTGGGGTCGATGCGCAGGCGCAGCAGCTGGAAGCTGCGGCCCTGCGGCAGGTTCTGCTGGAACTGCCCGTTGGTGGCGATGACCTTGTAGGGCACGTCGGCATCGCGCAAGAGCTTGAGCAGCAGGTAGATCGATTCGGCCAGCGGTGCCAGCGTGCCCGACCAGCGCTCGAGGTCGGCGCGCCGGCTCTGGGTGCTGCGGTGCTGCCAGGCGTAGTAGGCGGGCAGGTCGAATTCGCAGGTGCCGCCCGGAATGCTCGCGCGGCTGCGGATGCTCATGAGCCACTCGTTCTCGGTCAGCGACTGGCCGGCCTTGCCCGCGATGCCGTTAAGCGTGTTGAAGTTGCGCTCGAGCTGCGCCACCACCTGGTCGAGCGCGGCTTCCGAGATGTTCGGATTGCCGCGGTAGGCGTTGAAGGCGGACTTGTGCTTCTCGAGGTCGCGCATGACGTCGGCCTTGAGGTCCGCACGCGCGGCCACGTCCATGATCTCGAAGATGGTGACGAGCGCGAAGTGGTGGGACAGGGGCGACTCGGCAGGCACCAGCTCGCCGAGGCGGCGAAACAGGTGCTCCAGTCGCAGATAGGTCCGGATGCGCTCGTTGAAGGGGTACTCGTAGAGGATCACGCGGGCTCGGTCTCCTGACGAGGCGATGATAGCCTCATGGCGTGCGTGACGGGGGCTGAGGAACGATCTTGCGCACCTCGCCGAGCATCAGCTCGCCAAGCGCGAGCTGGCCGTGCATCGACAGATGGGTGTCGTTGGGGAAGTAGAAGTCGCGGATCTGGGTCTTCTTTTCCTGCGCGAAGGCGAACAGGTCGGGGCCCAGGCCCGAGGTCTTGAAGGCCTCGACGAAGGCCTTCGAGTGCGAGGGATCGATGTAGGTGGTGGTCTTGTTGGGGATCACCATCCAGAGCATCGGGAACGCGGTCTGCGACTTCGTGAAGGCCTGCATCGCGGCCACGTCCGCGGCCGGCAGCTCGCCGTTCTCGTCGTCCTCGCCGAAGAACAGGGCCTTGTTGCACAGGCGATGGCTGAACATGTCGCAACCATTGACCACCGTGCGCGCCTTGGTGCGGTCGGTGGAGATGGTGTCGGCCGTGGTCGCCTTGGCGGCGCGCGTGTACTTGAGCGTGTCCAGGCCCGAGGTCAGCTTGGCGCCCCAGTTGAGCGCGAAGCCGGGCACGTGCTCGAGCGGTACCGCGAAGGGCTCGGTGCGCGCGGCGAAGGGCCGCTTCATCGTCTCGCAGCTGCGCGTGTAGCGCATGCGCTCCTGCAGGATGCGCTCCACGCTCTCGACGATCACGAGCTTGCCCTTGAAGCCGGCGCGCGCGAGCCAGGCGTCGAAGTCGCCGCACAGGCGCTCGTCGAACTGCCCCCAGAAAGCCGTGGTGACCTTGTAGCCGGCCTTGACCAGCACCGACTGCCAGCGGTGCGTCATCGAGAAGCTGTCGCCGATCACGACGATGTCGGCCTGGTCGAGCGGCACGGCATGCAGGTATTCGGGCGCGACCTTGGGCGGCTCCTGGGTCCAGCCGAACTCGCGGTCGGACATCAGGCCGATGCGGCTCAGGTCGCCGTAGGGAATGGGCGTCGCGAGCGTGAGCACCAGCAGCGACGAGATGACGAGGAATCCGGCCACGAAGATCCGCAGCCACAGTTTTGCGGGCGTCATGTCAGAACTGGAAATAGAGGAAGGGGCTGTAGGTGCCCAGCTTCGAGATGCAGATGCCGAGCAGCGTCACGGTGAAGACCGCCATCGCGGCCGTGAACAGCTTGCTGAGCGCGGGACGGCCGGCCAACGCCGCGGCCTGCGGAACCCAGCGCTGCAGCGTGATGGTGGGCGGCAGTGCGAGGCAGATGACCATCGCCACCAGCATGGTCTGGAAGAACTCGGGCTTGCGATAGGGCACCGCGAGGAATTCGCGGAATGCGGTGCCGGGCGCGCCGTGCAGGCCCAGCATGCCGCGGTAGATGTCCATGGCGGCGTGCAGGCTCTCGGCGCGGAACATCACCCAGGCGATCATCACGCACAGGAAGGTCAGGAACCAGCCGAAGACGCGGCCGGCGATGCCCGACGGGCCCTTGCGGAAGGTGGTGGTCCAGACGTGGTTGATCATCAGGAAGATGCCGTGCAGCGCGCCCCAGATCACGAAGGTCCAGGCCGCGCCGTGCCACAGGCCGCCGAGCACCATCGTGAGGAACAGGTTCACGTGGCGGCGCTTCGGGCCCTTGCGGTTGCCGCCCAGCGGGATGTAGAGGTAGTCGCGCAGGAAGGTCGACAGCGAGATGTGCCAGCGGCGCCAGAACTCGATGATGTTGGTCGACTTGTAGGGCGAGTTGAAGTTCAGCGGCAGCTGCACGCCCAGGCACAGCGACAGGCCGACCGCCATGTCGGAGTAGCCCGAGAAGTCGAAGTAGATCTGCAGCGTGTAGGCGAGCACGCCGAACCAAGCGGTGTAGAGCGTGGGCTCGATGCCGTTGTGCACGCCATTGAAGACCAGGTCGGCGTACTGGCCCATCGGGTCGGCGATCAAGAGCTTCTTGGCCAGGCCGAAGGTGAAGATGGCCAGGCCGAGCGCGATCTTGTTGGGGTCGGCGCGGTAGGTCGCCGGGTTGGCGAACTGCGGCATCATCTGCGCGTGGTGCAGCACCGGGCCCGCGATCAGATGCGGGAAGTAGGTGACGAACAGCACGTAGTGGATGAAGCTGCGCTCGTGCACCTTGCCCTGCCAGCAGTCGACCAGGAAGGCGATCTGCGTGAAGGTATAGAACGAGATGCCGATCGGCAGCACGATGTGCAGCAGCGGGATCGGCGCGAGGCCCGCGGCGCTCAGGCCGTCGTTGACGTTCGAGACGAAGAAGTTGGCGTACTTGAAGACCGCGAGCACCACCAGGTTGACCGTGAGCGCCGTGATCAGCAAGGTCTTGCGCCGGCGGTCGTCGCGCCCCGGGGCCGGCGTCAGGCGCAGGCCGAACCAGTAGTTGACGCAGATCGAGGCCAGCAGCAGCGGCAGCGCCTGCACGCTCCACCAGCCGTAGAAGAACAGCGAGGCCAGCGCAAGAAATCCGGCCGCGGCCCGGATGTTGCGTTTGCCGATCAGGAAGAACCCGAGCAGCACCAGTGGGAAGTAGACAAAGATGAAGGGGTACGAGTTGAACAGCATCTCGAAAGGAGGCGCTGCAGCGAGCGCCTTTTTGTCGTAATCGTGGTGCAGCCGCCGCTGCGGCTAACCGGGGATTATCGCGTGCCGGCCGACGTCCACCGTTTCCAGAGACCCCGCACCTGCACGGCGAGTTCCTCCAGCGACAGGCTTTCGTTGTAGACGACCGCGTCGGCCGCGGCCCGGCGCAGCGCCCGCGGGGCCTGCTGCGCGATCACCGAGCGTACCGCCTCGGGTGTCCAGCCCGAGCGCGCGACGACGCGCCGCAGCTGGGTTTCCTCGGTGGCATCGACCACCAGCACGCGCTCGACCAGTGCGCGCCAGCGCCCCGATTCGACCAGCAGCGGGACGTCGAAGACGATGGTGGCATCGGGGCCGGCGGCCGCGGCCTCGCGCCGGGTCTCGGTGCCGATCAGGGGATGGAGGATGCCCTCGAGCGCGCGCTTGGCCTCGGGGTCCTGGAACACGATCTCGCGCATGCGGGCGCGGTCGAGGCCGCCGTCGGGCCGCAGCACCGCGGTGCCGAAGCGGGCCTCGAGGGCCGGCATCGCGATGCCGCCGGGCTCGGCGATGCGGCGTGCGATGGCGTCGGTATCGACCAGCACCGCGCCCTCGGCCACCAGCAGGCCCGCGACGGTGCTCTTGCCGCTGCCGATGCCGCCGGTGAGGCCGATGCGCCGGATCATGGGAGGGGCGCGGCTTTCAGTGCAGCCAGGGGCCGAGCGGGAAGGCGAAGGGCGCCCATTGCTTGACGGCGCCGGGGCCGATCACGAGGCAGACCAGGCCCGCGCCCGCGAGGAAGGGGCCGAAGGCGATCGGGATGTCCTTGTGGGCCAGCTTGCCCGCGATGCGCATGCCCAGGCCCAGCACGGCGCCCACGAGCGACGACACCAGGATGATCGCGATCAGGTAGTCGGCACCGAGCCATGCGCCCAGCGCCGCCAGCAGCTTGAAGTCGCCGTAGCCCATGCCTTCCTTGCCCGTGACGAGTCGGTAGCCATGGTAGACCAGCCAGAGGCTCAGATAGCCGAACACCGCGCCCCAGACCGAGAGCTGCAGCGAGGTGCCGGTCCAGCCCGCGGCCGCGCCGATCAGGCCGAGCCACAGCAGCAGGTAGTTGATCGAGTCGGGCAGGAACTGGGTGTCGAAGTCGATCAGGAACTGGCAGACCAGCAGCGCCGCGAAGGCCGCCCACAGCGCGCCCGTCGGCGTGAGGCCGAAGCGATGGCCGCACAGCGCGAACAGCGCGGCGGTGGCCAGCTCGACCAGCGGATAGCGCGGGCTGATCCGCGTCTTGCAGGCACCGCAGCGGCCGCGCAGCGCGAGGTAGCTCAGCACCGGGATGTTCTCGTACCAGCGGATCTCGTGGCCGCAGCCGCCGCAGCGCGAGCGGGGGCGCGTGAGGTCGAAACGCGGCAGCTTCTCGAGCTCGATCGCGGCCTTGTCGGCCGCGGCCTCGAGGCCGGCCGGCGGCTGCGCCTTCGGGCCGAAGACCAGCGACCAGAGCGAGGGCATGTCCTTCGAGCTCATGAGGTTCGCGACCGCGTCGTTGAGCCAGTCGCGGTACATCATCACCGGCTTACGGTAGATCACCACGTTGAGAAAGCTGCCGATCAGCAGACCGAGGACGCCGGCCAGCGCGGCGTCGAATCCCTGCGACACCGGCATCAGACGACCTGGCCGAGCTTGAAGATGGGCAGGTACATCGAGACCACGATGCCGCCGATGATCACGCCGAGGAAGACGATGATGATCGGCTCCATCAGGCTCGACAGGCCGGCGACCATGTCGTCGACCTCGGACTCGTAGAAGTCCGCGGCCTTGCCGAGCATGTGGTCGATGGAGCCCGATTCCTCGCCGATGGCGGTCATCTGGATCACCATCGAGGGAAACAGGTTGACGTTGGTCATCGCATTCGTGAGGCTGGTGCCGGTCGATACCTCCTGCTGGATCTTGGCCGTGGCGTCGCCGTACACGGTGTTGCCCGAGGCGCCGCCGACGGAGTCGAGGGCTTCGACCAGCGGCACGCCCGCGGCGAACATGGTGGCCAGGGTGCGCGTCCAGCGCGCGACGCAGGACTTCTCGATCAGCGCGCCGAAGATCGGTACCCGCAGCAGCAGGCGGTCCATGACCCGCTGCACGCGCTCGTTGCGCTTCCAGGCCTGGAAGAAGAAGTAGAGGCCGCCGCCGATCACGCCGAAGATCAGCCACCAGTAGGCCACGAAGAACTCGCTGACGGCCATCACGAAGAGCGTGGGCGCGGGCAGGTCGGCGCCGAAGGAGCTGAACACCTGCTTGAAGGCCGGGATCACGAAGATCATGATGATCGCCACCACCACGAAGGCCACCACGACCACCGAGGTCGGATACATCAGCGCCGACTTGATCTTCGACTTGATTGCCTCGGTCTTCTCCATGTAGGTGGCGAGGCGGTCGAGCAGTTCTTCGAGGATACCGGCTGCTTCGCCGGCCTCGACCAGGTTGCAGTAGAGGTTGTCGAAGTACTTCGGGAACTTGCGGAACGCCGACGACAGCGAGGTACCGGTCTCGACGTCGCTGCGGATGTCGTTGAGCAGCTTGGCGACGCTGGGATTGGCGTTGCCGCGGCCCACGATGTCGAAGGACTGCAGCAGCGGCACGCCGGCCTTCATCATGGTGGCGAGCTGGCGCGTGAAGATCGCGATGTCCTTGGGCTTGATCGTCTTGCCCGAGCGCGTGCGGCGCTTCTTGATCTTGGTCGCGAGCACGCCCTGGCGCCGCAGCGCGGCCTGCACCTGGTTTTCGCCGCCGGCACGCAGTTCGCCGCGTACCAGCTTGCCGTTGCGATCCTTGCCTTCCCACTCGAAGACGAATTCCTTGACGTCGCGCCGTTGCCGGTTTGTCGTCGATGCTGCTGTGGCCATTCGGTTCGATCTCCGCTTCCGATGTGTTCGTTATAGGTTGGTGACCGCCACCACTTCCTCGAGCGAGGTCAGGCCCTGCATCACCTTGCGCAAGCCCGACTTGCGCAGCGAGCGCACGCCTTCGGCTTCCGACTGCTGCGCGATGTCGAGCGCGCTGCCGTCGCGCAGGATGATCTCCTGGATCGCCTCGGAGATCGGCATCACCTGGTAGATGCCGACCCGGCCCTTGTAGCCGCCGGTGCAGGCCGCGCAGCCCACGGGCCGGTAGGGCTTCCAGCTGCCGTCGACCTCGTGCTCCTGGAAACCGGCCTCGATCAGCGCCTCGCGCGGGATGTCCGCGGGCGTGCGGCAGGTCATGCACAGCCGCCGCGCGAGCCGCTGGGCGGTGATCAGGATCACGCTCGATGCGATGTTGAAGGGCGCGATGCCCATGTTGCGCATCCGCGTGAGCGTGGTGGGCGCGTCGTTGGTGTGCAGCGTCGACAGCACCAGGTGGCCGGTCTGCGCGGCCTTGATCGAGATGTCGGCGGTTTCGAGGTCGCGGATTTCGCCGACCATGATGATGTCCGGGTCCTGCCGCAGGAAGGCCCGCAGCGCGGCCGCGAAGGTCAGGCCGGCCTTCTCGTTCACGTTGACCTGGTTGACGCCCGGCAGGTTGATTTCCGACGGGTCTTCGGCGGTCGCGATGTTCACGCCCGGCTGGTTCAGCAGGTTCAGGCAGGTGTAGAGCGACACCGTCTTGCCCGAGCCGGTCGGCCCGGTCACGAGCACCATGCCATAGGGTCGGCTGATCGCGTGCAGCAGGCGTTCCTTCTCGTCGGCGTCGTAGCCCAGCGCATCGATGCCCATGCGCGCGCTGCTGGGGTCGAGAATCCGGACCACGATCTTCTCGCCGAACAGCGTGGGCAGCGTGCTCACGCGGAAGTCGATCACGCGGTCGGGGCCGATCTTGAGCTTCATGCGCCCGTCCTGGGGCACGCGCTTCTCGGAGATGTCGAGCCGCGAGATGACCTTGATGCGCGACGCCAGCTTGTCCTTGATCACGGTGGGCGGGCTCGCGACCTCGCGCAGTTCGCCGTCGACCCGGAAGCGCACGCGGTAGTGGTGCTCGTAGGGCTCGAAGTGGATGTCCGAGGCGCGCATGCTGACCGCGTCGAGCAGCATCTTGTGCAGGAAGCGCACGACCGGCGCGTCCTCGACCTCGGCGATCGCCTGCTCGTTGGCGTCGCCGGCGGTGTCGGCCGTGACGTCGTCGAACTCGAACTCGGTACCGACGATGCTGTTGATGGTTTCGGCCGCGCTCGCGGCGGCGGCCTCGACCATGCGCGAGAGCTTGTCGTACTCGGCGATGACCCAGTCCACGCCCATCTGGGAGGCGAACTTGATCTTCTCGGCCGCCTGCTGGTCGGACGGGTCGGCCGTGGCGACGATCAGGCGGTTGTTGCGTTTGCTGAGGACGACGATGCGGTAGGCCTGGCAGAGCTTGGGATCGAGCAGGTCCTTCGGCAGGCGCTGGTGGTCGATGGCGTCGAGGTCGAGCAGCGGGGCGCCGAACGCATTCGAGAGCGTGTGGGCGAGGTCGGCGGCCGAGACGGCGCCGGTGCCCGTGAGCTCGGCGATGAAACTGGAGCGGCTGCTCAGCGACTTCTGATAGAGATCTTCCGCGGTCTTCGCGGGCAGCTTGCCGGCCGAAACCAGCGCGCGTGCAAGCCCTGGCAAGGCGACTTGCGGGTTTTCTTTAACGGGAAGTTCGGCTGCAGCCATCAGCGAATGCAAGAGATGTGAGAAATTGCTTCACGATCATCGCTGAACATTCCGGTGCTGTAAATCGCCGTACAGCAACAGAAAATGGCATTCTGAAGGTTTATGCCAGTCTCGAAAAGACTGGTCGGGGTGAGAGGATTCGAACCTCCGGCCTCTACGTCCCGAACGTAGCGCTCTACCAGGCTAAGCTACACCCCGATGGTGCGAAAAGTCAGTCGTCCTTGGCCAACTCGTAAGAGGTGTCAGGCACGCCGCTCAAGCAGCTGAGCCGCTAATTGTAGCAAACCTGAAGCGTGCGAATTGGCCGCGAAGCCGTCGAGTGCAGAAATAGCACGCTGAGCCTCCGCCGCAGCCGCCGCGCGCGACGCATCGAGGGCGCCCGTTTCGCGCACGATCTCGACGATCTTGCCCAGCTGGGCGGTGTCGCCCGCCTCGATGGCGGCACGCACCAGCGCGCTCTGCGCCGCGCTGCCGCGCTGCATCGCGAAGATCAGCGGCAGCGTGGTCTTGCCTTCGCGCAGGTCGTCGCCGAGATTCTTGCCGGTCTCGCTGGCATCGCCCGCGTAGTCGAGCACGTCGTCGATCACCTGGAAGGCCGTGCCCAGCGCCTGCCCGTAGGTGGCGCAGGCTTCCTCGACCTCGGGCGTCACGCCCGCCAGCACGGCGGCCAGGCGCGTGCTGGCCTCGAACAGCTTGGCGGTCTTGGAGCGGATGACGCGCAGGTAGGCCGACTCGTCGAGCGAGGCGTCGTGCATGTTCATCAGCTGCAGCACCTCGCCTTCGGCGATCACGTTGGTCGCTTCGGCCAGGATCTGCATCACGCGCATGTTGTTGGCATCCAACATCATCTGGAAGGCGCGCGAATAAAGGAAGTCGCCGACCAGCACGCTGGCGGGATTGCCGAAGGATTCGTTGGCGGTCGGGCGGCCGCGGCGCAGCGTGGATTCGTCGACCACGTCGTCGTGCAGCAGCGTGGCGGTGTGGATGAACTCCACCACGGCCGCGAGATTGAAGCGCTGCTCGCCGGTGTAGCCGAGCGCGCCGGCCATCAGCAGCAGCAGGGCCGGCCGCAGGCGCTTGCCGCCGGCGGAGATGATGTACTTCGAGACTTGGCTGACCAACGGTACCCCGGTGTCGAGGCGGTTGGAGATCACGCGGTCGACTTCGACCATGTCACCGGCGATCAGGCCGAGGACTGCGGCGGTGGGGGAGGTGTCGGCGGCGGGAACTGACAAAGCGTGGGCGCTGGGCGCTGCTGAATACAGGGATGGCGCGGACGCCGGAAGGCGCCGATTATAGGGAGCGGGAGGAGGCGGCCGGCCTGGACCGACTGCTTGGGCATGTGAGCGTACGCAAACCGTGCTATAGTCTTGGGCTCTGCGGAATTCGCCGCGGAGACTCCATCCTCAAGAGGTTCACATGTACGCGGTCATAAAAACCGGTGGCAAGCAGTATCGCGTTGCTTCCGGCGAGAAAATCAAAGTAGAACAGATTGCTGCGGACGTTGGCCAGGAAATCGTGATCGACCAGGTTCTGGCCGTCGGAAACGGCGCTGAAATTAAGGTTGGCACGCCCCTGGTGTCCGGTGCAACGGTGACGGTCACGGTACTGTCGCACGGCAAGCACGACAAGGTTCGCATCTTCAAGATGCGCCGTCGCAAGCACTATCAGAAACGTCAAGGCCATCGCCAGCAGTTCACCGAGCTGCAAATCGGCGCGATCGCCGGTTAAGGAGCAGACTCCATGGCACAGAAAAAAGGCGGCGGCTCCACGCGAAACGGGCGCGATTCCAAGCCCAAGATGCTCGGCGTCAAGGCCTTCGGCGGCCAACTGATCAGCGCCGGCTCGATCATCGTGCGCCAGCGCGGTACCCAGTTCCACCCCGGCGTGAACGTCGGCGTGGGCAAGGACCACACGCTGTTCGCCCTCGTCGACGGCCACGTGTCGTTCGGCTTCAAGGGTGCGCTCAACAAGCACATGGTCAATGTGACGCCGGCGGCCTGAGCCTCCAGCCACTTCGACTGTCTCGGAGCCCCGCTTTGCCGGGGCTTCTTCATTTGTAAACTGGACATCCCATGAAGTTCGTCGACGAAGCCTTCATCGACATCGCCGCCGGCGATGGCGGCAACGGCTGCGTGTCGTTCCGCCATGAGAAGTACAAGGAATTCGGCGGCCCCAACGGTGGCGATGGCGGGCGCGGCGGCCATGTGTTCGCCGTGGCCGACTCGAACCTCAACACGCTGGTGGATTTCCGCTACTCGCGCCGGCACGAAGCCAGGCGCGGCGAGCACGGCATGGGCTCCGACATGTTCGGCGCCGCGGGCGACGACATCACGCTAAAGATGCCGGTCGGCACGATCATCAGCGACGCCGAGACCGGCGAGGTGCTCTACGAGCTGCTGACGCCGGGCGAGGTCATCACCATCGCCAAGGGGGGCGACGGCGGCTTCGGCAACCTGCGCTTCAAGAGCGCCATCAATCGCGCGCCCCGGCAGAAGACGCCCGGCTGGCCCGGCGAGCGCAAGAGCCTCAAGCTCGAGCTCAAGGTGCTGGCCGACGTGGGCCTGCTGGGCATGCCGAACGCCGGCAAGTCGACCTTGATCAGCGCGATCTCGAACGCGCGTCCGCGCATCGCCGACTACCCGTTCACCACGCTGCATCCCAACCTCGGCGTCGTGCGCGTCGGCCCCGAGCAGAGCTTCGTGGTGGCCGACCTGCCCGGTCTGATCGAAGGCGCCTCCGAGGGCGCCGGCCTCGGCCACCTGTTCCTGCGCCACCTGCAGCGCACCCGGCTGCTGCTGCACGTGGTCGACCTCGCGCCCTTCGACGAGGGCATCGACCCGGTCGCGCAGGCCAAGGCGATCGTCGGTGAACTCAAGAAGTACGACGCGCAGCTCTACGAGAAGCCGCGCTGGCTGGTACTCAACAAGCTGGACATGATCCCCGAGGACGAGCGCGCCGCGCGCGTGAAGGACTTCGTCAAGCGCCTGCGCTTCAAGGGCCCGGTGTTCGAGATCTCCGCGCTGACCCGCGAGGGTTGCGAGCCGCTCGTGCATGCGATCTACCAGCAGGTGAAGGCGCAGCAGGTGGCCGAGCAGCCGCCGGCCGAGATCGATCCGCGCTTCGTCGAGCTGCCGCCCGAAAAGTCTTGAGCGGGCCTCGGCCCGGCTTCTGCATTGCTATTGAATAAATAGCATAATCGCCAGTCTTCACGCCTGCTACAGCCTTCCATGACCTCGAATACCGGATCCACAGCCCTGCGGGACGCCCGCCGCATCGTCGTCAAGGTGGGCTCGAGCCTCGTGACGAACGAGGGCCGCGGCCTCGACGAGGGCGCCATCGGCGAGTGGTGCCGGCAGCTGGCCGCGCTGGTGCGCGACGGGCGCGAGGTGGTGATGGTGTCGAGCGGCGCCATCGCCGAAGGCATGAAGCGCCTCGGCTGGAAGACCCGGCCGCACGAGGTGCACGAACTCCAGGCCGCCGCGGCCGTCGGCCAGATGGGCCTGGCCCAGATGTACGAGACCAAGCTGCGCGAGAACCGCATCGGCAGCGCGCAGGTGCTGCTCACGCATGCCGACCTGGCCGACCGCGAGCGCTACCTCAATGCCCGTTCGACCCTGGTGACGTTGCTGCGGCTCGGCGTGGTGCCGGTCATCAACGAGAACGACACCGTGGTCAACGACGAGATCAAGTTCGGCGACAACGACACGCTCGGCGCACTGGTCGCCAACCTCGTGGAGGCCGATGCGCTGGTGATCCTCACCGACCAGCGCGGCCTCTATTCGGCCGATCCGCGCAAGGACCCCGACGCGAAGTTCATCCACGAGGCCGCCGCGGGCGACCCGGCGCTCGAGGCCATGGCCGGCGGTGCGGGCTCGAGCATCGGCAAGGGCGGGATGATCACCAAGATCCTCGCGGCCAAGCGCGCGGCCGGCTCGGGCGCTTCCACCGTGATCGCCTGGGGCCGCGAGACCGACGCATTGCTGCGCCTCGCGCAAGGCGAGGCGATCGGCACGCTGCTGGTGGCGCAGACCGCGAAGCACCAGGCGCGCAAGCGCTGGATGGCCGACCATCTGCAACTGCGTGGCGCCGTGATCGTCGATGCCGGCGCGGCCGCCAAGGTGCGCGCCGAGGGCAAGAGCCTGCTGCCGATCGGCATGACGGGCGTGTCGGGCGAGTTCTCGCGCGGCGACGTGATCGCGGTGCGCGATGCCGAGGGCATCGAGCTGGCGCGCGGCCTCGCCAACTACTCGAGCGTCGAGGCGCGGCTGCTGTGCCGCAAGCCCTCGGCCGAGTTCGAGCGGCTGCTGGGCTACGCGGCCGAGCCGGAGATGGTGCACCGGGACAACATGGTGCTGATGCCGGTCTGAGGCTCGCCTCGACCCGCGCCAAAGAAAAAGGCCCCGATCGGGGCCTTTTCTCATCGTGCCGGCGTGCCGCTCACTGCACTTCGCGCACCGGATTGCGGATGTACTGGACGATCTCGCTGGCCGTCGAGCGCGGTGCGCTGTCGCGGCACAGGCCCTGGGTCGCGATGGCCCAGGTGTAGCGCGAGTTGAGGTCGGTGATGCGCTTCCACTCGGGCGCCTTGGCCAGCTCCCAGGCATTGCCGCTGTAGCGCGCATAGCTCTTCATCTCGCCGGTCTTGCAGCGCACGCCGTCGTAGAAGGCGTTGACCGTGCCGCCGGACTTGCTGCTTGCCACCACCACGTAGCGCACGATGCCGTCGGGCGTGATCGTGATGGTCTGCGGGTCGATGCCGAACTTCAGCGTCATGTAGGGCGGCATCTCGATCGGCACCAGGCGGTTCTGGTCGAAGGCCGGCGGTGGCGGCGCCGCCGATTCCTGCCATTCGCCATCCGACACCGTGGTCTTGGGCGGTGGCGGCATGCCGCCTTGCGCCCAGTCGGGGTTGTCGGTGTTGTGCTGGCCCGAGCCGCAGGCCGCCAGCAGCAGGGCGCTCGCGAGAACGAGCGCCGGGCTAGCGAGGCGTGGGAGGCTGCGCAGCGGATGCGGACGGGAAGACGGGTGCGTCGGAAGAGTCGGTCGCAGGTTTGACATTGGGATCCGGGTCGAAGCTCGCGCCCGGAGGCAGTTCGAAGTTGGCGTCGTGGCCGCCCGCGGAAGGATGGCGCTCGAACTCTCGGGCGCGCACGTTGCTGCGCAGGAAGCGGTTGCGGAAATCCTGCCGTGGCAGGTAGCGAGCAAGCTCGGTGAGCGCCATTTCGTAGACGCCCCGTTTGAATTCGACGACCACGTCGAGCGGCACCCAGTAGTCGTGCCAGCGCCAGGCGTCGAATTCGGGATGGTCCGTGGCACGCAGGTTGAGATCCCAGTCGTGGCCGACCAGTTGCAGCAGATACCAGATTTGTTTCTGGCCCTTGTAGTGACCTCGTGCGTCTCGTCGGATGAACCGATCCGGCACCTCGTAGCGCAACCAGTCGCGGGTACGGGCCACGATACGCACGTGCTCCGGATGGAGACCCACTTCCTCGTGCAATTCCCGGAACATGGCTTGCTCGGGACTTTCGCCGCGGTCGATGCCGCCTTGCGGAAACTGCCAGGAATGCGTGCGGATGCGTTTGCCCCAAAAAACCTGGTTTTTCTGGTTGAGCAGGATGATGCCGACGTTGGGCCTGAAGCCGTCCCGGTCGAGCATAATCAAACCCCAATTTTTGAACTGAGTCGATTATGCATGCCGGGTTGCACTCGGCAAGCGACCGGTTCCGGGCTCTCAGGGTCTCTACGGAGACCGTCGTCCGTCTCGTTTCACTCCGAACCAGCACCGCATTTCCGATGAAAGCATCCCGTTTCTTCGTCTCCACCCTCAAGGAAGCGCCGGCCGATGCCGAGGTGGCGAGCCACCGTCTCATGATGCGCGCGGGCATGATCAAGAAGGTCGGCACCGGCATCTACACGTACATGCCCATGGGCCTGCGCGTGATCCGCAAGGTCGAGGCGATCGTGCGCGAGGAGATGAACCGCGCCGGCGCGGTCGAGATGACGATGCCGGTGGTGCAGCCCGCCGAACTCTGGGAGGAGTCGGGCCGCTTCGACAAGATGGGCCCCGAGCTGCTGCGCATCAAGGACCGCCATGACCGCGACTTCGTGGTGCAGCCCACCAGCGAAGAGGTGGTGACCGACATCGCGCGCCAGGAGATTCGCAGCTACAAGCAGCTGCCGAAGAACTTCTACCAGATCCAGACCAAGTTCCGCGACGAGCGCCGTCCGCGCTTCGGCCTGATGCGCGGGCGCGAATTCATCATGAAGGACGCCTACAGCTTCGACCGCGACCTCGACGCGGCCAAGGCCAGCTACCAGGCGATGGCGCAGGCCTACCGCAACATCTTCGACCGCTTCGGCCTGCGCTACCGCGCCGTGGCGGCCGACAGCGGCGCCATCGGCGGCGATCTCAGCGAGGAATTCCAGGTCATCGCCGCCACCGGCGAGGACGCGATCGTCTACTGCCCCGACAGCGACTACGCGGCCAACATGGAGAAGGCCGAGGCGCTGGCCCCGGCCGGCCCGCGTCCCGCCGCCGCCAACGCGCTCGAGAAGACGCCCACGCCCGGCAAGAGCACCTGCGAGGACGTCGCCGTGCTGCTCGGCGTGCCGCTCGCCACCACCGTGAAGTCGCTGGTGCTGGCCACCGACATCGTCGACGAGGCCGGCAACATCACGGGCTCGCAGGTCTGGCTGCTGCTGCTGCGCGGCGACCACGAGATGAACGAGATCAAGGTCGGCAAGCTGCCCGGCCTCGACAAGGGCTTCCGCTTCGCGACCCTGGCCGAGATCGATGCGCACTTCGGCTGCAAGCCGGGCTACCTCGGCCCGCTGAACCTCAAGAAGCCGGTGAAGCTGGTGGCCGACCGCGAAGTCGCGCTGATGGCCGACTGGATCACGGGCGCCAACGAGATCGACTTCCACATGACCGGCGTCAACTGGGGCCGCGACCTGCCCGAGCCCGAGCTGGTGGCCGACCTGCGCAACGTGGTCGCGGGCGATGCCTCGCCCGACGGCAAGGGCGTGCTGGCGATCGAGCGCGGCATCGAGGTGGGCCACGTCTTCGTGCTGGGCACCAAGTACAGCAAGTCGATGAACGCCACCTTCCTCGACGAGGCCGGCAAGCCGCAGTTCCTCGAGATGGGCTGCTACGGCATCGGCATCACGCGCCTGCCGGCGGCCGCCATCGAGCAGAACCACGACGAGCGCGGGATCATCTGGCCCGATGCGATCGCGCCGTTCACCGTGGTGGTGTGCCCGATCGGCATGGACCGCAGCGCCGAGGTCAAGGCCGCGGCCGAGGCGCTCTACGAGGAGCTGCTCGCCAAGGGCGTCGACGTGCTGCTCGACGACCGCGGCGAGCGCCCGGGCGCGATGTTCGCCGACTGGGAGCTGATCGGCGTGCCGCACCGCGTGGTGATCTCCGACCGCGGCCTCAAGGAAGGCCAGCTCGAATACCAGCATCGCCGCGACACTGCCGCGACCAAGGTGCCGGCCGCCGGCATCGCGGACTTCATCGCGGGCAAGCTCGCGGCATGAGCCTTGCGGGCGGCTTCTCGCGGCGCCATTGCATCGGGGCCGCGGCGGGCGCCCTCGCGGCGCTGTCGCTGCCGCGCCCCGCACTGGCCGGCGCGCAGATCGAGGAGCCGCTGATCGACTCGGTGCGCACGGCGCTGAGCTCGGCCATCCACAACAAGGCACCGCCGGTGCTGCAGTTCGCGAACACCGAGGCGCGCCTCGCCTACCTGCGCTGGCTCGGCGAGATGAGCGAACGGCTCAAGAAGAAGATCGCCGACGCACCCTCGCGCATCGAATTCCTGCAGACGGTCTGGTACGAAGCCAAGCGCTCGGGGCTCGACGTGAGCCTGGTGCTCGGGCTGATCCAGGTCGAGAGCAACTTCCGCAAGTTCGCGGTGTCGAGCGCGGGCGCGCGCGGCTACATGCAGGTCATGCCGTTCTGGACCCGCGTGATCGGCGACAGCGACCCGGCCAAGCTGTTCCACATGCAGACCAACCTGCGCTTCGGCTGCGTGATCCTGCGCCACTACCTCGACCGCGAGAGCGGCGACCTGTTCATGACGCTGGGCCGCTACAACGGCAGCCGCGGCAAGGCGCCGTACCCGAACGCGGTGTTCTCGAACCAGCGGCTGTGGGCCTGGGCCGACCGCGAGCGCGAGATCGAGCGCAAGGAACAGGACAAGGCCCGTTCCGCGGCCTGACCCGGGTGCGGGCCGTCAGGTCTTGGTGACCATCACCTGGTCGATGCGGTAGCTGTCGACGTCCATCACCTCGAAGGTATAGCCCCCCCAGCTCACGCTGTCGGTGCGCTTGGGAACGCGGCGCAGCATCACCATCAGGAAGCCCGCGAGCGTCTCGTACTCGTCGGCATGCGGCAGCTCGTCGATGTGCAGCGCGCGCTGCACGTCCTGGATCGGCGTGATGCCGTCGATCAGCCAGGAGTTCTCGTCGCGGCGCACGATCTGCTCCTCGTCGGGCGTGGACACCAGGTCGCCCATCACCGTGCTCATCACGTCGTTGAGCGTGATCACGCCCACCACCAGGCTGTACTCGTTGACGATGATCGCGAAGTCCTCGTGGGCCTGCTGGAACTGCTCGAGCACCTCGGTCAGCGACAGCCGGTCGGGAATCACCAGCGCCTTGTGCAGCGGCAGCCCCTGGTCGAAGGCCAGCGGCTGGCCGCTGAGCACGCGCTGGAACATGTCCTTGGCGTCGACGTAGCCCAGCACGTGGTCGATGTCGCCGTCGCACACCGGGTAGGCCGAGAAGGGCTCGGCCACGATGCGCGCGCGCAGCACCGACTCGGGGTCGTCGTGCAGGAACCAGGCGATGCTGTCGCGCGCGGTCATCACGCTGCTCACGAGCCGCGTCTCGAGCTCGAACACGTTGGCGATCACCTGCTGCTCGCGCACGGCGAGCACGCCGGCCCGCGCGCCGGCCTCGGTCATCGCGAGGATGTCGGCCGAGGTGATCTTGTCGTCGCGCGCCATCGGCATGCCCAGCAGCTTGAACAGCAGGTCGGTGCAGGCGGTGAACAGCCACACCAGCGGCTTGAAGGTGGTGATCAGCAACTGCATCGGCTTGGCGATGCGCACCGCCAGCCGTTCGGGGTCGTTCATGCCCAGCCGCTTGGGGAACAGGTCGGCGAACACCAGGAACACCGCGATGATGGTCACGAAGGAGCACAGGAAGCCCGCGCTCTGCGCGCCCTCGGGGCCGAGCCAGCCCGTGAACAGGCGCGCGAAGTAGGGGCTCAGCGCGCCCTCGCCGACCACGCCGCCGAGGATCGCGACCGCGTTGAGGCCGATCTGCACCACGGTGAAGTAGTAGCCCGGCTGCTCCTGGATGCGCAGCACGAGGTCGGCGCGCGCGTCGCCGTCGTCGGCCATCTGGCGCAGGCGCAACCGGCGCGAGGCGGCCAACGCGATCTCGGCGAGGGAGAAGAAGGCGCTCATCGCGATCAGCAGCGCGATGACGAGCAGGCTTTGGGTCAGGGTCATGGTGTTCACCAGCAGACCCCGATGGTGCCATGGCGCAGGGGGCGCCCGCCACGGGCGCGACCCGCGGGAGAAAGTGCGCTCAGACCCCGCCGTGCGGATGGGTCGGGTCGACCCACAGCACCGACTCGGGCTTCTCGACCGGTTCGATGTCGAGGTTCACCGCGACGGCCTCGCCGTCGCTGCGGCACAGCACGCACTCGAGCGTCTCGGTCGGGCTGGCGTTGATTTCCTGGTGCGGCACGTAGGGCGGCACGTAGATGAAGTCGCCCGGCCCGGCCTCAGCCGTGAACTCGAGCTGCTCGCCCCAGCGCATGCGCGCGCGGCCGCGCACGACGTAGATCACCGATTCGAGGTGGCCGTGGTGGTGGGCGCCGGTCTTGGCGTCGGCATGGATGGTGACCGTGCCGGCCCAGAGCTTCTGCGCGCCGACGCGCGCGAAATTGATCGCCGCGGCCCGGTTCATGCCGGGCGTCTGGGCGGTGTTAACGTCGAGCTGGTTGGCCGCGATCACCCGCACGCCGTCGTGCTTCCACGCCGGGGCCGCAGCCTCGTCGTGCGGATGTCCGTGGTCGTGATCGTGGCCGTGGCTCATCGCCGGGCCCGGATCAGGCAGCGTCGCCGGCCAGCACCTTCTGCAGTTCGCCCGACTCGTACATCTCCATCATGATGTCCGAGCCGCCGACGAATTCGCCCTTGACGTAGAGCTGCGGGATGGTGGGCCAGTTGCTGTAGTCCTTGATGCCCTGGCGGATGCCGTCGTCCTCGAGGACGTTGACGGTCTTGAGCGAACGGGTGTCGACGCCCACGGCCTTGAGGATCTGGATCGCGCGGCCCGAGAAGCCGCACATGGGGAAGCTGGCGTTGCCCTTCATGAAGAGCACGAGATCGTTGGATTTGACGAGGTCGTCGATGCGTTGCTGGGCGTCGGACATGGGGGCTCCTGAAAAGTAGGCTGGAGGGATTATTTCACCGTGCGCCGGATTCCGCCCGAGCAGCGCGCGATGCCTGCCAGGTCCTCGCGGCTTTGCACCTCGGCGAAGCCCCGGGCGGCCAGCAGCTGGCGCACGGCGGGGGCCTGGTCGTGGCCGTGCTCCAGCAGCAGCCAGCCACCTTCGGCCAGGTGCGCGGGCGCGTCGGCCACGATGCGGCGGATGTCGTCGAGCCCGTCGGCGCCGGCCACCAGCGCCGAGGCGGGCTCGTGCTGCAGCGCCGGCAGGTGCGGGTCGCCGGCGGCGATGTAGGGCGGGTTGCTGGCGATCAGCGCGTAACCCCGGTCCGCGCCCGCCAGCCAGTCGGCCTGGGCGAAGCGCACCGGCAGCTTCAGGCGCTCGGCATTGGCGCGGGCCACCGCGAGCGCGTCGGCGCTGGCATCCACGGCATCGACCCGTGCATCGGGCCGCGCGTGCTGCAGCGCCAGCGCGATCGCGCCGCTGCCGGTGCCCAGGTCGAGCACGCGCGGCGCGGCCTGGCCTTCGAGGCACTCGAGCGCCCAGTCGACCAGCGTCTCGGTGTCGGGTCGCGGCACCAGCACGCGCAGGTCGACGCGCAGCGCGAGGCCGTGGAATTCCTTCTCGCCCAGCAGGTAGGCCACCGGCTCGCCCGCGAGGCGGCGCAGCAGTTGCGCCGACAGCGCGGTCCACAGCGGCTCGGGCAGCGTGTCGGTGTCGTGCGCGAGCAGCCAGGCGCGGTCGTGCGGCGGCCGGCCCAGCGCATGCAGCAGCAGCAACTGGGCGTCGAGCCGGTCGACGCCCAGCCGCGCGGCCGCGGCCAGCGCCTGGGCCACGGTCGAGGGCGCGAGCGGCTCGGTGCTCATGAGGGCAGGCTCGATTCGAGCTCGGCCAGTTGCTCCGCCTCGCGCGCCGCGCGCAGCGCCGCCAGCACGTCGCCGAGGTCGCCCTCCATGATCGCGAGCAGCTTGTAGAGCGTGAGGTTGATCCGGTGGTCGGTGAGCCGGCCCTGGGGGAAGTTGTAGGTGCGGATGCGGTCGGAGCGGTCGCCGCTGCCGATCAGGCCCTTGCGCAGCGCGGCGTCCTTGGCGGCGCGCTCGCTGCGCTCCTTCTCCTGGATCCGTGCCGACAGCACCTGCAGCGCCTTCGCCTTGTTGCGGTGCTGGCTGCGGTCGTCCTGGCACTCGGCCACGATGCCGGTCGGGATGTGCGTGATGCGCACCGCCGAATCGGTCTTGTTGATGTGCTGGCCGCCGGCGCCGCTGGCGCGGTAGGTGTCGATGCGCAGGTCGGCCGGATTGATCTGCACCGCCTGCGCCTCGTCGGGCTCGGCCAGCACCGCCACCGTGCAGGCGCTGGTATGGATGCGGCCCTGCGTCTCGGTGGCCGGCACGCGCTGCACGCGGTGGCCGCCCGATTCGAAGCGCAGGTTGCCGAACACCTCGTCGCCCGAGATGCGCACCACCACTTCCTTGTAGCCGCCGAGCTCGCTTTCGTTCTCGCTCACGATCTCGCAGCGCCAGCCGGCGCGCTCGCAGTAGCGCGTGTACATGCGCAGCAGGTCGCCCGCGAACAGCGCCGACTCGTCGCCGCCGGTACCGGCGCGGATTTCGAGGAAGGCGTTGCGCGCGTCGTCGGGGTCCTTGGGCAGCAGCAGGCGCTGCAGCTCGTCTTCCAACTGCGTGAGCTCGGCTTCGGCCTCGGCGATTTCCTGCGCGGCCATCTCGGCCATGTCGGGGTCGTCGAGCATTTCCTTCGCGCCCGCGATCTCGGCCTCGCGCTGCACGTAGCGCGCATAGCGGCCGGCCACCTGCGTCACCTCGGCATGCTCGCGCGAGATGGTGCGGTACTGCGCCATGTCGCCCATGATGTCCTCGCGCGAGAGCAGGAAGTCGAGTTCGCCGAGGCGGGCGGCATAGCGTTCGAGTTGGTGGCGGAGGAAGGGCTTCACGGCGGAGAGATTCGAAAAAGAGGGGAAGTGCCGCGGCATGGCGGCAAGGCGCATGGAGGCCGCGGCACGCCGTGCCGGGCTCGCGGACGAGCGCCGCTAACGCTCTTTGCGCAGGAACAGGCGCGAGATGGTCTGCGCCGTCTGCTCGCGCGAGGCGGCATCGCCCGCGTGCAGCTCGGCCAGCGCGCCGTGCAGCATCTTCTGCGTGAGCCCGCGCGACAGGGCTTCGAGCACGGCGTCGACCGATTCGCCCTTGGCCAGCAGCTTGCGCGCGCGCGCCAGTTCGGCGGCACGCCATTCGTCGGTCTGGGCGTTGAGCTGCTGGATCAGCGGCACCGTGCCGCGCTGGCCCAGCCAGTGCATGAAGCTCTGCACGCCGGCGTCGATGATGACCTCGGCCTGCGCCACCGCGGCCTGGCGGTTGGCCTGACCCTGCTGCACCACCTGGGCGAGGTCGTCCACGGTGTAGAGGTAGATGTCCTCGAGCGCCTTCACCTCGGGCTCGATGTCGCGCGGCACGGCCAGGTCGACCATGAACATCGGGCGGTGCTTGCGCGACTTGAGCGCGCGTTCCACGGCGCCCAGGCCGATGATCGGCAGCGTGCTCGCGGTGCAGCTCACGACGATGTCGAACTCGGCCAGCCGTGCCGGCAGGTCGGCCAGCCGCATCGCCTCGCCGCCGAAGCGCGAGGCCAGCTTCTCGCCGCGTTCGAGCGTGCGGTTGGCAATGGCGATGGATTTCGGCTCCTTGGCCGCGAAGTGCGTGGCCGCGAGGTCGATCATCTCGCCGGCGCCGACGAACAGCACGCGTGTCTGGCGCAGGTCCTCGAACAGCTGGCCGGCCAGGCGCACGGCGGCGGCCGCCATGCTGATCGAGTGCGCACCGATCTCGGTGGCGGTGCGCACTTCCTTGGCGACCGCGAACGAGCGCTGGAAGAGTTGGTTGAGCGTGCTGCCCAGCGCGCCGGCGGTTTCGGCGGCGCGCACCGCGTCCTTCATCTGGCCGAGGATCTGGGCTTCGCCGAGCACCATCGAATCGAGGCCGCTGGCCACGCGGAAGGCATGGCGCGCGACGTCGCCGTCGTGCAGGGTGTAGGCATGCGAGCGCAGCAGCGCGGGGGCCACGCCGCCGCTCTGGGCCAGCCAGCCGACCGTGTGGTCGATCGCGGCATGGTCGGCGGCGCAGTAGATCTCGGTGCGGTTGCAGGTCGAGATGATGGCGGCCTCGACCTGCGGGTGGCGGCCGCTCGAGAACGAGCTGCGCAGGCTCTGCAGGGTGGGAGCGATCTGGTCGAGCGCAAACGCAAAACGACCGCGCAGATCGAGCGGCGCGGTCGTGTGGTTCAAGCCAAGAGCCCAGACAGACATGTCACGATTATAAAATTTGCGGAGCCCGTCCCGGCACCGTGCTGTCTATGACCTCCATAGCGGCTGGCGGATGACGCTTCCGCCCCTTCCCGAATGTCCGCGCTCGCCCTGCTCAACCACCTCCTCAACGTCGCGCTGCCGGCTGTCTTCGTGGCGGGGGTGCTCGCGCTGTGCGGCCGCTTCCTGATGCCGCGGAAGCCCGGAACGCCTGCCATCTGGGCGCAATTCGCTATCAATACGATAGCTGGCGTGTTGGTCCTGCTGGCCGGCCTGGTGTTCACGGGCCACGACGGCCGCATCGCGAGCTATGCCGCGCTGGTGGTGGTCTGCGGCACCGTGCAGTGGCTGCTGCAGCGCGGCTGGCGGCGCTGAGCGGCGGCCTTCAGGTCCGCACCATGTAGTGCGCCGGCGCGGGATAGCTCGCCAGGCGCGCCTGCTGTGCCGCGTCGGCCAGCGCATGCACCGCGTAGCCGTGGCGTTCCCAGAAGCCCAGCGAGGACTGCACCGACACCAGCGCCGAGCGCCGCCAGCCCGCCGTGTCGGCGAAGGCCAGCGCATGCCGCACCAGCGCCGGTCCCAGGCCATGGCCCGAGGCCGCCGGGTCGACCGCGAGATCGTGCAGGTAGAGCGCGTCGGCCTGTGTCTCGGGCAGCACCTCGAAATCGCCGTGCAGGGCCGTGAGCTTGCCCACGCGCGAGGGATAGGCCGCGAGGTAGGCGGCCACCCGTCCCGCGTGCTCGACCACCCAGCCGGTGCGCGGCGCCGCAGCGAGCCGGCGCACGATCAGCGCCCCGTCCTCGACGAAGCCCGTGCCGTAGCAGGCGAGCTGGATCGCCAGCACGGCCTGCAGGTCCTCGGGCCGCATCGCGCGCATTGCGGTCATGCCAGCAGCAGCTTGTCGTCGTCGAGCTTCTCGCCGCGCGTCTGTTCGAACATGCGCAGCAGGTCGGGCACGTCCAGGCCCGAGCGCTCGGGGCCGGCCACGTCGAGGATCACCTGGCCCTCGTGCAGCATCACCGTGCGCGAGCCGTAGTCCAGCGCCTGGCGCATGCTGTGCGTGACCATCATCGCGGTGAGCTTGCTCTCCTCGACGATGCGCGCCGTGAGCTCGAGCACGAAGGCCGCGGTCTTCGGATCGAGCGCGGCCGTGTGCTCGTCGAGCAGCAGGATGCGCGAGGGCTTGAGCGAAGCCATCAGCAGGCTCACGGCCTGCCGCTGGCCGCCCGACAGCAGGCCGATGCGGTCGGCCAGCCGGTTCTCCAGCCCGAGCTTGAGGATCGACAGCTTCTCGCGGAACAGCTCGCGCAGGCCGCGGTTGAGCGACAGGCCCAGGCCGCGCCGCTCGCCGCGCTTCCAGGCCAGCGCCATGTTCTCCTCGATGGTCAGCGCCTCGCAGGTGCCGGCCATCGGGTCCTGGAACACGCGCGCCACCATGCCCGAACGCTGCCAGGCATTGAGCCGCGTCACGTCCTTGCCGTCGATCTCGATGCGGCCCTTGTCGACGATCAGGTCGCCACTGACCGCATTGAGGAAGGTCGACTTGCCGGCGCCGTTCGAGCCGATCACGGTGACGAACTGGCCGGTGGGAATCTCCAGGCTGAGCCCGCGCAGCACGCGGTTCTCGATCGGCGTGCCCGGGTTGAAGGTCATCTCGAGTTGTTCGGCGCGCAGCATCAGTTCTTCCCCTTGAAAAGCCCGCCGAGCTTGCGCTTGTAGGCAGGCACCAGCAGCGCGAAGGCCACCAGCACGGCGGTCACCAGGTTCAGGTCCTGCGCCTGCAGGCCCATGAAGTCGGTGTTCAGCGCCATCGCGATGAAGAAGCGATAGAGCAGTGCCCCCAGGATGCAGGCCAGCGTGGTGATCACCATGCTGCGCGCGGGCATCAGCGTCTCGCCGATGATCACCGCCGCCAGGCCGATCACGATCGTGCCCACGCCCATCGAGATGTCGGCCGTGCCCTGGCTCTGCGCGAACAGCGCGCCGGCCAGCGCCACCAGCGCGTTCGACAGCGCCAGGCCCGCCATGGTGTGGAAGTCGGTCGAGATGCCCTGGGCGCGCGCCATGCGCGCATTGCCGCCGGTGGCGCGCATCGCCAGGCCGGCCTCGGAGGCGAAGAACAGGTCGACCACGATCTTCGCGGCGATCACGATCAAGAGCAGCAACAGCGGCTTGGCCCACTGCTCGGGCATGCCGCCGAAGCTGGCCATGCTGAACACGGTGGGCTCGGTGATCAGCGCCACGTTGGGCTTGCCCATCACGCGCAGGTTGATCGAGTAGAGCGCGATCATCACCAGGATGCTCGCGAGCAGTTGCATGATCTTGAGCTTCACGTTGAGCCAGGCCGTGACCCAGCCCGAGACGGCGCCCGCGACGCAGGCCACCGCGGTGGCCGCCACCGGGTTCCAGCCGGCCACGATCAGCGTGGCGGCCACGGCGGCGCCGAGCGGGAAGCTGCCGTCCACCGTGAGGTCGGGAAAGTTGATGATGCGGAAGGACATGAAGACGCCCAGCGCGACCAGCCCGAATATCAGGCCGATCTCGATGGCGCCCAGCGAGGCGATGAGGGACATGAGGAGGAAGCTCCCGGCAAGAACGAAAAGACGGGCCGCCCGCAGGACGACCCGTCGCTGGCGATGAGGCCGGGGCTTACTTGGTGTTCACGACCTTGGCGGTCTTCAGCAGCTCGTCCGACAGGGTCACGCCCTGCAGCTTGGCCGCGCCCGGGTTCACCACCAGCTCGAAGTTGGTGCTGGTCTGCGAGGCGATCGCGCCGGGCTTCTCGCCCTTGAGGATGCGCACCACGATCTTGCCGGTCTGGCGGCCGATGTCGGTGTAGTTCAGGCCCAGCGCCGCGACCGCGCCGCGCTCGACGGTGGCGGTGTCGGCCGCCACCACCGGCAGCTTGGCCTGCTGCGCCACCTTCACGATGCCCTCGAAGGCCGACACCACGTTGTTGTCGGTCGGCGTGTAGATCGCGTCGGCCTTGCCGACCAGGCTCTGGGCGGCGGTCGGCACGTCCACGGTGCGCGCGGCGGCGGCTTCCACCACCGTCATGCCGGCGGCCGCGGCGGCCTTCTTGAGGTCGGCCACGATCGCCACCGAGTTGGCTTCGCCGGGGCTGTAGATCACGCCGATGCGCTTGGCGGTGGGCACCACCTGCTTGATGAGGGCGATGTGCTTGTCCAGCGGCGACAGGTCCGACACGCCGGTCACGTTGGTGCCGCTGGCGTCCCAGCTCTTCACCAGCTTGGCGGCCACCGGGTCGGTCACGGCCGAGTAGACGACCGGGATGGTCTTGGTGGCGGCCAGCGTGGCCTGGGCCGAGGGGGTGGCGATCGCGACGATCACGTCGGGCTGGTCGCCCACGTACTTGCGCGCGATCTGGGCCGCGGTGCCCACGTTGCCCTGCGCGCTCTGGTAGGTGAACTTGAGGTTCTTGCCCTCTTCGTAGCCGGCCGCCTTCAGCTCGGCCTTGACGCCGTCGCGCACGGCGTCGAGCGCCGGGTGCTCGACGATGGCGGTCACGGCCACCGACTTGTCGGCCGCGAAGGCGGGCGCGGCGGCGAGCATGCCGAGGGCCAGGGCGGCGGCGACAGGGGTGCGAAGCAGGGCGAATTTCACGTGGGATCTCCGGAAAGAGGGAAGGGGGCGGGTCCGACGCCACGGCTTGCACCGGGGCAGGGAATCGATGGCACGGAAATGCGGCATGCACTTCCACGAGCCTGGAGTCTAGAGCGTGGTTTGCACAATTAAGGTGCATCCCGCGCCAGTGCTTACCCCGCTTTGAGAAATATGATTGCGGTCATCGGCATTTGAAGGAGACGAAATTGCACGAGATCACGCTCGACCGCATCGACAGGAAGATCCTGGAGCATCTGCAAGCGCATGGCCGTGCATCGAACCTCGAACTCTCCGAAGTGGCCAATCTTTCTCCGGCCCAGTGCCTGCGGCGGCACCGGCGGCTCGAGGAGATGGGCTTCATCAGCGGCTACGCGGCCCGGCTCGACGCGCGCCAGGTGGGGCTCGGCGTGATCGCCTTCATCCACGTGACCATGGCGCGCGGCCACATCGGCGAGCTGCCGAAGTTCCAGGACCTGGTGGCCGACCTGCCGCAGATCCTCGAGTGCTATTCGGTCACCGGCGACTTCGACTACGTCATCAAGGTGGTCGCGCGCGACCTGCACTCGCTGTCGCAGTTCCTGATGGACACGCTGATGCACATGCCGGGCGTGTCGGCGGTGCGCTCGAGCGTGTGCCTCAACGAGGTGAAGTGCACGACCACCCTGCCGCTGGGTTGAGCCGGGCGCGGCCGGCCCTCAGCCCTGCACGCCCGGCAGCGGCGACGCCGGCGAGGAGGGCACCGGCGAAGGCGCGGTCGAGAGCGCCGAGGGTGCCGCCGGCGCGGCCGCCATCACCAGCGTGGGCGTCGCCATCGGCAGGTCGGCCTGGCGCAGCGCGTCGAGGATGGTGAACAGCAGGTCGCTGCGCACGCCGCCGGCCAGCCGCGGACTCGCCACGTAGGCGATCGCCTGGAAGATCAGCAGCCCGTTCTCGATGCCCTCGAGCGTGAGCGAGGGCGCCGGCGTCTCGAGCACGCCCTCGTGCGCCTTGCAGGCCTCGAGGATCAGGTCGCGCACCTTCTGCGCGTCGGTGGTCAGCGGCATCGGCAGGCGGATCAGCACCCGGCCCTCGGCATTGGCCAGCGTCATGTTGCGCACGGTCTTGGTGATGAATTCCGAGTTCGGCACGATCAGCGTGGAGCGGTCGCCGAGCTGGATCTCGGTGGCGCGCACGTTGATGCGCCGCACGTCGCCCTCGGCCGTGCCGAGCACCACCCAGTCGCCCACCTTCACGGGCTGCTCGGCCAGCAGGATCAGGCCCGAGATGAAGTTCTGCACGATCGCCTGCAGGCCGAAGCCGATGCCCACCGACAGCGCGCTCGCCACCCAGGCGATGCGCTCGATGCCGATGCCCAGCGCCGAGAGCGAGAACGCGATCACCAGGATGCCGCCCACGTAGCCCAGCAGGGTGCTGATCGAGCTCTGCATGCCGGGCTCGAACTTGGTGGTCGGCAGGTAGCTCGCGGCCAGCCAGCGCTTGAAGATGCGCAGCATCACGAAGCCCACGGCCAGCACCGCCACCGCGCTGAGGATCGCGCCCGGCACGAGCTGGAACTCGCCGATCTTCACGCCGGTGCCGAACTTGCCGCTGCGCTGGAACACCTCGCCGGGGCTGGTGCCCAGCGGGGCGGCCAGCGCGATCAGCATGTAGAAGAACAGCGCCACCCGGCTCAGGCCCGACAGCACGGTGGCGATCTGGTCGAGCGTCTGCGGCGCCAGGCCGAAGCTCTTCTGCAGCCGCTGGCCGAAGCCGCTGCGCGACGACACCGTGGCCATGAACACGTCGTCGGCGAACTTGAACAGCACGTAGAACGCGGTGGCGACGATGCCGCTCCAGGTGAGCTGCGAGGCCAGGAAGCTCGCGAGCGCCACGTAGCCCACGGCCACCAGCACCCAGATCGCGACCATCAGGATGGCGATCAGCGCGACCAGGATGCCGACCCACATCGGCCGCTCGGGCAGGTCCTCGCCGGGGGCGCCCGCGCGCAGCGCCTTGAGCCGGTAGAGCACCGCGCCGACCAGCGCGGTCAGCAGCAGCGCGGTCAGCACGTGCGTGGCGACCACGGCCGAGAAGCTGGCGTCGACCAGCGCGTTGATCTCGGCCGGCGCCCAGGCCAGGGCCGCCACCAGCGCCACCAGCCAGGGCAGGGCCGCGAGCCGCGCGGCCATGGCGTCGGGAATCGGCGGCAGCCGCCACGACGGCCGGCCGGTGGCCAGCAGCGCGCGGCCCAGGCCGATCACGAAGGCCATGAACACCAGCGACTGCGCCAGCGACAGCATCGCCTTGCGCGCCTGCGGCGCCCAGCCCGCGTGTTGCTCGAGCGCATGGACGAAGCCGTGCGCCGCCAGCGCCACCAGCAGCACGTGGGCCGCGACGATGGCGATCACCAGCAGCGAGCGCCGCAGCCGTCCGGCGGGCAGCAGCTTCACCGCGAGCCGGGCCAGGCCGTGCTCGGCCGCCCAGACGCCCGCGAAGGCCAGCAGCAGCGCGCCGGCCAGCGCCGCGATCACCAGCGTGCGGCCCTCGCCGCCGAACGCGGTGGCGAGGCCGGTCTGCACGCCCGCGGCCATGCCCTGGAGCCGGTCGACGTCTTCGGGCCAGGCCTCCTGCAGGTCGCTCCAGAACTCGCCCGTGAGCGGCGATGCCGCGCGCTCGGTGAGCTGGGCCTCGAACACCGCGCGGCGCTGCGTCAGCAGGTCGGTGCCGCGCTGGCGCACGTCGATCGCCAGCAGCTTGGCGAGCCGGATGTCGGCGTCGAGCGCGTTGCGTTCCTTGGTCAGGCGCGCGCGCTGGCGCGTGATGTCGGGGTCTTCGCTGGCGCCGGCCGCGGGCGGATTGCCGAGCTCGCCCAGGCGCGCGTTGAGGTCGTTGAGCTCGCCGGTGCGCGCCGCCACGAACTTGTCGGCCTGCGCGCCGATCGCGTTGATCTGCGTGAGGCGGCTGCGCGCGTCGTCTTCCGAGCCGGTGGACTGGTCGATCTTCGCGAGCAGCGCGCGCAGCTCGGCCACGGTGGGCGCGGGCGGCGCGGCCGCGAGGTCGGGGTCCTGCTGCGCGAAGGCGGTGCCGCACAGCAGCAGGGCGGCCATCAGGAAGGCCGCGAGACGGGAGGTCCAGCTCATGGACGCATCATAGAAGCCGCACCTGAAGGCCCGGCTTCGCGGCGCGTCACAGCATGTGACGGCGCCGCGTTCAGCGCGCGGGGCTGAACAGGTCGACGCGGTCGGTGATGATGCCGTCGGTGCCCAGGTCGATCAGGCGCTGCGCGGCCCAGTCGTCGTTGACCGTGTAGCTCAGCGCGCGCAGGCCGGCGCCGTGCACCTGCGCCACCACGGCGGCGTCCCACAGCGCATGGTTGCAGACGATGGCCACGCAGCCGAGTTCGCGCGCGGTCTCGAGCCAGCCGTTCCAGAGCGTGTCGAGCAGCAGGCCGCGCGGCAGTTCGGGCGCGGCGGTCGCCGCGCCCTTCAGCGCATCGACCTGGAACGAGGTCAGCAGCGGCGGGACGGCCGCATCGCGCCACAGCGCCGCGGCCTGCCGCGCCACCGCCTCGCCGGTTTCGCGCTCGGTGCCCGGCGTGGGCTTGATCTCGATGTTCAGCAGGTGGCCGTTGGCCAGGCAGAAGCGCGCGAGGTTCTCGAGCGTGGGCAGCGGCTCGCCCGCGAAGGCGCGCGAATGCCAGCCGCCCGCGTCGAGCTGAGCCAGTTCGCTCCAGGGCTTCCGGCCGCCGATGCCTCGGCCGCTGGTGGTGCGTTCCAGCGTGGCGTCGTGCATCAGGAACACCACGCCGTCGGCGCTGAGCTTGGCATCGCATTCGAACATGCGATAGCCGTGCGCGGCGCCGAAGCGGAAGGCCGCGAGCGTGTTCTCGGGCGCGAGCTTGCCGGCGCCGCGGTGGGCGATCCAGCGTGGATAGGGCCAGGGCGTGCTCATTCCGCGCTCATTCCGCGCGTTTGCCGGAGCCGGCGTCGAACCAGTGCAGCTTGTCCTCGCGCGCGGCGATCTTCACCGTGTCGCCCGCCATCGGCGGCCGGTCGGCCTCGTCGGTGCGCATGATGATCTGCTCGTCGCCGATGCGGCCGTAGACCAGGCGCTCGGCGCCCAGCAGCTCGACCTGCTCCACCTGCACCGACCAGCCGTTCTCGTCGAGTGCCATGTGCTCCGGGCGGATGCCCAGGATCTGGCCCGGACGCACGCCCGGCGCGTGGCGCAGCAGGTTCATCGGCGGCGAGCCGATGAAGCTCGCGACGAAGGTGGTGGCGGGGCGCGAATAGACCTCCTCGGGCGTCGCGAACTGGTCCATCACGCCGCCGTTCATCACGATGATGCGCTGCGCCAGCGTCATGGCCTCGACCTGGTCGTGGGTGACGAACAGCGAGGTGATGCCGAGCTCGCGGTGCAGCTTCTGGATCTCGAGGCGGGTCTGCGCGCGCAGCTTGGCGTCGAGGTTCGACAGCGGCTCGTCGAACAGGAACACCTGCGGCTGGCGCACGATGGCGCGGCCCATGGCCACGCGCTGGCGCTGGCCGCCCGAGAGCTCGCGCGGCTTGCGCTCGAGCAGGTGGCCCAGCTCGAGGATCTTCGCGGCCTTGTCCACGCGGACCTTGATCTCGGCGGTCGGCACCTTCGCGATCTTCAGGCCGTAGGCCATGTTCGCGAACACCGTCATGTGCGGATAGAGCGCGTAGTTCTGGAACACCATCGCGATGTCGCGCTCGGAGGGCTCGAGCTGGTTCACCACCTTGTTGCCGATGGCGATCTCGCCGGCGGAGATCTCCTCCAGGCCGGCCACCATGCGCAGCAGCGTGGACTTGCCGCAGCCCGACGGGCCGACGATGACGACGAACTCGTGGTCGGCGATCTCGGCGCTCACGCCGTGGATGACCTGGTTGGCCTTGGGCCCGTGGCCGTAGCGCTTGATGACGTTGCGTAGGGAAATGGCAGCCATGTTTTCAGTTCAGCGTTTTATTTGTCGGTATCGACCAGGCCCTTGACGAACCACTTCTGCATCAGCACCACCACCACCGCGGGCGGCAGCATGGCCAGCACGGCCGTGGCCATCACCACGTTCCAGTCCACCGGCGACTCGCCGTTGCCGATCATGGCCTTGATGCCGACGACGATCGGGTACATGTCCTCGCTGGTGGCGGCGATCAGCGGCCACAGGTACTGGTTCCAGCCGTAGATGAACTGGATCACGAACAGCGCCGCGATGCTGGTCTTCGACAGCGGCAGCAGGATGTCCTTGAAGAAGCGCATCGGCCCGGCGCCGTCGACGCGCGCGGCCTCGACCAGCTCGTCGGGCACCGTCAGGAAGAACTGCCGGAACAGGAAGGTGGCGGTCGCCGACGCGATCAACGGTATCGAGAGGCCGGCGAAGCTGTTGATCATGCCGAGGCTGGCCACGACCTGGTAGGTCGGGCCGATGCGCACCTCGACCGGCAGCATCAGCGTGATGAAGATCAGCCAGAAGCACAGGCCGCGCAGCGGAAAGCGGAAATACACCACCGCGAAGGCCGACAGCAGCGAGATGCTGATCTTGCCGAAGGTGATGACGAGCGTGATGACCGTGCTCACCCAGATCATCCGCGCCACCGACACGTTGGCGCTGGTGCGCCCGCCGCCGGTCAGCGCCGCCTTGTAGGTTTCCCAGAAGTTGCTGCCGGGCAGGATCGGCATCGGCGCCTGCATGATCTCCTGCGGCGTGTGGGTCGAGGCGATGAAGGCCAGGTAGATCGGGAACATCACCAGCAGCACGCCGATGATCATGATCACGTGCGCGAGGATGCCCAGGGAGGGACGGCGCTCAACCATGGCGGGCCTCCGTGGCGTTGGCCGCGCGGCGCGCGGGGAAGAGGGGATGCATGGGGGCGGTCATCAGTACTGGACCTTCTTCTCGACGTAGCGGAACTGCACCACCGTCAGCGCGATGACGATCACCATCAGCACCACCGACTGGGCCGCGGCGCCGCCGAAGTCCATGCCGCGGAAGCCGTCGAAGTACACGCGGTAGACCAGCGTGGCGGTGTCCTTGCCGGGGCCGCCCTGGGTGGTGGCGTCGATGATCGCGAAGGTGTCGAAGAAGGCGTACACCATGTTGATCACCAGCAGGAAGAAGGTGGTGGGCGTCAGCAGCGGGAACTGGATGGTCCAGAAGCGGCGCATCGGGCGCGCGCCGTCCATGGCGGCGGCCTCGATCAGCGACTTCGGGATCGACTGCAGGCCCGCGAGGAAGAACAGGAAGTTGTAGGAGATCTGCTTCCAGACCGAGGCCATCACGACCAGCGCCATGGCGTGGTCGCCGTTGAGCAGGTGGTTCCAGTTGAACCCGATCTTCTTGAGCCAGTAGGCCACGATGCCGATCGAGGAGGAAAACATGAACGACCACAGCAGGCCCGTCACGACGGGGGCGACCGCGTACGGCAGGATCAGCACGCTGCGGTAGAAGCGCGTGCCGCGCACCACCCGGTCGGCGAACACCGCCAGCACCAGGGCGATGCTCAGGCCCAGGACCGTCACCAGCACCGAGAAGACGATGGTTGTGTGGAACGAGGCCATGTACGTGCTGTCGTTCCACAGCGCCTCGAAGTTGTCCAGCCCCACCCAGGTGATCGAGTTGCCGAAGGCGTCCTGCTGCTGCAGCGACTGCACCAGCGCCTGGCCGGCGGGCCAGAAGAAGAAGACGCCGACGACGATCAGCTGCGGCGCCAGCAATGCCCAGGGCAGCCAGTTCGAACGAAAGATGACGCGTTTTTCCATGGGGCAGGGCGTTCAGGTCACGGACACACTAAATAAGCAAACAGCCAGGACTGCACGGGTCAGCCTGGCTTGTTGCGGGTCAAACGAACCGAAACGAACATTCGTTCGCGCCGATCCGGGTGCGGAGCTTACTTGTTTGCGGCCTGGAATTTCACCAAAAGTTCGTTTCCGCGCTTCACGGCGCTGTCCAGCGCTTCCTTCGGGGTCTTCTTGCCGGTCCAGATCAGCTCGGTTTCCTCGTCCTCGATGGCGCGGATCTGGGGCAGGTTGCCCAGGCGCACGCCACGCGACTTGTCGGTGGTCTTCTTGATCATCTGGTTCACCGCGACGTCGGTGCCCGGGTTTTCCTTGTAGAAGCCGGCCTTCTCGGTCAGCTCGTAGGCGGCCGTGGTGATCGGCAGGTAGCCGGTGCGCATGTGGCTTTCCGACTGCACCTTGGGGCTGGACAGGAAGCTGAAGAACGCGGCCACGCCCTTGTAGTTGGCGGCCGGCTTGCCCGACATCACCCACAGGCTGGCGCCACCGACGATCGTGTTCTGCGGCGCGCCCTGCACGTCCGGGTAGTAGGGCAGCGCCGATTCGGCGAACTTGAACTTGGCGTCGCGCTTCACGCTGGCATAGCTACCCGACGAGCCGATGAACATCGCGCATTCACCCGAGGTGAACGAGGTGATCGGCTTGCTGGCGCGGCCCTTGTAGACGAACAGGCCCTGCTTGGACATGTTCGACAGGTTCTCGAAGTGGCGCACGTGCAGCGGCGAGTTGAATTCCAGGCGGGCGTCGAGGCCGCCGAAGCCGTTGTTCTTCGAGGCGTACGAGGTGTTGTGCCAGGCCGAGAAGCTCTCGAGCTGGGCCCAGCTCATCCACGAGGTGGTGAACGGGCACTGGCTGCCGCTGGCCTTGAGCTTGGCGGCCGCCGAGACCACTTCGGGCCAGGTGGCGGGGGCCTTCTCGGGGTCGAGGCCGGCGTTCTTGAAGGCGTCCTTGTTGTAATAGAACACCGTCGTCGAGCTGTTGAACGGGAACGACAGCATCTGGCCGTTGGGGGCGGTGTAGTAGCCGGCCACCGCGGGGATGTAGGCCTTGGGGTCGAACTTCTGGCCGCCTTCCTTCATGACGTCGGCCACGGGCTTGATCGCGCCCTTGGAATACATCATGGTGGCGGTGCCCACTTCGAACACCTGCAGGATGTCGGGCGCGTTGCCCGAGCGGTAGGCCGCGATGCCGGCCGCCATCGACTGGTCGTATTCGCCCTTGTAGGTGGGCACGACCTTGTAGTCCTTCTGGCTCTCGTTGAACTGCTTGGCAAGGTCGTTGACCCAGTCGTTGAGGGCGCCGTCCATCGAGTGCCACCACTGGATCTCGGTCTGGGCCTGGGCAAGGGCTGGCACGGCCAGAGCGGCAGCCAGCGTAGAGGCGATGGCGAGCGTCTTGAAGCGCATTAAGACTCCTGTAGGGAAAAGTAAGTAAAACCGGCGATGTTAGGTTACATACGTGACGGTTCTGCGGCTTTGTCGCACGGAGTGCACACGTCGAGAAACCCGGGTAAACCCCCTTGGACGACAGGGCGCTCGCGCGCCGGGCCCCTGCTTGCTGCGCTGCACCATGCTAGCATCGCCCTCCCTTTTTCGGCCTAGCCTGTTGCCATGGCCGGGGCTACCGCGAGCAGCAGCATGAGCAGCAAGACCTCCCTCGACAAAAGCAAGATCAAGTTTCTTCTGCTCGAGGGTATCCACCCCTCGGCCGTGGAGGTGCTCCATGCGGCGGGCTACACCAACGTCGAGTCGCTACCGGGCGCGCTGCCCGACGAGCAGCTCAAGGCCAAGATCGCCGACGTGCACTTCCTCGGCATCCGCTCGCGCACCCAGCTGACGGCCGAGGTGTTCGCGGCCGCCCACAAGCTGGTGGCCGCCGGCTGCTTCTGCATCGGCACCAATCAGGTCGACCTCGAGGCCGCGCGCGAGCACGGCGTGGCGATCTTCAACGCGCCTTACTCCAACACCCGCTCGGTGGCCGAGCTGGTGCTGGCCGAGGCGATCCTGCTCTTGCGCGGCGTGCCCGAGAAGAGCGCGGTGGCGCACCGCGGCGGCTGGCTCAAGTCGGCCGAGAACGCCTTCGAGATCCGCGGCAAGACGCTGGGCATCGTGGGCTACGGCTCGATCGGCGCGCAGCTGTCGGTGCTGGCCGAGGCGCTGGGCATGCACGTGGCCTTCTACGACGTGGTCACCAAGCTGCCGCTGGGCAATGCGCGCCAGGTGCGCGACCTGCACCAGCTGCTGGCGCAGAGCGACATCGTGACCCTGCACGTGCCCGAGACGCAGGCCACGCAATGGATGATCGGCGCGGCCGAGATCGCGGCCATGAAGGCCGGCTCGATCCTCATCAACGCCTCGCGCGGCACCGTGGTCGAGATCGATGCGCTGGCCGGCGCGCTGAAGGAGAAGAAGCTGCTGGGCGCCGCCATCGACGTGTTCCCGGTCGAGCCGCGCAGCAACAAGGACGAGTTCCAGTCGCCGCTGCGCGGACTCGACAACGTGATCCTCACGCCCCACATCGGCGGCTCGACGATGGAGGCGCAGGCCAACATCGGCCTCGAGGTGGCCGAGAAGCTGGTCAAGTACAGCGACAACGGCACCTCGACCTCGTCGGTCAACTTCCCCGAGGTGGCGCTGCCCGCGCACCCGGGCAAGCACCGTCTGCTGCACGTGCACCGCAACGTGCCGGGCGTGCTGTCGGAGATCAACAAGATCTTCTCGGACAACAACATCAACATCTCCTCGCAGTTCCTGCAGACCAACGAGAAGATCGGCTACGTGGTGATGGACATCGACGCCGCCTCCTCGGACCTCGCGCTCGAGAAGCTCGCGAAGGTGCAGGGCACGATCCGCAGCCGCGTGCTGTTCTGATGTTCTGACTTTCTCCCTCCCCCGGCGGGGGAGGGCGCAATACCGGGCGCCAAGGCAGGGAGCGGTCCCCTGACCTAAAATCCCCACCCCGGCTATGGACGCGTGGCGCCCGGCCGAGGCCCCACCCCGATGAATGCTCCGACCGCGTTGAACGCGCTGCTGTCGCAGGCCGCAGAGCCCGCACGACTGCGTGAGATCCCCTACAACTACACCAGCTTCTCCGATCGCGAGATCGTGATCCGCCTGCTGGGCGAGCGCGCCTGGGAATTGCTCCAGACGCTGCGCGCCGAGCGCCGCACCGGCCGATCGGCGCGCATGCTCTACGAGGTGCTCGGCGACATCTGGGTCGTGCAGCGCAACCCCTACCTGATCGACGACCTGCTCGACAACCCGCGCCGCCGCGGCCTGCTGGTCGATGCGCTGCGGCATCGCCTGGCCGAGGTGCAGAAGCGCCGCACGCCCGACAGCGACCTGCCGCGCGACCAGCTCGTGGGCGAGCTCACGGCCCGCGTCGGCGAGGCCGTGCAGGCCTTCGACACCCTGTTCCGCGACGTCGCCGCGCTGCGCCGCAAGGCCACGCGCGTGCTGGGCCGGCTCACGGCCAAGGACAACATCAAGTTCGACGGCCTCTCGCGCGTGGCCCACGTCACCGATGCCACCGACTGGCGCGTGGAGTACCCGTTCGTCGTGCTGTGCCCCGACACCGAGGCCGAGATGGCGCTGCTGGTCAAGGGCTGCATCGAGCTGGGCCTGACCATCATTCCGCGCGGCGGCGGCACCGGCTACACCGGCGGCGCGATCCCGCTGACCTGGAACAGCGTGGTCATCAACACCGAGAAGCTCGAGGCCATGACCGAGGTCGAGCTGGTCGCGCTGCCGGGCCTCGAAGCGCCCGTGCCCACCATCTGGACCGAGGCCGGCGTGGTCACGCAGCGCGTGGCCGACGCGGCCGAGCGCTCGGGCTACGTGTTCGCGGTCGACCCGACCTCGGCCGAGGCCTCGTGCGTCGGCGGCAACGTCGCGATGAACGCCGGCGGCAAGAAGGCCGTGCTGTGGGGCACCGCGCTCGACAACCTGGCCTCGTGGCGCATGGTGACGCCGCAGGCCGAATGGCTCGAGGTCACGCGCATCGGCCACAACCTCGGCAAGATCCACGACGCCGAGAGTGCGCTGTTCGAGCTCCAGTACTTCGCGGCCGACGGCAAGACGCCGCTGCGCACCGAGCGCCTGGACATCCCGGGCCGCACCTTCCGCAAGGAGGGCCTCGGCAAGGACGTGACCGACAAGTTCCTCTCGGGCCTGCCGGGCATCCAGAAGGAAGGCTGCGACGGCCTGATCACGAGCTGCCGCTGGGTGGTGCACCGCATGCCGGCGCACACGCGCACCGTCTGCCTCGAGTTCTTCGGCAACGCCAAGGACGCGGTGCCCAGCATCGTCGAGATCAAGGACTTCATGTTCGCCGAGCAGAAGCGCTCGGGCGTGCTGCTGGCCGGCCTCGAGCACCTCGACGATCGTTATCTCAAGGCCGTGGGCTACGCCACCAAGTCGAAGAAGCACGGCGGCCTGCCGAAGATGGTGCTGTTCGGCGACATCGCGGGCGACGACGCCGACGCGGTGGCGCGCGTCACCTCCGAGGTGGTGCGCATCGCCAACTCGCGCAGCGGCGAGGGCTTCATCGCCATCAGCCCCGAGGCGCGCAAGAAGTTCTGGCTCGACCGCAAGCGCACCGCCGCGATCAGCCGCCACACCAACGCCTTCAAGATCAACGAGGACGTGGTGATCCCGCTGCCGCGCATGGCCGAGTACAGCGACGGCATCGAGCGCATCAACATCGAGCTCTCGCTGCGCAACAAGCTCGCGCTGGTCGATGAGCTCGAGAAGTTCTTCGTGCACGGCAACCTGCCGCTGGGCAAGACCGACGATGCCAACGAGATCCCCTCGGCCGAGCTGCTCGAGGACCGCGTGGCGCAGGCCGTGGCGCTGCTGCAGGAGGTGCGCGCGCTGTGGGCCGGCTGGCTCGACGAGGTCGATGCGCTGTTCCCGCAGCTGCAGGACCATTCGCTGCGCGCGAGCTGGAAGACCCAGCTGCGCCAGCCGCTGTCGGCCATCTTCGCGGGCGCCGCCTTCGCGCCGATCCTGGCCGAGTGCACGGCGATCCACAAGCGCGTGCTCAAGGGACGCGTGTGGGTCGCGCTGCACATGCACGCGGGCGACGGCAACGTGCACACCAACATCCCGGTCAACAGCGACAACTACGAGATGCTGCAGACCGCGCACGAGGCGGTCGCGCGCATCATGAAGCTGGCGCGCCGGCTCGACGGCGTGATCTCGGGCGAGCACGGCATCGGCATCACCAAGCTCGAGTTCCTGTCGGACGACGAGCTGCGTCCCTTCGCCGAGTACAAGCAGCGCGTCGACCCCGAGGGCCGCTTCAACAAGGGCAAGCTGCTGCGCGAGCCGGGTGCCGGCGCGCAGTCGCTGCATGCCGACCTGACCAATGCCTACACGCCGAGCTTCGGCCTGATGGGGCACGAGTCGATCATCATGCAGCAGAGCGACATCGGCGCCATCGCCGACAGCGTCAAGGACTGCCTGCGCTGCGGCAAGTGCAAGCCGGTGTGCGCCACCCACGTGCCGCGCGCCAACCTGCTCTACAGCCCGCGCAACAAGATCCTCGCGACTTCGCTGCTGGTCGAGGCCTTCCTCTACGAGGAGCAGACCCGGCGCGGCGTGAGCATCAAGCACTGGGAGGAGTTCGAGGACGTGGCCGACCACTGCACGGTGTGCCACAAGTGCCTCACGCCCTGCCCGGTGAAGATCGACTTCGGCGACGTGTCGATGAACATGCGCAACCTGCTGCGCAAAATGGGGCAGAAGAGCTTCCGTCCCGGCAACGCGGCCGCGATGTTCTTCCTCAACGCGACCAATCCGCAGACCATCAAGACGGTGCGCGCGGGCATGGTGGGCATCGGCTTCAAGGCGCAGCGCATGGCCAACGACCTGCTGCGCGGCCTCGCGAAGAAGCAGACGGCGGCGCCGCCGGCCTCGCTCGGGCCGGCGCCGGTCAAGGAGCAGGTGATCCACTTCATCAACAAGAAGATGCCGGGCAACCTGCCGAAGAAGACGGCGCGCGCGCTGCTCGACATCGAGGACGCCGACTACGTGCCGATCATCCGCAACCCCAAGGCCACGACCTCGGAGACCGAGGCGGTGTTCTATTTCCCGGGCTGCGGCTCGGAGCGGCTGTTCTCGCAGGTCGGGCTCGCGACGCAGGCCATGCTCTGGCATGCGGGCGTGCAGACGGTGCTGCCGCCGGGCTACCTGTGCTGCGGCTATCCGCAGCGCGGCAGCGGCCAGTTCGACAAGGCCGAGAAGATGATCACGGACAACCGCGTGCTGTTCCACCGGGTGGCGAACACGCTCAACTACCTCGACATCAAGACGGTGGTGGTGAGCTGCGGCACCTGCTACGACCAGCTGCAGGGCTACCAGTTCGACAAGATCTTCCCGGGCTGCCGGATCATCGACATCCACGAGTACCTGCTCGAGAAGGGCATCACGCTGGGCGACGCCGGCGGTGCCGGCTACCTCTACCACGACCCCTGCCACACGCCGATGAAGCAGCAGGACCCGATGAAAACGGTGAAGGCGCTGGTCGGCGACAACGTGCTCAAGAACGACCGCTGCTGCGGCGAGTCGGGCACGCTGGGCGTGTCGCGGCCCGACATCTCGACGCAGATCCGCTTCCGCAAGGAAGAGGAACTGAAGAAGGGCGAGGCCGCGCTGCGCGACGGCGGCAAGATCGGCGCCGGCGAGAACGTGAAGATCCTCACCAGCTGCCCGAGCTGCCTGCAGGGCCTGTCGCGCTACGGCAGCGACCTGAACAACGGCCTGCTCGAGGCCGACTACATCGTGGTCGAGATGGCCAACAAGATCCTCGGCGCCGACTGGATGCCCGAGTACGTGGCGGCCGCGAACCAGGGTGGCATCGAACGGGTGCTGGTGTGAGCGCGGCGCCGGGCTGCGTGCTGTGCGAGGGGCCCGGCGGGCGCCTCGTGTTCGAGGGCGCGAAGCTGCGCGTGATCCATGCGCAGGAGGCGGGCTTCCCGGCCTTCTACCGCGTCGTGTGGGCCGCGCATGCGCCCGAGTTCTCCGACCTCGACGCGGCCGACCGCGTGCGGTGCATGGAGGCCGTGACGGTGGTCGAGCAGTGCCTGCGCGAGCACCTGCGGCCGGCGAAGATCAACCTGGCCGCGCTCGGCAACATGGTGGCGCACCTGCATTGGCACGTGATCGCGCGCTTCGCGGACGACAGCCACTTTCCGGGCTCGGTGTGGGCCGGCGCGCAGCGCGAACGCGATGCTGAGCGCGAAGCGCAAGTCGCGGCGAGCCTGCCGGCCGCGGAGGCTGCGATGATCGAGCGCCTCGGCCGCATGGGTGGTCGAGGCATCTGAGGAGTTCGCGATGGCAGGCTTGAAACAGGGCGCACCGACGCCGCAATCGATCACCGTTCACGGCCGCTCGCGCGTGCTCGAAGTGGGCTTCTCCGATGGCGCCACCTTCCGCATTCCGTTCGAGCTGATGCGCATCCATTCGCCCTCGGCCGAGGTGCAGGGCCATGGCCCGGGCCAGGAAGTGCTGCAGACCGGCAAGCGCGAGGTCGAGCTGGTCGCGCTCGAGCCGGTGGGCAACTACGCGGTGCAGCCCACCTTCAGCGACGGGCACGACACCGGCATCTACTCGTGGGACCTGCTGTATCAGCTGGGCTCGCAAGAGGCCGAACTCTGGGCCGCCTACGAGCGGAAGCTGGCCGAAGCGGGCGTCGATCGCGATGCACCGATGGCCGCGAAGGGCGGCCACGCCTGCGGCAGCCATTGACCGGCGTTTGCTATTGAAAGCATAGCTTCGTCGGTAGACGTGACGGGCGTTACAAGACCTCTGCGTTTGCAGAAAAAGCAACAAATGACCGCCGGTACAGCGGGGTCGTCGTCTTGATGCGAGGACGAACGGCCTAACATCGGTCGCATGACCACCACCCATTTCGGCTTCGAGAAAGTCGACGAGAGCGAGAAGGCCGGCCGCGTGCGCGGCGTGTTCGACTCGGTCGCCACGCGCTACGACCTGATGAACGACCTCATGTCCATGGGGCTTCACCGCGCATGGAAGGCCTACACCGTCATGGTCGCGAACGTCGGCGAAGGCTCGCGCGTGCTCGACATCGCGGGCGGCACCGGCGACCTCGCACTGGCCTTCGCGAAGAAGGTCGGCGCCAGCGGCCAGGTGGTCCACACCGACATCAACGAGGCCATGCTGCGCACCGGCCGCGACCGCCTGCTCGACGCCGGCGTGGTGCTGCCCACCACGGTCTGCGACGCCGAGAAGCTGCCCTTCCCCGACGACCACTTCGACGTCGTCACCGTCGCCTTCGGCCTGCGCAACATGACGCACAAGGACGTCGCGCTCAAGGAGATGAACCGCGTGCTCAAGCCGCGCGGCAAGCTGCTGGTGCTCGAGTTCTCGAAGGTCGCGAAGCCGCTCGAGAAGGTCTACGACTGGTACTCCTTCAACGTGCTGCCGCGCCTGGGCAAGGTGGTGGCGGGCGACGACGCGAGCTACCGCTATCTGGCCGAATCGATCCGCATGCATCCGGGCCAGGACGAGCTCAAGTCCCTCATGAAAGAGGGCGGTTTCGGGCATGTGGACTATCACAACATGACGGGTGGCGTGGTCGCCCTCCATGTTGGAATCAAGTGTTGATCAGACGAGATTTCGTTCGAGAGGAGACGTTATGAAGAGTTTGGGTACTTTGCTTCTGGCCGGCGCACTGGCGCTCGTCAGCATCCAGGCCGACGCCGCACGCATGGGCGGTGGCAAGTCGGTCGGCCGCCAATCCTCGAACGTGACGCAACGCCAGGCCACGCCGCCGGCCGCGCCCGCGCAACAGAACGCCGCCAACGCGGCGCCGAAGCCCGGCACGCCGGCGCCCGCCGCCGCGGCTCCGAAGCGTCCGTGGGGCGCCATGCTCGGCGGCCTGGCCGCGGGCCTGGGCCTCGCCTGGCTCGCGAACTCGCTGGGCCTGGGCGCGGGCTTCGCCAACATCCTGCTGATCGGCCTGCTGGTGCTGGCCGCGGTGTTCGTGTGGCGCATGATCAAGTCGCGCTCGCAGCCCGCCGGTGCACGCCAGGGCGGCTTCGCCTTCCAGGGCGCGGGCGGTCCGGGCAACCCGGCGGCGCCGGCGCAGTACAGCCCGAACAACGTCGGCAACGATGCCTCGGCCCGTCCGTGGGAGCGCAACACGACGAACTTCGATGCCACGCCCGCCGCGACCTCGCACGGCAGCAGCCTCTCGTCCGCGGGTGCCGCGGCCGGTGGCGGCAGCATGATCGGCTCGGCCCTCGCGGGTTCGCAGAGCTGGGGCATTCCGGCCGGCTTCGACGTCGACGGTTTCCTGGCCGCGGCCAAGCGCAACTTCGTGACGCTGCAGGACGCCTGGGACCGTGCCGACATCACCATGCTGCGTTCGATGATGACCGACGAGATGATCGCGGAGATCCGCAGCCAGCTCGCCGACCGCGCCAGCCACACCGGTGGCGCGTCGAACAAGACCGAGGTCGTGATGCTCGACGCCAAGCTGCTCGGCATCGAGGAACTGGCCGATGCCTACATGGCCAGCGTGGAGTTCTCCGGCATGATCCGCGAAGACGCCTCGGCGGGCCCGGGCCCGTTCCGCGAAGTCTGGAACATGACGCGTCCGACCACCGGCGGCAACGGCTGGCTCGTGGCCGGCGTGCAAGCCCTGCAATAAGCAGCGGCTTCGAGGGCGGCCCGGCCGCCTGCAGAAAGGATAATGGGGACCATGGCCACACCATCGTCCCCTTTTTCTTTGCTCGGCGATCTGTTCAATCGTGTCGGCGAGCGCCTGCAGCCGCCGCCCTGGGCCGTGCACGAGATCCAGCACCGCGCCGTGCTGTTCCTCAACCACGTGCTGCAGCAGGAGCCCGAGGCCCAGCAGCGGCTGGTGCGCCAGCAGGGCCGCGTGGTGCGCTTCCAGTGGCGCTTCGTCACGATGGAACTGGTGGCCACGCCCGCCGGCCTGCTCGACCTGGCACCGCCGGGCTCGGTGCCAGAGCTCACGCTGTCGGTCACCGATGACAACCCCTTCGAGATCGCGCGCGCCACGCTGCGCGGCGACAAGCCCTCGGTGCAGATCGTGGGTGACGTGCAGCTCGCGGCCGAGGTCAACTGGCTGGTCGACCATGTGCGCTGGGACGTCGAGGACGACCTCGCGCGCGTGATCGGCGACGTGCCCGCGCATGCCATCGGCAATGCGGTGCGGCGCGTGGTGGGCGCGTTGCGCCAGTTCGTGGGCAACCGCGCGGCGGCCGGCAGATCCGGTATCGGTTCGGCGGGCACCGCCGAATGAGCCGCTTCTACCGCAGCCTCTTCATCGTCTGGGTCGCGCTGCGCTACGGCCTCGACGAGCTCGTGCTCACGAGCTTCCAGAAGCCCTGGCTGCGCGTGGTCGCGCGCATCGTCTCCTTCGGCCGCCGGCTCGATGCACCGCGCGGCCAGCGCCTGCGCGAGGCGCTCGAGCGGCTGGGCCCGATCTTCGTCAAGTTCGGCCAGGTGCTCTCCACGCGGCGTGACCTGCTGCCGCCCGACATCGCCGACGAACTGACCTTCCTGCAGGACCGCGTGCCGCCGTTCCCCTCGGCGGTGGCGGTGGCGACCATCGAGCGCGCGTTCCGCCGGCCCGTCGGCGACGTGTTCGTGCAGTTCGACGAAACGCCGATCGCGAGCGCCTCGATCGCGCAGGTGCACTTCGCGACCATCCGCACCGGCGACGGCCAGCTGCGCGAGGTGGCGGTCAAGGTGCTGCGCCCCAACATGCGCGGCGTGATCGAGAAGGACCTGGGCCTGATGGCCATGATGGCCGGCTGGGTCGAGAAGCTCTCGCCCGACGGCAAGCGGCTCAAGCCGCGCGAGGTGGTGGCCGAGTTCGACAAGTACCTGCACGACGAGCTCGACCTGGTGCGCGAGGCCGCCAATGCCGCACAGCTGCGCCGCAACATGGCCTCGCTCGACCTGGTGCTGATCCCCGAGATGTTCTGGGACTTCTGCCATCCCGAGGTGATCGTGATGGAGCGCATGAAGGGCGTGCCGATCGCGCAGCTCGAACGGCTGCGCGCCGCGGGCGTCGACATCCCGAAGCTCGCGCGCGACGGCGTCACCATCTTCTTCACCCAGGTGTTCCGCGACGGCTTCTTCCATGCCGACATGCACCCGGGCAACATCCAGGTCAGCCTCGAGCCCGAGGCCTTCGGGCGCTACATCTCGCTGGACTTCGGGATCATCGGCACGCTCACCGAGTCCGACAAGGAGTACCTGGCGCAGAACTTCGTGGCCTTCTTCCGGCGCGACTACAAGCGCGTGGCCGAGCTGCACCTCGAGAGCGGCTGGGTGCCCGAGGGCACGCGCATCGACGAGCTCGAGGCCGCGATCCGCACCGTCTGCGAGCCCTACTTCGACCGGCCGCTCAAGGAGATCTCGCTCGGCATGGTCTTGATGCGCCTCTTCCAGACCTCGCGCCGCTTCCATGTCGAGATCCAGCCGCAGCTGGTGCTGCTGCAGAAGACGCTGCTCAACATCGAGGGGCTGGGCCGCCAGCTCGACCCCGAACTCGACCTCTGGCACACGGCCAAGCCCTTCCTCGAGAAGTGGATGGTCGACCAGATCGGCCCCAAGAAGCTGTTCCAGCAGCTCAAGGACGAGGCGCCGCGGTACGCCAAGCTGTTGCCGGAATTGCCGCGCCTCCTGCACGATTTCCTGGAGAATCGGCCGCCCGACCACCGGCGCGAGCTGCTGGAGCTGCTGGCCGCGCAGAAGCGCACCAACCGGTTGCTCCAGTCCATCCTCTACGGTGGCATAGGTTTTGTATTGGGTCTGCTGGCCATGCAGTTGCTGGTGCGCGTTCGGATTTTCTGAACCGCGCGGGGGCTGGCCGCCACGGCCTGAAAGAAAGGCGTGCTGCCTTGGAACGAGGAAAGAGGAGAACCTGACGTGCTGCTGACCCTGGTCATCGTCTATCTGTTGCTCACCATCGCCATCGGCCTGTATGCGGCCCGGCGCGTGAAGAACACCACCGACTTCGCGATCGCCGGGCGGCACCTGCCGCTCTTCATGATCGTCACGACCACCTTCGCGACCTGGTTCGGTTCCGAGACGGTGCTGGGCATCCCGGCCAAGTTCATCGAGGGCGGCCTCAACGGCGTGGTCGAGGACCCGTTCGGCGCCGGCACCTGCCTGATCCTCGTGGGCCTGTTCTTCGCGGGCAAGCTCTACCGCATGACCTTGCTGACCATCAGCGACTACTACCGCGAGCGCTACGGCCGCGGCGTGGAGGTGGCCTGCACGCTGATCATCATGCTGAGCTACCTGGGCTGGGTCTCGGCGCAGGTCACGGCGCTGGGCCTGGTGTTCAACGTGCTCTCGGGCGGCGCCATCGGGCTGTCGACCGGCATGGTGATCGGCGTGGTCTCGATCCTGGCCTACACGCTGTTCGGCGGCATGTGGTCGGTGGCGGTCACCGACTTCATCCAGATGATCATCCTGGTGGCCGGCCTGGCCATCATCGCGATGTTCGCGGGCAACATGGCCGGCGGCGCCGACAAGGTGGTCGCCTTCGCCGTCAGCAAGGACCTGTTCAAGTTCTGGCCCGAGCCGAACTGGCACGACATGGTCTTCTTCTTCGCGGCCGCCATCACCATGATGCTCGGCTCGATCCCGCAGCAGGACGTGTTCCAGCGCGTGATGTCGGCCAACAGCGTCAAGGCCGCCACGCGTGGCCCGGTGATCGGCGGCCTGGCGTACATCCTGTTCGCCTTCGTGCCGATGTTCCTCGTGGCCAGCGCGCTCCTGATCATGCCGGAGCAGACCGCCACGCTGCTCAAGGAGGATCCGCAGAAGGTGCTGCCCACGCTGGTGCTCGAGAAGATGCCGTTCGTGATGCAGGTGCTGTTCTTCGGTGCGCTGCTGTCGGCCATCAAGTCGACCGCCTCGGCCACCTTGCTGGCGCCCAGCGTCACCTTCACCGAGAACATCTGGCGCCAGTTCCGGCCCTCGGGCACCGACCGCGAAAACCTCATGACGATGCGCATCACGGTGCTGCTGTTCAGCGCCGCGGTGCTGGCCTACGCGATCCGCATGCAGGGCACGCCGATCTACGAACTGGTTTCGGGCGCCTACCAGGTGCCGCTGGTCGGGGCCTTCGTCCCGCTGGTGTTCGGCCTCTACTGGAAGCGCGCCACCACCCAGGGAGCGATCGCCGCGATCCTGTTCGGCATCGGCACCTGGCTGCTGTTCATGGCCATGCCCTGGGGCGCGGTGTTCCCGGCCCAGCTCGCGGGGGTGCTGGCCTCGTTCGCGGGCATGGTGCTCGGCTCGCTGGCGCCGCAGTGGGTGGTGAACACTCACACGCCGCACCGCCCGCTGGCGACCGAAACGGCCTGAATCCGGCCCGGGGCGCAATCCCCGGGGACGTCGGGCGGCCGGGGGGCGCCCCTATAATCGAGGGCTTTGCGAGCGGCCGCCTGGCCGCTTTCCCCACTCGATTTCCCATGCCCATCTACGCCTACAAGTGCAGCGCCTGCGGCTTCGCCAAGGATGCCCTGCAGAAGATGTCCGATCCGCCTCTGACGGTGTGTCCGGCATGCGGCGCGAGCGCGTTCGAAAAGCAGGTCACCGCGGCCGGGTTCCAGCTCAAGGGCTCGGGCTGGTACGTCACCGACTTCCGCGACGGCGGCGGCAAGAAGTCCGAAGCCGCCACCGCGCCGGTCGCCTCGGGCGATGGCGCCGCCAAGTCCGCCGATGCGCCCGCCGCCGCGCCCAGCCCGGCACCCGCGCCGGCCCCCGCCCCCGCGCCGGCCGCCAAGAGCGCCGACTGAGGCGCCGAACCGCCCGCCGCTGTCCCAGAAGAGAAACCTCCCGATGCTCGCCCTGCGCAAATGGTTGCTGTCCGGCCTGCTGGTGATCGTGCCGCTGGTCATCACGCTCGGCGTGCTGAACTGGATCATCGGCACGCTCGACCAGACGCTGTGGCTGCTGCCCGAGCAGTGGCAGGTCTGGCTCAGCGACCACCGGGTGCGCGGCCTGGGCGTGCTGCTCACGCTGGCGATCCTGCTGGTGGTGGGCGCCGCCGCGAGCAATTTCGTCGGCAAGCGCCTGCTCGGCTGGGGCGACGCCGTGGTGCGCCGCATCCCGGTGGTGCGCTCGATCTATTCGAGCGTCAAGCAGGTCTCCGACACGCTGTTCTCCGAGAACGGCAACGCCTTCCGCACCGCGGTGCTGGTGCAGTGGCCGCGCGAGGGCGTGTGGACCATCGCCTTCGTCACCGGCGCGCCCGGCAACGAGGTCGCGGAACACCTGGGCAACGAGGAGTTCCTCAGCGTCTACGTGCCCACCACGCCCAATCCCACGGGCGGCTACTTCGTGATGCTCAAGCGCAGCGACTGCATCGAGCTCCGGATGAGCGTGGACGAGGCGCTCAAGTACATCGTCTCGATGGGGGTGGTCGTTCCTGGCAGCCCCGCCAGCATCGCGACGACCAAACCGTCCAACCCATAAAAACGAACGCGCCGCAACGGCGCCGGAATCTAGCCATGGCCATGCGTACTCACTATTGCGGTCTCGTGACCGAAGCCCTGTTGGGCCAAACCGTCACCCTTTGCGGCTGGGTCAACCGTCGCCGCGACCACGGCGGCGTGATCTTCATCGACGTGCGCGACCGCGAAGGCTACGTGCAGGTGGTGTGCGACCCGGATCGCGCCTCGACCTTCGCCGTCGCCGAGAACCTGCGCAACGAGTTCTGCGTGCAGATCACGGGCCTCGTGCGCGCACGCCCCGAAGGCACCACCAACGACCAGCTCAAGAGCGGCAAGATCGAAGTGCTGGCGCACGAGCTCAAGGTGCTCAACCCCTCGGTCACGCCGCCGTTCCTGCTCGACGACGACAACCTGTCGGAAACCACGCGCCTCACGCACCGCGTGCTGGACCTGCGCCGCCCGGCGATGCAGCGCAACCTGATGCTGCGCTACAAGGTGACGATGGAAACGCGCAAGTTCCTCGACGCCAACGGCTTCATCGACATCGAGACCCCGATGCTCGGCAAGTCCACGCCCGAAGGCGCGCGCGACTATCTCGTGCCCAGCCGCGTGCACGACGGCAGCTTCTTCGCGCTGCCGCAGTCGCCGCAGCTGTTCAAGCAGCTGCTGATGGTGGCCGGCTACGACCGCTACTACCAGATCGTGAAGTGCTTCCGCGACGAGGACCTGCGCGCCGACCGCCAGCCCGAGTTCACGCAGATCGACATCGAGACCTCGTTCCTCGCCGAGGAAGAGATCCGCGAGATGTTCGAAGGCATGATCCGCAACGTGTTCCGCAACGCCGCGGGCATCGAGCTGCCGGTGTTCCCGACCATGACCTACGGCGAGGCGATGTTCAAGTACGGCTCGGACAAGCCCGACCTGCGCGTGAAGCTCGAATTCACCGAACTCACCGAGCTGATGAAGCGCGTGGAATTCAAGGTGTTCTCGAACGCCGCCACGATGAAGGGCGGCCGCGTGGTCGCGCTGCGCGTGCCCGGCGGCGGTGCCGAGGGCGGCCTGTCGCGCGGCGAGATCGACGCCTACCAGGAGTTCGTGAAGATCTACGGCGCCAAGGGCCTGGCCTACATCAAGATCAACGACGCGGCCGCGGGCCGCGAGGGCCTGCAGAGCCCGATCGTGAAGAACCTCGACGACAACGCGCTGGCCGAGATCATCGCCCGCACCGGCGCGCGCAACGGCGACATCCTGTTCTTCGGCGCCGACAAGGAGAAGGTGGTCAACGACGCCATCGGCGCGCTGCGCGTGAAGATCGGCCACAGCGCCTTCGGCAAGAAGAGCGGCCTGTTCGACGACCGCTGGGCACCGCTGTGGGTGGTGGACTTCCCGATGTTCGAGTTCGACGAGGAAGGCCAGCGCTGGAGCGCCGTGCACCACCCGTTCACCGCGCCGAAGGACGGCCATGAGGACCTCATGGACACCGCGCCCGAGAAGTGCATCGCCAAGGCCTACGACATGGTGCTCAACGGCATCGAGATGGGCGGCGGCTCGGTGCGTATCCACCGCGAGGAAGTGCAGAGCAAGGTGTTCCGCGCGCTGAAGATCAGCGCGGAGGACGCGCAGCTCAAGTTCGGCTTCCTGCTCGACGCGCTGCAGTACGGTGCCCCGCCGCACGGCGGCATCGCCATCGGCCTGGACCGCCTCGTCATGCTGATGACCGGCGCCGAGTCGATCCGCGACGTGATCGCCTTCCCGAAGACCCAGCGCGCGCAGGACCTGCTGACGCAGGCGCCGAGCCCGGTCGACGAGAAGCAGCTGCGCGAGCTGCACATCCGGCTGCGCAACGTGCAGCCGCAGCCGGCGGCCTGATCGGCGGCGCTTGCTCCGGGAAGGGCGGTGGCTAAAATGGCTAATCACTCCCCGGGAGCCAGCCATGCAGATCACCGCCACCGAAGCCAAGAACCGATTCGGCTACTACCTCGGCCAGGCCGAGCGTGAGCCGGTGCATGTGATGAAGAACGACCGCGTGGCGGTCGTTCTCGTTTCTGCGGCGCGCTTTGCGGAACTCGAAGCGCTGGAGCAGAAGAAGTCGTTGGCTCAGCGCAAGCGCGAGTTCAATGTGCAATACAAGGACTGGATCGCCGAGCAGAACGAACTGGTGGAGATGCAGGGGTTGTGGTGCGAGGGGATGGTGTCCTGGCAGGAAGCGTCTTGAATGGCGCAGTTCGACATCTACGAGAACCCTCGGCCTGAAGCGCGCCGGACGGTTCCCTACGTCGTCGACGTGCAAAGCGGCCTGCTCGATCACTTGTCGACCCGCCTTGTCATTCCCGTGTTTCGCGTCGGCGCGCGCCAGGCACCGGTCAACTTGTGCCCGCCGGTGGAAATGGGCGGGGAGACCTTGTCCCTGATGCCGCACCTGGCGGCTCCTTTGTCCTCCAAGCTTCTCAAGAAACCGGTCGCCTCGCTCGCTCCACGCGCCAGTGAAGTGGCAGCCGCTTTGGATGCCGTGCTCAGTGGCTTCTGATACACGCCCTTTCAAGATCCCCCAGTCCGTGCTGGTCGTGATCCACACGCCCGCCCTCGACGTGCTGCTGATCCGCCGCGCCGACGCCGAGACCGAGTTCTGGCAGTCGGTCACGGGCAGCAAGGACGCGGAGGACGAGCCGCTCGCGCTCACGGCCGCGCGCGAGGTCGCGGAGGAGACCGGCATCCTGTGCGGGCAGGGCAGTGCGCTCGCGGCGCAGCTGGTCGACTGGGGCCTGCGCAACGTCTACGAGATCTATCCGCGCTGGCGTGCGCGCTATGCGCCGGGTGTCACGCACAACACCGAGCACCTGTTCGGCCTGTGCGTGCCCGAACGCATCGTGCCGGTGCTGGCGCCGCGCGAGCACACCGACTGGCGCTGGCTGCCGTACCGCGAGGCGGCCGATGCCTGCTTTTCCCCATCGAACGCCGAAGCCATTCTGTTGCTGCCAGAATTTGCGCGATGAACTCGCAGACGCCCAACTTCCGGGTCGCCACCTACAACATCCACAAGGGGGTGCAGGGCATCGGGCCCGCGCGGCGGCTCGAAATCCACAACCTCGGCCACGCCATCGAGCAGCTCGACGCCGACATCGTCTGCCTGCAGGAAGTGCGCAAGATGAACCGCCAGGCCGCGGTGCGATTTCCGCGCTGGCCCGAGCTGCCGCAGGCCGATTTCCTCGCGCCCGAGGGCTACACGGCGGTCTACGAGACCAATGCCGTCACGCGCCACGGCGAGCACGGCAACGCGCTGCTCACGCGCTGGCCCGTGCTGCGCACCAACCACCAGGACATTTCCGACCACCGCTTCGAGCAGCGCGGCCTGCTGCACGTGGTGATGGAGGTCGAAGGGCGGCCGGTGCACGCCATCGTGGTGCACCTCGGGCTGATCAAGGGCAGCCGCGTGCGGCAGGTGGCGCGGCTGCGCGAATTCATCGAGCGCGAAGTACCCGATGGCGAGCCGGTGGTGGTGGCCGGCGACTTCAACGACTGGGGCGCGCGCATGCGCTACGCGATGAACGCCATGGGCCTGCGCGACACCAGCGACCTGCGCGGCCCGCGCACGCTGACCTATCCCTCGCGGCTGCCGGTGGCGCAGCTCGATTTCATCTACGGGCGCGAGCTCGAACCCCTGACCAGCAGCGTGCCGCGCGGCCCGATCTGGGCCCGCATGTCGGACCACCTGCCGCTGGTCACCGATTTCTTGCTGCCGAATTGATAGCAAGGCCCGCAGAAGGGGCGGGCATTCGCGGCCCGAACGGCGGGCATCGATTCACTGGTACGATGGCCCGATGCTGAGGAAAACCGAAGTGGACACGCTCCCCGTTCCCAAAGACGACGAGGGCACGCCCGTCTCCGTGAAGATCCGCGAGCGCCTGAACGCGGCGCGCCGGCGCTTCAACGCCAACGACAACATCGCCGAGTTCATCGAACCCGGCGAGCTCGAGGCCCTGCTCGACGAGGTCGAGGTCAAGATGAAGGGCGTGCTCGAGAGCCTGGTCATCGACATCGAGAACGACCACAACACCGACAACACCGCGCGGCGCGTCGCCAAGATGTACGTCAACGAGGTGTTCCGCGGCCGCTACGTGCCGGCGCCGCCGCTGACCGAATTCCCCAATGCCGAGCACCTCAACGAGCTGATGATCGTCGGCCCGATCACGGTGCGCAGCGCCTGCTCGCACCATTTCTGCCCGATCATCGGCAAGCTCTGGATCGGCGTGATGCCCAACGAGCACACCAACGTCATCGGCCTGTCGAAGTACGCGCGCCTCGCCGAATGGGTCATGGGCCGTCCGCAGATCCAGGAAGAGGCCGTGGTGCAGCTGGCCGACCTGATCCAGGAAAAGACCCAGCCCGACGGCCTCGCGCTGGTCATGGAGGCCGAGCACTTCTGCATGGCCTGGCGCGGCGTGAAGGAAATGGACAGCAAGATGATCAATTCCGTGATGCGCGGCGTGTTCCTCAAGGACCCGAGCCTGCGGCGCGAATTCCTGTCCCTCCTGCCCCGAAAGAGCTGACATGCTGGTCCGACTCCTCTACGCCAGCCGCGCCGTCGACACCAGCCCCGCGGCCATCGAGGCGATCCTCACGCAATCGCGCTCGCACAACACGGCCTGCGGCATCACGGGCATCCTCTGCTACGGCGGCGGCACCTTCCTGCAGGCGATCGAAGGCGGCCGCATGGCGATCAGCGAGCTCTACGGCCACATCCAGCGCGATGCGCGCCACAAGGAGGTGGTGCTGCTGCACTACGAGGAAATCTTCGAGCGCCGCTTCGGCGGCTGGACCATGGGGCAGGTCAACCTCTCCAAGCTCAACGCCTCCACGCTGCTGAAGTATTCCGAGAAGCCCGAGCTCGACCCGTACAAGGTCTCGGGCAAGGTCTCGCTGGCGCTGCTCGAGGAATTGATGGCCACGGCGGCCATCGTCGGGCGCCACTGAAATGCGTCGGGGGCCTCGGCCCCCTTTTTGTTGCCCGCCGGCCGGCGGGCCAGCGACTTCCCTGATCTGATCCCGTGCCTCTTTCCGCATTCGCGCTGATCCTGCTGGCAGGGCTCATCCACGCGGGCTGGAACATCGTCGCCAAGAAGGCCAACGGCGACGTGCGCTTCAGCTTCCAGACCAGCGTGTTCAACATGCTCATCTGGGCGCCGGTGGGCATCGTGCTGGGCTGGAACGTGGTGCCCCACTGGGGCGCGACCGAGTGGGGCTTCGTCGTGCTCAGCGGCGTGCTGCACATCTTCTATTTCATCGTGCTGCTGCGCGGCTACCGCAAGTCGGACCTCACGGTGGTCTATCCGCTGGCGCGGGGCTCGGGGCCGCTCTTGTCGTCGCTGGTGGCGGTGCTGTTCCTCGGCGAGAAGATCAGCCTCGTGGGCGTGGCGGGCATCCTGGGCGTGGTGGGTGGCGTGTTCCTGGTCGCCGGTGGCCCGAAGCTCTGGCACAAGGCGCACGACCCGGCGCAGCGCGAACGCGTGCACAAGGGCATCCGCTACGGCGTGCTGACCGGCGGCTTCATCGCGGCCTACACCGTGGCCGACAGCTACGCCGTCAAGTTCCTCGCGATGTCGCCGATCCTGCTCGACTACTTCGGCAACCTCGTGCGCCTGGTGCTGCTGCTGCCGGCCGCGCTGCACGATCGCGCCACCACCGCGCGCATGTGGCGCGCGCAGTGGAAGTACGCGCTGGTGGTGGCGGCCGTGAGCCCGGTGTCGTACGTGCTGGTGCTCTACGCGGTACAGCAGGCGCCGATCTCGCACGTGGCGCCCGCGCGCGAGGTGTCGATGCTGTTCGCGGCGCTGATCGGCGGCCACCTGCTGCGCGAGGGCGACCGGCTGCTGCGCCTGCTGGGCGCGCTCTTCATCGCCGCGGGCGTGGTGGCGCTCGCGCTGGGCTGAGCCATGGGCGCGACGCTGCCGGCCCCGGTGGTGCTGTTCGGCTGCGACTTCTCGAGCGCTCCGACCGCGCGCAAGCCGATCGTGGTCGCCACCGGCGAATCGACGCCCGATGGCGTCGTGGCGCTGCGCGAGCTGCAGCGCTTCAGCACGCTCGAGGCCTGGAGCCGCTGGCTGCACGCCACGCCGGCCTGGGTCGGCGGGTTCGACTTCCCGTTCAGCCTGCCGCGCGAGCTGGTCGAACACCTGGGCTGGCCGCTGCACTTCGAGCCGCTGATCGCGCACTACGCCGCACTCACCCGCGCCGAGATCCGCGAGACCTTCGCGGCCTTCTGCGCCGCGCGGCCCGTGGGCGGCAAGTTCGCGCACCGCGCCACCGATGCGCCCGCGGGTTCGAGCCCGTCGATGAAGTGGGTCAATCCGCCGGTGGCCTTCATGCTGCATGCCGGGGTGCCGCCGCTGCTCGCGGCCGGTGCGCATCTGCCGGGGCTGCGCGAAGTGCGGCCGGCCGAGCGGGTGGCGCTCGAGGCCTATCCCGGGCTGCTGGCGCGCGAGCTGGTCGGGCGCCGCAGCTACAAGAGCGACGAGCTCGCCAAACAGACGCCCGAGCGCCGTGACGTGCGGGTCGAATTGCTGGCCGCGCTCGAGGCCGGCCGCACGCGGCTCGGCCTGCGCCTCGAGCTCTCGCCCGGGCGGCGCCGCGAGCTGCTCGACGACCCGCGCGGCGACGACCTCGATGCCGTGCTGTGCCTGGTGCAGGCGGCCTGGGGTTTGCAGCGCGCGGACAGCGCGGGCCCTGGCTACGGACTGCCCGCGGGCATCGATCCGCTCGAGGGCTGGATCGTCTCCGCCTGACCCCGGCCCGCCCCGGTTGTCCTACAGCGCTTTGCGCCCCCGTCGTGGCGTGGCTCACAGGTCGCGTCGCTAGATTGAAGTCATGGGCCGCCGGCTCATGCATCCGGTCTCCGGGTGCTTCGTGACCGAATCAGGAAGGACATCGCAATGAACAAGGATCAAGTGGAAGGCCGCGTCGACCAGGCCAAGGGCAAGATCAAGGAAGTCGCCGGCAAGGTCGTCGGCAACGAGAAGCTCCAGGGCGAGGGCATCGCCGACCAGGCCGCCGGCAAGGTGCAGAGCACCTACGGCGACGTGAAGGAAAAGGCCAAGGACGCCATCAAGTCCGGCGCCGACAAGCTCTGATGCAACATGGCTGCGGCCCGCGGGCGCGCAGCCATTTTTCTTTTCATTCCATCGATGTGGAGGTTCCCATGACCCTCTCGATACAGCCGTCCGCCTCGCGCACGCGTACCTGGCTTGCCGTACTGGCGATCGCCGGCGGCAGCCTCGCGCTCGCCGCCTGCGACAGGAACGACGGCCGCACCGCCGGCGAGAAGCTCGACAGCGCGGTGGCGCGCACGGGCCAGGCCGTCGACACCGCGCGCGACAAGACCGTCCAGATGGCCGAGGAGGCCAAGGCCAAGATCGATTCGCAGAGCGTGAGGGACGGTGCCGCCAATGCGAAGGAGGCCGTGAAGGATGCCGGTACCGCCGTGGCGAACACGGTGGACGACGCGGCCATCACCGCCGCCATCTCGGCCGGCCTGGCGAAGGATCCCGATCTCAGCGCCATCAAGATCGACGTCGACACCAAGGCCGGCGCCGTGAGCCTGCAGGGACCCGCGCCGAGCGCCGCCGCCAAGGAGCGCGCCGAGCAGATCGCCAAGGGCGTGCAGGGCGTGACCTCGGTCGACAACCGGCTCGAGGTGAAGGGCTGAGTTTCCGGATCCGCGTTTTCCGCCTCCCAAAAAGAAAGCCCGGCATGCCGGGCTTTCTCTTGGGTGGCTGCCGGGTCAGTGGCCCAGCCAGTCCTTCAGTTCGTCGGCATGCTCTTCCTCGTCCGAGAGGATGTCCTCGAGCATGCGGCGGGTGGTCGGGTCCTTGTCGCCGATCAGGTTGATCATCTGGCGGTACGACTCGACCGCGATGCGCTCGGCCACGAGGTTGGCGCGCACCATGGCCTGCAGGTCGGTCGATTCGTCGTAGCCGGCATGGCTGCGTTCGCGCAGGTGTTCGGGCGCGAAATCGGGCTCGCCACCCAGTTGCACGATGCGCTCGGCGATGCGGTCGGCATGCGCCGATTCCTCGTTGGCATGCACGAGGAATTCGTCGGCGATGGCCGGCGATTCCACGCCGTTGGCGGTGAAGTAGTGGCGCTTGTAGCGCAGCACGCAGACCAGCTCGGTGGCGAGCGCGTCGTTCAGCAGCTTGACGATGTCGTCGCGCCACGGACCGTAGGCCGGGGTGACGGCGCCGTCGTCGAGGCTCTTGGCCGCGGCGTCGAGGCCCTTCTGGTCCAGCACCAGGTGCTGGTGGTCCTTCGCCGGAGTGGAGGCATTGGCTTTCATGGGGGATCCTTTCGTGGGGGAGTTGTTTTCTGCTGCATGAGCGTGTTCACGATGTCGGCCAGGTCGGAAGTCTTGAGCACCGCCGCCAGCACCGCCGTCACCGACAGCAGCCGCCAGGGCCTGACCAGCACCACCACCGCGCCGGTGGCGGCGGCGATCGCCATCAGCTTGGCCGGCTCCTTGCGCGCATAGCGTTCGAGCAGCGGCCGCGCCAACTGGCCCGCCGCATGCGCCGGATGGCGGCGCCACCAGCGCTCGGCCATGCTGCGCGCGACCGAGGCCCAGATGCGGGCATTGCCGCCGCGGCTGTCGCCCGGATCGTGCGCGCGCTGGCCTTCGAAGGCGGCGCCGGCATCGTCGGGGTCGGACTGCGCGAAGGCCGCCTCGGCATCGCGCCGGGCGCGTTCCTGCTGCGGCGTACGGTGCTCCGGCTCGGGATCGCGGCCGCCGTTGAGCTCGCGCACCAGCGCGCGGCGCGACAGCGCCAGCCGTTCCTTCGGCGTCAGCAGGGCGCGGGGGTCAGTGCCGGCCATGGCGGCCTCCGGCTTCGTGAAGGGCCTGCAGGTCGGCGTCGACCTGCGCACGCAGATCGTCGAACCCATGGGCGATGAAGGGACGGGATGCGATCCAGGCGCAGATCGCAGCGATCACGAGCGCCACGCCGGGGACCGCGACCAGCACCCAATGAAAACTGCCGTGCAGCACGCCCAGCAGCACCGCCACGCCGATGAGTCCCAGCGCCAGCACGAAGGTGGCTGCGGCCAGGATGCCCGCGACGATGCGGGCGATCAGCCCGCGGGCCGCGGTGCCCGACTCCTGCCGGACCAGGGCCGCGTAGTTGGCGATGTGTTCGGCGATGAGCTCCGGGTGCCCGAGCACCGTGGAAAAGATCGGATGAAGCATGGTGCTGCGGAGCGGAGCCGATGCTTCAGTCGATCAATAGTCGTCCCGACGGCGGCTGGCCAGCACGATCAGTGCGGTGATGGCGGCACCGGCCGCGGCGGCGATCAGCACCGAGCGCACGGGCTGGTCGGAGATGTAGCGGCCGGTCACGTCGGCGGCCTGCTCGAGGCGGCGCTGCGCGCGCGCGCTGGTGGTCGAGGCGGCATCGAGGCCGCGCTGCACGGCCTGCTGCACGCGCGCCGCCAGTTGCTCGACCGCCGGTTCCGCGTCGCGACGCAGCTCGCGGACCTTTTCGCCCGCCGCATTCACCGCATTCTGTGCATAGGCGCGCGTGGTATCGACAGCGTCGTTGGCGGTCTGGCGTGCGTCGTCGGCGAGTTGCTGGGGGGTCTTGGTCGTGTTCATGAAAAGTCCTTTCCGGGAATGAATTGCGAGAGCCTGTGGATCGTACCGACGCTACTTGCTTCGTAGCAAGCCGGCCAGGAAGCTCGCGATGGCGAGCACCGCGAAGATCACGAAAAGGATCTTGGCGATACCGACGGCGCTGGCGGCGATACCGCCGAAGCCGAACAAGGCGGCGATCAGCGCGATGACCAGAAAGACCACTGCGTAGTGCAACATGCGGAACTCCTTGGAGGCTGCCCTCGTTGTTGGAAAAGCCGCGTGTCCGAGGAGGAGGAACACGGCATGGACAGACCTTAAGGGCCGGCCCATGGCGGACCTGTCAGTGACAGGGGGGGCGGGGCGTAGGAGATGGCCGAGTCCGCCCGGCGGCCCTGGAAATCGCGTGAATTCCGGCACGGATGCGCCGGCGCGGGGGGCGTGGTCCGGGCCTATGCCACCGGCAGCATCGCCGCGATGCGCGTGCCGTGCCCGGGCGTCGATGCCACCGTGAGCTTGCCGCGTGCGGCCTCCACGCGGTGGCGCATGCCGGCCAGGCCGTGCGTCGACGGGCGCATCTTCTGGGCGTCGAAGCCCTTGCCGTTGTCGAGCACCTCGACCACCACGTGCGTGTCGTGGTTCTTCATCGCGATCGTGGCCTCGGTGGCCTCGGCGTACTTGCCGATGTTGGTGAGGCTCTCCTGCACCATCCGGTAGATGGTGAGCTGGCGCGACTCGTCGGTGCTGACCGGTTCCAGCTGCATGTCGACGCGAATGCCCGAGCGCTCGCCGAACTCGCGCCCGAGGATCTCGAGCGAGGCCACCAGCCCGAGGTTGGCCAGGGACGACGGGCGCAGGTCCTCGATGATGCGGCGCTTGAGCGCGATGCCGCTGTTGAGCAGCTCGGTCAGATGCTGCAGCCGCTGGATCGCATCGGGCGCGTCGGCCAGCCGCGACTTCAGCCGCGCCACGTCGAGCTTGGCGGCGGTCAGCAGCGAACCCAGCTCGTCATGCAGCTCGCGCGCCAGGAAGCCGCGCTCGGTCTCGCGCACGTCCTGCAGGTGGGTCGCCAGCTCGGCCAGCGAGGCGGTGCGCTCGCGCACCTCGTCCTCCAGGGCATTGCGCTCGCGCTGCAGGGTCTCCTGCTGGCGCTCGCCGATCGAGCGCAGCACGTGCGTCTGGCGCAGGTACAGGAAGAAGGCGAACAGGGCGGCCAGCGCCACGATGCTGGTGCCGAAGCGCGCCAGCCGCAGCGACAGCATCACCTGGGTCTGGCTGTCGTGCAGGGTCTTGTTGCTGAGTTCCACCAGGCCCCGGGCCTTCTCGCGGATGGCATCCATTTCCTCGCGGCCGACGTCGGTGGTGATGACGAACTTCCAGGCGTCCTCCTTGCCGTCCGAACGCAGGCGCACGCTCATGTCCATCTCGGACACCTTGCGCAGCACGTGTTTCGACAGCTCGGCCAGCTGGGCCGTCTCGGCCGGCCGGCCGGCGTACTGCTCGCGCAGGCTCGCCAGGTTGCCGTCGATCTGCTTGATGGCGTTGTCGTAGGGTTGCCGGTAGGCGGCTTCCCCTGTCAGCAGATAGCCGCGCTGGCCCGTTTCGGCATCGAGGATGTTCTGCAGCAGCTGGTTGAGCACGCTGCGCACCTTCTGCGCGGCGTCGATCTCGGCCAGGGCGATACTGGACTGCCGGTAGCCCGCCTCGTTGATGCCGACGAGCGCCAGCGCCGCCAGTGCGGCGAGCAGCAGGCTCAAGGCCATTTTTGGGAACGCTAGCCAACGCATGAAACTTTTGGATCCGCTTTCAAGACAAGATCGTGAATAATTGACAACGATCAGGGAACCGGCATGTTGCGGCCCGCGGACCGGCAACACAACGACGAAAGTAACAGATGATCAAAATTGGAATTGTGGACGACCACGCCATCGTGCGATCGGGCCTCAGGCAGTTCTTCTCCGAGCACGTGGATCTGCGCGTGGCCGGCGAGGCCGCCAGCGGTCGCGAGGCGATCGAGCTCGTGCGCACCACCGAGCTCGACGTGCTGGTGATGGACCTGTCGATGCCGGGCCAGAGCGGGATCGATGCGCTTGCCATGATCCGTGCCAAGGCGCCCGACGTCGGCATCCTGATCCTGAGCGGCTACCCCGAGGAGCACTACGCGATGAACCTGATCCGGCAGGGCGCGAGCGGCTACCTCAACAAGGAGTGCGATCCGATGGAGATCGTCAACGCGATCCGCACCATCGCGCTGGGCCGCCGCTACATCACCCCGGCCGTGGCCGAACTGCTGGCCCGCCAGCTCGACCGCAAGGACGACGCCGCGCCGCACGAGCAGCTCTCGGAGCGCGAGTTCCAGGTGTTCCTGAAGCTGGCCAAGGGCGAGACCGCGGGCGACATCGCCAAGACGCTGTCGCTGTCGGTGAAGACCGTGAGCACCTACCGCACGCGGCTGATGGAGAAGATGAACCTCTCCTCCAACAGCGACCTCACGTACTACGCCCTCAAGAACAAGCTGATCGACTGAGAAGGCCACCGTTCGCGCCGGGCCTCAGCCCGGCTCCGGTGGCTGCAGCGCCACCGCGCGCAGGCAGAAATCGACCAGCGCGTCGATCTCGTTGGACTTGTCGAACACCGCGTCCACGCCGAACTGCGCACAACGCCTGCGGATGTCGGGCGTCGCATAGTTGCTGAGCACCACCACCTTCTGTTCGGGGCGCCGCTCGGTGCAGGCCTTCAGCACGCCCAGCCCGCTGCCCTGCTTGAGAAAGAGATCGACCACCGCGAGGTTCCAGTCGGCGGCATGCGTGCGCAGCCATTCGACCGCGTGGTCTTCGGTTTCCGCGTAGCCGATCACCACGGTGCGCGCCAGTTCTTCCAGGGTGCCGATGAGGTTTTCACGGATCGTGAGGTTGTCCTCGACGATGTAGGTCTTCAATCTGGAATCCATGACGAACCGCGCTTCCTCCGACGTTGCCCGAATGATGTGGGCCGCGGCGCCCGCCGTGTTCTCGTGGCTGGCGGCGGCTGGACCGGGCTCTGGACGATGAGGCCTCCCTGCCGCGCATCATGCAGGGTTCAGTGCGAGGCATCTGTAGGCGGGTTCCGACGCCCCCGCAGGCGAGGGCCCTGGCGTCGCTCGGCGCGCGGTAGGTGATGCCGCACGCGGGTTGCGGCCCTGCGCCGACCTGGACGGCGCGCGCGATACGGTCATCATGCAGCCATGGCGATGGATTCCACCCGCACCCTCCCGCGCAGATTTCCGCTGTGGCAGAAGCTGATCGTGCTGCTGCTCGCGCTGCTCGCGGCGTTGGTGATCGCCATCCTGTTCTTCCCCTGGGACGTGCTGCGCGAGCCGGTCAACCGCTACGTGAGCGAGAAGACCGGCCGCAAGTTCGAGATCACGCGCCGGCTCGACGTCGATCTCGGCTGGCGCCGCGCCACCGTCAAGTTCGACGGCATCGAGTTCGCCAACCCCTCGTGGGCGCGTGACCCCTACCTCGTGAAGGCCGAGCGCGCCGAGTTCGACATCCGCCTCTGGCCGCTGGTGTCGCGCCGCATCGAGATTCCGCGGCTGGTGCTCGCCTCGCCCACCGTGGGCCTGCAGATGGAAGCCGACGGCCGGCGCACCTGGGCCTTCGGCAAGGACACCTCCGACGCTGGCACCGCGCCCACCATCGGCACCATCGAGGTCGATGGCGGCGCCATCGACTTCCTGGCCAAGCACCTGGGCGTGGACATCCATGCCGATGTCAGTTACGACACCGCGCGCGGCGCGCTGCCGGTGCACTACCGAATCAAGGGCCGCTACAAGGGCCAGCCGCTCACGGCCCAGGGCCGCACCGGCAACGTGATGCAGATCAACGCGGCCGGCGCGCCGCCGTTCCCGCTCGAGATCGACGCGGCCGCCGGCCAGACCAAGCTCAAGGCGGGCGGCACCGTGGGCTCGCTCGCCGACCTCGACGGCATCGATGCGAAGTTCGACATCCGTGGCCAGACCCTGGGCGCGCTGTTCCCGCTGCTGGGCATCGCGCTGCCGCAGACCTCGCCCTACGCGGTACGCGGCAATCTCAGCAAGCGCGGCAGCCTGTGGGAGGCCAAGGCGCTGCAGGGCAAGCTGGGCCTGTCCGACATCGCGGGCGACATGCGCTTCGACCAGGCGACCCAGGTGCCCTACCTCGCGGGCGAACTGCGCTCCAAGGTGATGGACATGGACGACCTCGGCCCGCTGATCGGCCTGCCGCCGACCGCGCGCACCGCCGCCACCGTCGAGGGCGTGGCGCCGCCGCCGACCGTGACCCAGGTCAAGCGCCCGGGCGGCAAGGTGCTGCCGACCGCGCCGCTGGACTTCGAGCGCCTGCGCGCGATGAATGCCGACGTGAAGTACACGGCCGAGCGCATCCGCAACGTGCGCGACGTCCCGCTCGACAGCGGCAGCGTGCAGGTCAAGCTCAAGGATGGTGTGCTCACGCTCGATCCGCTGCTGCTCGGCGTGGCCGGCGGCAAGCTGGGCGGCGCGATCCGCATCGACGGCTCGAAGAACCCGGCCGACATCCGCGCCGCGCTCGACGTGCGCGCGATGCAGCTCGCGCGACTGTTCCCCAAGCTCGAGACCACCGGCAACAGCCTGGGCCGGCTCGACGGCCGCATCAACCTCTCGGGCTCGGGCAGCACGGTCGCCAACTGGCTCGGCGGCGCTTCGGGCGACGTGGCGGTGCTGGCCGGCCGCGGCCAGTTCGGCAACCTGCTGCCGGTGTTCGCAACGCTGGTGGGCGGCGACATCCTCAAGTTCCTGCTGCGCGGCGACCGCGACGTCGAACTGCGCTGCGCGGCCGTGGCCTTCGACGTGAACAAGGGGCTGGCGACCGGCCGCACGCTGATGGTCGACACCACCAACGCGCTTTTCACGGCCACGGGGCAGGCCAATTTCGCCACCGAGGGGCTGGACTTCGTGGTCCACCAGGAGCCCAAGAGCAAGAGCCTGCTGTCGATCCGCACGCCGCTGGTGGTCAGCGGCAGCTTCGGCGATCCCAAGGGCGGGCTGCAGGTCGGGCCGTTGGCGGGCCGTGGGCTGGCCGCGCTGGCGCTGGGCGCGGTCAACCCGCTGCTGGCGCTGGCCGCGACCATCGAGACCGGTCCCGGCGAGGATTCCGACTGCAAGGCGGTGCTGGCCCAGGCGAACAAGCCGACCGCCGGTGCCGCCGCCAACGGTGCGGCACGGGCCAAGGGCGCGAAGCAGCAGCCCTGACCCCGAGCGGGGCTAGGGTGCGGGGCGGTGCGCCGCGCAGACGCCGCAATGCGGATCGCGCGCCACGCGAAGCGTGTCGAAAGAAGCGCTGCGCCCATCGAACATCAGCAGCCGGCCCGCCAGCGACGGCCCGATGCCCGCGAGCAGCTTGAGCGCCTCGAGCGCCTGCAGGGTGCCGATGGTGCCGACCACCGGCCCGAACACCCCGAGCACCGCGCACAGCGTCTCCTCGAAGGCCGCGTCGGGCGGGAACAGGCAGGCATAGCAGGGCGAGGCTGGATCGCGCACGTCGTACACGCTGAGCTGCCCGTCGAAGCGGATCGCGGCCCCCGCCACCAGCGGCTTGCCGTGCGCCACGCAGGCGCGGTTGACGGCCTGGCGCGTCACGAAGTTGTCGGTGCAGTCGAGCACCACGTCGGCCGCCGCGACCAGCGCCGACAGCTGGTCGGCGTCGGGGCGCAGCACGTGGGTCTCGATGGCGATGCCGGGATTGATGTCGCGCATGGCCTGCGCCGCCGACGCCACCTTGGGCTGGCCCACGCGCGCCTCGGTATGGGCGACCTGGCGCTGCAGGTTGGTGAGGTCGACCTCGTCGTCGTCGACCAGCACGATGCGCCCCACGCCCGCCGCCGCGAGGTAGAGCACGGCCGGCGATCCCAGCCCGCCGGCACCGATCACCAGCACCCGGCCGGCGCTCACGCGCGCCTGGCCATCGATGCCGAATTCCTCGAGCAGGATGTGGCGCGAGTAGCGCAGCAGGTCGTCGTCTTCGTTCATGGCGGGGAGAAAGCAAAAGGGACCGGTCTGGCCGGTCCCCTGCGGTGGGATGCGAAGTCGGAGCGTGCGGAAGGGGCTCGCGCCCCGGCCGGTCAGTTCTCCTTCTTCTCTTCCTTGTTGTCGACGATCACCTGCGTCTTGCTGACCAGCACCGGCTGGCCCTTGAGGCGGTTGAGCGCCTGCACCAGCGGGAAGTCCTTGTCGGAGCCGAACTCGGGCACCTTGCGGTCCTGCGGCGGCTTCTTGGCTTCTTCCTCGAGGCGCTTGCGGGCCTCGTCGCGGGCCTTCTCGCGCTCGGGGTCCTTGACCTCGGGGCCCTGGCCGCTGGCCAGGTGCTTCTCGAGGTCGGCCTCGCGCATGCGCAGCGCGGCGAAGGGGCTGCCCTCGGCGCTCTCGTCGACCAGCACGTTCGGCACGATGCCCTTGGCCTGGATCGAGGTGCCGCTGGGCGTGTAGTAGCGCGCGGTGGTGATCTTCAGGCCGGTGTCGGGGCCGAGCGGACGCACCGTCTGCACCGAGCCCTTGCCGAAGGTCTGGCTGCCCATGATGGTGGCGCGCTTGTGGTCCTGCAGCGCGCCCGCGACGATCTCGCTGGCCGAGGCCGAGCCTTCGTTCACGAGCACCACCAGCGGCACCGACTTCAGCGCGGCCGGCAGGCTGCGCAGCGGGTCGCTGCCGGAGCGGCGCTGGTAGAACTCGGGCGCCGCCTTGTAGACCGCCTTGCTCTCGGCGAGCTGGCCGTCGGTGGTGACCACCGTGGCGTTCTCGGGCAGGAAGGCCGCCGATACCGCCACGGCCGCGTCGAGCAGGCCGCCCGGGTCGTTGCGCAGGTCGAGCACCAGGCCCTTGAGGTTCGGGTCTTCCTTGTACAGGTCGTCGATCTTCTTCACGAAGTCGTCGACCGTGCGCTCCTGGAACTGCGACAGGCGGATCCAGCCGTAGCCCGGCTCGATCATCTTGCCGCGCACCGATTGGGTGCGGATTTCCTCGCGCGTGATCGTGACCGGGAAGGTGCGGCTCTCGTCCTTGCGGAAGATCGTCAGCAGCACCTTGGTGTTGGCCTCGCCGCGCATGCGCTTGACCGCCTCGTTGAGCGACAGGCCGCGCACCGCGGTGTCGTCGATCTTGGTGATCAGGTCATTGGGCTTGAGGCCGGCGCGGAACGCGGGCGAGCCCTCGATCGGGGAGACCACCTTGATCAGGCCGTCTTCCTGCGAGATCTCGATGCCCACGCCGACGAAGCGGCCGGTGGTGCCTTCCCTGAATTCCTTGAAGGACTTCTTGTCGAAGTACTGGGAATGCGGGTCGAGCCCGGCGACCATGCCGGAGATGGCGTCGGAAATCAGCTTCTTCTCGTCGACCGGTTCGACGTAGTCGCTCTTGACCATGCCGAACACGGCAGCGAGTTGCTGCAGTTCCTCGAGCGGCAGTGGCGCGAGCGAGCCGCGCGCGACGGTCTGCAGCGAGGCGGTGGTCAGGACGCCTGCGACGGCGCCGGCGGCGACCCAGCCGGTGATCTTGAGTTTCTGGCCCATGGGTAAGTGTCCTTGTCGGCTGTCGAACCAATATACACAGCTTGGAAACAAATTGCCCGCCGGGGTTCCACGGGTGGAGCGGCGGGCACGGTTTTTCTACAGCGCGGCTTCAGCCTTTGCCTTGCGAGGCGACCGCGGCGGCGGCTTTCTCGGCGGCGGCGGCATCGCCCAGGTAGTAGTGCCGCAGCGGCTTGAGATCGTCGTCGAGCTCGTACACCAGGGGAATGCCGTTCGGGATGTTCAGGCCGACGATGTCGTCGTCCGAGATGCCGTCCAGGTACTTCACCAGCGCGCGGATCGAGTTGCCGTGCGCCGCTACCACGAGGCGGCGGCCGGTGCGGATGGCCGGGGCCATCGACTCGTTCCAGAACGGCAACACGCGCGCCACCGTGTCCTTCAGGCATTCGGTCAGCGGGATCTGCTCGGGCGCGAGCTTGGCGTAGCGCACGTCGCCGCGCTCGCTGCGCGGGTCGTCGGCTTCCAGCGGCGGCGGCGGGGTGCCGTAGCTGCGGCGCCAGACCAGCACCTGCTCGTCGCCGTACTTCTTGGCCGTCTCGGCCTTGTTCAGGCCCTGCAGGCCGCCGTAGTGGCGTTCGTTGAGGCGCCACGAATGCACCACCGGCAGCCAGGTACGGTCGAGTTCGTCGAGCGTGTGCCACAGGGTGCGGGTGGCGCGCTTGAGCACGCTGGTGTAGGCCACGTCGAAGTCGTAGCCCTCGGCCTTCAGCAGCCGGCCCGCCTGCTTGGCCTGCTCGACGCCGGTCTCGGTCAGGTCGACGTCGGTCCAGCCGGTGAAGCGGTTTTCGAGGTTCCAGGTCGATTCGCCGTGGCGGATCAGTACCAGTTTGTGCATGTCGGAGGCCTTTGGCAGCGCTTTGTAAACCCGACATTCTAAAATCCCGGGTTTGCCTCTCTCCAAGGAACCCCCGTGAAATTGATCGAATTCGTCACCGCGAACTGGATGCTGGTCCTGATCGTGCTCAGCTCGGGCGCCATGCTGGCCTGGCCGCTGATTCGCGGCGCGGGGGGCGGCACGCTGACGGCCGACGCGGCGGTGCACCTCATCAACCGCGAGCGCGCGGTGCTGGTGGACCTGCGCGATCCCGAGGAATACGCCGCCGGCCACATGATCGGCGCGAAGAACGTGCCGCTGGCCCAGCTCGAGGAAAAGCTGGCCTCCACGGTCAAGAACAAGAACGTGCCGCTGCTGCTGGTGTGCGAGAACGGCTCGCGCGCGCAGCGCGCGGTGGCCGCGGCCAAGAAGCTGGGTTACGAGCAGGCCCAAGCGGTGTCCGGCGGGCTCAAGGCGTGGAAAGCGGCTAACCTGCCGGTTGAAAAGGCCTGAACCCCACCGAGATACGAACCATGCAAGCCGTCAAGATGTACACCACCGCCGTGTGCCCCTACTGCACACGCGCCAAGCAGATCCTCAAGTCCAAGGGCGTCGAGCAGATCGAGGAGATCCGCATCGACAGCGATCCCCAGGCGCGCATGGCCATGATGGAGATCACCCAGCGCCGCACGGTGCCGCAGATCTTCATCGGCGACACCCACGTGGGCGGCTGCGACGACCTGATGGCGCTCGACAGCCGCGGCGGCCTGGTGCCGCTGCTGCAGGGCCAGGCGGCCTGATTCAAGGCCGGCCGACCGCCGGTCCGTAGCCGTCACATCGCCGGGCGATAATCGCCCGTTCACCATCTGCGGCCTGCCGCGGGAAACCATCCCCCGGCGGGCCTTGTTTTGACCCTCGAAAGTTCAGCCATGGCCGACCAGCAAGCCCAAGATCCCGTGTTCCAGATCCAGCGCGTCTACCTCAAGGACCTGTCGCTCGAACAACCCAACTCGCCCGCGATCCTGCTGGAACAGGAACAGCCCACCGTCGACATCCAGCTCGGCGTGGACGCCCAGCCCGTGGCCGACGGCATCTTCGAGGTGTCGGTGTCCGCCACCGTGCAGACCAAGATCGGCGACAAGACCGTGTTCCTGGTCGAAGCCAAGCAGGCCGGCATCTTCGAGATCCGCAACCTGCCCGAAGACCAGATGGGCCCGATCCTCGGCATCGCCTGCCCGCAGATCGTCTACCCCTACCTGCGCGGCAACGTGGCCGACGTGATCCAGCGCGGCGGCTTCCCGCCCGTGCACCTGGCCGAGATCAACTTCCAGGCCATGTACGAGCAGCAGCAGGCCCAGGCCGCCGGCCAGCCTTCGCCCATCGTCACGCAGTAAGCCTGACGGCACGCAACGCCGCGACGCCGATGAAGATCTGCGTTCATGGCGCCGGCGCCTGGGGCACGGCGGTGGCCGTCAATGCGGCCGCCCGCCACGAGGTCACGCTGTGGGCCCGCGACGCGGCCCAGGCCGAGACCATCTCCCGGGCCCGCGAGAACACCCGCTACCTGCCGGGGCTGGCCTTGCCGGCCTCGCTCGCGGTGCGCGCGGGCGGCATCGGCCAGGCGCAGGCCGGCGCCGACCTGGTCATCGTGGCCACGCCCATGGCCGCGCTGCGCCGGCAGCTCGAGACCCTGCGCGACAGCGGCACCCGCGTGCCGGTCGCCTGGCTCTGCAAGGGCGTGGAGCCCGCGCAGGCCGCGAACACCACCGCCTCCTCCTTCGGCCTGCTGGCGCACGAGATCCGCGCGCAGGTCGCGCCCGATCTGCTGGCCGGCGTGCTCAGCGGCCCGAGCTTCGCGCAGGAAGTGGCCGAGGGCCGCCCGACCGCGCTGGTCGCGGCCAGCCCGCATGCCGCCGTGCGCGACGCGCTGGTCGACGCCTTCCATGGCCCCGCGCTGCGCGTCTACGCCAATGACGACATCGTCGGCGTCGAGGTCGGCGGCGCGGTCAAGAACGTGCTGGCCATCGCCACCGGCCTGTGCGACGGCCTCGCGCTGGGCCTCAACGCGCGCGCCGCGCTGATCACGCGCGGCCTGGCCGAGATGACCCGCTTCGGCCTCGCGCTCGGCGCCCGCACCGACACCTTCATGGGCCTGTCGGGCCTGGGCGACCTGGTGCTCACCGCCACCGGCGACCTGTCGCGCAACCGCAAGGTCGGCCTGCTGCTGGCCCAGGGCCGCACCCTGGCGCAGGCGGTCGATTCGCTGGGCCACGTGGCCGAGGGCGTCTACTGCGCCCGCACCGTGGTGCAGCGCGCGCGCGGGCTGGGCGTGGAAATGCCCATCGCCGAAGGCGTGGTCGCGCTGCTCGACGGCCGCGTGAGCCCCGCCGACGCCGTGGCCGCGCTGACCGGGCGCGACCCGGTGCCCGAATCGGTTCGGCCGCCCCCATAACAACATCCGGAAGACAAACCGCCCCATGCGTTCCCGTTTCGATTTCTCCGCGCCGGCCATCGCCGCGCTGGCCCAGGCCGATGCGGCCCGCGCACTGCATGAGGACGTCGCCGACGGCGACCTCACCGCCTCCCTGGTCGATGCCGGCCGCCGCGCCCACGCGCGCGTGCTGGTGCGCGAGCCGGCCGTGCTGTGCGGCGCGCCCTGGGTCGAGGCCACGCTGGCGCAGCTCGATCCGCAGGTGCGCATCGACTGGCGCTGCGCCGAGGGCGGGCGCTGCGAGCCGAACCAGGTCGTGCTCGAGATGGAAGGCCCGGCCCGCGCGCTGCTGACCGCCGAGCGCACCGCGCTCAATTTCCTGCAACTGCTGAGCGCCGTCGCGACCAAGGCCGCGCTCTACAGCGATATCGTCGAGGGCACGCGCGCGCGCATCGTCGACACCCGCAAGACGCTGCCGGGCCTGCGCCTGGCGCAGAAGTACGCGGTGCGCACCGGCGGTGGCCTCAACCACCGCATCGGCCTGTACGACGCCGTGCTGATCAAGGAAAACCACATCGCCGCGGCCGGTGGCGTGGCCGCCGCGCTGCGCGCCGTGGCTCCGGCCGCCGAGCGTGCCGATTTCGTCGAGATCGAGGTCGAGACCCTGGCGCAGCTGCGCGAGGCGCTCGACGCCGGCGCGCGCATGGTGCTGCTCGACAACATGGACCTGCCGACCCTGCGCGAGGCGGTGCGCATCAACGACGCCGCCGGCGAAGGCCGCGCGGTGCTCGAGATATCGGGCGGCGTCACGCTCGAGGGCCTGCGCGAACTGGCCGAGACCGGCGTCGACCGGATCTCGGTCGGCGCGCTGACCAAGGACGTCAAGGCCATCGATTTCTCGATGCGCTTCCAGGACCGCTGAGGGAGACGCGCACATGGCTTCCTCCGCCGTCATCGATGTCGAGTACGAACAGCCGGCCGAAGGGAGCGTCTGCGACACCCGCCGCGCCTGGGCCCGCGTACCGCCCGAGCCCACGTCCACCGAGCGAGAGGCGCTCAAGGAGCGCATCCGCCGCCTGCTGCGCGAGCGCAACGCGGTCATGGTGTCGCACTTCTACGTCCACCCCGACCTGCAGGACCTGGCCGAGGAAACCGGCGGCATCGTCAGCGATTCGCTCGAGATGGCGCGCTTCGGCCGCGACCATGCGGCCGGCACGCTGGTGGTGTCGGGCGTGCGCTTCATGGGCGAGACCGCCAAGATCCTGTCGCCCGAGAAGCGGGTGCTGATGCCCGACCTCGACGCCAACTGCTCGCTCGACCTGGGCTGCCCGGTCGACGAGTTCAGCGCCTTCTGCGACGCCCATCCCGACCGCACCGTGGTCGTCTACGCCAACACCAGCGCCGCCGTGAAGGCGCACGCCGACTGGCTGGTCACTTCGAGCTGCGCGCTCGACGTGGTGGGCGCGCTGCATGCGCAGGGCCGCAAGATCCTTTGGGGCCCCGACCGCCACCTGGGCGACTACATCCAGCGCCAGACCGGTGCCGACATGGTGAGCTGGAACGGCGCCTGCATCGTGCACGACGAATTCAAGGCGCTCGAGCTCGAGCTGCTCAAGCAGGCCCATCCGCGCGCCAAGGTGCTGGTGCATCCCGAATCCTCGGCCGAGGTGATCGCGCTGGCCGATGCCGTGGGCTCGACCTCGGCGATCCTCAACGCCGCGCGCCAGCTCGACGCGACCGAGTTCATCGTCGCGACCGACAACGGCATGCTGCACAAGCTGCGCACGCTCAATCCGGGCAAGACCTTCATCGAGGCGCCCACGGCCGGCAACGGCGCCACCTGCAAGAGCTGCGCGCATTGCCCGTGGATGGCGATGAACGGGCTGGCCGACCTCGCGAACGCGCTCGAGACCGGCGCCGGCGAGATCCACGTCGACCCGGCGCTGGGCCTGCGCGCGCGCGTGCCGATCGACCGCATGCTGGCCTTCACGGCCGGGCTGAAGAACGGCATCGCGCCGGGCAGCCTGGTGGCGGGGATCGGCGCGGCCTGACGAAGCCCCTCAGCGCCCGTCCCAGGCGGAGCGGGTCGCGGCCTTCCTGAACAGCTGGCGGTTGGCGTCGCTCGCCGGCGGCTCCGAGTCGCCGAAGATCGCGGCCATCCAGTGGCCGTCGGTCGGGTTCGGGAACAGCACGTACTTGCGGCCGAACTGCTCGCGATCGGCTTCCATCGCCTGGATCCGCTGGTCGACGTTCTTCACGTAGTACTTGCGCCGGAAGTCGTTGAGGTTGTCGCCGAGGTAGACCACCACGTCGAACTGCTGCGCGATCTGCTCCTGCCGCGGCTGCTTGTTGCTGCTGTCGCGCAGCACGGTCAGGTGCTCCTTGTCGGCATAGGGCGCGCCCAGCACCTTGAGGTGTTCCATCGCGTACTCGTAGGTGCGCTCGCCCTGTTCGCGGCTGGTCACGTAGAACACCTCCACGCCGTTCTCCCGGCAGAAACGCAGGAACTCCTGCGAGCCGGGCGAGGGCACGATCTGGTTCTTCGGGATCCACGCGTCCCACTTCGGATCGTCGAAGAAGTCCTGGCCCTCGTTGATCAGGTAGCCCCAGTAGGCGAGCGGCAGCAGGATCGTGTCGTCCATGTCGGTCACCACCGCCAGCGGCTTGTCGCCCGGGCGGCGCTTCTGCAGCGCCGCCTCCACGTGCATGCGCGCCACGTTGAAGCCCTGGTGATAGAGCGCGCGGTACTCGGCCGCGGTCTGCTTCCAGGCCACGGCGCCGATCAGCAGGTTGTTCGTGCCGGCACCCGCGGCAGCGGGCGGGGCCTGCGTCTGGGCGCAGCCCGCGGCGAGCAGCAGCGCGGCCGTGGCGCCGGCGATGGCCGCGAAGCGGCGTGGGGTCGAATGGGTTTTCAAGCTGGAGTCCTCCCTGGTGGTGTCGAAGAAAAAAACGCACCGAGCGTGACACGGGCGCCGGGCAGAACACAGGGCGCCGAATGCGCGCTTGGCGCCGGTTGCGTGCATTTCGCCACCGGTGCCGCGTCATTTCGTCAGGCCGGCTTCGTCGTCCGGCTTTCCTTGCGCAGCGGCGCCTTGATGGTTTCGAGGTGGATGCTGGTCTCGCTGTTGCTGATGCCCTTGATCAGCCGGATGCGTTCCAGCACGTGGGCCAGCTCGACCAGGCTGCCCACCTGCAGCTCGGCCAGCAGGTCCCAGCGGCCGTTGGTGCTGTGCAGCGAGGCCACGCCGGGCTCGCCCAGCAGCGAGGCCGTGATGCGGCGCGTGTCGTTGCCCTCGACGGAGATGCTCATCCATGCCGTGAGGCCGCTGAGCTCGGTTTCGGGCCGCAGCCGCACCGTGTAGCCCACGATCACGCCGGCGTCCTCGAGCTTGCGGATGCGGTTGGTCACGGTTCCGCGCGAGACCCCGAGGCGGGCCGCGAGGGTGGCCACGCTGGCGCGCGCGTTGTGGTGCAGCTGCGCGATGAGCTTCGCGTCGAGATCGTTCATTTCGGCAAATTGATCATTCAAATTGATCGACTATTGCCATATTAAAGGCAGTCTTGGCGATTTGATTTGATCTTCTTCTGTGGGAGCCTTTGAACGTCCCAACCAGGAGATGAGCGAATGACACGAAAACACACGGCGCGAGACGCGGCGCCCCACCACCTCGAGACATTCTTCCTGAGCCCCACGCGCGCCGCCGAACTGGTCCGGCGCACCGGCGTGGTCGAAACCATGCGCGGCATGGCGCAGGCTCTGGAAGAGGATTTCGGACGCTGGCAGGACTTCGAGAAGTCCGCGCGCACCGCCAACCATTCGCCGCACGGCGTGATCGAGTTGATGCCGGTCTCGGACGATCGCGAGTTCGCCTTCAAGTACGTCAACGGCCATCCGATCAACACGCGCAGCGGCCTGCCGACGGTGATGGCCTTCGGCGCGCTGGCCAGCGTGGACACCGGCATGCCCGAGTTCATCAGCGAGCTCACGCTGACCACCGCGCTGCGCACCGCCGCCACCTCGGTCATGATCGCGCGCCGGCTGGCGCGCCCCGACAGCCGCACCATGGCGCTGATCGGCAACGGCGCGCAGAGCGAATTCCAGGCGCTCGCCTTCCACGGCCTGCTGGGCATCCGCCAGCTGCGGCTGTACGACGTCGACCCGGCCGCCACGCGCAAGCTGGCCGCCAACCTGGCGCCGCACGCGCTCGAGGTGGTGTGCTGCGGCAGCACCGACGAGGCGCTGCGTGGCGCCGACATCGTGACCACCGTCACGGCCGACAAGGCCTACGCCACCATCCTCGGCGGCCACCAGGTCGTGCCCGGCATGCACGTCAACGCGGTCGGCGGCGACTGCCCCGGAAAGACCGAGCTCGCGGCCGAGGTGCTGCGCAAGGGCCGCGTGTTCGTCGAGTACGAACCGCAGACCCGCATCGAGGGCGACCTGCAGCAGATGCCCGCGGACTTCGAGGTCACCGAGTTCTGGCGCGTGCTGCGCGGCGAGGCACCCGGGCGGACCTCGGCCGCGCAGATCACGGTGTTCGACTCGGTGGGCTTCGCGCTCGAGGACTATTCGGCGCTGCGCTATATGCGCGCGCTGGCCGGCGCCGCCGGCGTGCTCGAGCGGCTGGAGCTGATCCCCGAGCTGGCGGACCCGAAGAACCTCTACGCGCTGCTGCAGCCGCCGGCCGCGGCCGAGTCGGCAGTGGCCGCGCGCACGGCGGTGGCGGCATGAGCGCCGCGCCGGGCCGCTCCCAAGCAAGCTCGCACCGCAGTGCGAAGCACGAAGGTACTTCGATGAGCAAGTGTGCCGTCACGCTGATCGGTGCTCCGACCGACGCGGGCGCGAGCCGGCTCGGCGCCGCCATGGGCCCCGATGCGCTGCGAGTCGCGCAGCTCAGTCCGGCGCTGCGCCGCTTCGGCATCGACGTGCGGGACATCGGCAACCTCGCAGGCCCGCCCAATCCGCAGGGCGAGCGCGTGGACGGCCTGCGCAACCTCGCCGAGTGCGTGCGCTGGAACCAGGCCGTGCACGATGCCGTGGCGGCCGAACTGGGCGCGGAGCGCCTGCCGATCCTGCTAGGCGGCGACCACCACCTGGCGATCGGCTCCATCAGCGCCGTGGCCCGCCATTGCCGCGCGCGCGGCCGGCGCCTGCGCATCCTCTGGCTCGATGCGCACTCGGACTGCAACACGCCCGAGGTCTCGCCCTCGGGCAACATCCACGGCATGCCGGTGGCCAGCCTCTGCGGGCTCGGGCCGCCCGGCCTCTCGGCGCTGTCGGACACGGTGCCCGCCATCCGCCCCGATGCGCTGTGCCAGGTCGGCCTGCGCAGCGTCGACGCGTCGGAGCAACGCATGATCCGCGAGCTCGGCATCGAGGTCTACGACATGCGCGCCATCGACGAGCTCGGCATGCGCGAGACCATGCGCCGGGCCCTCGAAGGCGTGGCGGGCGACGAGGTGCACCTGCATGTGAGCTTCGACGTGGACTTCCTCGACCCCGAGATCGCACCGGGCACGGGCACCACGGTGCGCGGCGGCCCCAACTACCGCGAAGCCCAGCTGTGCATGGAGATGATCGCGGACACCGGCCGCCTCGGCTCGCTCGACATCGTCGAGCTGAACCCGGCGCTCGACCTGCGCAACCAGACCGCCGAGCTGGTCGTCGACCTGACGGAAAGCCTGTTCGGCAAGAGCACCCTGGTGCCTTCCGCGCGGCAACGCTAGCCGGCAACGCGCCGGTTCGCGCATCACAACAAGACGGCATCGCCGCGGCCCGCGGGCCGGCGGTGCGCCAACGAGACAAAGAGACTGCCCATGCCTTCTTCTTCCGCGCCGGCGCCCCGCGCCGAGCCCGCCGGCCTGCATCGCGTGCTCAAGGCGCGCCATCTGTCCATGATCGCCATCGGCGGCGCGATCGGCACCGGTCTGTTCGTCGCCTCGGGCTCTGCCATCGCGCAGGCCGGACCCGGCGGCGCGCTGCTGACCTACCTGGTCGTCGGCGCGATGGTCTACTTCATCATGACCAGCCTCGGCGAGCTCGCGGCCTTCATGCCGGTGGCGGGCTCGTTCTCGACCTATGCCTCGCGCTACGTGGAGGAGGGCTTCGGCTTCGCGCTCGGCTGGAATTTCTGGTTCAGCTGGGCGATCGTGGTCGCAGTCGACCTGGTGGCGGTGCAACTGGTCATGGCCTACTGGTGGCCCGGCATGCCCGGCATCGTGTGGAGCCTGCTGTTCCTGCTGCTGATGGTCGGGCTCAATGCCTTCTCGGCCCGGGGCTTCGGCGAGAGCGAGTACTGGTTCGCGCTCATCAAGGTGGTGGCCGTGATCGGCTTCATCGTGACCGGCGTCGCCATGCTGCTGGGCATCGTCCGCGGCGCGGAGAACGTCGGCTTCTCCAACTGGCACACGGGCGACGCACCGTTCGCCGGCAGCTTCGCCACCCTGATCGGCGTGGCGATGATCGTGGCCTACTCGTTCCAGGGCACCGAGCTCGTGGGCGTGGCGGCGGGCGAATCGGAGGATCCGAAGCGCAATGTGCCGCGCGCGGTGCGGCAGGTGTTCTGGCGCATCCTGCTGTTCTACGTGCTGGCCATCGTGGTGATCGGCTTCCTGATCCCCTACACCGATCCGCACCTGCTGCGCAGCGAGGTCAGCGACATCGCGGTGAGCCCGTTCACGCTGGTGTTCCAGCGCGCGGGGCTGCTGTCGGCGGCCACGGTGATGAATGCCGTGATCCTCACGTCGGTGCTGTCGGCCGGCAACTCCGGCATGTACGCCGCCACGCGCATGCTGTTCAACCTCGCGGTCGAGGGCAAGGCGCCGCGCGCGCTGGCCCGGCTCACGCGCGCGGGCGTGCCCTTCAATGCGCTGATGTGCACCACGGCGCTGGCCTGCCTGTGCCTGTTCAGCGCGATCTTCAGCCCGCAGGTGGTCTACATCTGGCTGCTCAACACGGCGGGCATGACCGAGTTCATCGTCTGGCTCAGCATCGCCGTGTGCCACTACCGGTTTCGCCGCGGCTACGTGCTGCAGGGGCACGACCTCGCACGGCTGCCCTACCGGGCGGGGCTGTTTCCCTTCGGGCCGTTGATCGCTTTCGTGCTGTGCCTTCTCATCACGCTCGGGCAGAACTACCAGGCCTTCACGCAGGGACGGATCGACTGGGGCGGGGCGATCGCCACCTACATCGGCATCCCGCTGTTCCTGCTGACCTGGCTCGGCTACAGGCTGGTGAAGAAGTCGCGCTTCGTGCGCTGGCGCGAGATGCGTTTCGTCGTGGACGAGGACCTGCCGGCGGCTCAAAACTCCAGCGTGCAGGAATCGCCGAGCGCCTCGCGCCACACCCGCACGCGCGCCAGCGAAGCCTGAAGTTCGCCCAGCGCCTCGGCGATGAACAGGCACAGGTTCTCCAGCGTGGGCGGATGCAGCCCCGGCACCTCGTCGAGCAGCCGGTGGTCGAGCCGATCGCGCACATCGTCGAGCCGCCGCCGCAGCAGGCCCAGGTCGATCACCATGCCGGTCGCGGGATCGCGCTCGCCCGCGAGCCAGACCTCGGCGTGGTAGGTGTGGCCGTGGATGCGGCGGCTGCCTTCGGCCTCGATCTCGCGTTTCAGGGTGTGGGCGGCGTCGAAGAAGAAGCGTTGGCTGATCGTGAATCGCATGGGGAACGCAGGAACGGGGAAGCGGGCATCAGCGGATGCCGGTGAACTTGTGGGTCTGCACGCTGAGGCGCCAGCGCGGCTGGCGCAGGCAGGCGTCGATGCACAGCGCGGTGTTGGCGGCCTGCCGCGGGCCGTCCATGGGCTGCAGGAAGCGGTGCGCGAACTCGCCGCTGCGCGCCATCGCGTCGAGGTCGATGCCCTCCTGCGGCCACACCAGCTTGAGTTCCTGGCCGCGCCGCTGCACCCAGGGCGCGCCGGCCTTGGGGCTGATGCAGAGCCAGTCGATGCCCTCGGGCGCGGCCACGGTGCCGTTGCTCTCGACGGCGATGCGGAAGCCGCGCGCATGCAGCGCATCGATCAGCGCGGCGTCGACCTGCAGCAGCGGCTCGCCGCCGGTCAGCACCACGAGGCGGTGGCCGGCATCGTCGGCGGGCCACTGCGCGGCAATGGTGTCGGCCAGCGCATCGGCCTCCTTGAACTTGCCGCCCAGCGTGCCATCGGTGCCGACGAAATCGGTGTCGCAGAAACGGCAGACCGCGCTGGCGCGGTCGGCCTCGCGGCCGCTCCAGAGGTTGCAGCCCGCGAAGCGGCAGAACACGGCCGGCATGCCGGCCTGGCCGCCTTCGCCCTGCAGCGTGTAGAAGATCTCCTTGACGCTATAGCTCATCGCGTCGCCACCCAGGGCTCGATCTCGAGGTTGTCGATCAGCCGCGTGCTGCCCAGGCGCGCGGCCGCGAGCGCCACCAGCGGCTCGGTGCCGTCGAGCGCGGCCGGCGGCTGCAGGTCGAGGCGGCGGCGCACCGTCAGGTAGTCGGGCTGCCAGCCGCGCTGGGCCAGTGCCTGCATCGCGCGCGCCTCGATTGCCGCGAGATCGCCGCCGCCGCGCACGGCCTCGGCGATCTCCTTGAGCGCACGCGAGAGCTGCACCGCCTCGGCGCGCTCGCCTTCGCTCAGGTAGCCGTTGCGCGAGGAGAGCGCGAGGCCGTCGTCGGCGCGGCGGGTCTCGCCGCCCACGATCTCGATAGCCAGCGCGAACTGCCGCACCAGGTGGCGGATCATCATCAGCTGCTGGTAGTCCTTCTTGCCGAACACCGCCACGCGCGGCTGCACGCAGCTGAACAGCTTCATTACCACGGTGCACACGCCGACGAAGAAGCCGGGCCGGAAGTGGCCCTCGAGGATGTCGGCCAGCGCCGGGTCGGGATGCACCTTGCAGGTCTGGGGCTCGGGATAGAGCGCCTTCTCGTCGGGCGCGAACAGCACGTCGCAGCCGGCGGCTTCCAGCTTGGCGCAGTCGCTGTCCCAGGTGCGCGGATAGGTGTCGAAATCTTCATGCGGCAGGAACTGCAGCCGGTTCACGAAGATGCTCGCGACGGTGGCGTCGCCCAGCGGCTTCGCTTGCGTGACCAGCGCGATGTGGCCGTCGTGCAGGTTGCCCATGGTCGGCACGAAGGCGGGGCGCTCGAAGCGCGCCAGGTGGTCGCGCAGCTCGGGGATGGTGCGGGCGATGAACATGAGGCGGTCCTCCTTGGAACGATGGAAAAAAGAAGAGGGGGGCTTACCAGGCGTGCAGCCGGTCGTCGGGAAAGCTGCCGTCCTTGACGGCGCGCACATAGGCCGCGAGCGCCTGCGGAATGCCGCCGGCGCCGTCCATGAAGTTGCGCACGAACTTCGGCATGCGGCCCAGGTTCAGGCCCAGCATGTCGTGCAGCACGAGCACCTGGCCCGCGGTGCCGCGGCCGGCACCGATGCCGATGGTGGCGCAGCGCGTGAGTTCGGCCGTGAGCGCGGCGGCCAGCGCGGCCGGCACCATCTCGAGCACCAGCATCGCGGCGCCCGCGTCCTGCAGCGCCTGGGCTTCCTCGCGCAGCCGGGCCGCGGCGGCGTCGCCCTTGCCCTGCACGCGGTAGCCGCCGAGCGCATGCACGGTCTGCGGCGTCAGGCCCAGGTGCGCGCACACCGGGATGCCGCGCTCGACCAGGAAGCGCACGGTCTCGGTGGTCCAGCCGCCGCCCTCGAGCTTCACCATGTGGGCGCCGGCCTGCATCAGCACGGTGGCGCTGCGCAGCGCCTGTTCGCGCGACTCCTGGTAGCTGCCGAAGGGCAGGTCGGCGATCAGCCAGGCCGTGCCCTGCACGCGGCGCAGCCCGCGCGAGACGCTGTCGGTGTGGTGGCGCATGGTCTCGAGCGTGACGCCGACCGTGCTCGAGAGGCCCTGGCAGACCATGCCGAGCGAATCGCCGACCAGCAGGCATTCGACGCCCGCGGCATCGGCCACGGCCGCGAAGGTGGCGTCGTAGGCCGTGAGCATCGCGATCTTCTCGCCGCGCGCATGCAGCTCGGCCAGCCGCGGCAGGCCGAGCGGCTTGCGCGTGGCGGGCTGCGAGGCCGGCGGCAGCGTGCCGTAGGGCGTGGCAGTGGTGGCTTCGTTCGGGGTGGAGGCGTTGGACATGGTTGGGTTTCTCCCTGCGGGCGTCGGTGGCCGGGCATCCTGGGTTGAAGAAGGCGGGAACGGGTGGGTCTATCGGTCGGCCGGTACCAGCACCGTGGGCGCGGTGGGCTCGGCGAGCGAAGGATAGTCGCGGCTGAAATGCAGGCCCCGGCTCTCGTGGCGGGCCTGCGCGGAACGCACGATCAGCTCGGCCACCTGCACCAGGTTGCGCAGTTCGAGCAGGTCGCGCGTGACGTGGAAATTGGCGTAGAACTCGTGGATCTCGGCCTGCAGCAGCGCGATGCGGTGGCTGGCGCGCTCCAGGCGCTTGTTGGTGCGCACGATGCCCACGTAGTCCCACATGAAGCGGCGCAGCTCGTCCCAGTTGTGCGAGATCACCACCGCCTCGTCGGCATCGGTCACCTGGCTCGCATCCCAGGCCGGCAGCGCCACCGCTTCGCGCGCCGGCGCGGCGCCGATGGCCGCGGCCGCCGCGCGCGCGAACACCATGCACTCCACCAGCGAATTGCTGGCCAGCCGGTTCGCGCCGTGCAGCCCGGTGCAGGCGGTCTCGCCGATCGCGTAGAGGCCCGGCAGGTCGGTGCGGCCGGCCAGGTCGGTCACCACGCCGCCGCAGGTGTAGTGGGCCGCCGGCACCACGGGAATAGGCTCGCGCGTGATGTCGATGCCGAGCTCGGCGCAGCGCGCGAGGATGTTCGGGAAATGCGCGCGCAGAAAATCGGGGCTCTGGTGCGAGATGTCGAGGTGCACGCAGTCCAGGCCATGCTTCTTCATCTCGAAGTCGATCGCGCGCGCCACCACGTCGCGCGGCGCGAGTTCGGCGCGCTCGTCGTGCCGCGGCATGAAGCGGGTCCCGTCGGGCAGCTTGAGCAGCCCGCCTTCGCCGCGCACCGCCTCGCTGATCAGGAAGGACTTGGCATGCGGGTGGTAGAGGCAGGTCGGGTGGAACTGGATGAACTCCATGTTCGACACCCGGCAGCCTGCGCGCCATGCGGCGGCGATGCCGTCGCCGGTGGCGGTGTCGGGGTTGGTGGTGTAGAGGTAGACCTTGCCCGCGCCGCCCGTCGCCAGGATGGTGTGCGGCGCGCGGAAGGCCAGCACCTCGCCGCTGGCGTCGTCGAGCGCGTAGAGGCCCGCGCAGCCCGCCTCGGGCGCACCGAGCCGTTCGCCGGCGACCAGGTCGACCAGCGTGTGGTGCTCGAACAGCGTGACGTTGGGCGTGCGGCGCACGCGCTCGATCAGCACCTGCTGCACGGCCGCGCCGGTGGCGTCGGTCACGTGCACGATGCGGCGCTGGCTGTGGCCGCCCTCGCGCGTGAGGTGCAGGTCGCCGTCCTCCTCGGAGAAGGGCACGCCGAGCTCGCGCAGCCAGCCGATGGCCTCGGGCGCGTGCTCGACCACGAAGCGCGTGGCGGCCGGGTCGCACAGGCCGGCGCCGGCCACCAGCGTGTCGTCGACGTGGGCGTCGAAGCTGTCGCCCGCGGCCAGCACTGCCGCGATGCCGCCCTGGGCCCAGCCGCTCGAGCCGTCGGCCAGCGCGCGCTTGGTCAGCACCGCGACGCGGTGCGTGGGCGCCAGCAGCAGGGCCGCGGAGAGCCCGGCGAGGCCGCTGCCGACGATGAGGACGTCGAAATCGAGGGAGGAGGCCATGGCGCGCGGGAAGGGACGAGGGTCAGGATCGGTGGTGCGGCAGCGCACCGGTCCGGCCCGACGGGGTGAGGGGGAGGTGCCGCGCCGCCGGGCGGCGCGCGAAGGAGGTGGGCCGCATGGCGCTTCAGGCGGGAGAGTAGGCCAGCCGCACGTAGATCGGCGCGAAGGCCTCGGCCTGCGTGATCTCGATCAGGGTTTCCTTGGCCAGCTCGAGCATCGCGATGAAGGTCACGACCATCACCGGCGCGCCGCGCGAGATGTCGAACAGCTTCTCGAATTCCACGAAGCGCTGGCCCTGCAGGTGGCGCAGCACGATGCTCATGTGCTCGCGCACGCTGAGCTCCTCGCGCGAGATCTTGTGGTGCTGCACGAGCTTGGCGCGCTTCATGATGTCGGCCCAGGCATCGCGCAGGTCGACCACCGCCACCTCGGGGAAGCGCGGCTTGAGCGACTGCTCGATGTAGACCTGGGCGCGCCAGAAGTCGCGCCCGTAGGTCGGCATCGCGTTGAGCGAGGCGGCCTGCAGCTTGGTCTGCTCGTACTCGAGCAGCCGGCGCACGAGCTCGGCGCGCGGGTCCTCGGCTTCCTCGCCCTCGGCCGCCTTCTTGGGCGGCAGCAGCATGCGCGACTTGATCTCGATCAGCATCGCGGCCATCAGCAGGTATTCCGCCGCGAGTTCGAGGTTGGTCTGGCGGATCTCGTCGACGTAGCTCAGGTATTGCCGCGTCAGCGCGGCCATCGGGATGTCGAGGATGTTGAAGTTCTGCTTGCGGATCAGGTACAGCAGCAGGTCCAGCGGGCCCTCGAAGGCCTCGAGGAAGACCTGCAGCGCCTCGGGCGGGATGTACAGGTCCTTCGGCATCGCGAACAGCGGCTCGCCGTAGAGCCGGGCGAGCGCGACCTGGTCGACCACCTCGGGCATGGCCACCACCAGCGTGTCGCTGTCCCCGTCGCGCGGTCCGCTCATCGGGCAGGCGCTATCGAAAAGGTAGCGCCGTGCCCAGCATTGGCGGGCGACGGATGCCGCATCGGCATCATGTTCTTACTTGGCCTGGGTCTGGTAGACGTAGGGCTGCTGCGGCACGCGGGCTTCCGCGTATTCCTCGAGCAGGCCGCGGTCGAGGTGCTTGTCCCAGAGCAGGGCGCGGCCCGCGCGCTGTTCCGCCTCGAGCGTCGGCTTCTTGGTTTTCATCTCGTCGATGAAGCTGGTGATCTCGGAGGTGTAGTGGGGGCGGCGGAAGATGGACATAGACTGAACCTTTGTGGGCGCGAATTTTACCGGGGGACGGCATGGGGCAGGTACGAGTCTGGCGGATCGGGGTGGCGGCCGTGTGGCTGGCGGTGGTGGCGGCCCTCGTCGCGGGCTGCGATTCGCAGCGCATCGAGCAGCTCGAGGAGGGCGTGTCGACCGAGGCCGACGTGCGCGCGCGCTTCGGCGAACCCGAGAACGTCTGGGACGCGCCCGGCGGCCGGGTGCTCGAATACAACCGCCAGCCCCAGGGCCAGAAGAACTACATGGTCACCATCGGCGCCGACGGAAAGATGAGCGCGCTGCGCCAGGTGCTCACGCCCGAGAACTTCGCGCGCGTGACCAACGGCATGGCGATGGAGGACCTGCGCAAGATGCTCGGCAAGCCCGCCAAGGTCACGCCCTATCCGCTGCGCCGCGAGTACGAATGGGAATGGCGCTGGCTGCAGCCGCCCAACTCGCCGATGGTGTTCACCGCGGTGCTCAACGACGACCAGCGCGTGGTGCGCAGCGGCTCCTCGCCCGACCGCGGCACCGAGGCGCCCTGAGGCCGGGAAACGCGCCCCGGTCACCCCATGAAAATGGGGGGCGCGAAGCGCGGGGCGCCGACTAAGCTCGGCGCCACCCCATGCCCGACGCCGCCACCCCCGCCGCTTCCACCTCCGCGCTGCGCTGGCGCGTCGCATTGCTCGAGGACGATGCCGAGGTCCGGCACTTCTTCGAGGCCTGCATTGCGGCCCATCCCGAACTCGAGCTGGTTGCCTCGCTGGGCCTGATGGCCGAGGCCGTGGCCTGGTTCGACAGCCACCAGGCCGACATCCTGCTGACCGACCTCGCGCTGCCCGACGGCCATGCGCTCGAGCTGCTGCGCCAGGTGGTGCGCAGCCAGCCGGCCTGCGAGGTGCTGGTGGTCTCGGTCTTCGGCGACGAGGACACGGTGCTCGACTGCGTGCGCGCGGGCGCGGTGGGCTACATCCAGAAGGATTCCTCGCCGGCCGACATCGCGCAGGTGATCGTCGACATCAAGCACGGCGCCTCGCCGATCTCGCCGATGATCGCGCGCAAGCTGCTGCTGCACGTGCGCGGCGGCGCCGACGCCCGGCCCGCGGCCGCGCCCGACCCGGCCGCCGCCATGATGCTGACCCCGCGCGAGACCGAGGTGCTGGAGCTGATCTCGCGCGGCTACTCGTACGGCGAAATCGCGCGCCTGCAGGGCGTGACCAAGCACACGGTGCAGGGCCACATCAAGAACCTCTACAGCAAGCTCGCGGTGCATTCGCGCGGCGAGGCCGTGTTCGAGGCCAGCCGCATGGGGCTGCTGGGGCGCATGCTGGGCTGATGCGCCGCCTGCTGCTCGCCGCTCTCGTGCCGGTGCTCGTGCTGGTGGCTGTGCTGCTGATGCCCGCCACGGCGGGGGCCGCCAACGAGGTGCTCGCGCTCGACCGCGGCGAACTGCAGCTGCGCTTCGTCGGCCGCCCTTCGCCGCCGCCGGCCGAGGTCACGCTGCCGCTGCACTGGGACGCCCACTGGCCGCGCGCCGTCGGCTGGGCCCAGGTGCGCATCCGCTTCGCCGCGCCTGCGGGCCATGCCGACGAGCCGCAGGCGCTGCTCGTCAGCCGCATCGGCAACGCCTACCGCGTGAAGCTCAACGGCCAGGTGATCGCGGCCGCCGGCAAGCTCGAGCAGATCAACGACGGCTGGTCGAACCGCCGCCCGCTGTGGCTGCGCGTGCCGCCCTCGCTGCTGCGCGACGGCGAGAACCTGCTCGAGATCGCCGTGCGCGCCGATCCCTCGCGCCGCGCCGGCATCGCGCCGGTGCGCCTGGGCGCCGAGCGCCTGCTGCAGCCGCAGTGGGACGCGCTCGAATGGCGCCACGTCACCCTGCCGCGCGTGATCACGCTGTTCAGCCTGCTGGTGGCGGTGTTCTGCCTGATGCTGTGGGCGCAGCAGCGCGAGGCCGTCTACGGCTGGGCCGCGCTGTGCGAGGCGCTGTGGAGCCTGCGCATCGCCGCCACCTGGTGGGAGGAGGGCCTGCTCGCCTGGCCGAGCTGGTTCAAGGTGGTGCTCGCGGTGTTCTGGCTCGGCCACATCGCCACCTACCTCGTGATCCGGGAGGTCTGGCACGGCCGGCCGCGGCGCGAGCAATGGCTGGTCTGGGGCGTGCTGGGCCTGGGCCCGGTGGCGCTGGCGCTCGGCACGCTGCAGCAGACGCAGAACTGGGTGCTCGGCTGGATCCTGCTGCTGGTGGCCGGCTGGCTGGCGTTGTCGCTGCGGCTGGGCTGGGAGACCTGGCGCCACCGGGCCGGCGAGCGCGCCTGGATGCTGCTGATCCTGGTCGCGGGCTGGGTCGCGCTGGTGCGCGACAGCGTGATCGCGCGGCTGCTGGTCGAGCGCTTCGACGAGGCCGGCTGGACCAAGTTCGCGGCCGTGCTGGTGAGCCTCGCGATCCTCGCCATCGTGGGCATCCGCTTCCAGCGCACGCGCGAGGAACTGCGCCAGCTCCATCTGTCGCTCGAGGACCGCATCCGCCTGCGCGAATCCGAGCTGGCCGACAAGCATGCCGAGCTGCGCCGGCTCGAGCATGCGAGCGCGGTGGCGGCCGAGCGCGCCCGCATCCTGCGCGACATGCACGACGGCGCCGGCGCGCACCTGATCACCGCCATGCTGCAGCTCGAGCGCGGCGTGGCCACCAAGTCGGAGGTGATGCAGACCCTGCGCGAATCGCTCGACCAGCTGCGGCTGTCGATCGATGCCATCAACCTGCCGGCCGGCGACGCCAATGCGCTGCTCGCGAGCATGCGCTTCCGGCTGCAGCCGCGCATCGAGGCCGCGGGGCTCGCGCTCGACTGGTCGGTGGCGAACCTGCCGCGCTGGCGCTGCGATTCCGACGAGGCCACGCGGCACCTGCAGTACATGCTGCTGGAGGCGATCTCGAACGTGCTGCAGCATGCGCGCGCACGCGTGCTCGCGGTCAGCGCGGCGGTCAGCACGACGGTCGGTGGCGATGCCATCGAGATCGTGCTGCGCGACGACGGCTGCGGCCTCGGCGAGGCGCGCGGCAACGGCCTGCGCTCGATGCGCCAGCGCGCCGCGCAGGCCGGCGTCGAACTGCGCATCGAGAAGGCCGAGCCCGGCACGCGCGTGGTGCTGCGGCTGCCACTGGCGTAGGAACCGCCATCTTTATGGGGCGCGCCGCGCGCCCCGTTTTCCTAGATTCGAACGCAGCCCCCGCTGCGCATCGCACAGGCCCGCCAGGCCTCGTGCGCACGGGTCGTTCCACCTCTTTGCGCCTCCCTCGCCATGACACCTGTTCTTCGGCCGCGTGCCGTCTTCACGCCGACCCTGATCGCCGCCGCCGTCGCCGGCCTGGTGTGCGCATCCGCCTTGCCGCGCGCCTTCGCGCAGAGCGCGTGGACCTCCGCGCCGCCCTATGCCGACATGGCGCGCGCCGACTGGTTCAACGCCGCCAACTGGAGCGCGGGCGTGCCCGGCGCCGACACGGCCGTGACCGTGAGCCTCGTGCCGGGCACCGTCGTCGGCATCGTCTCGGGCCCGGCCAGCGCGGCCTCGGTCGATGCCTCCAACGGCACGCTGATGGTGGTGGAGGGCGCGGGCCGGCTCGACACGGGCCTGTTCAACCTCGGCAGCAGCGACGGCCGCGACGTGCAGACCCTGCTGCGCATCGGCGGCGGCGGCATCGTGAATGCCGCGCGCTTCGTCTCGCAGGGCGGCGGAGGCACCGAGAACACGGTGTCGCTGAGCGGCGTGGGCAGCGCGCTCAACGTCGCCGGCGAGCTGCAGATCGGCCGCAGCGGCACCGGGATGATGCAGCTCGACGAGGGCGCGCGCGTGAGCGCGGGCACGCTGCAGCTCGGGCAGGCGGGCACGGCCGACGGCCATGTGCTGGTGATCGGCGAGACCCCGGTCGATGCGCTGGTGGCCGAGCGCATCGTGCTCGCCACGCCGGGCTCGACGCTGGCCATCTCGCGCGCCGGCACGGCGCCGCTGGTGCTGGGCGCGGCGATCTCCGGCCCGGGCCGGCTCGAGGTCTCGAGCCCGGTCACGCTGACCGGCGACAACACCCAGGGCGGCGACATCGTGCTGGGCAGCACGCTGCGCGTGGGCGACGGCGCGAACGCGGGCTCCATCACGGGCAACCTCTCGGGCTTCGGCCGCGTGGTGTTCGACCGCGGCCCGGGCCGCGTGGCCTACGACGGCGCCATCGGCGGCAGCATCGCGATCGACAAGGAGAACGCCGGCACCCTGGCGCTCGGCGGCGCGCACGACACCGACGGCCGCACGCGCGTGCTCGGCGGCACGCTGCTGGTCAACGGCGCGCTGCCGCGCAGCACGGTCGAGGTGGCCGGCGGCGCCACGCTGGGCGGCCTCGGGCAGGTCAGGTCGGCCACCGTGCGCGCGGGCGGCACACTGGCGCCCGGCGACGGCGGCGTGGGCACCTTCGCCGTGCTCGGCGACCTGACACTCGATCCCGGCAGCCGGCTGCACTACGACCTCGGCACGCCGGGCGTGCCGGGCGCCGGCGACCTCGTCACCGTGGCCGGCAACCTCACGCTCGACGGCAGCCTCGACGTCAGCGAGCGCGTGGGCTACGGCAACGGCGTGCAGACCCTGATGCGGGTCGACGGCAGCATCGCCGACAACGGCCTCGAGCTCGGCGCCATGCCCACGGGCTTCACGCACGCCGTGCACGTGCGCGGCTCGACGGTGGAGCTCGAGGTCAGCGGCGGCGCGGTCGGCACCAACCAGTTCTGGGACGGCGGCGGCACGGCCGGCGACGGCGTGGTCGCGGGCGGCGACGGCAGCTGGCGCTACCTCGAGCCGCAATGGACCGACATCGCGGGGCGCAACGCGGAGGCCTGGAACGGCAACATGGCGATCTTCCAGGGCCGCGCGGGCGCGGTCACCATCGACGGCCTGTTCGACTTCAAGGGCATGCAGTTCCGCAGCGACGGCTACCGGCTCGAGGAGGGCTCGCACGCCGAGGGCTCGCTGCCCGGGCGGCTGGTGCCGCAGCTGGACGAGGCGCCGGTGCGCGTCGACGCGGGCGTCACCGCCACCTTCAACGTGGGCATCGAGGGCCCGGGCGGCATCCTCAAGACCGGCCCCGGCACGCTGGTGCTCGCGGGCCGCAACGACCACGGCGGCGTCACCGCGGTCGACGAGGGCGTGCTGCGCGCGGGCCGCGCCAACACCTTCAGCGAGGCCTCGCACCACGACGTGCGCCGCGGCGGCACGCTCGACCTCGCGGGCCACGACCAGACCGTGGCCGGCCTCACGGTGGCGGGCACGGTCTCGCTGGTCGGCACCGAGCCCGGCACGCGGCTGACCGTGCGCGGTCCCTATGTGGGGCAGGACGGCACTCTGCGCCTGGGCACGCGGCTCGGCGACAGCGGCAGCCTCAGCGACCGGCTGGTGATCGACGGCGGCGTCCGCGAGGAGACCCTCGCCCTGAAGGCCGGCACCGTGAGCGCCACCGCGACCGGCCTGCGCGCCAATGCCGCCGCCAGCGTCACGGGCCGCACCCAGGTGCAGATCGTCAACCTCGGCGGCCTGGGCGCGCTGACCACCGGCGACGGCATCGAGGTCGTGAGCGCGATCAATGGCGCCACCACCACCGCGCAGACCACGCGCGATGCCTTCGCGCTCGTGGGCGGCCACGTGGACGCGGGCGCCTTCGAATACCGGCTGCACGCGGCCGATGCGCAGGGGCTCGGCGAGAACTGGTACCTGCGCTCGAGCGTGGGGGTGACGCCGCCACCTCCGCCGCCGCCCCCTCCGCCCCCCGCGCCGCCTTCGTCCGGCGGCGGCAGCGCCGAGCCGCCGCCCGCGCCCCCGCCGACGCTGCCGCCGGCCCCCGCGCCGGTCGAGCGCACGGCCTACCGCGTGCAGGTGCCGATGCTCGCCGCGCTGCCCGCGCAACTGCGCGAGAGCGACCTCACGATGCTGTCGAACCTGCACCAGCGCAGCGGCGCGCTGCCGGCCGCCGGCGACGGCCCGCCCCTGCGCCGCGCCTGGGGCCGCGTCATCGTGGCCGATCCGACGCTGGCGCAGCGCGGCGCGGTCGACCCGCGCAGCGAGATGCACCTGGGCGGTTTCCAGGCCGGCACCGACCTCTGGGCCGGCGCCGGTTGGCGCGCCGGCGTCTACGTGGGCCAGCTCGAGGGCAAGGCCGACGTGCAGGGCTTCGCGAGCGGCCTGTGGGGCGCCATCGGCCGCACCGACCTGCGCAGCCGCTACCTCGGCGGCTACGCCACCTATGCGAATGCCGCGGGCTTCTATGCCGACGCGGTGCTGCAGTTCGGCCGCCACGACTACACGGCCCGTCCGCTGGCCGCGCTGCCGGTCGAGGGCAAGGGCCGCAGCACCGTGGCCTCGGTGGAGATCGGCCAGCCCTTCGAGCTCGGCGCCGGCTGGGCGCTCGAGCCGCAGCTGCAGCTGATCCACCAGAGCCGCTCGATCGACGAGGCGCTGATCCCCGCCGCGGTGGTGTCGCAGGACAGCGCCAACGGCTGGCTGCTGCGCGCCGGCCTGCGCCTGAAAGGCCGCATCGCCGCGGGCGATGGCGTGGTCGAGCCCTATGGCCGGCTCAATGTCTACAAGACCTCGGCCGGCCACGATATCGCGCGCTTCGCGGGGCCGGCTGCCTCCACCGACATCGCGAGCGGCGCGAGCGGCACCTCGGCCGAGCTCGCGGGCGGCTTCTCGTGGCGCCTCGGGCCCGCGGTCAGCGTCTACGGCGAACTGGGCCGCCGCTTCGCGCTCGGCGGCAACCTGCGCTCGCGCGCCTCGGTGCAGGCGAGCGCGGGGATCAACGTGCGCTGGTGAGAACTCAGGCCGCCGCGTGCAGCGCCGGCCGCCGCGCGCTCCAGGGCATCGCCTGCTCGAGCTGCGCCGCGAGTTGCAGCAGCGTGGCCTCGTCGCCCATCGGCGCCATGCACTGCACGCCGATCGGCAGGTCGCCGGCCATCGCCAGCGGCAGCGAGATCGCGGGCTGGCCCGTGAGGTTGGCCAGCGGGGTGCAGGCGGCGTAGTCGAACAGGTGGTCGAAGAAGCCCTGCGCATCGCGCGCGGCATCGTCCTGGTCGAGCACGCCCAGCGCCACCGGCGGGGTGCGCATCGTGGGCGAGAGCAGGATGTCGTGCCGCGCGAAGAAGGGCGCGACCTCGCGCGACACCGCGTTCATCTGCATCAGCGCCAGTTCCAGGTCGAGCGCGCTCAGCCGCAGCCCGTGCTCGGCGGTGGCGCGCGTGCAGGCCTGCACCTGGGCCAGCGCCTGGTCGACGGTGATCTGCAGCGCCTGCGCCACCGCCGCCACGCCGGCCGCGAGGAACGAGGACCAGAAGGTGCGCGTGGCCGCGAGGAAGGCCTCGTGCGCATAGGCGGGCGTGTCCCATTCCACGACGTGGCCCTGGTCGGCGAGCACCGCCGCCGTGGCCTCGACCGCCTCGACGCAGGCGCGCGCGGCCGGCTGCGTGCCCGGGAACTGCGTCGTGACCGCGATGCGCAGCCGGCGCGGCGGCGTGCCGATGGCCTGCGCATAGGGCTGCGCGGGCGGCGCCATCAGGAAGGGATCGCCGAGCTCGGGGCCGTGCATCGCGTCGAGCGCGCCGGCGGCATCGCGCACCGTGCGGCACACCACGCCCTCGATGCCCAGCCCCATCAGCGGCAGGCCGTAGCCCGGGCCCGCGCTGACGCGGCCGCGGCTGGGCTTGAGCCCGACCAGGCCGCAGGCCGCGGCCGGGATGCGGATCGAGCCGCCGCCGTCGTTGGCATGCGCGACCGGCACGATGCCCGCGGCCACCGCCGCGGCCGAGCCGCCGCTGGAGCCGCCCGTGCTGTGCGCTGGGTTCCAGGGGTTGCGCGTGGCGCCGCCGAAGGCGCTCTCGGTGGTGGCGTTGAAGCCGAACTCGGGCGTGTGCGTGCGCCCCAGCGTGGCGAAGCCCGCGCGGCGGAAGCGCGCCATCAGCGCGCTGTCGGCCGGCGCGGGCAGGCCCGCTCCGAACAGCCGGCTGCCGGCCTGGCAGCGCACGCCCTCGGCCTGCAGCACCAGGTCCTTGATGAGGAAGGGCACGCCGCCGAACGGACCCTGAGCCTCGTGCGCGAGCGGCGCGTCGAACAGCTCGATGATGGCGTTGAGTTGCGGGTTCAGCGCGGCCGCGGCCTCGCGCGCGCAGCGCTGCGCCTCGGCGGCGGTGGTCTCCTTGCGGCGGATGGCGTCGGCGAGCGCGGTGGCGTCGAGGCGGCTGTAGTCGGCGAGATGCATGGCGGGGTCCTGTGTCTTCGTTGGAGTGAAAGGCCGCCCGCAGCGTAGGTGGGGCTCGGCAATCGCGGCAGTCGTTCAGATGAACGATGCGGGAATCTCCGTGCCCCAGGCGCACGGGGCACGCCTAAGATCGCGCCGCATGGCGCAGCAGGCTTTTCCGTCGGTGTCGGGCGTTCCCGCCGAGCAGCTCGGCGCGATGCTGCTCGGCCTCTATCCGCTGGCCGCCGAGCCCGAGCGGCTGGGCGCGGGCGCGCTGCTCGACTGGCTGGCGCGCCACATCGCCTTCGACGGTGCCTGGTTCGGCCGCTCGCTGTTCGAGGCCGGCACCCTGCGGCCGCAGGGCGGCCACACGCGCGGCCTGGCACCCGATTTCGTGAACGACTGGTGCCGCGTGCGGCATATCGATCCCGTGGTGCCGGCGGCGATGGCGCAGCCCGGCCATGGCGTCGCGCTGGCCGCGCACGAGCTGCCGCCCGTGGCCTCGATGCGCGCCTTCGCGGCCGACCATGGCATCGGCCAGGCGCTCAGCGTGATCGTGCCCGCGCCCGGTTCGCCGTGGTGGATGCACCTGTCGCTCTACAGCCGCGAGGCGGCCGGCCTCGGGGCGCGCGCGCAGGCGCTGGTCGAACTGCTGATGCCGCACCTGGTGCTGGTGCAGGGGCTGGGATTGCACGAGGCACCGGTGCCGGCATCGGCGGCCCTCACGCTGCTGAGCCGCCGCGAGGCCGAGGTGGCGCGGCTGTTCGCGCAGGGGCAGAGCTACAAGATGGTGGCGCGCACGCTCGGCAGTTCGCCGGCCACGGTGCGCCATCACCTGCGGCAGGTCTATGCCAAGCTGGGTGTCACGAGCAAGGTGCAGATGGCGCGGCTGGTGGGCGCGCAGGCCGCATAGGCCCGAACGCCGCGCCTGCTCGCTTACTTGTCGCCGTCGGGAATCACCGCATCGGCCGCCGCGCCCACCGCCTTGCCGGTGATGCGCGCGGTGCCGATCGCCGCGTCGGCCGCGAGGCCCACGGCGCCCGCGGTCACGCTGACCGCGGTGCTCGCGACCGAGACCACCGCGCAGCCGCCGAGCGCGGCCAGCAGCGCCGCCGCGAGGGTGGCGCGAAAGAAAGTCGGCAGCGGTGTCGTCATGGCGGAACCTCTTCGGAAGAACGCGGGATTCAGCGCACGCGCATGCCGGGCGTGGCGCCGGGCCAGGGCTCGAGCACGTGGATGCCCGGCTGGGCCTTCTCGTCGGCGTGGCTGGCGGCGAGCACCATGCCTTCGCTGACGCCGAACTTCATCTTGCGCGGCGCGAGGTTCGCGACCAGCACCGTGAGCTTGCCCACGAGCTGCTCGGGCTGGTAGGCCGAGGCGATGCCGCTGAACACGTTGCGGGTCTTGCCTTCGCCGGCGTCGAGCGTGAGGCGCAGCAGCTTGGTCGAGCCTTCGACCTTCTCGCAGGCCACGATCTTCGCGATGCGCAAGTCGATCTTCACGAAGTCGTCGATGCCGATGGTGGGCGCGATGGCCTCGCCGCCGGGCAGCGCATCCGCCGCGGGTTCGGCGGCGGGGGCCGCCACCGGCTCGGGCGCGTCGAACAGCTGGTCGACCACCTTGGCGTCGGCACGCTGCATCAGGTGCTTGTACTCGCCGATCGCATGGCCCGCGGGCAGCGCCTGCGCGGCATCGGTCCAGGCGAGCGGCGCGATCTTCAGGAAGGCCTCGACGTTCGCGGCCAGCGCCGGCAGCACCGGCTTGAGGTACAGCGTGAGCAGGCGGAAGGCCTCGATGCAGACCGTGCACACGTCGTGCAGCCGCGCCTCGGCGCCTTCCTTCTTGGCCAGTTCCCAGGGCTTGTTCTGGTCGACGTATTCGTTGACCTTGTCGGCCAGCGCCATCACCTCGCGCAGCGCGCGCGCATAGTCGCGGCCGTCGTAGAGCGCATGGACCTCGCCGGCCGCCTCGCGCAGCGCGAACAGCAGCGCGTCGCCATCGGCCGACACCTCGCCGAGCTTGCCGCCGAAGCGCTTGCCGATGAAGCCGGCCGCGCGGCTCGCGATGTTGATGTACTTGCCCACCAGGTCGCTGTTGACGCGCGCGACGAAGTCTTCGGGGTTGAAGTCGATGTCCTCGTTGCGGCCGTTGAGCTTGGCCGCGATGTAGTAGCGCAGCCATTCGGCGTTGAGGCCGAGCGACAGGTACCTGAGCGGGTCGATGCCGGTGCCGCGGCTCTTGCTCATCTTCTCGCCGCTGACCGTCAGGTGGCCGTGCACGTAGACCGCGTCGGGCGCCTTGCGGCCGCTGAAGTGCAGCATCGCGGGCCAGAACAGCGTGTGGAAGGTGATGATGTCCTTGCCGATGAAGTGCACCTGCTCGAGCTCGGGATCGGCCATGTACTCGGTGTACGAGATGCCGTCGCCGCCCAGTTCGATGCAGCGCTTGTCGAGCAGGTTCTTCAGCGAGGCCAGGTAGCCCACGGGTGCGTCGAGCCAGACGTAGAAGTACTTGCCCGGCGCATCGGGGATCTCGATGCCGAAGTAGGGTGCGTCGCGGCTGATGTCCCAGTCGCCGAGGCCGCCCTTGCCCTCGTCGTCCTTGTAGAGCCACTCGCGGATCTTGTTCTGCACCTCGGGCTGCACGTGGCCGGGCGCGGCGGTCCATTCCTTGAGGTAGGCCTCGCAGCGCGGGTCCGACAGCTTGAAGAAGAAGTGCTCGGAGCTGCGCAGCTCGGGCTTGGCACCCGAGAGCGCCGAGTAGGGATTGATCAGCTCGGTGGGCGCGTAGACCGCGCCGCAGACCTCGCAGTTGTCGCCGTACTGGTCCTTCGAGTGGCAGTTCGGGCACTCGCCCTTGATGAAGCGGTCGGCCAGGAACATGCCCTTCTCGGGGTCGTAGAACTGTTCGACGCTCTTGGTGCTGATCAGGCCGTTGGCGCGCAGGTCGCGGTAGATGTCCTGCGCCAGCTGGTGGTTCTCGGGGCCGTCGGTCGAGTGCCAGTTGTCGAAGGCGATGTGGTAGCCGTCGAGGTACTGCTTGCGGCCCGCGGCGATCTCGGCCACGAAGGCCTGCGGCGTCACGCCGGCCTTGTCGGCCGCGATGGTGATCGCCGCGCCGTGCGCGTCGTCGGCGCAGACGAAGTTGACGTCGGCACCGTTCATTCGCTGGTTCCGCACCCAGATGTCGGCCTGGATGTACTCCATCATGTGGCCGATGTGGAACTTGCCGTTGGCGTACGGCAGGGCGGTGGTGACGAAGAGCTTGCGCGGGGCGGACATCGGGGGAGGCGCTTTCGGAGTTGCGGGAGCGTCGGAAGCGACGCAGCGGGAGAACCGGGCATTTTAGGTGGCGCCGCGTTCCGGCGGGTTCGATGGCAGCATCGACCCCATGCCGCACCCCGCCGACTCCGATCTTCTCCAGGCCCACGTCGCCGCCTTGGCCGCCTCGCCGCTCGCACCCTGGGCCGCGCTGGCGCCCTGGGCGCTGCCGCCGCAGGCGCCGGCCATCGTGCGCCGGTTGCTGGCTGCGCTGCCGGCCGGCGACTACGCCATCGACGGCGACGTGGCCGTGCACCGCAGCGCCACCATCGAGCCCGGCGCGGTGCTCAAGGGCCCGCTGGTCGTGGGGCCGAGCTGCTTCATCGCCGCGGGTGCCTACCTGCGCGGCGGCAACTGGCTCGATGCACGCTGCAGCATCGGGCCGGGCGCCGAGCTCAAGTCCTCCTTCGTGTTCGCGGGCACCGCGCTCGCGCACTTCAACTTCGTCGGCGATTCGGTGCTGGGCGCGGGCGTCAACCTGGAGGCCGGCAGCATCGTCTGCAACCACCGCAACGAGCGCGCCGCCAAGGAGATCCTGGTGCGCGGCGCGGACGGTGCGCTGCGGCCCACCGGTTGCGAGAAGTTCGGCGCCCTGGTCGGCGACGGCGCGCGCATCGGCGCCAACGCGGTGATCGCGCCGGGCGCGCTGCTGGCGCCGGGGCGGGTGGTGGCGCGGGCGTCGCTGCTCGACCAGGAGATCGCGCCATGAACGCGTCCGCCCGCCACCTGCTGCTCGTCCACGGCCCGGTGCGCATCGTCGAATGGACCCATCCGCTGACCGACGCCCGCGAGGCCACCGACGTGGTCGGCGCCTGCTTCGAGCACGACACCGACCGCCTGCTGCTCGACGAGGCCGTGCTGCCGCCGGCCTTCTTCGCGCTGCGCACCCGCTTCGCGGGCGAATTCCTCGAGAAGCTGCAGACCTACCGCCTGCGCGCGGCCGTGGTGGTGTCGCCGGCGGCCGAGCATGGCGAGCGCTTCGCCGAATACCTGCGCGAGGCCCGCCAGGGCCGCTACTGCCGTTTCCTCGACAGCCGCGAGGAGGCGTTGGCCTGGCTGGCCCGCGAATGACCCTCGCGGCGCCGGGCCTCGTCAAGGCGGTGCCATGGGCCCGGCGTTATTCTTCGGCCTCCGCGCGCCCCGGCGGCCGCGACTCCCCATTCCTCGACCAAGGGCGCCCCTCATGACCACCCCCATTCCCGCAACCCTGATCCCCGGCGACGGCATCGGCCCCGAGATCGTCGACGCCACGCTGGCTGCGCTCGATGCACTGAAGGCGCCCTTCGAATGGGACCGCCAGATCGCCGGCCTGGGCGGTGTCAAGGCTTCGGGCGATCCGCTGCCCGCGGCCACGCTCGACAGCATCCGCCGCACCCGGCTCGCGCTCAAGGGCCCGCTCGAGACGCCCTCGGGCGGCGGCTACCGCTCGTCGAACGTGCGGCTGCGCGAGGAGTTCGAGCTCTACGCCAACCTGCGCCCGGCGCGCACCATCATCCCGGGCGGGCGCTTCGACAAGATCGACCTGATGGTGGTGCGCGAGAACCTCGAGGGCCTGTACATCGGCCACGAGCACTACGTGCCGATCGACGGCGACCCGCATGCCGTGGCCATGGCCACCGGCATCAACACGCGCCAGGGCAGCCGCCGCATCCTCGAGTACGCGTTCCAGACCGCCGTGGCCACCGGCCGCAAGAAGGTCACGATCGTGCACAAGGCCAACATCATGAAGGCGCTCACGGGCATCTTCCTCGAGACCGGCCTCGACCTCTACGAGAAGAAGTACAAGGGCCAGTTCGAGCTCGACACGGTCATCATCGACGCCTGCGCGATGAAGCTGGTGCTCAACCCGTGGCAGTTCGACATGCTGGTCACCACCAACCTGTTCGGCGACATCCTGTCCGACCTGGTGGCGGGCCTGGTCGGCGGCCTGGGCATGGCGCCCGGCGCCAACATCGGCACCAACGCGGCGATCTTCGAGGCGGTGCACGGCTCGGCGCCCGACATCGCGGGCAAGGGCATCGCGAACCCGATCGCGCTGATGCTGGCGGCCGCGCTGATGCTCGATCACTGCAAGCTGCCCGAGCTTGCCACGCGCCTGCGCCAGGCCATCGACGACACGCTCAACATCGACCAGGTGCGCACCGGCGACCTGGGCGGCAGCGCCGGCACCGGGGCCTTCACCAAGGCGCTGGTGGCGCGCATCCAGAACGCTTGAGGCGCGGCGCGCCGGCCGACGATCCCGATGCCCAGGCGCCTGCTGTGGCTGTCGATGCTGGTGGCGGGGCTCATGCTGGGCCTGGCCGCGTCGGCGCGCGCCGAGCCGGCGCGCTACACGGTGGTGCGCGTCGACCTGCGCAAGGACCGGCTCTCGCTGTTCCTCAACGACGACAGCGGCACCGCCTTCAAGCGCTTCGACCGGCTGCAGGCCTGGCTGGCCGAGCGCGGGCGCCGGCTCGACTTCGCGGTGAATGCCGGCATGTACCACGCCGACTTCGCGCCCGTGGGCCTCCTGGTGCGCGAGGGCCGCGAGGAGTCGCCGCTCAACCTCGAGGCCGGCACCGGCAATTTCTTCCTCCGGCCCAACGGTGTGTTCCTGGTCTCGGACGAGGGGCCGCGCGTGATCGAGTCGTCGGAATACCCGGCGCTCGCGCCGCGGCTGCGCGGCCTGTCGATCGCCACCCAGTCGGGCCCGCTGCTGCTGCGCCATGGCGCGGTGCATCGCTCGTTCATCGTCGACTCGCCCTCGCGCAAGATCCGCAACGGCGTCGGCGTGTCGGGCCACACGGCGATCTTCGTGCTCAGCGAGACGCCCGTGAACTTCCACGAGTTCGCGCTCTATTTCCGCGACGTGCTGCACTGCCGCGACGCGCTCTATCTCGACGGCACCGTCTCGGCCCTGCATTCGACCGCGCTCGGGCGCAGCGACTTCGTGCGCGAGCTCGGGCCCATACTCGCGGTCGTTTCGCCCTGAATCCCGTCCCCCCTTCGTTTTCCTGCCGAGCCATGACCACTGCGCTGCCCGTCCTGTCCCTAGTCGAAACTCGCGTCCTCGGCGTGCTGGCCGAAAAGCAGCGCACCGTGCCCGACAGCTATCCGCTGACGCTCAACGCGCTGGTGTCGGGCTGCAACCAGAAGACCAGCCGCAACCCGGTGCTCGAGCTCAGCGAGTCGCAAGTGCAGGCCGCGATCGACAGCCTCAAGGGCTACAGCCTGGTGGCCGAGACCAGCGGCGGCCGCGCCTGGCGCTACGAGCACAACATCGACCGCGTGCTGCGCATTCCCTCGCAGTCGGTGATCCTGCTCACGGTGCTGATGCTGCGCGGCCCGCAGACCGCGGGCGAGCTGCGCATCGCCTGCGACCGCATGCACAACTTCGCCGACATCTCGTCGGTCGAAGGCTTCCTCGACGAGCTGTCCGAGCGTTCGGCCGGCGCGCTGGTGGTGAAGCTCGCACGCCTGCCCGGCGCGCGCGAGAGCCGCTGGGCGCACCTGCTGAGCGGCACGCCGGCCGAGGAGCCGGCGCCCGCGGGCGGCTACGAGGCGCCGCGCGCCGCGCACGATGTCTCGCTGGGCGAGGTGGCGGCGCTCAAGGCCAACGTGGCGCGGCTCGAGGCCGAGGTGGCGCAGCTCAAGGCGCTGCTGGGCCGGGTGTGCTCGGAGCTCGGGATTTCCGACGCGGGTTGAACGGCTGGCGCTCAGGCCGCCGTCGACTCCGGCTGCTTCGCCTCCTCCCAGCCGAAGAAGCGCAGCACCTCCTCGCGCTGCTTCATCGCATCGGCATGCCCGAGCGCCATCAGTTCGCGCGTGTAGCCCGACTCGAACAGCAGGTAGCTCGCGAGCGCGCCGCCCTTGACGTCGGCCGCGACCTGCGAGCCGCCGAGCAGGTGGCGCACGGCGCCGGGCAGGGCGTCGACGTGGCGCGCGGCGATCACGTCGAGGCGTTCCGAGGGCGAGATCACCAGCAGGTCGATCGGTCGCAGCGCGCTCTCGGCGCGCGCCTCCTCGGGGATCAGGCCCAGCGTGTGGTTGATGCGGCGCAGGCGCTCGATGTCGACCGCCAGCGCGTCGAGGAAGATGCTCGACAGCGCATGGCCCGCGATCTGCGCCATGGTCGGATAGCCGCTGTGGGTGTTGGGCGCGGGCGCCTCGCGCGGCTCGTGCATGCGGCCCGCGCCGATCACCACGATGCGCTGCGCGCCCAGGTGGATGGCCGCGGCGATCGGGGCCGACTGGCGCATCGAGCCGTCGCCGAAGTACTCGGTGTGGCCTTCCATCGGCAGCGCCGTGGCCGGGAACACGAAGGGGATCGCGGCCGAGGCCAGCAGGTGGGCGTGCGAGATGCGGCAGCCCACCGACAGCCGCTGCGAGCGCACCCAGGGCGCCATCGGCGTGCCCGATTCGAAGAAGGTCACGTGCTCGCCCGAGCTGTAGCTCGAGGCCGTGACCGCCAGCGCCCGCAGGTGGCCCTGCTGCATCAGCTTGGGCAGGCGGTCCAGCGGCACCATGCGCTCGAGCATCTGCGACAGCGGCGTGTTGTCGAGCAGCGAGCGCGGCTTCACGCGCATCCAGTTGGCCGCGAAGCGCCCCAGGCCCAGCAGCATGCGCCAGCGCGCGCCGCTGCCGATGACCGAGAGCGAATCGGCGCGGTAGACCTGGCCGGCGCGAAACTCGCCCCAGAACTGCGCGATGTGGGCCACCACGGCGTCGAAGTCGTCGGCGCCGCAGGCCAGCACGGCCGCGTTGATCGCGCCGGCCGAGGTGCCGGTGATGACCGGGAAGGGGTTGCCGCCACCGGCGGCGCCGGCCACGCGCCGGATCTCGGCGATGGCCTGCAGCACCCCCACCTGGTAGGCGGCGCGGGCGCCGCCGCCGGTGAGCAGCAGGCCGGTCGTCGCGGGGCTTGTCTCTGGCATTTTTCGGTTATTCGAGGCGTTGGAGGTCGCCCCGGGTGGGGCGCACTAGACTACCCGCCTTCCAGGAGTTAGATCAATGGCCATCACCCCCGAGGCAGTCTCGAACGCGCTCAAGAGCGTCGCAGACCCCAACACCGGCAAGGACTTCGTGTCCACCCGCGCGCTCAAGAACCTGCAGGTCTCGGAGGGCGACGTGTCCTTCGACATCGAGCTCGGCTATCCCGCGAAGAGCCAGCACGCGGCGCTGCGCAAGGCCCTGGTGGCCGCGGCCAAGACGGTGCCGGGCGTGGACAACGTGTCGGTCAACATCACGACCAGGGTCATCAGCCATGCGGTGCAGCGCGGCGTGCAGCTGATGCCCAACGTGAAGAACATCGTGGCCGTGGCCTCGGGCAAGGGCGGCGTGGGCAAGAGCACCACCGCGGCCAACCTGGCGCTGGCGCTGGCGGCCGAGGGCGCGCGCGTGGGCCTGCTCGACGCCGACATCTACGGCCCGAGCCAGCCGATGATGATGGGCATCGAGGGCCGCCCCGAGAGCACCGACAACAAGACCATGGAGCCGCTGGAGAACCACGGCGTGCAGGTGATGTCGATCGGCTTCCTGGTCGACGCCGACCAGGCCATGATCTGGCGCGGCCCGATGGCCACGCAGGCGCTCGAGCAGCTGCTGCGCCAGACCAACTGGAAGGACCTCGACTACCTGATCGTCGACATGCCCCCGGGCACCGGCGACATCCAGCTCACGCTGAGCCAGCGCGTGCCGATGACCGGCGCGGTGATCGTGACCACGCCGCAGGACATCGCGCTGCTCGACGCGAAGAAGGGCATCAAGATGTTCGAGAAGGTCGGCGTACCGATCCTCGGCCTGGTCGAGAACATGGCGGTGCACGTGTGCTCGAACTGCGGCCACGTCGAGCACATCTTCGGCGCCGATGGCGGCAGGAAGCTGGCCGAACAGGACGGCATGGCCTACCTGGGCGCGCTGCCCCTGTCGATCGACATCCGGCTGCAGGCCGACAGCGGCAAGCCCACGGTGGTGGCCGCGCCCGAGGGCGAGATCGCGGGGCTCTACCGTGCCGTGGCGCTGCAGGTGGCGGTGGGCATCGCCGAGAAGGCCAAGGATTTCTCGGGCAAGTTTCCGACCATCACGGTCAGCAAGAGTACCTAGGATGGGATTCGGGGGGTCGATCAGTTGTGGGCGGGGGTGGGCTCACGCCGAAGGGGTACTCCCCTCCGCGAATGTCCCCCGCCCTTCGGGCTCCTCCTTTATTTCGCTGCGGGGAGTACCCCATCGACGTGAGCCGGGACGCAATCGTGGTTGAACCGCTCGCACCACCGCCGCGCCCCGAAGAACAGCGCCTCGAAGCAAGGACAGCGGGATGAACCTACTCGCCTCCATGCGCTACCTCGTAGCCCTCAGCGAACACAAGCATTTCGGCCGCGCCGCCGCCGCCTGCCACATCACCCAGCCTGCGCTGTCGAATGCCCTGCGCGCGCTCGAGTCCGAATTCGGCGTCGTCATCGTCAAGCGCGCCCGCGTCTACGTCGGCCTCACGCACGAGGGAGAACGCGTGCTCGCCACCGCGCAACGCATGCTGCGCGACAACGAAGTGCTGCTGCAGGAATTGCGCAGCGAGGCCGGAGAACCGCGCGGCAGCCTGCGCATGGCGGCCGTGCCCACGGCGATACCCATGCTCTCGCGCTTCGCGGCCATGCTGCACCAGCGCCATCCGGGCATCGTGCCCGGCGTCATCTCCATGAGTTCGCAGGAACTCGAGACCGGCCTCGAGAGCCTCTCGGTCGATCTCGCGCTCGGCTACACCGAGCGCATGCACATGCCCGGCATCAAGCTCACCGCCTGGCCGCAGAGCATCGAACATTACTTTCTTCTGCGGCGCGCCGCCGTGCCCTCCGACGACCAGTTGCGCATCGGCAAGCCGCTGACCTGGGCCGAGGCCGCAACGCTGCCGCTGTGCCTGCTCACGCCCGACATGCACAACCGCGCCATCGTCGACCAGGCGCTGCGCGAGGCCGTCGGCACCGTCGTGGCGCCGGCCATCGAGACCAACTCCGTGCTCGCGCTCGTGCTCGCCGTCACCGCGGGCAAGGTCAGCAGCGTGCTGCCCGGCGCCATGGTCGCGGCCGTGCGCAGCTACCGCGAGCTCGAGGCCCTGCCGCTGGTGGCGCCCGAGATTCGTACCCCCATCGGCTTCATGACCCAGGACGGCGTGCGCGCCTCGCGCGCCCTCGAGGCCGCGCTGGCCTTCCTGCAGACGCCCGAGTGGCTCGCCCAGGCCGCGCTGCACAGCGGCACGCTGGGCGAATAGTGCGGATGGCGGTCGCCATTTAGTTCTTGAATCGGCCCATGCGCCGATCGAATTTGACGGCGCATGGCCGTGCCGCCCACACTCCGCCGCCGGAAATTTTCAACAGTCCGTTTTTCCAGATCCGGCAATTTAGGAGTGATATGGCAGGTTCAACTGCAGGCGTTCTCGAGGGAGATCGCATCCAAGGCTCGGGCGCCGCGCCCGGCTTCCTCGACAAGGAACGCATCATCGCCGGCCCCGGCTACAACCGTTGGCTGGTACCGCCTGCAGCGCTGGCCATCCACCTGTGCATCGGCATGGCCTATGGCTTCTCGGTGTTCTGGCTGCCGCTGTCGAAGGCGCTCGCCACCGCCGGCACCGGCGCCCAGGCCTGCGCGCGCGAGATGAGCTTCTTCGCCGAGCTGTTCGCCACCCACTGCGATTGGCGCGTCGCCACGCTGGGCTGGATGTACACCCTGTTCTTCGTCTTCCTCGGCTGCTCGGCGGCCCTGTGGGGCGGCTGGCTCGAACGCGCGGGTCCGCGCAAGGCCGGCGTGGTGTCGGCCGTGTGCTGGTGCGGCGGCATGCTGCTGTCGGCGCTGGGCATCCACCTGCACCAGTTCTGGCTCATGATCCTCGGCTCGGGCGTCATCGGCGGCATCGGGCTCGGCCTGGGCTATATCTCGCCGGTCAGCACGCTGATCAAGTGGTTTCCCGACCGCCGCGGCATGGCCACCGGCATGGCCATCATGGGCTTCGGCGGCGGCGCGATGATCGGCTCGCCGCTCGCGGTCGACCTCATGAAGCGCTTCTCGGATGCGCACGACGTCGGCGTGATGCAGACCTTCGTCGTGATGGCGCTCGGCTACTTCGTCTTCATGATGGCCGGCGCGCTCGGCTACCGCGTGCCGCCCACGGGCTGGAAGCCGGCCGGCTGGACGCCACCGCCCGCGCAGGCCGGCAACGCCATGATCACGCAGCGCCACGTGCACGTGAAGAAGGTCTGGGGCATTCCGCAGTTCTGGCTCGTGTGGCTGGTGCTGTGCATGAACGTGAGCGCCGGCATCGGCGTGATCGGCATCTCCTCGCCGATGCTGCAGGAAGTGTTCGGCGGCGCGCTGATCGACCTGCCGGGCAAGTTCGGCGAACTCGACAAGACCCAGCTCGCGGCCATCGCGGTCGTGGCCGGCGGCTTCACCGCGCTGCTGTCGCTGTTCAACATCGGCGGGCGCTTCGTCTGGGCCAGCCTGTCCGACAAGCTCGGCCGCAAGCTCACCTACACCGTGTTCTTCGTGCTCGGCGCGGTGCTCTACGCGAGCATTCCCTCGTCGGCCGGCGCGGGCAGCAAGCTCTTGTTCGTGGGCGCCTGCTGCGTCATCGTCTCGATGTACGGCGGCGGCTTCTCCACGGTGCCGGCCTACCTGGCCGACCTGTTCGGCACCCAGTTCGTGGGCGCCATCCACGGCCGCCTGCTGACGGCCTGGGCCACGGCCGGCATCCTCGGCCCGGTGGTCGTGAACTACATGCGCGAGTACCAGCTCGGCCTGGGCCTGCCGCGCGAGCAGGTCTACAACCAGACCATGTACATCCTCGTGGGCATGCTGGCGATCGGCTTCATCGCCAACCTGCTGGTGCGCCCGGTGGCCGACAAGCACTTCATGAGCGATGCCGAACTCGCCATCGAGAAGAAGCTCGCGCACGAGAAGGCCGCGGCCTCCGAAGTGGGCGAGGGCTCGGGCCGTGCCGACACCGTGAGCCCCGTGGTCGTGGTGCTGGCCTGGGCCGCGGTGGGCATTCCGCTGGCCTGGGGCGTCTACAAGACGCTGATCAGCGCGGCCAAGTTCTTCCATTGACCTCCCGCCGGGGCCCGCGGTCCCGGCTTCATCCTCAGCGCGCCGAAGGCTGCGCCGCGAACACCTCGATCGCGGCCAGCCGCGCCACCGAACGGCCCGGCTTCTGGTCGCCGGCCACCACCAGGCGCGCCGCGCCGTTGCGGCCCAGCGGCGTGCCGTTGCGCGCATAGGCCAGGAGCGCCGTCCTGTTGCCGAACTCCGGCGAGATTTCCCCCAGCGACACCACCGCGCGATAGCCGTCGCTGCCGATCGCCACCACGTACATCGACAGCAGCGGGTTGCGCACGCGCGCATCGGCCTGCAGCCCGACCGCGGGATCGTTGAGCAGCGACCACAGGCTCACGCCCGTGTAGGTGTCGGCACCGACCGTGAGCGTGGCCGCGGGCATGGCACGCAGCTCGGCGAGATCGAAGCGGGCGCGCTTCAGTACCGCCCCCGAGACCGTGAAGGCCGGCGAGGCCTCGTCGCTGGCCGAGGGGCCATGGCCCGTGGCAGCGGCCGGTGCGGTGGGTGGCGTGCCGGCGCAGCCCGCGAGCAGGGCGACGATCGCGGCGATGCCGAGCAGCCGGCGCGCGGTGCTGCCGGGGGCTTCGGGGGACAGGGGGCGCATGGTTCGATTCCTCATCCGATGGCCAGCCGGCGTGGCCCGGCCCTGGCGCTGTGTTCATTCTGACATGACGACTTCGACGGGCGAGCCGGCGCCATCGGGTAATCCGGCGGCCGGGCCGGCCGCCGCATCGTTTACCCTTCTCGCCCACGCCCGCGCTTTTTCCGTCCGCCATGAAATCCAAAGTCCAGTTCCGCCTGCGCGTCTACCGCGACGACGTCATCGCCATCGGCCCCGGCAAGATCGCCGTGCTCGAGGCCGTGGCCGAGACCGGTTCGATCTCGGGCGCGGCCCGGCTGCTGGGCATGTCGTATCGCCGTGCCTGGATGCTGATCGACGAGATGAACCATGCGCTGAGCTCGCCCGCGGTGAACACCGCCGCCGGTGGCTCGCACGGCGGCGGCACCGCGCTCACGCCGGTGGGCGAGGAGATCGTGAAGCACTACCGCGCGATCGAGAACGCCGCGCGGCTGGCCACGGCCGCCGACATCCGAGCCCTCACGCGGCTGCTCGCGCCATGAACGCGCCGGCGCGCGACGAGATCGTGCTGCGCCCCGTGGGCGTGGTGCGCAGCCGTTTCACCGAGGCCACCGGCATGCCGATCCAGACCGCGGGCGCGCCCGAGGAGACGGGCCGCGTCGAGGTCCACCCCGAATTCGTGCCGGGGCTGCGCGACATCGAGGGCTTCGACTACCTGATCCTGATCACGCGGCTGCATGCCTGCGAGAACGAGAAGCTCGAGGTCGTGCCCTTCCTCGACGACAGCTCCCACGGCGTCTTCGCCACGCGCGCGCCCGCGCGGCCCAACCGGCTCGGGCTGTCGATCGTGCGGCTCACGGCGGTGGAGGGCGGCATCCTGCACTTCAGCGGCAACGACATGATGGACGGCACCCCGGTGCTCGACATCAAGCCCTACGTGCCGCGCTTCGACGTGCGCGAGACCGAGCGCGTGGGCTGGTTCGGCGCGCGGCTCGAGCGCTTGCCCGAGACCCGCTCCGACGACCGGATGCGCTAGCCGGCTTCCGGCGGCGGCGGCAGCGCGCCGGGCGACGCCACCCACGGCGCCTCGCCCTGCCAGCACGACCACACGTTCTGCGACAGCGTCTCGCGCGGTTGCGGCGGTGCCTCCGCGATCGTGCCCACGCTGATGAAGCCGACCAGCTCCTCGCCGGGCTGCACGCCGAGCTGGCGTGCCAGCGTCTCGTCGAAGCAGCGCTCGCCACTGAGCACGATCGCGCCGTAGCCGAGCTGGTGCGCCGCGCTCAGGATGTTGCCGAGCGCCGCGCCGGCGCTGAGCCACTGCTCGCGCGCGGGCACCTGGCTGCGCGCGCGCGGCGACACCACGAAGGCCAGCAGCAGCGGCGGCTGGGTCGCGTGCTCGCGCGCGCGGCCCAGGTCGGCGGGGCTCGCGAGCGGGTCGCGCCGCAGCTTCTCCTGCTCGAAGCAATCGGCCAGCGCCTCGCGGCTCGCGGGCCTGAACTCGATCACGCGCCAGGGATGCAGCGCGCCGTGGTCGGGCGCGCGCAGGCCGGCCTGCAGCAGGCCGTCGAGTTCCTCGGGGTTGGGGCCGGGCGGCTGCAGCCGGCGCGGCGAGACCGAACGCCGCGTCAGCAGCACCTCGAGGATGCGCTCGGCACCCGTCATGTGGCGCCACCTCATGGCCGGCGCTGCGGATCCCCGTGTTCGAGCCGCTCGACCCAGGCGGCCTTGCGGCGCAGCACCTCGCCGATGTCGTGCGCGTCGGCCTGGCCGACCAGGAAGGACTGGCTCTCGCCGCCCGGTGCCACGATCGACAGCACCACGCCGCCGTCGCCCTCGAGCGTGCGCTCGACGCGCCATTCCTGGACCTGCGTCACCTGGCGCAGCTCGGGCCGGCCGGAGATCGAGCGGACAACGGTGTCGTGGGCGGAGGAGCGCATGGTCGGCGGTCGGTCCTGGTCCTCGTGGGACATGGGGTGGATCTCGCGCCGCGGCCCTGGGGGTGAAGAGTCCTCGACGCTGTATCTGCCAGTATATGGAGGAGGCCCGGGATATTCATCCGTCGCGCTCCCGGCGCACACTGGATTTACCCTAATAAAACCTGGAACCCGTGTTCCATCGCCGAGCCGTGCCGGCGCGTCATGCAACAATTACGCCGTATCTTCATGAACACGACGCAATCGCTCATCACGCAGACCGACTGGCATCCGCTGGTGCTGTCGATCCAGGTCGCCACCGTGGCGACGCTGCTGGCGCTGGTCGTCGGGCTGGCGCTGGGCTGGCTGTTCGCGCGCAAGCGCTTCTGGGGCCACAGCGTGCTCGAGGCGGTGTTCATGCTGCCGCTGGTGCTGCCGCCCACCGTCATCGGCTACGGCATCCTGGTGGTGGCGGGGCGGCGCAGCCCGCTCGGCGCCTGGATGCGCGAGCACTTCGACTACACCATCATCTTCAGCTGGCATGGCGCCGTGGTGGCTTCGGCCGTGGTCGCGCTGCCGCTGGTGCTCAAGTCGGCCAGCGCCGCCTTCGCGGGCGTCGACCGCTCGCTCGAGGCCGCGGCCAGCACCCTGCGGCAGTCGCGCTTCTCGGTGTTCCTGCGCGTCACCCTGCCGCTGGCCTGGCCCGGCATCCTGGCCGGCACGCTGCTGGCCTTCGCGCGCGCCATGGGCGAGTTCGGCGCCTCGCTGATGGTGGCCGGCTCGATCCCGCAACAGACCCAGACCCTGTCGATGGCGATCTACGACGCCGTGCAGGCCGGCCACGACGAGCTCGCGCTGCTGCTGGTGATCGTGACCTCGCTGCTGTCGATCACCGTGCTGGTGCTGTCCAACCGTTTCTTTTCCCTTCGCTGATTCATCCAGGAGCTTCGCATGCGTTCCATCCGCGCCTTGTCGTCCCTCGCCCTCGCTTCCGTCCTCGCCCTCGCGATCCCGCTGGGCGCGGCCGCGCAGCAGATCACCGTGTCGGCCGCGGCCAGCCTGACCGATGCCTTCAAGGAGATCGGTCCCAAGTTCGAGGCCGCCAAGGCCGGCACCACGGTGCGCTTCAACTTCGCCGCCTCGGGCGTGCTGCTGCAGCAGATCGGCCAGGGCGCGCCGGTCGACGTGTTCGCGAGCGCGGACCAGGAGACCATGAACCGCGGCGTCGAGCAGAAACACATCGACACCGACACGCGCAAGAACTTCGTCAGCAACAGCCTGGTGCTGATCGAGCCGTCGAAGGACGGCGTGGGCGTCAAGAGCCTGCAGGACCTCGCCGGCCCGGCCGTGAAGAAGATCGCCGTCGGCAAGACCGCCACCGTGCCGGTCGGCCGCTACACCAAGCAGGTGCTCGACGCCGCCAACCTCTGGACCACGCTCGAGCCCAAGTTCGTGCAGGCCGACAGCGTGCGCCAGGTGCTCGACTACGTGGGCCGCGGCGAGGTCGAGGCCGGCTTCGTCTACCGCACCGACGCCGCCGTGATGGGCGACAAGGTCAAGATCGTGCTCTCGCCCAGCGGCAACAGCCCCGTGACCTACCCGATCGCCGTGGTGGCCGAAAGCAAGCAGAAGGCCGCCGCCAAGGACTTCATCGATTTCCTCTCGACCGACGCGGCGCAGGAGGTGCTCACGCGCTATGGTTTCGGCAAACCATGATTGATGTCGATCTGAAGCTCACGGTCACCGACGGCAGCCGCCGCTTCGACCTGGCCGCGCGCTTCTCGACCGACGTTCCCTTCGCCGCGCTCTACGGTCCCTCGGGTGCCGGCAAGTCGCTGACCCTGCAGGCCATCGCCGGCCTGCTGCGCCCCGCGGGCGGCCATGTGCGGCTCGACGGCCGCACGCTCTACGACGCCGCCGGCGGCATCGACGTGCCGGCCTCCGAGCGGCGCGTGGGCTACCTGTTCCAGAACTACGCGCTGTTTCCGCACCTCACGGTGCGCGAGAACGTGGCCTTCGGCCTGACCTCCTGGCGCCGTCGGCGCCTGCCGAGCGAGGAGGCCGACAACGTGCAGTCGCTGCTCGATCGCTTCGGCCTCGCCGCGCTGGCCGACAGCCGGCCGCAGAAGCTCTCGGGCGGCCAGCAGCAGCGCGTGGCGCTCGCGCGCGCGCTGGCCTGCCGGCCGCAGGTGCTGCTGCTCGACGAGCCCTTCGCGGCGCTCAACCCGATGCTGCGCGCCGAGCTGCGCGAGGAGCTCGCCGAGGTGCGCCGCGCCTGGGGCATCCCGGTGCTGATGATCACGCACGACATCGAGGACGTGCTCGCGCTGGCCGACGTGGCCTTCGTCTACAAGGACGGCCAGGTGGTGCGCGAGATCGACCTGCACACCGCCGAGAGCCGCGAGATCTCGCTGCGCGAGGCGGCCGGCGTGCCGGCCGTCGAGGACACGCCGCTGCGCAGCAAGCTGCGCGGGCTGCTGATGCAGGACGCGCCGGGCGCCTGACGCGGCTCAAGCGGCTCAGCCGGCCACGAGCTGGCGCACCACGTCCTCGAGCGTCACGCGCCCCTTGCGCACCGAGGCAGCGTCGCCCTCGAACGCGATCCAGCCTTCGTTGAAGCCGTCGAGCATCTGGATGCGCGGCACCGGGTCGCGCATGCCCTGTTCGCGGAACAGCGCGCCCCAGGTCTGGCGCGGCACGGCCTCGGCCTGCACCGGCCGGCCGAGCACGCGCGCGAAGGTGGCGGCGATCTCGTGCTGCGTCACGCGCGCCGGGCCCTCGAGCTCGACCACGCGCCGGCCCTGCCAGTCCTCCTGCAGCAGCTCGGCGGCCACGCGGCCCACGTCGAGCGTCGAGACCATCGGCACCGGCCGATCGAGCGGCTGCAGGAAGCCGGGCAGCACGCCGCGTTCGCGCGCCGGTGCCACGTCCCAGGCCAGGTTGTCGAGGAACCAGGCCGGCCGCAGCAGCGCGAGCGGCAGCGGCAGGGGCGACAGCGCTTCTTCCATCAGCGAGCGCTGGCTCAGCAGGTTCGGCTGCGTGGCCTGCGCGCCCACGGTCGAGAGGCAGACCACGCGCGCGGGCCGCGCCGCCTCGAGCGCCTGGCGCACGGCCGCGATGGACGCGCGTGCCTCGGGAAAGCCCGGCAGCGGATCGAAGCACGGCGGCGGCAGCACGAACACGCCGGTGCAGCCGGCGAAGGCGCGCGCCAGCGCGTCGGCGTCTTCCATCTCGGCGACGGCGACCTCGCAACCGAGCGCGGCCCAGGGCCGGGCCTTGTCGGCATCGCGCACGACGGCGCGGACCTTCTGGCCCGAAGCGAGCAGGGCGCGCGCGGCGGCGCCGCCGACCTTGCCCGTGACTCCAGTGATGGCATACATGTGATTTCTCCTTGAACGAATGCAACGGGGTGGATGCTAGGAATCGCAGGCCTTTGAGTAAATGCCGGGCAGCTCATATCATTCGTGACTCCAAATCACGGATGAATCCATGGCTCTCGACGGACGACTGCTTTCCAACGTCAGCGTGCTCGCCGCCGTCGTCGACAGCGGCAGCTTCGCCAAGGCGGCCGATGCGCTGGGCGTCACGCCCTCGGGCGTGAGCCGGGCCATCGCGCGGCTCGAGGCGCGCATCGGCGTGCGGCTGCTCGACCGCACCACGCGCTCGCTGGGCCTGACCGACGAGGGCCGCGAGCTCTACGCCAGCATCAATCCGCTGGTGCTCGGCATCGAGGATGCGGTGACGCGCGCCAGCGGTTCCGCGGGCGCGGTGCAGGGCCGGCTGCGCGTCAACGTCGACGCCTTCACCTCGCGGCTGCTGCTGGCGCCGCACATCCACCGCTTCGTCGAGCGGCATCCCGATCTCTCGCTCGAGCTCATCGCGCGCGACCAGCTCGGCGACCTCGTGGGCGAGGGCTTCGACATCGCCCTGCGCTTCGGCACGCCGCCGGCCTCCTCGCTGGTGGCGCGCAAGCTGATCGAGACCCGCGTCGCGACCGTGGCCGCGCCCGGCTACCTCGCGCGCCACGGCCGGCCGGCGAAGCCGGCCGAACTCGCCCGACATGTCTGCATCCAGGTGCGCGATCCGCTGACCGGCCAGCCCTTCGCCTGGGAGTTCCGCCGCGGCCGCAAGGCCATCGAGGTGCCGACCGCGGGCCGGCTGCTGCTGACCGATCCCGGCACGATCCTTGGCGCCTGCATCGCGGGCGCGGGCATCGCGCAGATCAAGGCGCTGGGCATCCAGGAACTGCTCGACGCCGGGCAGCTGGTCGACCTCTTTCCCGACTGGCCCGACGAGCGCTTCTCGCTGCACGTGCTCTATCCCTCGCGCCACCTGCCGGCCGCCAAGGTGCGCGCCTTCATCGGCTTCGTCGAGGAGGTGCTGGCGCCGCGCGCCGCGGGCTGAGCCGGCCCGGCGCTCGCACGGCTGATCGTCTTGCATCGCATCGGCGATACAATTGAGCGATGAAAACCGCCACCATCCCGTCGTTGCGCGTGGAGCCCGAATTCCGTACCGAAGTCGAGCAGGTGCTGGGCGAGGGCGAGTCCTTGTCGCAATTCGTCGAGTCCGCGATACGCGCGCGCGTTCAGCAGCGCAAGGATCAGGCCGAATTCGTGGTCCGCGGCCTCGCGTCGTTGGCCAGCGCACGTCGTAGCGGCGCGTATGTCGATGCGGGTGAGGTGGTCGATCGTCTCAAGACAAAGCTCGAGGTGGCCAGGAAGCGGCAGCGTTCGGCGCACCGGTGAACTACAAGGTCCGCTTCACCCTCCAGGCGGTCGAGGACCTGGAGCGGCTGTATGACTTCATCATCGAGCGGGAACTCGCGCGGGGCGGGGACCTGGCACTGGCGTCGCGAGCGCTCGACGCCATCGAAAGCGGCATCGCCACGCTGGGTTTCTCGCCGTTCACCTGCCGCAAGGCAGGCGACAGCCCATGGATCCGCGAGCTTGTGATTCCGTTCGGCGGGAGCGGCTATGTCGCGCTGTTCGAGATTGAAACGAACGAGTCGATCGTCGTGGCCGCCGTCAGGCATCAACGGGAAGACGACTACCACTGAGCCGGGCCGGCCCCGGGGCGCGACGGATCGTCATTTCCGTTTTGAATCGGAGCATGTCCCGATTCAATTTGACGCTCCCGGCGCGCGCGGCGAACACTCGGTCGCATGAGCATTGGCGATATCGGCGAACAGAAGATCGAGTTCTACAAGGGCCCCGCGGGCGGTTGGGGCGCGTTGCGCAGCGTGAAGAACACGCTGCTGCGGCAGGACATTCCCCTCAAGGGTGCGAAGACCCTGCTGTCGGCCAACCAGCCCGACGGCTTCGACTGCCCGGGCTGCGCCTGGCCCGACCGCAACCATGCCTCGACCTTCGAGTTCTGCGAGAACGGCGTGAAGGCCGTGGCGGCCGAGGCCACCGCGCGCCGCGCCGGGCCCGAGCTGTTCGCGAAGCACACGGTGGCCGAGCTGATGCAGCAGAGCGACTTCTGGCTCGAGGACCAGGGTCGGCTCACGCACCCGATGGTCTACGACCGCGCGAGCGACAGATACCGTCCGATCGAATGGGACGCGGCCTTCGAGCTGATCGCGCGCCATCTCAACGCGCTGCCCGATCCCAACCAGGCCATCTTCTACACCTCGGGCCGCGCCAGCAACGAGGCCGCCTTCCTCTACCAGCTGTTCGTGCGCGAGTACGGCACCAACAACTTCCCCGACTGCTCGAACATGTGCCACGAGCCCAGCGGCAGCGGCATGCGGCCGCAGATCGGCGTGGGCAAGGGCACGGTCACGCTCGACGACTTCGACAAGGCCGACGCGATCTTCATCTTCGGCCAGAACCCCGGCACCAACCATCCGCGCATGCTCGGCGAACTGCGCGCGGCCTCGAAGCGCGGCGCGCGCATCGTGAGCTTCAACCCGCTGCGCGAACGCGGCCTCGAGCGCTTCCAGGATCCGCAGAGCAAGATCGAGATGGCCACGCTGGGCTCGACGCCGATCAGCACCCACTACTACCAGCTGCGCGTGGGCGGCGACTTCGCGGCCCTCAAGGGCATGATGAAGCACGTCATCGAGCGCGACGACCGGAGCATCGCCGCCAGCGGCGCCTCGCTGCTCGACCGCGAGTTCATCGCCATCCACACCACCGGCTTCGAGGCGCTGGCCGCCGACCTGCGCGCCGAGTCGTGGGAGCTGCTCGAACAGGAGTCGGGCCTGTCCGAGGCCGACATCCGCGCCGCGGCCGAGGTCTACCTGGGCGCCAAGCGCGTCATCGCCTGCTGGGGCATGGGCATCACGCAGCACCAGCATTCGGTGGCCACGATCCAGATGATCGTCAACCTGCTGATGCTGTGCGGCCACATGGGCCGCGAGGGCGCGGGCGCCTGCCCGGTGCGCGGCCACAGCAACGTGCAGGGCGACCGCACCATGGGCATCTGGGAGAAGCCGCCGGCCGCGCTGCTCGACCGGCTGCAGCAGGTGTTCGGCTTCGAGCCGCCGCGCGAGAACGGCTTCGACACCGTGGAGGCGATCCAGGCCATGCTCGACGGCCGCGGCCGTGTGTTCTTCGCGCTCGGCGGCAACTTCGCGGCCGCCACGCCCGATACCTACCAGACCTGGAAGGGCCTGCGCCAGTGCGACCTGACGGTGCACGTCGCGACCAAGCTCAACCGCAGCCACGTGGTGCACGGGCGCGAGGCGCTGATCCTGCCCTGCCTGGGCCGCACCGAGATCGACATGCAGGCCGCCGGCGCGCAGGGCGTGACGGTGGAGGACTCGATGAGCATGGTGCACATCTCGATGGGCATCAACCCGCCGGCCTCGGCGCAGCTGCTGTCCGAGCCCGCCATCGTCGCGCGCCTCGCGGCCGCCACGCTCGGTGCGCGCAGCCGCACGCCGTGGCTCTGGATGATCGAGGACTACGCGCGCATCCGCGACAAGATCGAGGCCGTGTTCGACGACTTCGCGGACTTCAACACGCGCGTGGCAGTGCCCGGCGGCTTTCGCCTGCGCAACACCGCGAGCGAGCGGGTGTGGAACACGCCGCAGCACAAGGCCGTTTTCTTCACCCACGCCGTGCCGATCGACACGCCGGTGCACCGCGCACGCGCGCGCCACGGCCGCAAGGGCGACGCGAAGGTCTTCACCCTGCTGACCACGCGTTCGCACGACCAGTACAACACCACCATCTACGGCATGGACGACCGCTACCGCGGCGTGTTCGGCCAGCGCCGCGTGGTGTTCATCCATGCCGAGGACATCCGCGCGCTGGGCTTCAGGGACGGCGACTGGGTCGACATCCTCACGGTGTGGGACGACGGCCAGGAACGGCGCGCCGACCGCTTCAAGCTGGTGGCCTACGACATTCCGCGCGGCAACCTCGCGGCCTACTACCCCGAGACCAATCCGCTGGTGCCGCTGTCCTCGGTGGCCGAGAACGCGGGCACGCCGACCTCGAAGTCGATTCCCGTGATGCTGGTGGCGCACGTTGCGCAGGCCGAGGAAGGTCCGGCTTCGGTCACGGGCGAGGAAGTCGCGGCCTGAGCTGCGTGCGCGCCATGTCCGACGAAGCGAACGACGCCTTGCCGCTGCCCGCCGCGATCCTGCTCGCGCTGGCTGAATTCAAGGCCGAGGGCCTGGAGAGCGTCTCGCTGCCGCGCCTGGGCAAGCGGCTGGGCCAGGGCGCGAGCGTGCTGATGCGCCAGCTCGCGCTGATGGGCGACGCGGCCATCGGCGGCGTGCCGGGGCCGGGCTGGGTCGCGGTCGAGCGCGACGGCGAGCGCTGGCTGGCGCGCCTGAGCGACGCCGGCCGCGCGCTGGCCGAATCCCTCGTCAGCGACGCGCCCGCCGCCTGAACGCCTGGCCCGCCGCGGCGGGCAGGCCCACAATAGGCGCTCACTCCTTCGCCTCAGCGCCATGTCCACCGACACCGAACTCGCACCGCTGCCCTCGATCTCGCGCCTCGGCGTGCGCGTCTACGGCGAGGCCGGCGCGCCACCCGCCGGCATCGCGCGCGAGGACACGCTCGCGGCCGAGGTGCCGGTGGCGCTGGTGTTCAACGGCCTCTCGCACGCGGTGATGATGGCCACGCCGCAGGAGCTCGAGGACTTCGCGCTGGGCTTCGCGCTCAGCGAGGGCATCCTCGACGCCGCCGACGACTGCCGCGGCATCGAGGTCGAGGCGGTCGATGCGCACGATGCCGGCCTGCCCGAGGGCATGCCCGGCGTGGAGGTGCGGCTCGAGATCTCCACGCGCGCCTTCGAGCGCCTCAAGGGCCGCCGGCGCAGCCTCGCGGGCCGCACCGGCTGCGGCGTCTGCGGCGTCGAGAGCTTCGCGGCGCTCGACCTCGCGTCCGAACGGCTGCCCGCGCACGACTGGCTCGCGCGCATCGACCTGCCCACCGTGCTGCGCGCCTTCGCGGCGCTGCCCGCGCGCCAGCTGCTCAATGCCAGCGCCGGCGCGATCCATGCCGCGGGCTGGGCCACGCTCGAGGGCGAACTGGTCGAGGTGCTCGAGGACGTGGGTCGCCACAACGCGCTCGACAAGCTGCTGGGCCGGCTCGCGCGCACCGGGCGGCTCGGCGAGCCGGGCTTCGTGGTGCTGTCGAGCCGCGGCAGCCACGAGCTGGTGCGCAAGTGCGCGCGGCTGGGCATCGCGGCCATGGCCACCATCTCGGCGCCCACCGCGATGGGCGTGCGCATGGCCGAGCTCAGCGGGCTGCGGCTGTGGGGGCTGTGCCGCGCGCCGCGCGGCGTGCTCTATGCCGACGGGCTGGCGTCGCCCTCGAGCGCGCGCACCGCGTCGGCCAGCGCCTCGATGCCCTGATCGCCGAGGTCGTCCGCGACCACCTGGCGCCGGGTGCCCCAGGTCTTGAAATGGCGCTCCTGCGACTTCTCGTAGTGCGGGTCGTAGTGCAGCGCCATCAGCTCGGCGAAGAGCAGCGGCAGCTGTGCCTCGTGGGCCCACTGCTGCCAGCGCGCCACCGTTTCCTTGCCCTGCAGTTCCTTGAGCAGGCCGAGCTGGCCGGCCAGCGCCGCGCGGTCGTCGCCGAGGTAGGCGTAGTCGCGCAGCAGGTAGGCCAGCCGCGCCTCGGGCGTGGCCACCACCTCGATGCAGGGCGCGGCGCGCATCTTCGCCACCAGCGACAGCGGCAGCGAGAGCCGGCCGATGCGGATGCTCTCGCCCTCGACGTACAGCGGGCGCCGCAGGTCGATGCCTTCGAGCACCGTCGCGATGCGGGTCTCGAAATGCTTCTGCGAGGGTTGCGCCACGCCCGGCAGCGAACCCAGCAGCGAGCCCTTGTGGTGCGCGAAGTCCTCGAGGTCGAGCACCTGCTCGCCGCGCGCGGCCAGCGCATGCAGCACGCGGGTCTTGGCGCTGCCGGTGGCGCCGCAGACCACGCGCAGGTCGAGCCGCGGCGTCAGCGCGTCGAGCTGCGAGATCACGTGGCGCCGGAAGCTCTTGTAGCCGCCCGCGAGCTGCTGCGCGTCCCAGCCCACCAGCCGCAGCCAGGTCACCATCGAGCCGCTGCGCATGCCGCCGCGCCAGCAGTAGACCAGCGGCTTCCACTTCTCGGGCCGGTCGGCCAGCGTGTCGCGCAGATGCCGCGCGATGTTGGCCGCGACCATCGCGCCGCCGATGCGCCGCGCCTCGAAGGCGCCGGTCTGCACGTAGACGGTGCCGACGATGTGGCGCTCCTCGTCGTCGAGCACGGGGCAGTTGATGGCGCCAGGAATGCGGTCGAGCGCGAACTCGGCCGGCGAACGGGCGTCGATGATCGTGTCGAAGGCGTGGCGATCGACGACCCGCACGGGCTGGCGGTGACTCATGGCGGGAACCTCATGCCTCCGATTGTCGCCTCCGACGGATTCAGGCGTAGGCGGGCCCGAGGCCCCGGCGCAAGCGAGCGCTCGCGAAGTCCACCAGCGTGACCAGCGCGAACATCGCGAGCAGCACCGTCATCGCCTGCTGCTGCTGGAAGATCGAGAGGTGGAAGTACAGCAGCTGGCCGAGCCCGCCGCCGCCCACGAAGCCCAGCACCGCGGCCATGCGGATGTTCATCTCCCAGCGGTAGAGCGTGTAGGCCACCCACTGCGGCAGCACGATCGGCAGGCTGGCGTAGCTGAAGGCCGCGACCGGGCCGGCGCCCGCGAGCGTCAGCGCGTGCTCGGGCTCGCGCGGCGCGTTCTCGAGCGCCTCGGCGAACAGGCGGCCCAGCACGCCCGTGGTGTGCAGCGCCAGCGCGAGCGCGCCCGCGAAGGGCCCGATGCCCGCGGCCAGCACCATCAGCGCGGCCCAGACCAGCTCGGGCACGCTGCGCAGCAGGTTGAGGACGAAGCGCGCGGTGTGGCGCGGCAGCCAGCCGGCGCGGCCCGATGCGGGCAGCGCGAGCAGGGCACCCGCCAGCGCCGCGAGCACGGTGCCGAGCGCCGACACCGCGAGCGTCTGCAGCGCGCCATGGCCGACCTTGGCGAGGAAGCCGCCCGAGAGGTCGGGCGGGAAGAACTCGGCGATGAACTTGCCCATGAGAGCGAGCGATTCGGCCGAGCCCAGCGCGCGGTAATCGATGCCGAGGTAGACGAAGCTCGCGACCACCGCCGCCGCGATCAGCAGCAGCGCGATCCGGCAGCGCACGCAGGGCGGAGGACGTGGCGGCAGGTTCATGCCAGCAGCCTGCGCAGTGCGTTGCTCATCGCGTCCGCCAGCAGCACCAGCAGCAGGAACACCAGCAGGATGCTGCTGGCCTCGCCGCCGTTGAGCATCTTCATCGACTGGTCCATCAGCTGGCCCAGTCCTCCGGCGCCGACGAAGCCCATCACCACCGAGGCGCGCACCGCGCACTCCCAGCGGTACACGGTGTACGAGGCCAGCTCCTGCGCCGTGTGCGGCAAGAGGCCATAGCACAGGGCCGCGAGCCGGCCGCTGCCGGCCTCGAGCAGCGCGCGCGCGGGGCGGGTGTCGGTCGATTCGAGGATCTCGGCGTAGACCTTGCCGAGCATGCCGCCGTAGGTGATGGCCAGCGCCAGCACGCCGGCCCCGGGACCGAGGCCCAGCGCGCGCACGAACAGCAGCGCCCAGACGATCTCGGGGATCGCGCGCAGCACCATCAGCAGCCAGCGCGCCGCCTGCCGCACGATGCCCGCGCGCACGCGGCCCGGCCCGGGGCCGATGCGCGAGATCGACAGTGCGCGCGTGGTCACGAAGGCCAGCGGCGCGCCGATCAGCAGCGCGAGCGCGGTGCCGGCCGTGGCCATGGCCAGCGTCTCGAGCGTGGCCTTGGCGAGCAGCGCGAGAAAGGCGGGCGAGCCGTCGGGCGGAAGGAAGCCCGCGAGGAAGCCGTCGATGACCGCGAGGTTGCCGCTGCCGAACAGCGCCCACGGCTTGAACTCGGCCAGCGTCAGCATCGGCCAGGCGACGACCAGCGCGGCGAGCCCGAAGCCGAGCCGGCGCCGCGCCTGCGGATCGCGGTGGACGGCGCTCGCGCTCAAGCGCAGCCCGGCCGCTGGAAGGCCGCCTCGGCCGCCACGGGTTGCGGCGCGCGCTGCACTGCCACGCCGCCTTCGCTGGCATAGAGCGCGTCGAGCAGCGCGGGCGTGAGCTCGGCGGTCGGCAGGTCGAACATCAGCTGCCCGTTGCGCATGCCGACCACGCGCGGAAACCAGCGCAGCGCCAGGTCCACCGCATGCAGCGAGGCGACCAGCGTGGCGCCCGTGCTTTCGCTCTGCGCGACCAGCTGGCCCACGGCGGCATCGGCCAGCGTGGGGTCGAGCGCGGAGACGGGCTCGTCGGCCAGCAGCAGCGCCGGCCGCTGGTAGAGCGCGCGCGCGATGCCCACGCGCTGCAGCTGCCCGCCCGAGAGCCGGTCGCAGCGCTCGAACAGGCGGTCCTCGAGCGACAGGCGCGCCAGCACCTCGTGCGCGCCGGCCATGTCGGAAGGATGGAACAGCGAGGCCAGCGCGCGCCAGCTCGACCACTGGCCCAGCCGGCCCGCGAGCACGGCCGTGACCACGCGCAGCCGCGGCGCGATCGGCGGTGCCTGGTGCACGGTGGCGATGCGCGCGCGCAATTTCTTGAGCGCACCGGCCGGCAACTGCCAGGGCCGCGCGTCGAGCGTTCGCACCTCGCCTTCGCCGGGTCGCAGCGCGGCCCCGAGCACGCGCAGCAGCGTGGTCTTGCCCGCGCCCGAGGGCCCGATGACCGCGAGGCGTTCGCCGTCGCGCGCCGCGAGCTTCACCCCGGCCAGCGCGCGCTGGCCGTTGGGGTGCACCACGCCCACGCCGTCGAGCGAGAAACCCATGCGCGCTTTCTCTAGCTTGTGCTTACTTGATCAGGCCGGCCGACTTGCCCGCCGTCTCGATGCCGTCGTAGTTCGACGACTTGGTCGGGATGAACTTGCTCGCGCGCTGCAGCGCCATGATCTCCTTGTGCGCCGGGTTGGCCGGATCGAGCTTGAGGAAGGCGTCGGTGAGCTTCTTCGTGAGCGCCGGGTCGAGGCCCGGGCGCACGGTCCAGTTGTAGTCGTAGTAGGTCGGCGTGGTGGCCAGCACGCGCACCTTGGCGGCGTTGGGGTTCTTGGCCTCCACCAGCTTGTCCCACACCGAGGCGTTGAGCACGCCGGCCTCGGCGCGCGAGGCGGCCACGAAGGCCACGGTGGCATCGTGCGCGCCCGAGAACGCGACCGTCTTGAAGTCCTTCTCGGGGTTGATGCCGGCCTGCAGCAGGAAGTAGCGCGGCATCAGGCTGCCCGAGGTGGAGGAGGGCGCGCCGAACGCGAAGGTCTTGCCCTTGAGGTCCGCGAGCGTCTTCGCGCTGCTGTCCAGCGGCACGATGAACTTGCTCGTGAAGACCTCGTCCTCGGCGCGCTGCACGATCGGCACCGCGCCGCCGTTGGTGCGGATGCGCGCCTGCACGAAGGTGAAGCCGCCGAGCCAGGCGAGGTCGATCTTGTGGGTGGCGAGGCCCTCGACCACGGCAGCGTAGTCGGTCACGGGCGTGAACTGCACGTCCATGCCGGTTTCCTTCTTGAGGTAGTCGCCCAGCGGCGTGAACTTGCGCTGCAGTTCGGTCGGCGCCTCGTCGGGAATGGCCGAGACGCGCAGCACGCCCTGCGCGAAGGCGCCGAGGCTGGCGGCGGAGAAGGCCAGGGCAAGGGCCAGTCGTGTGAGTGTCTTTTTCATGGATGCGCCTTGGAGGCTCGCGGTTTTGGAAAGGTCGGGATTGTAGAAAGCGGGCCCGATTCGATAATCGGCCCATGAACCCGACTCTCATGAATCCGCTCGCGCCGCTGCGCCTCACGAGTTTTTCGCATGGCGGCGGCTGCGGCTGCAAGATCGCGCCGGGCGTGCTCTCGCAGATCCTGAAGAACCATGGCGGCGGCCTGATCCCGCCCGAGCTCATGGTGGGCATCGAGACCGCCGACGACGCGGCCGTCTACAGGCTCAACGACGAGCAGGCGCTGATCGCCACCACCGATTTCTTCATGCCGATCGTGGACGACCCCTACGAGTTCGGCCGCATCGCCGCCACCAATGCCATCAGCGACGTCTACGCCATGGGCGGGCGGCCGATCATGGCGCTGGCCATCCTCGCGATGCCGATCAACCAGCTGCCGGTGGAGGTCATCGCCGAGATCGTGCGCGGCGGGCAGGACGTGTGCCGCGCCGCCGGCATCCCGATCGCGGGCGGCCACACCATCGATTCGGTCGAGCCGATCTACGGGCTCGTCGCCATGGGCCTGGTGCATCCGAAGCGCGTGCGGCGCAATGCCGACGCGAAGGCGGGCGACGTGCTGGTGCTGGGCAAGCCGCTGGGCGTCGGCGTGCTGTCGGCCGCGCTCAAGAAGGAGCAGCTGTCCGAGACCGGCTACCGCCAGCTGATCGAGAACACGACGAAGCTCAACACGCCCGGCATCGCGCTCTCGGCGCTCGAGGGCGTGCATGCGCTGACCGACGTCACCGGCTTCGGCCTCGCGGGCCATGCGCTCGAGCTCGCGCGCGGCGCGAAGCTCTCGGCCGTCGTCGAATGGTCGAAGGTGCCGCTGCTCGACCGCGTCGAGGCCATGGCCGCCGAGGGCTTCGTCACCGGTGCCTCGGGCCGCAACTGGGCCGGCTACGGCGCCGAGGTCGAACTCGCCGCCGGCCTGCCGCCGACCGCGCAGGCGCTGCTCAGCGATCCGCAGACCTCGGGCGGCCTGCTCGTGAGCTGCGCGCCGGAGGCCGTCGATGCCGTGCTGAAGGTGTTCGGCGACGAGGGTTTCGGCCGCGCCGCCGTCATCGGCCGCGTGGAAGCGAACGGCCCGTCGTTGCGTGTCGTCCCCTGACCATACAGTTGCCCATCGTCCAAGCTTTTGGTGGGCAGTCGCCGTAGCGAGCGGTTCGAGGTTGCGCCGAGAAGCGCAGACGTACTCAGGTACGTCGAGCATCGCAGGTGCAAGATCGAATCGCGCAGCAGGCGAATGCCCGCCAAAAGGCGGAAGGGGGAAGGAGTCGAACCTTCCAAGCGACGACTGGCGCCACCCACCGGGTTTGAAGCCCGGCCGCCCCACCAGGGACGATCCCCTCCCATGCGCACGGCCCTTCAAGGCCGTGCCTCGAACAGCACCGTGTCGGGCCGCAGCAGATGCGTGTCCTTCACGCGCCGCGTGAAGCCGACCCGGTCGAAGAACTCCAGCAGCTGGATCGCGCGCTTGCGGCCCAGCCCGGTCGCGTCCCGGAAACTCGCGGCCTGCAGGCCCTCGGGCCCCCGCAGGCAATCGCGCGCGATCGCCGCCAGGCGTTCGACCGTCGCCTGCGGATAGTACAAGTCCTTGACCACCTGGAAGGCCTCGCCGCGCCGCGCGAGGCTCGCGAGTGTCTGGCGCACCACGGCCTCGCTCGCGCCGCAGTCCTTGGCGAGGTCGCGCACCCAGGGCGGATCGAAGCCGCCGTCGGCCAGTTTCGGCAGCAGCTTCTGCGCGAGCTTCTGCTCGGCCTCGCCGAGCCGCGCCGCATGGTCGGGGCGGTGCAGCCAGGTGCCGCTGCGCACCAGCGCGCCGCGCGCCACCAGCGACTCGACCGCATGCCGCCACAGCGTGTCGCCGGTGCGCGGGCCGGCCAGGCGCTTGAGGCGGCGCGCGTCGGGGCCGACCTCGTCGGGCGCGTCGCGGTGGAAGTCGTCGAGCCGCGCCACGATCCGGGCCTCGAGCGCTTCGAGTTGCGCGCGCGCGATGGCGGTGCCGGCGACGCGCTGCGCATCGCCGGGCAGCGGCAGCGCGGCCTCGTCGGCCAGCGAGAGGGCGCGCGCCACCTGCGCGGTGTCGAGGCCCAGCGGTGCATGGCGCAGCAGGGCCGCGATGCGCTCGTCGCGCGCTGCGAGGCGCCAGGCCGCGAGCGTGTCCAGCCGCTCGGGCGTGCGCCGGTAGCGCACCGGCGCGAAGGGATCGAGCACACGCGCGCCGGCCATGGTGCGCGTGGCCGAGGCATCGCGCAGCACACCGCGGTCGCCGTGCCAGGCGGCGATCTTCTCGCGCAGCACCAGTTGCGCGAGCGCGGTTTCGCCGGGCTGCAGCAGTTCGCGGTCGAGCAGCGCGAGCGAGGCCATGGTGTCGCTCGCGCCCAGGTGCGCATGCACCGTGGTGCCCGAGCGCAGCGCCTTGGCCTCGCCGGGCCACAGGCTCAGTTCGATGTCGATGCGGTCGGTGGCCAGCGCGATCGAGGGCGTGCAGATCCACTCGCCGCGATGCACCTCGTCCCTGGCCACGCCCGCGAGCGCGAGCGCGCAGCGCTGGCCCGCCTGCGCGTGCTCGGCCTGCCGGTTCTGCGCGTGGATGCCGCGCACCCGCACCGCGCGGTCGCCGGGCGCGATGCGCAGCTCGTCGCCCACGCGCACCTCGCCGCTGAAGGCGGTGCCGGTCACCACCGTGCCGACGCCCGCGAGCGTGAAGGCGCGGTCGACCGCGAGGCGGAAGGCCAGGCCGTGCTCGCGCGCGCGTTCGTCGCGCGCCACGGCCACGAGCCGCGCGCGCAGCGCCTCGATGCCCTCGCCCGTGATGGCCGAGACCGCGAACAGCGGTGCGCCCGCCAGCGGCGTCGGCGCCAGCAGCGCCTCGACCTCGGCACCCACCTCGGCCAGCCGCGTCGCGCGCTGCGCGGGGTCGATGCGGTCGATCTTGGTGATCGCCACTGTGGCGCCGCGCACGCCGAGCAGCGCCACCACCGCGAGGTGCTCGCGCGTCTGCGGCATCACGCCGTCGTCGGCCGCCACCACCAGCAGCGCATGCTCGATGCCGGTGGCACCGGCCAGCATGGTGTGCAGCAGGCGCTCGTGGCCCGGCACGTCGACGAAGCCCAGCGACACGCCCTCGGGCGCGTGCAGGTAGGCATAGCCGAGCTCGATCGAGATGCCGCGGCGTTTCTCCTCGGGCAGCCGGTCGGTGTCGACGCCGGTCAGCGCGCGCACCAGCGAGGTCTTGCCGTGGTCGATGTGGCCTGCGGTTCCGATGATCATGGCGCGAGCATCACATGAAATTGCGCGTGTGCAGTTCAGACAGCCGCTCGGCCTCGTCGCGCGCGAAGCCCAGCCGCGCGAGGCGCGCGCGCCGGCCCGCCGCCATGTCGCGCTGCAGCTGCTGCACGGCCGCGTGGCCGTGTGCGATGGCGGCCGGCGACAGCGCGCCCGCGGCCAGCAGCACCAGCGCGTCGAACACCTCCTCGTTGAGGCCCGCGGTGGCGGTCAGCGCGTCGTAGCGCAACTCGATCGCATTGCGCAGCCGGGCCTGGAACTCGGGCTGCACCGACAGCCGGTACTCGAGGTGCGCCATGCCGAAGGCCACGTGGCGCGCCTCGTCGCGCGCGGCGAGCCGCGCGATCTGCCGCGTCACCGGATCAGGTGCATGCGCCTGCAGGAAGTTGAGCAGGTTGACGAAGCTGCCCTCGCCGAGCACGGCCAGCAGGAAGGTGGCGATCGAGAAGTCGGGCGCCTCGAACAGCGTGCGCAACGAGGCCTGGCCGCCGGCCGTCGACAGCGCGGGCTCGTGGCCGCGCAGCGTGGCGCGCCGCGTGAAGACCTCGATGTGCCGCGCCTCGTCGGCGCACTGCAGCGCCAGCAGCTGCAACACCTCGCGGAAGTGCGGATGGATCTGGCCCAGGTGGCGCGCGGGCACCAGCAGCGCGGCGTTCTCGTTCTCGATCAGGTAGGTCATCACCTGCACCACCGCGGCCTCGATGGCCGGCGGCAGTTCGAAATGCGCCGCCCAGTCGATGGCGGTGGCCGGGTCCCACTGGGCCGCCGCGGCCTGCGCATAGAGCTCGCCCGCGGTGGCGGCCCAGAGCTCGTGGCGCCGGTGCAGCGAGAAGAAGAAATCGGGGCTGCCGGCCTCGACCGTCGCGCCGCGCGCCGCCAGGCCCCAGCCGGGCAGAGCATCGGCCTCGGTGCCGCCGCGCGCATGGCCGGTGGGCTGCGCGCCGCGCCAGCGGCCCTCGGCATGCGGGCCGCGCGTGATGCGGGCGAGCGTCATGCCCGCGTCGTCCTGCTCGAAGCGCAGCGGATGGCCCTGGCCGCGGCACCAGGCCTCCAGGTGCAGCTCCCAGGCCGGCGCCGTGCCGCGCACGTGCAGCTCGCCGCCCACGGGCCGCTCGGCCAGCGCGCGGCGGATGAGCAGCAGGGCGCCCTGGTCGAGGCCCAGCGACTCAATATCGATAGCCGGTGGCGGTGATGCGGCCATCGCCGTCGTAGAAACGCTCGTCGTCGACCGCGCGCTCGAGCAGCGCATAGCCGCTGGTGCGGCCCGCGCGCCATTCGCGCAGGCCCTCGAGCTCGAGCAGCGGGCGCACCTGCGGGTCGTCCCAGCGCATCGCCATCAGCAGCGACACGAAGCGCTCGATGAGCGCGGCCGGCGCGTCGGGACTGGTGGTGAAGTTGCAGTGGTCGTAGGCGCCGGTGCGCGCCAGCACGCGCGTGCTGCCCGCGGGCAGGGTGCCATCGAGGCCGAAGGCCAGCAGGTTGCCGTCGATCAGGCAGCAGGCGTCGATCTCGCCGGCGCGCAGCGCCACGGCCGCGTCGCGTTCGCCGCCGATGTGGTCGCCATGCTTGCCGCCGAGCACGTCGAACAGGCGAGCCTGGAAGTCGCGCGATTGCACCAGGCCCGCGCCGCGCAGGTGGTCGAGCGGAATCAGCGTGGCCTGCGGCGAATCGGCCGCGCCGAAGCCGATGGTCTTGCCGCGCAGCTGGTCGAGCGACTGCACCGGGCTGTCGGCGCGCACCACGATGGCCGAGCGCAGGTCGCAGTCGGTGTCGCGCATGGCCACGGCGTGCACCTGCCGGCCGCGCGCGCGCGCGATGCGATCGGCGCGCACCCAGGCCAGCGGCGAGTTCCAGGCCAGGTGGATGCTGCCGTCGAACTGCGCCTCGACCTGGCGCTCGTAGTTCGAATACAGCACGTAGTCGAAGGCCAGGCCGTGCTGCGCGAAGAAGGCCTTGAAGCCTTCCCAGATGGTGACGACCTTGGGCGCGTAGGCGACGGCGCCCATGATCAGCGTCGGTTCGGACACGGGCGCCTCCTCAGAACAGCGGCAGGCCGGTGATGGCCTTGCCGATGAAGTCGTAGAGCACGTCGGAGGTCGGCGCCATCACGCTCGAGGCGCGCGCATCGCGGAACAGCCGTTCGATGCCCGCCTCCTTGCGGAAGGCCGCGCCGCCGCACACGCGCATCGCGGTGTCGGTCACCGTCAGCGCGGACTCGGCCGCGGCGGCCTTGACCTCGAGCACGCGCAGCATGGTGTCGGCACGGCCCGCGCCGATGGCGGCGATGGTGTCGTCGAGCAGGGCCTGCGCCATGTCGGCCTGGATGCGGGCGCGCGCGAGGTAGGCGCGGATGGTGGGCAGGTCGGCCAGCGAGCTGTCGAGGTGCACGTGCTTCGTCTGGCTCACGTGGCCGATGGCGCGCGCCAGGGCGCCGTTCATCAGGCCCACCGAGCAGGCGGCGCTGAGCACCGAGAACCAGGGCAGCACCACGCCCATCATGGTGTCGAAGCCCTTGCCGTCCTCGCCGAGGCGATCGCTCGCGGCGATGCGCACGCCCTTCGCCGCGATCGGCGTGGAGGCGTTGCCGCGCAGGCCCAGGCCGTCGAAGCGTCCGGGCTGGCTCAGCCCCTCGGCCCTGGCGCCGACCAGCCACAGCGTGCTCGCGCCCTCGGCCGCGAGCGGCTTGCTCGACCACACGTAGCTGTCGGCCTCGAAGGCCGAGGTGACCCAGCTCTTGCGCGCATCGAGCAGCACGCCGTCGCCGTCGGCGCGCGCGGTGCCGGTGGGGGCCCAGAAATGGCTGCGCGAGTCGGCCTCGGAGAAGGCCAGCGTGCTCAGGTGGCGGCCCTCGGCGACCGCCTTGCGCACGGCCTCGGGGCCCTGCTGCTCGAGCACCGCGGTGGCGCAGTAGTGCATGCAGACCACCATCGCGGTGGAGGGGCAGGTCTGCGCGAGCTGCGCGACCACCTGCGCGGCTTCCTTGAGGCCCAGGCCCCGTCCGCCCACCGCGGTGGCCGAGACCAGGCCGAGCAGGCCGGCCTTGCCGAGCGCCTCGATCGCCTCGCGCGGGAACCGTGCCTCGGCATCGGTGCGGGGGGCCAGCGGCTGGAGGACTTCCTTGTCGATATCGGCGAGCGCGTCGAGCGGGTTCATCGCATTCTCCTGAGGTCGGGGTTGAGGTAAATCACTGGAGCCGCTCGCGCAGCAAAGCGAGCTGGGCCGAGAAGGGGGCGCTGTCTTCCAGGCAGCGCAGGTCGAGCAGCAGCCGGTCTTCGGCGATGCGGCCGATCACCGGCAGGGGCAGGCCGCGCAGCGCGGTGGCGAGCGCATCGAGCGCGGTGCCGAGGCCTTTCTTCGCGGTCCCGGCCGGCGCCAGCGCGAGGCCGGCCGAGGGCAGGCGTTCGACGGGCAGCGAGCCCGAGCCGATCTGCCCGAGCAGCGGCACCACCTCGACCGTGAAGCGCGGCGCCACGGCCTCGCGCACGGCGGGCAGCAGCGCCTGCGCCAGCTCGCGGATCGCATCGGCCGGGCGCGTGAGCAGCCGCAGCGTCGGCAGGTCCCTGGCGAGGCGCTCGGGCCGCAGGTAGAGCGACAGCGTGGCCTCGAGCGCGGCCAGCGGCAGCTTGCTCATGCGCAGCGCGCGCTTCATCGGGAACTTGCGGATGCGGCCCACGGCCTCCTTGCTGCCGACGATGAGCCCGGCCTGCGGGCCACCGAGCAGCTTGTCGCCCGAGAAGGTGACCACGTCGCAGCCGGCCGCGAGCATCTCCTGCGGCAGCGGCTCGCGCGGCAGGCCGTAGTGCGCGAGATCGATCAGCGAGCCGCTGCCGAGGTCGGTGGCCAGCGGCACGCCGCGCGCATGGGCGATGCCGGCCAGCGTGGCCTCGTCGACCGCGGCGGTGAAGCCCTGCACCGCGTAATTGCTGGTATGGACCTTCATCACGAGCGCGGTGCGCGCGTTGATGGCGCGCTCGTAGTCCTGCGGATGGGTGCGGTTGGTGGTGCCGACCTCGACCATCTGCGCGCCCGCGCTGGCCATCACGTCGGGCATGCGGAAGGCGCCGCCGATCTCCACCAGCTCGCCGCGCGAGACGATCACCTCGCGCTCGCGCGCCAGCGCCGCGATGGTCAGCAGCACCGCGGCCGCGTTGTTGTTGACCACGGTCGCGGCCTCGGCGCCGGTGATGGTGCGCAGCAGGTCCTCCACCAGCGAATCGCGGTCGCCGCGGCTGCCGGTGGCGAGGTCGTACTCGAGGTTGTTGGGCGAGGTCATGACCTCGAGCAGCCGCTGCAGCGCCGCATCGGCCAGCAGCGCGCGGCCCAGGTTGGTGTGGATGACGGTGCCGGTGAGGTTGAGCACGCTGCGCATACGCGGCGCGAGGCGTTGCGCGATGCGCCGCGCGAGCGTGGTGTCGAGCGCGCCGGCCTGCACCTCGGCGGCGGGCAACTGGCCGGCCAGGGCGCGGGCACGCAAGGCATCGAGCAGCGCGCGGGCCTCGCCGGCCACCAGCGTATGGCCATGCTCGGCCACGAGGGCCTGCGCGGCGGGTGCGCGCAGCAGTCGATCGACAGAAGGCAGATCCTGGGGCCTTGCCGTCGAGCCGTGGACCACGGACTCTTCGGGCGCTGCCATCAGCCGCCTCCGCCGTCGTCGGGGATTTCAGGGTCGCCGAACAGCAGCATCAGGTTGTGGCCGCTGCGCTGGTGACCGTTCTCCGACACCAGCAGGTCGAGCGTGACGCTCGCGAGGTCGTCGGCCACAGGTTCGACCTCGGGGTCTTTTTCCATCGCGATCTGCTTGAGGTAGTGGCCGCAGGTGTCGCAGCACTCGGCCTTGACCGCGCCCTCGCGCGCGCCGGTGGCGGGCAGTGCAATGCCGGGCTCGGGCGTCAGCGATTCGAAGTGGATGCCCTTGGTGCTCTCGCAGTGCGTGCACTTGATGCGCACGTAGTGCCACTCGGTGCCGCACAGCGCGCAGTGCAGGTAGCGGAAGCCCGCCTCGTCGGCGCCGATGCGCGTGATGCTCGCGGTGGGCGCGCTGCCGCAGCAGGGGCAGAGGTTGCCGGGGTCGGTGCGGCCGAAGATGTTCTCGCCATGCCGTTGCGCCACCTGCAGCACGAGCTGCGTCCAGTAGACCTGCAGGCCGGCCGCGATCAGCGGCGCGGCCGCGAGGTCGAGGCCGAACATGATGCGGCGCGACAGCCGGTCGGCCTGCTGCTCGAGCCAGTCGTCGTCGGCCGCGACCACGCGATCGAGCGTGTCGCGCGCCGGGCCTTCGGACAGCCGCGCGCGGAACAGGCCGAGCAGGCGGCGCAGCTCGGCGCGCCAGACCGGATCGCGCGGCCAGCCGAAGGCCGGCAGCGGCGGCTTGAGCGCGCGCGACGCGGCCTCGAGCGCCTCGGCCTCGGGCAGCGCGACCGGCGCGTGGTCCTGCAGCACCTGGTGCTGGGCCTGCGCGAGGTCGGCGATGAAGATCAGGTACTCGCGCATCGGGTGCGAGGCCGCGAGCTGGCGCAGCCGCAGCTGCCGGTCGGAGAAGGCCGCGGCGCGCACCGGCAGCCGCAGGAAGGGCATCTGCCGCCCCGCCTGCATGGCGATCTGCTCGGGCTCGAGGACGCGCGTGGTGCGGATCGGTGGGCTGCTGCTCATCCGGACGACTCTACAGCGAATCGCCCGGATCGCAATGCAGGGTGGATGCTCATTCGCCGCGCGTCATCTTGCGATGCCACAGCGGATGGTTGAGCTTGGCCCAGCCTTCGGTGACGGTGCCGCGCGTCATCGCGCGCAGGGTGCCCTTGACCCAGATCGCGGCATAGATGTGCGTGATCACCGAGAGGATCAGCACCACGGCCGAGGCCGCGTGCACCACCACCGCGATGCGCCGCACGAGGATCGGGAAGAAGTGGACGAACCACGGGCTCCAGAACATGAAGCCCGTGACCAGCAGCAGGAGCAGGCTGATGCCGAAGGCCCAGAACACCAGCTTCTGGCCCGCGTTGTACTTGCCCACCGGCGGCATGCTCGACTTGTCGCCCTTGAGCATCTTCGGCGCGTTGGCGATCCATTCGCGGTCGCCGCGGTCGAGGATGTTCTCGCGCCACATGGTGAAGAACAGGAACGCGAAGCCCAGCACCATCAGCACGCCGAGGAAGGGATGCAGGATGCGCGTCCACGGCCCGCCGCCGAACAGGTTGGTGAGGAAGAACAGCGCCGGATGGAAGAAGGCCAGCCCCGAGAGCGCGGCCGCGAAAAACATGATCGCCACGAACCAGTGGTTCATGCGCGTGGCATCGCGGTAGCGGCGAAGGTAGTAGCGGGTCATCGCGTCTCTCCTCGGGTCTCTACTCGGGCCGATGCCGGCGGTTCCTCGATCACCACCACCTCGTCGGGCTTGCCGTCGAGGTCGGCGTCCGGATGGTCTTCCTTGGGCTCGATCGGGCCGGTCTTCATGTAGTGGAAGAAGCTGCCGACCACGGCGCCGATCATCGCCACCATGGCGAGCGGTTTGGCCACGCCCTTCCACAGCGAGACCAGCGGGCTGATCTGCGGATCCTTCGGCAGGTTGGCGTAGAGGCTGGGCCGGTCGGCATGCTGCAGCACGTACATGACGTGCGTGCCGCCGACGCCGGCCGGGTCGTAGACGCCGGCGTTCGAGAAGCCGCGTTCCTTGAGGTCGACGATGCGCTCCGACGCGTACTCGTGCATGTCCTCCTTGGTGCCGAAGTGCAGCGCGCCCGTGGGGCAGGCCTTCACGCAGGCGGGTTCGAGGCCCACGCCCACGCGGTCGGAGCACAGCGAGCACTTGTAGGCCTTGTTGTCGGCCTTGCTGATGCGCGGCACGTCGAAGGGGCAGCCGGTGACGCAGTTACCGCAGCCCACGCAATGCTCGCTGATGAAGTCGACGATGCCGTTGGCGTACTTGACGATCGCGCCCGGCGAGGGGCACGACTTCAGGCAGCCGGGGTCGTCGCAGTGCATGCAGCCGTCCTTGCGGATCAGCCATTCGAGCTTGCCGGCCTCGGGCTCGACCTCGGAGAACTTCATCACCGTCCATGACGAGGGCGTGAGGTCGACCGGGTTGTCGTAGGTGCCGTGCGTGGTGCCGACCTCGTCGCGCAGGTCGTTCCACTGCATGCACGCGACCTGGCAGGCCTTGCAGCCGATGCAGGTCGACACGTCGATCAGCTTCGCGACCTGCTGCACCTGCGGGCGGTTGCGGACCTCGGGCGAGGGCGTGGTGGTGGCCGAGCGGGCGAGGATGTCTAGGGTTTGAAGAGAGGACATCGGTCAGGCCTTCTCGATGTTCACTGTGAAGGACTTGTACTCGGGCGTCTGCGTGTTCGCATCGCCCACGAAGGGGGTCAGCGTGTTCACCAGATACCCGGGCTTCGCGATGCCGACGAAGCCCCAGTGGTTCGGCAGCCCCACGGTATGGACCGTGCGGCCGTCGACCTGCAGCCCGACGATGCGCTTGGTGACGACGGCCACGGCCTTGATGAAGCCGCGCTTGCTCGACACCTTGACCATGTCGCCATGGCCGATGCCCTTCTCCTTCGCGAGCTCCTCGCCGATCTCGACGAACTGCTGCGGCTGGATGATGGCCGAGGTGCGCACGTTCTTGGTCCAGTAGTGGAAGTGCTCGGTGAGCCGGTAGCTGGTGGCCACGTACGGGAAGTCCTTCGGCACGCCGAGTCGCTCGAGGTCGCCCTTGAAGATGCGCGCGGCCGGGTTGGCGCGCGCCTTCTCGTTGTTCGGGTGCAGCAGGTTGTTGACCAGCGGCGACTCGAAGGGCTCGTAGTGCTCGGGCAGCGGGCCCTCGGCCATGCCGGTGGGCGCGAACAGCCGCGCCACGCCCTCGGCCGTCATGATGAAGGGCCGCACCGCGTCGGCCTCCATCGGGTTGGCGTCGGGGCGGATGTCGGGCACGTCGGCGCCGGTCCACTGCTTGCCGTTCCAGGCGACCAGCGGCCGCTTGGCGATCCAGGGCTTGCCGGTGGCCGGGTCGGTGGAGGCACCGTTGTAGAGGATGCGCCGGTTCGCGGGCCAGGCCCAGGCCCAGTTCTGCACCATGCCGATGCCGAAGGGATCGGCGTTGTCGCGCCGCGCCATCTGGTTGCCGGCCTGGGTCCAGGCGCCCGCGTAGATCCAGCAGCCGCTGGCGGTGCTGCCGTCGTCGCGCAGCAGGCCGAAGCCCGCGAGCTGCTCGCCGGCCTTGGCCGTCGGCGGCTTGGTCGGGTCCTTCGGATCGAGCAGGTCGGTCAGCGCGCGGCCGTTGTATTCCATCGCCAGTTCCTGCGCGGACGGCGAGTGCGGAATCTTGTAGGGCCAGGTCAGCTTGACGATCGGATCGGGGAAGGCGCCGCCGTCCTTGATGTAGGCCTGGCGCATGCGGTTGAAGATGCCCGCCACGATCTCGATGTCGCCCTTGGCCTCGCCCGGCGGCTCCGCGCCCTTCCAGTGCCACTGCAGCCAGCGGCTGGAGTTGGTGAGCGAGCCGTCCTCCTCCGCGAAGCAGGTGGAAGGCAGGCGGAACACCGTGGTCTGGATGTCGGCGGTCTTGACGTCGTTGAACTCGCCGAAGTTGCGCCAGAACTCGCTGGTCTCGGTCTGCAGCGGATCGATGGTGACCAGGAACTTGAGCTTGGAGAGCCCGTCGACGATCTTCTTCTTGTCGGGGAACGAGCCCACCGGGTTGAAGCCCTGGCAGATGTAGCCGTTGAGCTTGCCCTGGTTCATGAGCTCGAAGGCCTGCAGCACGTCGTAGAGCTTGTCGATCTTCGGCAGGTAGTGGAAGGCCCACTCGTTGTCGGCCGTGGCCGCGTCGCCCCACCACGATTTCTGCATGCTGACGAAGAACTTGGGGTAGTTCTGCCAGAAGCTCATCTGGTTGGGCCGCAGTGCCTTGAGCGCGCGGGTCTTGTAGTAGTCGGGCAGGTTCTGCTCGCTGTCACGCGCGAGCGACATGTAGCCCGGCAGCGAGTTCGACAGCAGCCCCAGGTCGGTCAGGCCCTGGATGTTGCTGTGGCCGCGCAGCGCGTTCATGCCGCCGCCCGGCACGCCGATGTTGCCCAGCAGCAGCTGCACGATGGCGCCGGTGCGGATCATCTGCGAGCCCTGGCTGTGCTGCGTCCAGCCCAGCGCGTACATGATGGTCATGGTGCGCGTGGGCACGCTGGTGCTCGCGATGTACTCGCAGACCTTGAGGAACTTGTCCTGCGGCGTGCCCGTGATGCGGCTCACCAGCTCGGGCGTGTAGCGCGAGTAATGCCGCTTCATCACCTGCAGCACGCAGTTCGGGTCCTGCATGCTCATGTCGACCTTGGCCATGCCGGCCTCGTCGAGCGCATAGCCCCACGACTTCGGGTCGTAGTTGCGCTTCTCGGCGTTGTAGCCGCTGAACAGGCCGTCCTCGAACTTGTAGTCGGGGCCGACGATGAAGGGCGCGTTGGTGTAGTTGCGGACGTACTCGGTCTGGATCTTGTCGTTGCTCAGCAGGTAGTTGATGACCCCGGCGAGGAAGGCGATGTCGGACCCCGCGCGCACCGGCGCGTAGTAGTCGGCCATCGCGGCCGAGCGCGTGAAGCGCGGGTCGACCACCACCAGGCGGGCCTTGTTCTGTTTCTTGGCTTCGATGACCCACTTGAAGCCGCACGGATGCGCCTCCGCGGCATTGCCGCCCATGATCAGCACGACGTCCGCGTTCTGGATGTCCTGCCAATGGTTGGTCATCGCGCCTCTGCCGAACGTCGGGGCCAGACTGGCCACCGTCGGTCCGTGTCAGACGCGTGCCTGGTTGTCGAACACCAGCATTCCGGTCGAGCGGAATGCCTTGTGCGTGATGTAGCCTGTTTCGTTGGACGAGGCCGAGGCACAGAGCATGCCGGAGCTGGTCCATCGGTTGACGGTCTTGCCGTCGGCGTTGGTGGTCTGGAAGTTGGCGTCGCGGTCGGCCTTGAGCAGCTTGGCGATGCGGTCCAGCGCCTCGCCCCAGCCGATGCGCTTCCACTCGGTGCCGCCGGGCTCGCGCACCTCGGGGTACTTCAGGCGCATGGGGCTGTGCACGAAGTCCAGCAGGCCCGCGCCCTTGGGGCACAGCGTGCCGCGGTTCACGGGGTGGTCGGCATCGCCCTCGATGTGGAGGATGTCGGACACCACGTTCTTCGCCTTGTCGCCCAGGCTGTACATGATGAGTCCGCAGCCCACCGAGCAGTAGGGGCAGGTGTTGCGGGTCTCGGTGGTGCGCGCGAGCTTGAAGTTGCGGGCCTCGGCCAGCGCGGCGGTCGGCGAGAAGCCGAGCGCCACGATGCTGGAGCCGACCAGCCCCGCGCTGCTCACGCGGAAGAATTGCCGGCGGTTCATGTCCATGACGGAACCTCCGGCGGCGCTGAAGTGGGTTGTCGTTTCATCGTGGTCTTCTTCTGTGGGACTGGGAACGGAACGGAACTTCTTATTTCGGCGCGGCGCCGTCGCCGCCCGTCGGGGGCGGGGCACCCCCGGACGAGCCGCCACCCTGGCCGCTCATGCCGCCGATGGCCGCGCCGCCTTCGGACGGGCCCTTGTGGGCGGAGGAGGCATCGACCGCATCGCCCGACGCGGCAGGCGTGACGCCCGTGGGACTGGCACCGGAGCCGGCGCCGCCGGAGGCGGCACTCGCGCTCGGCTTGGGATCGCAGGCGGCCAGCAGAACGCCGAGCGCGAGGCACAGGGCGAGAGTGGGCAGACGCTGACATCGTGTCATCGAGACTCCTTGGGGGAAGGGGGTCCGGCGATGGATTCTTCTTGTTCCGGCCGGCCCGGACCTGGCGCCATTGCCGGTCCGTGGAGGCTGGATGTTTGTTGCATCATGCTTCAGCAACTGTCCGCGATCAAGGCCGCGGCGGGTAGGAGAGGGCCGCAATAACCCTCGGATGCGCGGCCCGCCGGGTCGCTCGGCTATCGTCGCGGCCATGAACGCCTCCCTCCGCCTGGGTTGGCGCACGCTCTGGCGCGACCTGCGCGCCGGCGAGCTGCGCCTGTTGATCGTCGCCGTGCTGCTGGCCGTGGCCGCGCTCACTGCCGTCGGCTTCTTCGCCGACCGGTTGCAGGGCGGCCTGAAGCGCGATGCGCGCCAGCTGCTGGGCGGCGACGCGGTGATCGTCAGCGACAACCCGACGCCCGAGGCCTTCGTGGCGCAGGCGCGCTCGCTGGGGCTGCAGTCCGCGGGCACCTACGGATTTCCGACCATGGCGCGGGCCGACGACGCGCAGGGCGGCGCGAGCAAGCTGGTGGCGCTGAAGGCGGTGGCCGAGGGCTATCCGCTGCGCGGCAATGTGCAGACCGCCACCGCTCTCGGCGCGCCGGGCGCGGTCACGCGCGACGTGCCGGCGCCGGGCGAGGTCTGGGTCGATGCCTCGCTGCTCGACTCGCTCGCGCTCAAGGTCGGCGATACGCTGCTCTTGGGCGACACCGGCCTGCGCGTGGGCCGCGTCATCACGCTCGAGCCCGATCGCGGCGCGGGCTTCATGAGCTTCTCGCCGCGCGTGATGCTCAACCAGGCCGACGTGCCGCGCACCGGCCTCGTGCAGCCGGCCAGCCGCGTGGGCTACCGGCTCGCGGTGGCGGGGCCCGATGCGGCGGTGAAGCGCTTCGTCGACTGGTCCGAGGCGCAGATCAAGAAAGGCGAGCTGCGCGGCGTGCGGCTCGACTCCTTCGAGAGCGGCCGGCCCGAGATGCGCCAGACGCTGGACCGCGCCGAGAAATTCCTGAGCCTGGTGGCGCTGCTGGCGGCGCTGCTGTCGGCGGTGGCGGTGGCGCTGGCCGCGCGCGGCTTCGCGGCCAACCACCTCGACGACTGCGCGATGCTGCGCGTGCTGGGCCAGAGCCAGCGCACCATCGCCTGGGCCTATGCCTTCGAGTTCGCGGTGGTCGGGCTGGTGGCCAGCGCGCTCGGCGTGGCGATCGGCTTCGGCGTGCACTACGTGTTCGTGCTGCTGCTGGCGGGCCTGGTCGAGACCGCGTTGCCCTCGGCCACGCTGTGGCCCGCGGCCTTCGGGCTGGGCATGGGTCTCACGCTGCTGTTCGCCTTCGGGCTGCCGCCGGTGCTGCAGCTCGCGCGCGTGCCGCCGCTGCGCGTGATCCGGCGCGACGTGGGCGGGCTCAAGCCGGCTTCGCTGGCGGTGCTGGGCATCGGCGTGGCGGGCTTCGCGGCGCTGCTGATGGCGGCCAGCAGCGACATCAAGCTGGGCCTGATCGCGGTCGGCGGCTTCGCGGGCGCGGTGGCGGTGTTCGCGCTCTTGAGCTGGCTCGCGGTCAAGCTGCTGCGGCGCAGCGTCAACGAAACCACGGCGCCGCGCTGGCTGGTGCTGGCCACGCGCCAGATCTCGGCGCGGCCGGCCTATGCGGTGGTGCAGGTCAGCGCGCTCGCGGTCGGCCTGCTGGCGCTGGTGCTGCTGGTGCTGCTGCGCACCGACCTGGTGGCGAGCTGGCGCAAGGCCACGCCGCCCGATGCGCCCAACCGCTTCGTCATCAACGTGATGCCCGACCAGAGCGAGGCCTTCCAGAAGGCGCTGCGCAATGGCGGCGTCGACAAGTTCGACTGGTACCCGATGATCCGCGGCCGCCTGATCGCGATCAACGACAAGCCCGTGACGCCCGACGACTACACCGAGGACCGCGCCAAGCGGCTGGTGGACCGCGAGTTCAACCTCAGCAACAGCGCCGAGGCGCCCGCGCACAACAGCATCGTGGCCGGCCGCTGGACGCCCGGCGCGCAGGGCGAGGTGAGCGTGGAGGAGGGCCTGGCCGAGACCCTGGGCCTGAAGCTCGGCGACAGCCTGCGCTTCGACATCGGCGGCATGCAGAACGACGCGCGCATCACCTCGCTGCGCAAGGTCGACTGGGGCTCGCTGCATGCCAACTTCTTCGTGATGTACACGGTGCCCACGCTGGCCGACGTGCCCACCACCTACATGGGCGCCTTCCGCGCGCCCGAGACCCGGGGCTTCGACAACGCGCTGGTGCGCGCCTTCCCGAACGTGACCAACGTCGACATGAGCGCCACCATCAACCAGGTGCAGACGGTGCTCGACCAGGTGATCCGCGCGGTCGAATTCCTGTTCGGCTTCACGCTCGCGGCCGGGTTGGTGGTGTTGTTCGCGGCCGTCACCGCCACGCGCGAGGAGCGCGCGCGCGAATTCGCCGTGATGCGCGCGGTGGGCGCGCGCGCCAGCCTGCTGCGCCAGGTGCAGCGCGCCGAGCTCGCGGGCGTGGGCTTGCTCGCGGGCTTCCTCGCGAGCATCGTGGCCTCGGTGATCGGCTGGGGCCTGGCGCGCTTCGTGTTCGAGTTCACCTGGACCGCCTCGCCGCTCGTGCCGGTGGCTGGCGCGCTGGCCGGTGCCGTGCTCGCGCTGGGCGCGGGCTGGTGGGGGTTGCGCGAGGTGCTGCGCCGGCCCGTGGTCGAGACGCTGCGGCGCGCGGCCGAATGAGCTGAGTCGCAAGCAAGGCATCGCGCGCCGATTTTTTTCGCGCGCCGATCGGAAAGGGGCCGGGAGTGCACTACATTCCCCGGCCCTGCTTTTTTGTGAATCGACTTTCCCGCATGCGCCTGGCGTCCTTCCAGATCACCCACTTTCGCTCGATCAACGACAGCGGTCCCATCGAACTCTCCCGGATCACCACGATCCTCGGCCGCAACGACACCGGCAAATCCAACCTGCTGCGCGCGCTGTACAGCCTGAACCCGGCCGAGGGGCCGGTGAGCGCGCTGAGCCCGATCAAGAACTTTCCGCGCCACCGCCGCCTGAGCGAGTGCACGGCCGACACGCCCGTGGTCCACACGCGCTGGCGCCTCGAGCCGCAGGAGCAGGCCGAGCTGGTGCGCATGCTGCCGCGCGCCTCGGGCGTGAGCCACGTGACGGCGGGCCGCGGCTATGGCCCGGCGCGCTGGGCCGGCCTCGAGGGCCTGGGCGACCTGTCGATCGATGTCGGCGATGCCAAGGGCAAGATCCGCAAGATCGTGCCGGCCGTGAAGGCCGCGGCCGAGAAGCTGGCCGACGAACTGCGCGCGCCGCTCGAGCAGGCGGCCGATGCCTTCGATGGCGCGATGATCCTCAACCCCGACCTGCTCAAGTGGTCCGAGGGCGCGCAGCTCGCCCTGGCCGCGCTGCGCCAGGCGCTGGCCGCGGCCGGTGCCGAGCTGGCCGACAAGCCCGCGCAGATGGTGACCGAGCTCGAGGAGCTGTCGCTGTCGATCGTCAGCGACGGGCCCGCGCTCGCGCGCGCCAAGGACTGGATCCTCGCGCGGCTGCCGCGCTTCGTGTTCGTCGACGAGTACCCCGCGCTGCAGGGCCGCCAGAACATCGCCGACTACCTCTCGAGCGAGGCGCGCGACCACCTCTCGAGCGCGCAGCGCAGCTTCGGCACCCTGTGCCGCGCCGCCGGCCTCGACCCGCGCGAGCTGCATGCGCTGCACGAACGCGGCGACCAGGCCACGCGCAACCAGCTCGTGAACCGCGCGGGCGCGGCGATGACCGCCGAGATCCGCCGGCTGTGGAAGGACCGGCCGCTCAAGGTGCGCTTCAACCTCGACGGCGAGGAGTTCGACACGCTGGTGTCCGACCCGGGCGGAGCCTACGAGGTCGAGGTCGGTCTCGACGAGCGCAGCCGTGGCTTCCAGTGGTTCTTCGCGTTCCACGTGGCCTTCTTCGCGGGCTTGCGCGGCGAGGCCGGCGAGCAGGGTGATGGCGGCATCGTGCTGCTGCTCGACGAGCCCGGCCTGCACCTGCATCCGCGCTCGCAGGCCGACCTGCTCGCGCACTTCGAGCAGGACTTCGCGCAGCAGATCGTCTACACCACGCACTCGCCCTTCATGGTGCCGGCCGGCGACAAGGCCTCGGTGCGGATCGCGCAGCTCGAGGGCGGCGCGGGCACCACGCTGAGCAGCCGCGAGCTGGCGGCGATCGGCGGCAATGCGCGGATCGGCGCGCTGTTCGACCTGGCGCAGGAGCCGCCGGCTGCGTCAGCCGAACCGGCCGCAGTGGCCGAAGCGGCAGTGGCCGCCGTGGCCGCCTGAGTCAGTCGCGCCTGTCGCCTTCGTCGGTCGGCGGCGGAAACATCCGCTCGACCGCGAAGTCCACGAAGGCCCGCACCTTCGGCGACAGCTGCCGGCTCGACGGCCATAGCGCCGAGAACTGGCCGCGGTGCGTGACGTGGGGCACGAGCACGCGCTGCAGCTCGCCGCGCGCCAGCGCATCGCGCGCGAGGAAGTCGGGCATGAAGGCGATGCCGAGCCCGGCGATGGCGGCGCCGAGCATGGCCTCCATGTTGTTGCACAGCATCGTGCAGGGCAGCCGCTCGGGCAGGCCCGGCAGGGTCCAGTCCTCGATGCGCGTGCCGGTGACGAACTTGTAGCGCAGGCAGGCATGGCCGGCGAGGTCGGCCGGCTGCTGCGGCACGCCATGGCGCGCGAGGTAGGCCGGCGCGGCCACCAGCAGGAAGCGGAACGGCCCGAGCCCGCGCGCCACCAGCCGCGAATCGACCAGCTCGCCGCTGCGGATCGCCACGTCCACGCCCTCGGCGATCACGTCGACCAGCCGGTCGTTGAAGTCGAGGTCGAGCTCGATCTGCGGATAGCGGGCCTGGAAGTCCGGCAGCATCGGCAGCAGGAAGCGGTAGCCGATGGTCGGCAGGCTCACGCGCAGCCGGCCGCGCGGCTGGGCCACGGCGTCCTGCATCATGGCGCGCGCATCGTCGAGCTCGTCGAGGATGCGGCGGCAGCGCTCGTGGAACATCGCGCCTTCCTGCGTGAGCCGCACCTGGCGCGTGGTGCGGTTGAACAGCCGCAGGCCCAGCTGCTGCTCGAGCCGCGCCACGTTCTTGCCGACCGCCGAGGCGGAGATGCCGAGCAGCCGTCCCGCTTTGGCGAAGCTCAGCAGGTCGGCCGCCCGCACGAAGGATTCGAGGCCGCTGAAACTGTCCATCGATTGGCAACCTCAGGTTGGGAGTGAGTGGAGTTGTGCCTCCATTCTCTTTGTATTCAATCATTTTTATCTTCTCTTCACGCCGATGAGGGCGTCGGCCGGGCTTCAGGGCCGGCGCCGCGCGGCCCTGTTTCCGGTCTTGCGTGAAGGGTGTCCATGTCTTCTTCTTTTCCGTCTTCGTCTTCTCCGGCGCCACGCCCGTACTGGCTGCTCGCCGCCGTCTGCCTGGCCGCGATCGGCATGCCGCTGAGCTTCACCGGCCCGGCCGTCGCGCTGCCCGCCATCCATGCCGCGCTGGGCGGCAGCCCGGTGCAGCTCAACTGGGTCACCAATGCCTTCATGCTGAGCTTCGGCGGCACGCTGATGGCGGCCGGCGCGCTGGCCGATGCCTGCGGGCGCAAGCGCGTGTTCGTGCTCGGGCTGCTGCTGATCCTGCTCGGCAGCCTGTTCGCGGTGTGCGCGCCGGGCATCGTGTGGTTCGACCTCGCGCGCGCCGCGCAGGGGCTCGGTGCGGCCGCGGCCTTCGCCGCCGGCACCGCCGCGCTGGCGCAGGTCTTCGACGGTGCGGCGCGCACGCGCGCCTTCAGCCTGATCGGCACCTCATTCGGCGCCGGCCTCGCCTCGGGCGCGCTGCTCGCGGGCTGGCTCGGCGAGCGCTTCGGCTGGCAGGCCGTGATGTGGAGCCCCGCGCTCGTGAGCCTCGCGGCGCTGGCGATCGCCGCGGCGTGCATGCGCGAGTCGCGCAATCCGCAGGCCATGGGCCTCGACGTGCCCGGCACCCTGAGCTTCACGGGCGCGCTGAGCCTACTGACCCTGGGCGTGCTGCAGGCGCCCGACAGCGGCTGGGGCAGCCCCTGGGTGATGGGCGCGCTGGCCGGCGCCGTGCTGCTGGGTGTCGTCTTCGTCGCGATCGAGCGCCGCGTCGCGCATCCGATGCTCGACCTGACGCTGTTCCGCTATCCGCGTTTCGTCGGCGTGCAGCTGCTCGCGAGCGCGCCGGCCTACGCCTTCGTCGTGCTGCTGGTGCTGCTGCCGATCCGCTTCGTCGGGCTCGAAGGGCGCGACGTGGCCGAGACCGGCCGGCTCATGCTCGCGCTGTCGGGGCCGATCCTCGTCGTGCCGACCCTGGCCGCGTGGCTCGCGCACCGCTTCCCGGCCGGCGCCATCTCGGCCGTGGGCCTGCTGGTCTGCGCCGTGGGCCTCTATGCGCTCGGCCGCTGTGCACCGGGCGCGGCGCCGCGCGAACTGCTGCTGCCCCTGCTGCTGATCGGCGGCGGCATCGGCCTGCCCTGGGGCCTGATGGACGGGCTCGCGGTCGGCGTCGTGCCGCGCGAGCGCGCGGGCATGGCCTCGGGCATCTTCAACACCGTGCGCGTGGCGGGCGAGGGCATCGCGCTGGCGCTGGTGGGGGCGGCGCTGACGGCGCTGGTGGGGGCGCGGCTGGCGCATCTGCCGGGCGTGCCGGGTGCAGCGGCCGCGTCGCAAGCCGCGCAGCAGGTCACGACCGGCGGCCTGCGGCAGGCGCTCACGCTGCTGCCGGGCCTGGACCGCGCCGCCGTGCTGCAGGTGTATGGCGATGCCTTCGCCACGCTGCTGCTGGGGCTCGCGGCCGTGACGGTGCTGACGGCGGTGGTGGTGTTCGCGTTCCTGCGCGGCGAGGAACAGGCGCAGGGCGCCGAGGCGGCGCTGAACTGCCCGGCGTCCTGAGTGACGCTCGCGCGTCAGTCGAGCCGGATGTTCGAGCCCTCGAGCCGGGCCTGGCCAGCGCCCAGCGGTTGCACCTTGGCGTCGTCGGCTTCCACGTTCGTGAAGTCGACCGTGCGCACGATGGTGTTGCCGAGCAACTCCAGCGTGCCGATGCGGCTGTGCTGCAGCTCGAGGCGGCCGAACTCGTTGCCTTCGAAGCGCACGTGGGCGCTGCGCAGGTAGGTGGCGTCGAGGTGGTCGATGTGGCTGTTGCGGAGGGTGAAGGTCTGGTTGACTTGAGGGGTGACGCCTTCGGCCTTGGAGCCGACGAGGCCGAAGCTGAGTTCGACGGGCTTGCCGCCGCCAAGGAACTGGATGTTGTCGATCGTTGCGTGCAGCGTATCGGCCGACACCAGCTTGAACGGGGAAGGCCCTTGCGGGCTGGACTTGAACTGGCTGTCGCGGACGGTGATGCGCAGCCCGCCACCGATGCGCGCCAGCAGCGATTCACCGCGCACGCGCTCTATCAGGATGTCGCCCTTCACCTCCGCGCGATTGAAGTCCAGGTGATCGACGACCGTGTCGCGTACCGTCAGTGAGGCGAGGCCCGCGGGCACCATGTTGAAGAGCCCCCTAAGCCGGCAGTTCTCGATGAGGACGGTGGCGTTCTCAGGGTGATAGGACACGCCGTCGAAATCGCAGTCCCTGGCGACCAGGCCCGTATCGGCACTGATGTCGAACCACTTGATCACGCAGCCCAGAAAGGTCGCGTCGCCGTAGGTGCCGATCGCGCCCTGGCGGTTCCTGTCGCTGCTCGAGCCGATGAAGCGGCATTTCTCGAACACCACGTTCCTGCTGCCTCGCTGGCCGCCCCAGTTCGAGTTTCCCTGGGAATAACAACCGTGGAAGCGCACGTCGGTCATGACGCCGAATTCGATGACGCCGGCGAAGTGGCAGTTTCGGAATTCGACGCCGGACATCGCTTCGAGGCGGATCTGATAGCCGCCCGCGAAATCGCAGTCGACGAACTTCAGGTGGCGCCACACCTGTCCGTGAAATTGCGTGCCGCCGAACGATGCCCCTTCGATGACCATCGGCGCATTGCCTGTCTCCTTGGCACGCGCGGCATCGTCCTTCAGGTACTCGAAGGTCTTGCCGAATTCCTTGATGTCTTTCTTCATGAGGCGGCAGCTGGTCAACAGTGGGATGGACGGCGCGATCGACAGGCTTGCGATCGAGGTGAACAGGTGGCGGCGTTGCATGGGGTCCTCGTCAATCCAGTCGGATGACTTTCTTGGGGTCCGGATAGAGGTTGCCGGCCGGCGTCGGGTACTTGCCCCAGGTGCGATGGAGCCAATCCCAGTCGGGCACTTCGCCTTGCTCTCCCGCGCGGCGGCGCATGAAGTCGATGAAGGTGGTGCCCAGGCGGGCGGTACCGATATCGAGGGGGAAAAGCCAGGGGTCGTCGACATTCATGTCCGTGCTCCAGTCGGGCGTGCCCTTGGCGATCGCCGGTGATTTCAGGACGACTTCGCAAAAGGCCTGCGGGGCCCGTTCGATCACCTGGTGGCGGTCCCCGAGACGCGATGTCTCGCGTTCTTCTGTAGTCTCGTTGGCGCTGTGGAGTGAGACCATTCCGCTGGCCAATGCATCGAGGTCGCGTGGGTTGAAGACGAGCGTTCTTTGCCGACGATGGACGAGCGCGGGTTCGAGGCGATGCCATCGTGGCCGCGTCTTCTTGAGTGCGTTTCCTTGGCTCTCGACCATCTCGCACACCCACACCCTGACCCCCGCGATGCAATCCAGCACCGCCATCCGCTCGCTCAACACAAACTCGACCTCCGGCGACCGCCGCGATGTCAGCAGCCCCGTGCGCTGCGCCCAGACGAACCGCAGCGGTGGATCCTTCGGATGCATGAGGTGCAGATAGTCCAGCGCCACCGCCAGCCGAGGCCGCCCCGTCCCCGTCGCGCTTCGCACCTGCGAGAGCCGATGGCTTACCGGGTCGAGCACGCTGCCCGCGGGCGGGCGCAAGGTCCAGCCCGCGAGTTCGCCGTCGAGGTTCTGATAGCCGATGGGCCCGCCGCAGCTCGACACGACGAAGCGCGTGGCGCGGCCATCGCCCGTCTGCGGTCCGTCGAGGCCCGGGTCCCGGGCGCTCGTGACCTCGACACGTCCCCTGGAGCGCGCGCTGCGCGCGGCCTGGTAGAGCCCGGCGCGGTGGCTGTGGCCGCTGAAGTGCCAGTCGACCCGCGGACCTTCGCCGAGGACCAGGTGGTCGAAGTACCAGCGCAGCCTGCGCTCGCAGGTGCCCATGTTGAAGGCGGTGAGGCCGCTCGGGCTGTGGAGCTGGCCATCGGGCGTGTCGGCCGGCGTGAAGCCGGCATCGGCGGCCGAGAAGGGCACGCCCTGGTCGTAGCTGAAGATGGTGAAGTGGCTCGCCACGAGCAGCGATGCGCCGCTCGCGGCCTTGAGCTGCTGCGCATGCCGCAGCAGCGCCTGCTGGCCGGGACTGAAGCTGCTCGCGGCGCGCGGCAGGATCATGGCGCCCTGGCGGTCCACGCCCACGCTGCCGGTGCCGCCCGCGAGGTTCTGGAAGTTCTCGTGCTCGCCCCAGGCCAGCCCCACGAGCAGCTGGCCGGCCGTTCGCGCGCCCTGCGGGCCACCGAACCCGACGACGAAGTCGCCGAGCGGATTGAACAGCGCGCCGAAGAGATCGAAGTTGGCGGCGTCGTAGTTGAGCGAGGTGTAGGTCTGGCCGTAGGTCGGGCCATAGGCGAGCGCGGCTTCGTAGATCGTGAGGTTGTGGTCGGCCGCGATGCCTTCGTTGGCGCGGGTCGGCGAGAAGCGGCTGGCCTCCTCGAGCCGGCCGCGGTGCCGCGCGAGGGCCGGATCGGTGCGCTCCACGACCGACGGGCCGGCATGCCGGCCGGCGTTCTCCATCGCGCCGAGCGCCATGCCCCAGCCGCCCACGCGCGGGCTGATGCCGTAGGGCATCTCGTAGGCCTCGTGGTTGCCGGTGGTCATGAACACCGGCAGCCTGAGCCGCGCATAGGCATGCCGCACGAGGCTGTAGACCTGCATGTCGTCCTGCCAGCGCGCGTAGAGATCGGCGTCGTGCGCGTTGCCGAGGATGTTGAAGGCGCGCCATTGCTCGCCCAGCGTGGCGCCGGCGCGCGCGGGATCGATGTTGCGGTTGAAGTCGATCAGGTCGCCGGTCAGCAGCAGGGCGCTGTCGGACTCGCGGCTCGGGGCGACGGCCTCGAACAGGCCGCGCAGGTGCAGGAAGGCATTGCACAGCGTGCGCGCGGCGAAGGGTTCGGCGAGCGGGCCGGCGCCTTCCGCGCCCTCGAGCAGGATCGCGCGCGAACGGGCCAGCGCCTGCTGGCGCAGGTTGACGTGCACGTCGCTCAGGTGCGCGATCCGCAGCGTCGGCGTGCTCGCGCGGATCACGGGGTGCCAGGCCTGCAGCCGCGGCCGGTCGGCACCGGGCGCGCCGATGCGCGTGGCGCCGATGGCATCGACGTCGTACTCGCGCAGGTCGCCGATCGCTCCGCCGCGCGTGCCGCGCTGCGCCTGCAGGAAGCGCTGGACCAGCAGGTCCTGGTAGTGCGCGGCGCAGGGCGCATCGCCGCCGGGCCAGGCCTTCTGCTCGGCCGGCGTCAGCGCCACCATCCAGGCGAAGCTCAGGAAGCCCGAGGCGTCGATGCGCGTGAAGGGCGCGGTGCGCGGGTCGAACTCGATCTCGTAGAGCATGCCGCCTTCGAACTCGCGGTAGAGCCGCATGCCCGCGGGCGAGATGCCGAAGGCCGTGCCGTCGCTGCAATGCACGATCGTCTGCGCGCGAAAGGGGCCGAGGGCGCGCGTCGTGAGCGCGGCGCGTGCCTTCGCGTAGGTCCGGCCATCGTCGAACAGCGTGCCCTGCGTCGTGTCGGTGTCGGCCGGCTTGCGCTCGATGGGGCACAGGCGCAGATGGCGGTCGATGTAGGGATGCGCGGCCTGCGCGATTCCGGTCGTGGCGTCGACGGCGAAGCGGCGGCTGTCGTTGGCGTTCACGCCGATCACGAGGCGCGCGCGGGTCTGGCCCGGTGCCAGCACGAGCGGGCAGCCGAGGCTGGGGTAGAGGATGACGGCAGCGACCCGTGCCGTGGCCTCGGAGGGATGGCAACTGACGCCGCGGTCGTGCTGGCCGTTGCCGGCGTTGGCGAGGCTGCTGGCGATGTCCATGGGCGGTTTCTTTCGTGGGCGCTCAGTGGGGCGAGACGGTGGCGGTGAGCTCATGGCCGGTCGCGCAGCCCGCGATCTCGCGCGCCATGTCCTCCAGCACGCGCGCCGCATGACGCCGGCGCTCGGCATCGAGGACCTCGGGTGCGATGCCGGCAACGGCGCGCAGGAGACCGCCATTCCCCGTGCGGGCGCCGGCCGCGAGCGCGCACATCCAGGGCTGCTCGAGGATCGCGGGATGCACGCGCAGGCACAGCGCCACCGCGATGCGTTCGTCCTGCCAGCCCGCGAGGCCCAGCGCTTGCGCACGCGCCAGCGCCCGCCTGGCGATGGCACGGTGCAGCCAGCACGGAACGCCATCGAGTTCGCCGGCCGCAACGTCCTCGTCGAGCACCAGGTGCAGCAGGCGCTCGGCGCGGTTGAGGGCGTCGATGCGCTCGAGCAGCGCTTCGTCCAGCACCAGCGGCTCGGTGCGAGGCGCCGCCACCGGCCGTGCGGCGCCCGCGCGGTGTTCGAGCGCGAAGCGGGCATTCCAGCCCCACCAGCCGTCGAAGGCACCCACGAAGGCCTGGCGTTCCGCCGCGGGCCAGAGGTCGACCATTGCCATGCCGGTACAGGCATCGAAGCAGCGCAGCAGCAGATCGGTGCGCCCGCCTTCCGCATCGACCATGGCGGCATCGAGCCAGCTGCGCAGGTGGTTGGCGAGCCGCGGCATCGGCAGCGGGCTGCCGAGCAGCAGCAGGGCCTGCGGCAGCGCGGCGATGCGCGCCAGCTCGTCGATGGCCATGTCGGGCATGCGCGCCGGCAATGCCACGAGCCAGGGGCCGTCGTTCGCGAAGCGCGCCTCGGGCGTGCCGTCGAGCAGTGCGTGCGCCTCGAGGCCGTGGCATGCGATCCAGCGCGCGAGCGCGCCTTCGGGCACGCAGAGCGCCGCTTCAGCGAGGGCGTAAACGGTGGAGCCCGCGGGCGTCGCCTGCCGCAGATGGCGCAGGTCGCCCGCCAGCCGCCGCAACAGCGTTGCCTCGATCGATGCCATGGCCGTCATTCGCGCGGCACCACGCCGGATCGCTGCGCGCGGGCGCGTGCCATGCAGGCCTCGCAGACGCTCGCGGCCTCGGCGGTCGGCCGCGTGTCCGGCCCCGGTGTCGCATGCAGGGCCGCATGCTCGATCCAGCTGCCGGGCGTGCCATGGCGGATGCCTCCCTCGCTCCATTCGCTGAAGCTCGCGCCGCCCACGAGCGTGACCTTCTTCTTGGCGACGATGTAGACCGTGTCCTCGGTGCTGACGATCTCGATGTCCGTCGATGCGGTGGTTTCGATGGCATCGCTTTGCGCCTCGAAACGGACTTCGCCTTCCGAGGCGAAGGCCCGGATGCCGTGCCGCTTGGCGAAGACACGCAGTCCCTCGGCGACGCTGGCCAGCAGGCGCCGGCCGGTGCCGATCGAAGCATGGCCGCCGCTGCTGAACTGGATGTGCGTCCCGCTGTGGACGTGCAGCCCCTGGTCGGCGCTCAGGGCGATGCCGGCGGGGCTCGCGAGCACCAGATGCGGCGCGTCGAGTTCGGGGAAGTCGCCGCGCGTGCCGCGCAGCGCATCGTTCTGCTGCCGCAGCGCGGCCGCGACGATGGCCTGGTCGTCCTCGCCGTCCTGCGCATTGGCATGGCGCGCGGCGAGCGCGAGCGCCTCGACCCGGCCGGCGGCCCGCGCCAGCCGCCGCGTCGTCTCGTCCATGTGCTTGGCATGCTTCGCGGCATCGGGCCGCGCCTCGGTGCTCAGGAGCAGGCCGTCTTGCGCGCGCAACACGCCCTGCGCGTCGGTGCGCAGCTCGAAGCCCTGGCCGCGCGCCTCCTTGCGCCCGGCGTTGTCTTCCACGCGCGTGAGAAAGCCCAGGCCCAGGCTCGAATGCCCGTGGTCGCTGCGCAGCTGCGCCTGAATCTCGCCTTCGCTGTCGTCCATCAGCAGATGGTTGCCGCGACCCGCCGCGGCATTGCCGCCACGCGGTGCCAACTCGCGGCTGCGCAAGCCGCTCAGCGCGCCCTGCGCGGGCAGGGCCCAGGGCGGCAGGTTCAGCGCGTTGTGAACGCGCCCGGTGCAGACCGGCAGGTCGGGGTCGTCGCCGATGAAGTCGACGAGCACCTCCTGTCCGATGCGCGGCACGTGGATCGCGCCGAGCTGGTTGCCGGCCCACGGCGAGCAGACGCGCAGCCAGCAGCTGCTGTGGCTGTCATGGGTGCCGAGCCGGTCCCAGGGGAACTGCACCTTGATGCGGCCCAGCGCATCGGTCCAGAGGTTCTCGCCCGCGGGACCGACCACCGTGGCCACCTGCGGACCGCCGGCGCGCGGCTTGGGCTGCGTGGGTACGGGCCGCAGCGTTTCGGCCATCGGATGCGCGACCAGCTCGACCTCGGCGCGCCAGCGCTGTGGGTTCGCTGCGTTGCTCTGGCTGTCGTGGCCCGTGTCCTCGAGCAGGAAGCGCGCATGGAGCACCAGGTACTCGACGTTCGCGGCCGCGCGCGGATGCTTGCGCAGGCCGACGCTGCATCCGGGCACCATGCCGCGCAGGTTGCCACTGGCCCGCGCGCGTGCACCGTGCGTGCGCAGCGCCTGCATGCGCAGCCGCGCGAGCAGCCGGCCTTCATCGAAGGGATCGTTGCCGGGCGCGGCGCCCGCTCCGGGCTGCGCGACATGGCTGCCGGCGCGGGCGTCGTGCCACTGGTAGACCTCGCCGTCGGCCTGGCCCGTGGGGCGCGGGTCGCGCTGGCCGGCGCCGAGGTCGGCGTGCGGCCGCAGGTAGTCGTGGTCGCGGGTGGCGTAGCGGCCGCTCGTCAGGCGATGTTCGGGCACGAAGCTGTGCAGGTACTCGGCATCGAGCTTCGAGCCCGGCGCGTGGTATTCGACCTCGGCGCAGGCCGGGCTCGCGAAGCGCGCGTGGGCGCTCATGTGGTCGCACAGCACCAGCCGGTGCGCGCCGCGCTCATGCGCGAAGTGGTAGTTGATGCCCCACTCCTGGCACAGGCGGCTGAAGAATGCGAAGTCGCTCTCGTTGAACTGGGTCTGGTAGTCGCGCACCGGGTAGCGCTGCGACAGGCGCTTCTCGATCGGAAAGCCATAGGGCTCGAGCAGCAGGTCGAGGATCCGCACCACGTCGAGGTCCTGGAAGATGCGGCAGTCGCTGCGCAGCGTGGCGAGGTGCAGCCAGGGGCGCAGCACGAGCCGGTAGCGCGCGTGGCGTTGCGATTCGCCCAGGCAGGCGGCCTCGGCGATCAGCGCGTTGATCTCGCGGATGCCGCCCTGGCCATCGTCGAGCGCGATCTCGCAATGGAGTTCGCGACCGATGAAGGCATCGAGGTCGAGGTCAGCCGCTTCGGTTGTCTCGAGCAGCAGCTCGTAGTCGAACAGGCCGTTGATGCCTTCCTGCCCCGCGAGGCGCACGGGCTCGAGCGCGGGGCGACCGGAAACGAGAGGGATTGCGGGCGAACGGACCCGCAGGGTGCGTGGTGGCATCGACGACTTCCTGGGTGAGCGAAGCGGTCGGGCCAGTGTGCGGGGCACGCGGCGCCGGGTCTGCAAACAACGGTCAACCCGCGCGGTGGCGCGCCACAAATCCGTGCCGAGCGTGCAAAAGTCGAAGGGGCGCGCACGCGCGCTTCACATGCCGATCACAGTTCGGCGGCTTCGAACACCTCGCGCAGCCATTGCGTGAACACGCGCACGCGCGCCGACAGCTGCCGGTGCTGCGAATAGAGCACCGACACCGGCATCGGCGGCGGCGCGAAGCCGTCGAGCACCACCTGGAGCCGCCCGTCGGCCAGCTCCGCGGCCACGCGGTAGCGCGGCACCTGCACCAGCCCCAGGCCCGCGACGGCCGAACCGGTGTAGAGGTCGGTGCCGGTGACCGACACGGTGGCCGGCAGCTGCAGCGTGTTCACGCGGCCGTCGACCGTGAATTCGAGCGGCACCGGCTTGCCCGTGGCGCTCGAGAGGTAGTCGACCGCGCGGTGCGTCGAGCCGGGCGCGGCCAGCGCCGCGGGATCGGCCGGCTCGCCATGCCGCGCCAGGTAAGCGGGGCTCGCCACCGTGACCTGCGGCAGCAGCGCGATGCGGCGCCCGACCATCGAGGAGTCCTGCAGCGTGCCGGCGCGCAGCACGCAGTCGACGCCCTCGCGCACCAGGTCGATGAGGCGGTCGTCCTCGCCGATGTGCAGCGTCAGCTCGGGATGGCGCGCCAGGAAGTCCGGCAGCGCCGGCACCACGAAATGCCGCGCCAGCGTGCCCTGCAGGTTGACGCGCAGCAGCCCCTTGGGCGCCGTGTTGCGGAACAGCCCCTCGGCCTCCTCCACGTCGGCCAGCAGGCGCACGCAGCGACGGTAGTAGGCCTCGCCATCCTGCGTGAGCCGCACGGTGCGCGTGGTGCGCTCGAGCAGCCGGGTGCCGATGCGCTGCTCGACGCGCTTGATCAGGTTGGTGACGGTGGCGCGCGGAATCTGGAGGTCTTCCGAGGCCTGGGTGAAGCTCCGGCGCTCGGCGATGCGCACGAAGGCCTGCATTTCCTGGAAGCGGTCCATGGCGATGCCGTCGGTCTATTGTTGAAGTGAATGGAATGGTAATGGCGATTTAGCGGTGATTATCTTTTTGGCGGAACGATCGAAGATTCGTCTCACCAACCACCCACCGCAAGGAAACACGCCATGAACCAGTCCTCCAACCCCAAGGTCGCGATCGTCACCGGCGCATCGCGCGGCATCGGCGCCGCCATCGCGCAGCGCCTGTCGGCCGACGGATTCGCCGTCGCCGTCAACTACGCCTCGAGCCCGGCGCTGGCCGAGGCGCTGGTCGCCCAGTTGCAGGCCGCGGGCGGCCGGGCCATCGCCGTGCGCGCCGACGTCGCCAGCGCCGACGAGGTGCGCCGCATGTTCGACACCGTCGAGCAGCAGCTCGGCCGTGTCGACGTGCTGGTCAACAACGCCGGCATCCTCAAGACCGTGCCGCTGGCCGAGCACGACGACGCGCTCTACGACCAGGTCTTCGACATCAACGTGCGCGGCACCTTCAACACGCTGCGCGAAGCCGCCAAGCGCCTCGCCGAGGGCGGCCGCATCGTCAATTTCTCGAGCACCACGCTGGCGCTGAACATGCCCGGCTATGCGATCTACAACGCCACCAAGGCGTCGGTCGAGGCCTTCACGCATGTGTTCGCGAAGGAGCTGCGCGGCCGCAACGTGACGGTGAATGCGGTCGCGCCGGGCCCGATCGCCACCTCGCTGTTCCTCGACGGCAAGACCGAGGAGCAGGTCCAGGCCTTCGCGAAGATGCCGCCGCTGCAGCGCCTGGGCCAGCCCGGGGACATCGCCTCGGTGGTCTCGTTCCTCGCCGGTCCCGACGCGGGCTGGGTCAACGGCCAGATCCTGCGCGCCAACGGCGGCCTGGCCTGAGCCTTCCATCCATCGAAGGAGAAGCCTCATGAACAAGCAGATCATCCTCGTCACGGGCGCCGGCACCGGCATCGGCAAGCTCAGCGCCCGGTCGCTCGCCGAGGCGGGCCACGTCGTCTACGCCTCGATGCGCGACATCGCGGGACGCAACGCGCCGCGCGCGGCCGAACTGCGCGCGCTGGCGGCGGCCGAGGGGCTCGAGCTGCATCCGCTCGAACTCGACGTGCTGTCGCAGGACTCGGCCGATGCCGCCGCCGCGACGATCGTGCGCGAGCAGGGCCAGCTCGACGTGGTGATGCAGAACGCCGGCCACCTGGTGGTCGGCCCGACCGAGGCCTTCACGCCCGAGGAGATCGTGAAGGTGTTCGACACCAACGTGCTCGGCGCGCAGCGCGTCAACCGCGCGGTGCTGCCCTACCTGCGGCGGCAGGAATCGGGCCTGATGCTGTGGATCAGCAGCACCACCACCAAGGGCGGCTTCCCGCCGTTCATGGGGCCCTACGGCGCGGCCAAGGCGGCGATGGATTCGCTCGCCGTGACCCTGGCCTACGAGATCGCGCGCTTCGGCATCGAGACCTCGATCGTGGTGCCCGGTGCGTTCACGCGCGGCACCGACCATTTCCCGAGCGCGGGCAAGCCGGCCGACGCGGCCACGGCCGCGGCCTATGGCCGCTACGACGGACTGATGGACCAGATCGGCGCCAAGCTCTCGGCGCTGACGCCCGAGCACGCCGATCCGCAGGCGGTGGCCGACGAGATCGTGCGCATCGTGGGCCTGCCCGCGGGCCAGCGGCCGATGCGGCCGGTGATCGACTTCGTGAACGACGGCGCGGCCGAGGTGTTCGAGGTGTCGGAGCGCGTGCGCATCGAGTTCGCGCACCGCATCGGCATGGCCGACCTGCTCGAGGCGAAGGTACGGCGCTGAGCTTGGTGGGGGTCGAGGCCGGTGCCTGGAATCGTCACGAAACCGCGGCCGGTCTTCCTGTCCAATAGCGCCATGGAACATTCGCCCCACGAAGTCGCCGAGCGGCTCAATGAGCTCGAGATCAAGGCCAGCTATGCCGAAGACCTGCTCGAGCAGCTCAACCTCACGATCTACCGCCAGCAGCAGCAGATCGACGGCCTGCTGGCCCAGCTGGGGCAGCTGCGCGAGCAGGTGCAGGCCGCGGGCCAGGGCGGCGCGCCGCGCAACCTGCGCGACGAGCTGCCGCCGCACTACTGAGGCCGAAGCGCCGGCTCAGCCGTGCGCGTGCCAGAGCACGGCGAAGAAGTGGCAGGTGCTGCCCGCGAGCACGAACAGGTGCCAGACGAAGTGGGCGAAGCGCACCTTGGAATCGAACAGGAACACCACCGCGCCCGCGGTGTAGAACAGCCCGCCGGCCACCAGCCAGCCCAGGCCCGCGCCCGACATGCGCTGCACCAGCGGCACCGCCGCCATCAGCGCCATCCAGCCCATCGCCACGTAGAGGCCGGTGGACCACAGCGGATGCTTGAGCCGGTCGAACAGCTTGGCGCCCACGCCCAGCGCCGCCGCGGCCCAGATCGCGCCGAACAGCGTCCAGCCCCAGGGGCCGCGCAGCACGCCGAGCACGAAGGGCATGTAGCTGCCGGCGATGAAGAGATAGATCGCGGCATGGTCGAAGCGGTTGAACCAGGCCTTGGCGCGGCCCATGGGCAGCGCGTGGTACAGCGTGGAGATCAGGTACAGCACGATCGCGGTGCCGGCGAACAGGCTCGCGCCGACGATGCCGGCCGCGGAGCCCTTCTGCGCCGCGCTGTAGACCAGGATCGGCAGCGAGGCGATCGCCAGCAGCAGCCCGAGGCCGTGGCTCAGCGCGTTGAAGATCTCCTCGAGCGTGGTCTGGTCGCGCACCACGGGCGCGGCGCGGCGGGTGGCGACAGGGGCGGGCGTCGGTGTCGGGTGCATGGTCATCCCAAGAAAGAGTGTCGGTGCTTGCCGTGGGTTCCTCGATGTCGCGCCGCCGGGGCCGCTACTTGACCTGCTGCTTGCCCAGCTTGCGCGCGAGCGTCCGCCGGTGCATGCCGAGCCGGCGCGCGGTCTCGGAGATGTTGAAGCCGGTCTCGGCCAGGGTCTCGTGGATGCGTTCCCATTCGAGGGTCTTGATCGAGGTCGAGCGGTTGGTCAGCTCGACCTCGGTGGTGCCGACCGCGCGGCCGAAGGCGGCCTCGATGTCGTCGGTGTTCGAGGGCTTGGCCAGGTAGTGGCAGGCGCCGAGCTTGATCGCCTCGACCGCGGTGGCGATGCTCGCGAAGCCGGTCAGCACCACGATCAGCGTCTTGGCATCGTGCCGGTGCAGCGTCTGCACGCAGGCCAGGCCCGAGGCCTCGCCGTTGAGCTTGAGGTCGACCACCGCGAAGCCCGGCGCATGGTGGCGCAGCAGGTCCTCGACGTCCTCGAGGTTGCTCGCGTGCAGCACGGTGTAGCCGCGGCGCTCGAACGAGCGGCCCAGCGTGCGCGCGAAGGCCGCGTCGTCCTCGACGATCAGCAGCTGGCGTTCGGCCTCGGCCTCGGCGCCGGTGTCAGTGGGGGATTCCGTCATGGCCATGCATCCCGATGTTCTCTTCCTCGTCGTCCTCTTCTTCCAGCACGATGGCCGCGAGCGGCAGCGCGAGCGTGACCGCGGCGCCGCCCTCGGGCCGGTTGCGCGCGGCCACGCGGCCGCCCACGGTGCGCGCCACGTTGACCACCAGGAACAGGCCCAGGCCGCCGCCGGGACGGCCCTTGCTCGACTGGTAGGGCTTGCCGAACTGCGCCAGCATCGCGGGCGCGAAGCCCGGGCCGGCATCGGTGACGACCAGCTGCAGGTCGTCGCCCTCGTGCGCGACCTCGAGCCGCACCCAGTGCGGCGAGGCTTCGAGTGCATTGTCGAGCACGTTGCAGATCATCTGCTTGAGCGCCGAGTCGGAGACCATCGGCAGGTCGCGGCCGAAGCGGTTGTCGTAGACGAAGGTGCCGACCGGCCGCGTGGTGCGCCACTCCTCGACCAGGTCGTCGAGGAAGGTGCTGACCGTGGTCTCTTCCGACGACTCGCCGCGCGCCTCGCCGGCCGACAGCAGGATCCCGCTGACGATCGACTTGCAGCGCTGGATCTGGATCTCCATCTCGCTGACCTCCTGCAGCAGCTCGGGGTCGGAGCTGAAGTGCGGCAGCCGGCGCCAGTCGCCGAGGATCACCGCCAGCGTGGCCAGCGGCGTGCCGAGCTCGTGCGCCGCGCCCGAGGCGAGCAGGCCCATGCGCACGATGTGCTCCTCCTCGGCGGCGCGCTGGCGCAGGCCCGCGAGCTTGGCGTCGCGCTCGCGCAGGTTGCCGCTGATGCGCGTGATGAACACCACCAGCAGCGCCGCGTTGAGCGCGAAGCACACCAGCGTGCCCTGGATGTAGGGGCTCCACAGGCCGCGGTCGTGGTCGGGCGGCAGCGAGAGCGGGCGCGAGAACAGGGCCAGCCCCGCGAAGCACAGGGTGGTGACGCCCACCACGGTCCAGGTCGACCAGGGCTTGAGCAGCACCGCGCCCAGGATCACCTGCAGCAGGTAGAGGAAGACGAAGGGGTTGCTGGCGCCGCCGCTCAGGTAGAGCAGCGAGGTCAGGATCGCCACGTCGACCAGCAGCGCGAGCATCAGCTCGCCGTTGGTCACGCGCCGGTGGGTGCGCCAGCGCAGCAGGCTCGCGAGGTTGAACAGCGCCAGGCAGGTCAGCGCCTGCAGCATCTGGTTGAGCGGCAGGTGGATGCGGTAGCCGTAGTGCACCACCAGGATCGTCACCACCTGCCCCACCACGGCGAACCAGCGCAGCTGGATCAGCTGCTGCATGTTCTTGTGGCCGGTCGCGTTGTCCAGGCTGGCCACGCCCGCGCGCGGGGCCTGCAGCGCGCCGGCGACCGCGACCGCGTCAGCCGCGGTCGGCATCGCGATGGGAAGCGGGGGCGGCGTGCGGCTGTCCGTCGGCATGGCGCGCATTGTCGCTGCCGCCGGTAGAGCGGCCTCGGCGCTCGTCGCGCCAGACGAAGACCGCGCCCGCGGCGACCATCAGCGCCAGCCCGTACCAGGTGAGCGCGTACACCAGGTGGCTGTTGTGGAAGGCGATGACGGTGAGGCCGGGCGCGGGCCAGGCGGGCGCGCCGTCGAGCGCGCGCGGGATGCCGGGCTCGGCCTCGGCGTCGATGAAGTAGGGCGCCACCGCGTCGGCCGCGATGCCGTGCGCCGCGGCGATCGCCGCCACGTCGCGCGAATACCAGCGTCCGCCGGCCGGATCATTGCTGCGCAGGAAGCCGCCGCGCGGCTCGCTGATGCGCAGCAGGCCCGTCACCTGGGTCTCGCCCATCGGCTCGGGTGCGGTGCGCGCGGCGCGCTCGCGTGCCTCGGGCGGCACGAAGCCGCGGTTGACCATCACCACGCCGCGCGCGGTCTGCAGCGGCGTCAGCACCCAGAAGCCGGCGCCGAGGGTGGTGCTGGCCTGCACCAGCGTTTCTTTCTCGTGGAGGAAGGTGCCCGAGAGCCGCACGTGGCGGTATTCGTCGTCGGCGGCATTGACGCGCGGCCAGTCGGCGCGCGCCGGGGGCGCGACCGGCACGGCATGCACGCGCTGCTCGACGCGCTCGATCAGGGCCAGCTTCCAGGCCCGGCGCTCGACCTGCCAGGTACCGAGCGCGAAGAAGGCGGCGAACAGCACGGCCCCGAGGACCGCCAGCACCACGAGCCCGGCCGCGGAGCGCTGGCGGCCGGTGGGCGTGCGGTCGGTGGCCGGCGCGCTCAAGGCATGTTCTTCATGTCGTGCATCGACGGCGGCATCATGTTGGTGTTCATGTGGTACATGACCCACAGCGAACCGGCCAGCGTGATGACCACGAGCACCAGCGTGAAGATCAGCGCCAGCATGTTCCAGCCGCCCTCGGACTTGGTGTCCATGTGCAGGAAGTACACCATGTGCACCACGATCTGCACCACGGCGAAGCCGAGGATGATCAGCGCGGTCGTGCTCTTGCTGTCGAGCACCTTGCCCATCACGAGCCAGAACGGAATGGCCGTGAGGATCACCGCCAGCACGAAGCCGGTCATGTAGCCCTTGAAGGTGCTGTGGCTCACCGGGCCGTCGTCGTGGTGATCGCCGTGGCCGTGGTCGTCATGGCCGTGGCCATGGGTGTCGTGGGGTGCTGCGCTCATGCCATGGATCCCATCAGGTACACGAAGGTGAAGACGCCGATCCAGACGACGTCCAGGAAGTGCCAGAACATCGACAGGCACATCAGGCGGCGGCGGTTGGCCGCGGTGAAGCCGTGCTTGGGCAGCTGGAACAGCAGCACGACCAGCCAGACGATGCCGAAGGTGACGTGCAGGCCGTGGGTGCCGACCAGCGCGAAGAACGAGGACAGGAAGGCGCTGCGCTGCGGGCCCGCGCCCTCGTGGATCAGGTGCGCGAATTCGTAGAGTTCGAGGCCGATGAAGCCCGCGCCCAGCAGGCCGGTGATGGCCAGCCAGGCCAGCGTGCCGCCCATGCGCTTCTTCTGCATCTCGAGCATCGCGAAGCCGTAGGTGATCGACGACAGCAGCAGCAGCGAGGTGTTGATCGCCACCAGCGGCAGGTCGAACAGGTCGGCGCCCGAGGGGCCGGCCGCGTAGCTGCGGCCCAGCACGCCGTATACCGCGAACAGGCAGGCGAAGATGAGGCAGTCGCTCATCAGGTAGAGCCAGAACCCGAGCAGGGTGCCGTTCTCCGGATGGTGGTCCTCGTTGCGGACGTTGAACAGCTCGAAGGTCGGCACGCTCGATGCGTTGCCCACCGTGTGGGTGCCGGCGGGGCTGGAGGGGAGGGCGGTACTGTTAGACATGGGCGGCCAGGAGGCGCGTGCGAGCGTCTTCGGTGCGGACGACTTCGTCCGCGGGGATGTGGTAGTCGCGCTTGTAGTTGAAGGTGTGGACGATGATGGCCACGAGCATCACGAAGAAGCCCACGCCGGCCACCAGCCACATCTGCCAGATCATGGCGAAGCCGAACACCGCGCTGAGCGCCGCGATGACGAAGCCGGCGGCCGTGTTCTTGGGCATGTGGATCGGGCTGAAGCCTTCCAGCGGGCGCTGGTAGCCGCGTGCCTTCATGTCGGACCAGGCGTCGTTGTCATGGATGCGCGGCGTGAACGCGAAGTTGTAGGCCGGCGGCGGCGACGAGGTCGACCATTCGAGCGTGCGGCCGTCCCACGGGTCGCCCGTGGTGTCGCGCAGCGAGTCGCGGCGGATGTAGCTCACCACGATCTGGATCAGGAACGAGGCGATGCCCAGCGCGATCAGCACGGCGCCGAAGGCGGCGACCTGGAACCAGATCTGCAGCGACATGTCCTGGAAGTGGCTCATGCGGCGCGTCACGCCCATCAGGCCCAGGATGTACAGCGGCATGAAGGCGAACCAGAAGCCGACGATCCAGAACCAGAACGAGCACTTGCCCCAGAACGGGTCGAGCTTGTAGCCGAAGGCCTTCGGGAACCAGTAGGTGATGCCCGCCAGCATGCCGAACAGCACGCCGCCGATGATCACGTTGTGGAAGTGGGCGATCAGGAACAGGCTGTTGTGCAGCACGAAGTCGGCCGGGGGCACGGCCAGCAGCACGCCGGTCATGCCGCCGATCACGAAGGTGATCATGAAGCCCACGGTCCACATCATCGGCAGCTCGAAGCGGATGCGGCCGCGGTACATGGTGAAGAGCCAGTTGAAGATCTTCGCCCCGGTCGGGATCGAGATGATCATCGTCGTGATCCCGAAGAAGGAGTTCACGCTGGCGCCCGAGCCCATGGTGAAGAAGTGGTGCAGCCACACCAGGTACGACAGGATCGTGATCACGACCGTGGCGTAGACCATCGAGGCGTAGCCGAACAGGCGCTTGCCCGAGAAGGTGGAGACCACCTCCGAGAAGATGCCGAAGGCGGGCAGGATCAGGATGTAGACCTCGGGGTGGCCCCAGATCCAGATCAGGTTCACGTACATCATGGCGTTGCCGCCGAGGTCGTTCGTGAAGAAGTTGGTGCCGACGTAGCGGTCGAGCGACAGCAGGGCCAGCACGGCGGTCAGCACCGGGAAGGCGGCCACGATCAGCACGTTGGTGCACAGCGCGGTCCAGGTGAAGACGGGCATCTTCATCATGGTCATGCCGGGCGCGCGCATCTTCACGATGGTCGCCAGCAGGTTCACGCCCGAGAGCAACGTGCCCACCCCCGCTATCTGCAACGACCAGATGTAGTAGTCGACCCCCACGTCGGGGCTGAAGAGGATGCCCGACAGCGGCGGATAGGCCAGCCAGCCGGTCTTGGCGAACTCGCCGACGAACAGCGAGGCCATCACGAGGCCGGCGCCGAAGGTGGTCATCCAGAAGCTGAAGTTGTTCAGGAACGGGAAGGCCACGTCGCGCGCGCCGATCTGCAGCGGCACCACGAAGTTCATCAGGCCCGTGACCAGTGGCATCGCCACGAAGAAGATCATGATCACGCCGTGGGCCGTGAAGATCTGGTCGTAGTGGTGCGGCGGCAGGAAGCCCGCGTTGTCGCCGAAGGCCACCGCCTGCTGGGCGCGCATCATCAGCGCGTCGGCGAAGCCGCGCAGCAGCATCACCAGGCCCAGCACGATGTACATGATGCCGATCTTCTTGTGGTCGATGCTGGTGATCCAGTCGTGCCACAGCGTGCTCCACAGCTTGAAGTAGGTGATCGCGCCGAGCAGCGCGACACCGCCGAGCACGACGGCGGCGAAGGTCACCAGCAGGATCGGTTCGTGGTAGGGGATCGCCTCCCACGTGAGGCGGCCGAAGACGAGCTTCGTCAGGTCGAGGTTCTGGAGCATCGTCATTCTTCGGTGGTGCACATCGCCGTGACGTACTTGCCGTACGCACGCTTGGGCGAATTGATGTCGTCGGGTTGCCAGGGCTGCGCGGTCGCGACGTTGTAGGCGCCGGGTTTGCCCAGGCCGCCGTCGGCGTCGATCGCCATCATCTGGCTCATGCACATCTTGCTGCGGTCGACGCAGCGGTTGAGGATGGCGCCGTAGAGGTCGGGCGACACGCTCGCGAAATGCCTGGCGGGCTCACGCTCGCTCGGCACTTCGAGCTTCTGGTAGCGCTCGCGGCTGAGTTCGCCCTCGGGGCTGGACTTGACCTTCTGCACCCACTGGTCGAAGTCGGCGTTGCTCAGGCCGTGGAACTTGAAGCGCATGCCCGAGAAGCCGGCGCCGCTGTAGTTGGCCGAGAAGCCGTCGAACTCGCCGGGCGCGTTGATGACCGCGTGCAGCTTGGTCTCCATGCCGGGCATGGCGTAGATCTGGCCGGCCAGCGCGGGAATGAAGAAGGAGTTCATCACCGACGAGGCGGTGATCTTGAAGGTGATCGGGCGGTCCACCGGGGCCGCGAGTTCGTTCACCGTGGCGAAGCCCTGCTCGGGATAGATGAACAGCCACTTCCAGTCGAGCGCCACCACTTCTACGGTCAGCGGCTTGACGTCGGCCGTGATCGGGCGCTGCGCGTCGATGCGGCTGAGCGGGCGGTAGGGGTCGAGCGTGTGGGTGCTGATCCAGGTGATCGCGCCCAGCGCGATGATGATCAGGAGCGGCGCGGCCCAGATCGCGAGCTCGAGCTGGGTCGAGTGGTCCCAGTTCGGCTTGTAGATGGCTTCCTTGTTCGAGGCGCGGTAGCGCCAGGCGAAGAAGACCGTCAGCGCGATCACCGGGATGATGATGATCAGCATCAGCACGGTCGAGACGACGATCAGCCGTCCTTGCTGGTTGGCGATGTCGCCGGAGGGATTCAGGAGCACCGTGTTGCAGCCCGCCAGGAAGGCGAGGGGCAACAGCAGGAGCCATCGGCGAAGGGTGTGGAGGATGGGCATGCCGAGAGACGGAAGGGCGGAAGGGTGGCCAGGGCCGCGCGAAAGACCCCACAATCTACGACCAAAGGTTCCCGCAGGCTATTGGACGTTTTGTCCTATGGCGGGAATCCTCGTTCGGTGAGACGCTTGGCACCTGTTTCATGGCCTACCTTTGTCACGCTTCGTGACAACCGAATTACATAACCCAATGACGACGTCCAGCATCAGCCCGCAAGGCGCATCGCCCGTGCCGCACACGTCCGACACCGCCGCCCCGGACGACGACCACTCGCGCATCGATCCGGGCGAGATCGCCGTCGGCGTGGTCATCGGCCGCGCCTCGGAATATTTCGACTTCTTCGTCTACGGCATCGCCTCGGTGCTGGTGTTCCCGGCGGTCTTCTTCCCGTTCGAGCAGCGGCTCGAGGGAACCCTCTGGGCCTTCGTGGTCTTTTCCTTCGCCTTCATCGCACGGCCGTTCGGAACTGTCATCTCGATGGAGATCCAGCGACGTTTTGGCCGCGAGACCAAGCTCACGCTGGCGCTGTTCGTGCTCGGCACCTCGACCGCCGGCATCGCCTTCCTGCCGGGCTACGCGAGCCTGGGCTTCACCTCGATCGTGCTGCTGTCGATCTTCCGCTTCGGCCAGGGCCTGGCCTTCGGCGGCTCGTGGGACGGCCTGCCTTCGCTGCTGGCGCTCAACGCCCCGGCCAACCGCCGCGGCTGGTACGCCATGCTGGGCCAGCTCGGCGCGCCGATCGGCTTCTTCGTGGCCAGCGCGCTGTTCGCGTACCTCTACTCGAGCCTGACGCTCGAGGACTTCCTCGACTGGGGCTGGCGCTACACCTTCTACGTGGCCTTCGCGATCAACGTGGTGGCGCTGTTCGCGCGCCTGCGCCTGGTGGCCGCCGACGAGTACGCGCGCCTGCTCGAGGAGCGCGAGCTGCAGCCCACCAGCGTGGTCGAGCTGGTGCGCTCGCAGGGCTCGAACCTGCTGATCGGCGCCTTCGCGGCGCTGGCCAGCTATGCGCTGTTCCACCTGATCACCGTGTTCCCGCTGTCGTGGATCACGCTCTACTCGAACCAGGCCATCACCGAGTTCCTGGTGATCCAGATGATCGGCGCCGTGCTCGGCGCCGGCGGCATCGTGGCCTCGGGCCTGATCGCCGACCGCATCGGCCGCCGCTTCACGCTGGGCGGGCTGGCGGCGCTGATCGCCGTGTTCAGCGGCTTCGCGCCCACGCTGCTCGACGGCGGCAAGATCGGGCAGGACGTGTTCATCCTGCTGGGCTTCATCCTGCTGGGCCTGTCGTACGGCCAGGCGGCCGGTGCCGTCACCGGCAACTTCGAGGCCAAGTACCGCTACACCGGCGCCGCGCTGACCACCGACCTGGCCTGGCTGATCGGCGCCGCCTTCGCGCCGCTGGTCGCGCTGGGGCTGTCGGCCCACTTCGGGCTGGCCTACGTGAGCGTGTACCTGCTGTCGGGCGCGGCGGGAACGCTCGCGGCGCTGGGCTTGAACCGGGCGCTGGTGCGCGACTGAGCGCGCGCCGTCGCATCCGTTGCACGAGAAGGGGCCCTTGCGGCCCCTTCGCCATTCGGGGCGGGGCTCGGGGGTAGGATCGCGTCGATGTTCTCCGCCGCAATCTTCGACATGGACGGGCTGCTGATCGACTCCGAGCGGCCCATCATGGCCGCCTGGATGGCGGCCGCCCGCACGCTCGACGTCGAGCTCAGCCACGCCCAGTACCTGCAGGTGGTGGGCCTGGCCACCGCCGAGTCCGAGATCATCCTCTCGGGCCTGCTCGGCGGCCAGGCCGCTTTCCGCCATGCGCTCGAGCACGTGCGCCAGGCGCTGGCGCTCGAACGCTCCGACGGCACGCCGCTGTTCCCCATCAAGCCCGGCGCGGCCGAGTTCCTGGGCGCCCTGCGCGCGCGCGGCACGCGCTGCGCCGTGGCCTCGTCCTCGACCAGCGGGCAGATCCAGGCCTGCCTCGGCAGCCTGGGCGTGCTGCATCACTTCGAGGCCTTCGCGGGCGGCGACGAGGTGCCGCGCGCCAAGCCAGACCCTGCGCTCTACCTGCTCGCGGCTTCGCGCCTGGGCGTGGACCCGACGCAGTGCATCGCCTTCGAGGACAGCGAGAACGGCGCCAAGGCGGCGCTGGCCGCGGGCCTGCGGGTGGTGATCGTGCCGGACCTCAAGCACCCGCCGGCCGCGATCGTCGAGCAGGCCTTCCATGTGCTCGAGTCGCTGCACGACGCGAACGCGCATCTGCCGCGCTGGTTTCCCGGCGAGATGGTGCGGCCGTGATCAGGATCGGCACCCTGTGCCACGTGCTCGACAGCTGCCTCGCGTCGCCGATGACCGAGCGCGCGGTCGGCCGCATCGTCGAGGTGGTCTCGGCGCCCTATGAAGCGCCGAGCGAGCGCTACCTGCCCGGCATCTACTACGACGTGCTGTTCGAGGGCTGGACCTTCTACTGCCGCAGCGACAAGCTGGTGCCGATCTCCGACCCCGGCGCGGACGTCGGGCGCTGGGAGGACGAGTTCCTCGACCTCCCGGCGAGCACGCCTCAGAGCACTTCGTCGCGCAGCTGCGGGAACACCTTCGACACCTTCGCCAGCAGGTAGTCGCCGTAGCGGCCGCTGAAGGCGTGCACGTTGGCGCGGTCCCAGCGCTCGGCGCTGTCGTCCACGGCCGTCGCGCCCGCGAGGCCCTCGATGCGCTGCACGCGCGCCTCGAAGTTCGGATCGAAGAACAGCGGAAACGACAGCCGGTTGCGGCCCGAGGTGTTGCGCTTCACGCGGTGCGGCGTCGACTTGTAGAGGCCGCCGGTCATGCGGTCGAGCATGTCGCCGATGTTGCAGACGAAGGAGCCCGCGATCGGCGGCGCATCGATCCAGCCCGCGGGCGTGTGCACCGCGAGGCCGCCCACGCTGTCCTGGTGCAGGATCGTCAGCAGGCCGTAGTCTGTGTGCTCGCCCACGCCCCATTGCACGTCCAGGCCCTCGGGCACCGGCTGCGAGGGATAGTCGAAGAGCCGGAACAGGATCAGCGGATCGCCCGTGTAGCGCGCCGCGAAATAGTCGGCCGCAAGGCCCAGGCTCAGCGCGATGCCTTCCATCAGCCGGTGGCCGAGCTGCGTCACGGCCGCCATGTAGCCGAGGATGGTGTCGCGGAAGTCCTCGAGGCCCGGCGCGTCGGGAAAGAGATTCGGCCCGTGCACCGGCGTCCTGGCCTGCACCAGCGGATGCGTGGCCGGCAGCTCGGTGCCAAGGTAGAGCCCTTCCTTCCAGTCGGGCCGGCCCGAGGTCAGCTCGCCGCCGAGCGGGAAGTAGCCGCGCCAGGCGCGCCCGCCGAGCGCCATGCGCCACTGCATCTTGGTCGCCTCGGGCAGGTCGAAGAAGCGGTGGCTCAGGGTCTCGAGCCGCGCCACCAGCGCGGGGTCGACGCCATGCCCCGTCACGTAGAAGAAGCCGTGCGCGCGGCAGGCCTCGCCGATGCGCGCGGCCACGGCCTCGCGGCCCGGCGCGTCGCCGGCCACCAGCGGCGCGACGTCGATCACGGGCAGGGTCTGGAGGGAAGCGGTGTGGGTCATGGGATGCGTGCGAAGGGCGAGCGGATGTCGGACAGGAACTGCTGCGCGCGCGGATGCTGCGGGCGGTTGAAGAAGTCGTCGGGCGTGGCGCGCTCGAGCACCTTGCCCTCGTCCATGAAGAGCACGCGGTCGGCGACCTCGCGCGCGAAGCCCATCTCGTGCGTCACGCAGACCATGGTCATGCCGTCGCGCACCAGGTCGCGCATCACCAGCAGCACCTCGCCGACCATCTCGGGGTCGAGCGCGCTCGTGGGTTCGTCGAACAGCATCACCGGCGGCTGCATCGCGAGCGCGCGCGCGATCGCCACGCGCTGCTGCTGGCCGCCCGACAGCTCGCCGGGCCAGGCCCGGGCCTTGTTCGCGAGACCCACGCGCGTGAGCAGCGCCATGGCGCGTTCCTCGGCCTGCGCGCGAGAGAGGCCGTGCAGCTGCATCGGCGCCATGGTGCAGTTCTGCAGCACCGTGAGGTGCGGGAACAGATTGAACTGCTGGAACACGAAGCCGATGCGCGAGCGGAAGGCGTTCACGTCGGTGCCCGGCGCGTGGATGTCCTTGCCCTCGATCAGGATGCGGCCCGACTGGATGGCCTCGAGCCGGTTGAAGGTGCGGATCAGCGTGGACTTGCCCGAGCCCGAGGGGCCGCAGACCACGACCACCTCGCCCTTGTGGATGGTTTCGCTCACGTCCACGAGCGCGTGGTAGCTGCCGTACCACTTGTTGACGTTCTGGAGTTCGATCATGCGGAAGCCTTGCGGGCGGCGGCCCGGCCCTCGGTGACCGCGACCACCGGCAGGCCGCGCCGCGCGAGGCGGCGCTCGAGCCAGTAGGCGAAGCGCGAGAGGCCGAAGCAGAGGATGAAATAGGTCAGCCCGAGGATGCCGAAGACCTGGGCCGGCTTGGTGAACACCTGGGTGTTGATCTGCGTGGCGATGAACGAGACCTCGGCCAGGCCGATGATGTAGCCCAGCGAGGTCTCCTTGATGGTCGAGACGAACTGGTTCACCAGCGAGGGCAGCATGCTGCGCAGCGCCTGCGGCAGCACTACCAGCCGCATCGCGCGGCTCCAGCTCAGGCCGAGTGCGCGCGCGGTCTCCATCTGGCCGCGCGGCAGGCCCTGGATGCCGGCGCGCACGATCTCGGCCAGGTAGGCGGCGTCGAACACCACCAGCGCGATCAGCATGGTGGTGAACTGGTCGGTCTTCACGCCGGTGACGCTGGGCAGGAAGAAGTAGGCCCAGAAGATCACCATCAACAGCGGCAGCCCGCGCACCACGAACACGAAGCCGCTGACCGGCCAGCGCAGCCAGCGCCACGGGCTCACGCGCGCCAGCCCGAGCACGATGCCCAGCGGCAGCGCGAGCACCAGCCCGCACGAGGCCAGCAGCAGGGTCAGCACCAGCCCGCCGAGCGGGCCGTTGGGGTACTGGCCGATCAGGAAGTAGAGCCAGTAGTCCTGGATCAGTTCGATCATCGCGAAGCCTCCGTGCGCATCACAGCGTCCTCACCGGGAAGCGGTGGTGGTACCAGCTCGCGAGCGCCGTGATCGCGAGCGAGACCGTGAGGTAGGCCGCGCTCGCGAAGGCGAAGGACTCGAAGCTGCGGAAGGTCGCGCTCTCGACCTGACCGGCCTGGTACATGAGTTCGGCCACGCCGATCACGGTGGCGATCGAGGTGTTCTTCCACAGGCTCAGGGTCTGCGAGATCAGCGGCGGCACGGTCACGCGCAGCGCCTGCGGCAGCACCACGCGGCGCATCGTCGCGAGCCAGCCGAAGCCCAGCGCGCGGCCGGCCTCGAACTGCACCGCGGGGATCGAGCGGATGCCGCTGCGCATGTCTTCGGCCATGAAGGCGGCCGTGTAGAGCGACAGCGCGACGATCGCGCTGTAGGCCTCGATGTGGCCCGCGTAGAGCCATTGCTTGAAGCCTTCGGGCAGCAGCTCGGGCGCGCCGAAATACCAGAACAGCATGTGGGCCAGCAACGGTATGTTGCGGATCGACTCCACGTAGGCGAAGCCGAGCCAGCGCAGCGGCGCCAGCGGCGCGAGCCGCAGCATGGCCACCACGAGCGCGATCGGCAGCGCGCACACCAGCGAGGCCGCGAGCAGCTGCAGCGACAGCCACAAGCCCGCGACGAGCATGTCGTGGTACTTGCCGGTCAGCAGCAAGGAATAGTCGAACAGGGGCATGGGGGCGACAGTATCGCTGCCGCGTGGGGGACTGGCTCCCTCCCCCGCTGGGGGAGGGTTGGGGTGGGGGCACCGGGCGGTCGATGCGCTCGTGGCCGGTGCGAAGGCCGCATGCCCCCATCCCGGCCTTCCCCCAGAGGGGGAAGGAGGGGGAATGCGGGATCAGTCGATCTTGTCGCTCTCGAACTTGAAGTCGCGCGTCTGGAAGCCCGAGGCGGTGTTCGGGCCGTACCACTTCACGAAGATCTTCTCGGCCTCGCCCGACTTCTCGAGCTCGCGCAGCGTGTCGTCCACCACCGCCTTCAGGCCGCTCTCGCCCTTCTTGATGCCGATGGCCAGCGCCTCGGTGCTGAGGTTCTGCTTGAGCACCACGTACTGGGCCTTCTGCGGGCCGAGCTTGGCGTAGCTGCGCAGCAGCGCGGCCTCGTCGTCCACGTAGCCCACGCCCTTGCCCTGCTGCAGCGCCTGGAAGGCCTGCTGGCTGGTGTCGAAGGTCACGACCTCGGCCGTGGGCACGGCCTTGCGGATGTTGGGTTCCTGGGTGCCGCCGCGGATGGTCAGCACCTTCTTGCCGCCGAGTTGCGATACCTCGGCGATGCCGCTGTCCTTCTTCACGATCGCCTTCTGGCCGGTCACGAAGGTGGTCAGCGAGAAGTCGATCTGCGCCTCGCGCTCCTTGTTGTGCGTGAGGCCGGCGGCGACCAGGTCGACGTGGCCCTGCTGCAGCTCGGGAATGCGCGCGGCCACGGCGATCTGCTTGAGCGTGGTCTTCACGCCGATCTTCTTGGCGATGGCGTTGGCGAGGTCGACCTCGTAGCCCACGATCTGGCGCGTCTTGGGGTCGATGAAGGTGGCGGGCTCGTCGGTGCCGAGCACGCCGACCACGAGTTCGCCCTTCTTCTTGATGTCGGCCAGCTGGTCGGCGTGGGCCACGGTGCCCGCGAGCAGGGCGGAGGCGGCGAGGGCCGCGGCGAGGATGTTCGGGCGCATGTGTTTCTTCTCCTTCTGGGAATGCAAGGGCGGCACCTTATCAACAAAACTTCGGTTCATTAAATGGTCAATCCATATATGTACATGGTCGCATGGGAATGAACGTGCGGTAAATTCGCGCCCGCGCGCCCGTCAGGAGACCGGTGCCCGGCGCCTCGCGCGCCACCCGTCCTTTTTCTTTCCCAGACTGCCTTCCTCCCCATGATCATCCAACCGCGCGTGCGTGGCTTCATCTGCGTCACGACCCATCCCGTCGGCTGCGAGGCCAATGTCCGGCAACAGATCGAGCACGTGCGGGCCCAGGGCCCGGTCGCGGGCGCGCCGAAGCGGGTGCTGGTGATCGGTGCCTCCACCGGCTATGGCCTCGCGGCGCGCATCGTCGCGGCCTTCGGCGGCGGCGCCGACACGCTGGGCGTGTTCTTCGAGCGCGCCGGAAGCGCCACCAGGACCGGCACGCCCGGCTGGTACAACACGGCCGCCTTCGAGCGCCTCGCCACGGCCGAGGGCCGCTATGCGAAGAGCATCAACGGCGACGGCTTCTCCGATGCCGTGAAGCAACAGACGATCGAGACCATCCGCCAGGACCTGGGCCAGGTCGACCTCGTGGTCTACAGCCTCGCGGCGCCGCGGCGCACCCATCCGAAGACCGGCCAGGTCTTCAACTCCACCCTCAAGCCCATCGGCCAGGCGGTGAGCCTGCGCGGCATCGACACCGACAGCGGCACGGTCAAGGAGACCGTGCTCGAGCCGGCGACGCAGGAGGAGATCGACAACACGGTGGCCGTGATGGGCGGCGAGGACTGGCAGCTGTGGATCGACGCGCTGCACGAGGCCGGCGTGCTGGCCGAGGGCGCGAAGACCACGGCCTTCACCTACCTCGGCGAGAAGATCACGCAGGACATCTACTGGAACGGCTCGATCGGCGCGGCCAAGAAGGACCTCGACCGCACCGTGCCCGCGATCCGCGCCAAGCTCGCGGCCCATGGCGGCGGCGATGCGCGCGTGGCGGTGCTCAAGGCGGTGGTCACGCAGGCCAGCTCGGCGATCCCGATGATGCCGCTGTACCTCTCGCTGCTGTTCAAGGTGATGAAGGAAGAGGGCACGCACGAGGGCTGCATCGAGCAGGTCGACGGCCTGTTCCGCGAGGGCCTCTACGGCAGCGCGCCGCCGCTCGACGAGGAAGGCCGGCTGCGCGCCGACCGCAAGGAGCTCGCACCCGCGGTGCAGGCGCGCGTGCTCGAACTCTGGCCGCAGGTCACGAGCGAGAACCTGCAGGCGCTGACCGACTTCGCGGGCTACAAGGCCGAGTTCCTGCGCCTGTTCGGCTTCGGCATCGCGGGCGTGGACTACGCGGCCGATGCCAACCCCGACGTGCCGATCCCCGGCCTCGTGCAGGTGGGCTGAGCGATGCAGATCCAGGACAAGCCGCCCTTCGACACGCCCTTCGAATGGATCGGCGGCGAGGAGAAAGTGCGCGCGCTGGTCGAGCGCTTCTACGACCTGATGGACCTCGAGCCCGGCTATGCGCAACTGCGCGCGGTGCACGGCAGCGACCTCGACAACGCGCGCCAGCGGCTGTTCTGGTTCCTCTGCGGCTGGCTCGGCGGCCCCGCGTACTACACCGACCGCTTCGGCCATCCGATGCTGCGCGCGCGCCACCTGCCGCAGAGCATCGGCGGCCACAGCATCGGCATCAAGGAACGCGACCAGTGGCTGGCGTGCATGGACCAGGCCATGGGCGAGACCGAAGTGCCCGAGGACCTGCGCTCACGGCTGCGCGACTCCTTCTTCAAGACCGCCGACTGGATGCGCAACCGCGCCGGCTGAGCACAACGATTTTCGAAAGACTCACTTCATGAATTCCATCGTCATCATCGGCGGCGGCCACGCGGCGGCCCAGCTGTGCGCCGGCCTCGCCGAGGCGGGGCAGGGCGCGCGCGTGCACCTGGTCTGCGAGGAGGCCTGCGAGCCCTACCACCGTCCGCCGCTGTCGAAGGCCTTCCTCAAGAGCGCCGAGGAAGCCACGCAGCCGCACAAGGCGGCCGACTGGTACCGCGAGGCGGGCATCACGCTGCACCTGGGCGATGCGGCCGTGGCCATCGACCGCGAGGCGCGCAACGTGACCCTGCGCTCGGGCGCGGTGCTGCCGTGGGAAGCGCTGGTGCTGGCCACCGGCACGCGCGCGCGCCGGATCGCCGCGCTCTCGCACGACCTGGTCAACGTCGCGAGCCTGCGCGCGGCCGACGAGGCGCATCGGCTGCGCGCGCGGCTGGCCGAGGCGCAGCGCGTCACGGTGCTCGGCGGCGGCTTCATCGGCCTCGAGGTCGCGGCCACCGCCAAGGCGCTCGGCAAGGAGGTGCAGGTGATCGAGAGCGCGCCGCGCCTGCTGGGCCGCGCGGTCTCGCCCGAGCTCTCGGACCACGTGCTGGCCACGCACCGCGCCGCCGGCATCGACATCGTGCTGGGCGCGACCGCCGACGGCTTCGAGGTCGAGGGCGACCGGCTGGTGTCGCTGCGCGTGAACGGCGCACGGCAGCCGGTCGACCTGCTGCTGCTGGGCATCGGTGCGGTGCCCGAGACGGCGCTCGCGCAGGCCGCGGGCATCGAGTGCGCCGACGGCATCGTGGTCGACGAGCACATGCAAACCAGCGCGGCCGGCGTGCTCGCGGTCGGCGACTGCACGCGCTTTCCCGACCGGCGCGCGGGCCGCGCGCTGCGGCTCGAGTCGGTGCAGAACGCCAACGACCAGGCGCGCACCGCGGTCGCCACCCTGCTGGGCACGGCGCGCGCGCACGACGTGGTGCCGTGGTTCTGGTCCGACCAGGGCGGCATGCGGCTGCAGATGGTGGGGCTGGTGCCGGCCGAGGGCACGCCGGGCCATGTCACGGTGCGCCGCGCGGGGCCGAAGCCCGATGCCTTCTCGCTGTTCCATTACGTCGACGGGCAGCTCGCGTGCGTGGAATCGGTGAACGCGCCGGTCGACCACATGATGAGCCGCAAGCTGCTCGACGCGGGCCGCAGCCCCGATCCCGCGGCGGTCGCGGACGCTTCGGTACCACTTAAGAATCACCTCGCGTAAACATCCGGTCACGGCTTGTCGCAACGCGGCTGCATTTCAGGCTTCATTCACCGGACTGTCACCTCGGCTTCGGAGACTGGTCTTCCTTGAACAGGAGGGAGACCTTTCGATGAAGCCACTCGCAAACACCCGTTTTCCACGCACCGCGTCCATGACCGCCTGTGCTGCCTTGATCGCCACCGCCGTGCTGAGCGCATGCGGCGGCGGGGATGGCGGCGGCGGCGTGTTCCTGCCGGTGCCGCCACCCGCACCGGCGCCATCCCCGGCGCCCGCCCCCGCGCCGATCGCGGCCGGCACGCGCGCCACCGTCGCGCTGCTCGAGACCACCGACCTGCACTTCAATGTGCGCAGCTACGACTACTTCAAGCTCGCCGAGGACAAGTCCTATGGCTACGAGCGCACCGCCACGCTGATCGCGGCCGCGCGCAAGGAGTTCGCGAACACGCTGCTGTTCGACAACGGCGACACCATCCAGGGCACCGCGCTGGCCGACTACGAGGCGCTGGTGAGCCGCATCCCGTGCACCCAGCCGCTGTCGATGTACAAGGCGATGAATGCCGCCGGCTTCGACGCCGGCACGCTGGGCAACCACGAGTTCAACTACGGCCTCGATTTCCTCAACCAGGCGATCGGCGGCGGCCTCGACGTCGAGGGCGTGGACGGCACGAAGAAGTGCGCCGGCCCGAACTTCCCGCTGGTGCTGGCCAACGTGCAGAGCGTGAAGAGCGGCAAGCCCCTGCTCGCGCCCTACACCATCGTCAACAAGAGCTTCACCGCCACCGCGCCCGACGGCTCGCGCGTGACGGTGCCGCTGAAGGTCGGCGTGATCGGCTTCACCACGCCGGGCATCATGAACTGGGACAAGCGCTACCTCGAGGGCAAGCTGCGCACCGAGGGCGCGGTGGAAGCCGCCACGCGCTACATCCCCGAGCTGCGCGCCAAGGGCGCCGACATCGTGGTCGCGCTGCAGCACGGCGGCCTCGACGCCGCGGCCTACACGCCGGCCATGGAGAACCCGGGCCTGCACCTGTCGAAGGTGCCGGGCATCGACGCGCTGCTGATGGGCCACCAGCACGGCGTGTTCCCCGACCGCGGCGCCAGCCCCGGCTTCAAGCAGCCGGGCGTGGACAACGCCGCCGGCACCGTGAACGGCGTGCCGGCCGTGATGCCGAGCTCGTGGGGCAAGGCGCTGGGCGTGATCAAGCTCGAGCTGTCGTGGGATGGCAAGGCCTGGGCCATCGACAAGAGCAAGACTGCGGTCGAGGCGCGCTCCACGCAGACCGGCAAGGACGACGCGGGCAAGGCGGTCTACGTCGACGCCGACCCGGCCATCGCGCCGCTGATCGAGACCCAGCACCAGGCCGCGATCGACTACGTGAAGACGCCGATCGGCAGCACCGACTTCCGCATGAACACCTACTTCGCCGATGTCGGCGACCCGGGCGCGATCCAGATCGTGAACCAGGCCCAGGCCGACTACGTGAAGAGCTACATCCAGGCCAACCTGCCGCAGTACGCGAGCCTGCCGGTGCTGTCGGTCAGCGCGCCCTTCAAGTCGGGCTACGAGGGCGGCCGCGACTACACCGACGTGGCCGTGGGTAACCTCGCGATCTTCAACGCGGCCGACCTCTACCTGTACCCGAACACGGTGTACGCGGTGAAGGTCACGGGCGCCGAGATCAAGGCCTGGCTCGAGGCCGCGGCCAAGCGCTTCAACAGGATCAGCACCACGGCCACGGCCGACCAGCAGCTGATCAGCACCTTCCCGGGCTACAACTTCGACATGTTCACCACGCCCGACGTGCAGTACGAGATCGACGTGACGCAGGAGGTCGGCAGCCGCATTCGGAACCTCACGTACCTGGGCGCGGCCATCGATCCGGCCAAGGAGTTCGTGATCGCCACCAACAACTACCGCGCCACCAGCGGCGCGAGCTTCATCCCGGCGCTCGATGGCCGCGCGACGATCTACGCCTCGCCCGATGCCAACCGCGACGTGCTGATCGCCTACGTGAAGGCGAAGAAGACCATCACGCGCGCGGCCAACGGCGCGGCGCGCAGCTGGCGCTTCACCAAGGCCACGACGGCCGGCAACGTGGTGTTCACCTCGGGGCAGGGCCAGCTCGCATCGGCGACGGCGGCGGGGCTGGACAACGTCTCGCTGCTGACGGCGGACGACGGGAGCGGGAAGGGGCGCTCGGTCTACAAGCTCGACCTGGGCAAGTGAGGGGGCGGCTCCCTCCTGCCGGAGGGAGCCGCTCAGCGCCTGACGGGGGCCAGCAGCACCACCAGCGCCCCGGCCCCGCCTTCGGCCGGCTTGGCCTGCACGAAGGCCAGCACCTCGTTCTTCTGGATCAGCCAGCGCTGCGTCTTGGTCTTGAGCACCGGCTGCTTGCCGGGCGAGCCCAGGCCCTTGCCGTGCACCACGCGCACGCAGCGCAGGCCCTGCTTGTGCGCGTTACGGATGAAGCCGCCGAGCGCCTCGCGCGCCTCGTCGCTGCGCAGGCCGTGCAGGTCGACCTGGGCCTGGATCGTCCAGTCGCCCTTGCGCAGCCGCGCGGTCACGTCGGTGCCGATGCCGGGGCGGCGGAAGCTCATGGCGTCGTCGACGTCGAGCAGCGTGGTGACGTCGAACTCGTCGGACAGTGATTCGCGCAGCACGCGCTGCTCGTCGAGCTGGTGCTGCACCGGGATCGGCGCCGGCGGCTCGGGCGCGAGCGGCACGGTGCGCGTCTTCTGGCGCAGCGGCTCGGTGGCGCCGACGGCGCGCGCGAACAGGTCCTTTTCGGCCGCGCGCTTGCGCTCGGCCGCGGCGCGCTCGGCAGCCTCGGCCGCCTCGCGCTCGCGGGTTTCGGCCAGCTGGCGCTGCACCTGCTTGAGGTCGGCCAGGTTCTTCAGGCTCCTGGTGGCGGGCGGACGTGCGGCGGCCATCAGAGCAACCCCCGTTCGGCCATCGAGAAGCTGCGGCCCGTGCTCACGATCACGTGGTCGAGCACACGCACGTCGACCAGCGAGAGCGCGGCGCGCAGCGTCTGCGTGAGCGTTTCGTCGGCGCGCGAGGGTTCGATGCTGCCGCTCGGATGGTTGTGGGCCAGCACGACCGCGGCCGCATGGTGATGCAGCGCGCGCAGCACCACCTCGCGCGGATAGACGCTGGTCTGGGTGAGGGTGCCGCGGAACAGCTCCTCGAGCACGATCAGCCGGTGCTGCGCGTCGAGGAACAGCACCGCGAACACCTCGTGCGGCCGCGTGCCGATGTGCATCTGCACGTACTGCCGCACGGCCTCGGGCGCGTCGAACACGGCGCGCTGCGAGAGTTGCTCGGCCATGGCGCGGCGCGCGAGCTCGAGCACCGCGACGAGCTCGGCGCGCTTGGTGGCGCCGCCCATGCCGCGCACGCCGCGCAGCTGCTCGGGACTGGCCTGCAGCAGGCCCGCGAGGCCGCCGAAGCGCTCGTGCAGTTCCTGCGCGAGCTGCAGCACGTTCTTGCCGGCCACGCCGGTGCGCAGCAGCAGCGCGAGCAGCTCGGTGTCGGCCAGCGCGGTGGCGCCGCGCGCGATGAGTTTCTCGCGCGGGCGGGCATGTTCGGGGAGATCCTTGAAAGCCATGGAGAGCCTGCTAAACCTTGAACGGGGCGGGTGGAAGCGCCCGTCCTTAAAATGCAGTCCAGTTTATCGGGACACCCGTCTTGTCTTTGTCAACCATTGCTGCCCCCATGTCCCAAGCGCCCCACGTCGTCACCCCCGGCTCCTTCCTGACCCTGCACTACCGGCTGTCCGGGCCCGCGGGCGACATCATCAACACCTTCGCCGACAAGCCCGCCACGCTGTCGCTGGGCACCGGCGAGCTCTCGCCCGCCGTCGAGCAGCGCCTGCTGGGCCTCGAGGAGGGCGCGCACGCCACCTTCGAGCTGCCGGCCGGCGAGGCCTTCGGCGAGCGCAATCCCGAGATGCAGCAGTGGGTCGCGAAGAAGCTGCTGGCGCAGATCGGCGATCCCGACGAGCAGTACGCCGTGGGCGACGTGGTGCAGTTCCCCACGCCCGACGGCACCGGCAGCTATGCCGGCGCGGTGATCGAGTCCAACGAGACCGGCGTGCGCTTCGATTTCAACCATCCGCTCGCAGGCCAGCCCGTGACCTTCGAAGTGCAACTGATCGGGGTGTTGTGATGGCACGCGGCACCGCGGCCGGGGAGGCACGATGAACGAAGGCATCGAGGAAGTCATCCTCGCCGAGCCGCGCGGCTTCTGCGCGGGCGTGGACCGCGCGATCGAGATCGTCGAGCGCGCCATCGCCAAGTTCGGCGCGCCGATCTACGTGCGCCACGAGATCGTGCACAACACCTACGTGGTCAACGAGCTCAAGGCCAAGGGGGCGATCTTCATCGAGGAGTTGTCCGACGTGCCGCCCGGCGCCACGCTGGTGTTCAGCGCGCACGGCGTGAGCAAGGCGGTGGAGCAGGAGGCGCGCGATCGCGGCTTCGAGATCTTCGACGCCACCTGCCCGCTGGTGACCAAGGTGCACGTCGAGGTCGCCAAGCTCGCCAAGGAAGGCTACGAGTTCATCATGATCGGCCACAAGGGGCATCCCGAGGTCGAGGGCACGATGGGCCAGCTCTCGAGCGGCATCCACCTGGTGGAAGACGTGGAGGACGTGGCGCGCGTCGCGCCGGGCCAGACCGAGAAGCTCGCGGTGGTCACGCAGACCACGCTGAGCGTGGACGACGCGGCCGAGATCGCCGCCGCGGTGCGCGCGCGCTTTCCGGCCGTGCGCGAGCCCAAGCAGCAGGACATCTGCTACGCCACCCAGAACCGCCAGGACGCGGTGAAGATCATGAGCCCGCAGGTCGACCTCGTGATCGTGGTCGGCAGCCCCACCAGCTCCAACAGCAACCGCCTGCGCGAACTGGCCCAGCGCCTGGGCACCGAGAGCTACATGGTCGATTCGGCCGCCGAGCTCCAGCCCGAATGGTTCGAGGGCAAGACCCGCATCGGCCTGACCGCCGGCGCCTCGGCGCCCGAGGTGCTGGTGCGCGAGGTGATCGAGCGCGTGCGCGCGTTCGGCGCGGTCTCGGTGCGCAAGATGGACGGCATCGAGGAAACCATCAAGTTCCCGCTGCCCAAGGGCCTCAAGCTGGCCGACATTCCTCCTCCTGGACACATCTCTTGACCCTTGCCGTACCTACCCAATGGCGCTCCGAAATCGATAGCGCCTGGCAACGCCTGAACGAACGCTCGGGCCACTTCCTGCGCCAGACCCCGCTGTGGAAGCTGACCGCGGCGGCGCTCGGCGTCGCGGCGCCGGGGGCCGAAGTCTGGCTCAAGCTCGAGCACCTGCAGGTCAGCGGCAGCTTCAAGGCGCGCGGCATGATGAACCGGCTGCTGGCCAACCCCATTCCCGAGAGTGGCGTGATCGTCGCCTCGGGCGGCAATGCCGGCATCGCCACCGCCGCCGCGGCGCGCGCGCTCGGTGTGCGCTGCGAGGTCTACCTGCCCGGCGTCTCGCCCGAGGCCAAGCGCGCGCGCCTGCGCGCGCTGGGCGCCGAGGTGGTGGTGGTCGGCCAGCTCTATCCCGATGCACTGGCCGCCTGCCTGGCGCGCCAGGCCGAAACCGGCGCCCTGCTGACCCATGCCTACGACCAGCCCGAGGTGGTGGCCGGCGCCGGCACGCTGGGCCGCGAGATCGAGGCCGAGGGCGGCCTGCCCGATGCCGTGCTCGTGAGCGTGGGCGGCGGCGGGCTGATCGGCGGCCTCGCCGGCTGGTTCGAGCGGCGCGCGCGCGTGATCGCGCTCGAGCCCGAGGGCGCGCCCACGCTGTTCCGGGCCCGAGAGGCCGGCGCGCCGGTCGATGTCGAGGTCGGCGGCATCGCGGCCGATTCGCTGGGCGCGCGCCGCATCGGCGCCATCGCCTGGGACATCGCGCAGCGCCACGTCGCCGATGCGCTGCTGCTGTCCGACGAGGCGATCCGCGCCGCCCAGCAGTGGCTGTGGAAGGAGATGAAGCTGGCCGTCGAACCGGCCGCCGCGCTGCCGCTGGCCGCGCTGCAGACCGGCGCCTACGTGCCGCGCGCGGGCGAGAAGGTCTGCCTGATCGTCTGCGGCGCGAACGTCGATCCGGCCACCGTCGGCTGAACCAGCCCCGCGCGGGGCGGGGTGCGGGCGCGCCCACCTAAAATCGGGCGATGCTCGACATCACCCTGCTCCGCAAAGACCTGGCCGCCGCCGTGGCCGGCCTCGAAAAACGCAAGAAGAACCAGCCCTACCTCGATGTCTCGGCCTTCACCGTGCTCGAGGCCGAGCGCAAGACGCTGCAGACCCGCACCGAGGAGATCCAGGCGCGCCGCAACACGCTCAACAAGCAGATCGGCCCGCTCAAGGCCAAGGGCGAGTCGGTCGACGCGCTGATGGCCGAGGTCAACGCGCTCAAGGCCGAGCAGGAATCGCAATCGAAGCGCCTCGACGAGATCCAGCCCGAGCTGCAGGCGCTGCTGCTCGCCGTGCCCAACCTGCCGCACGCCAGCGTGCCGCTGGGCGAGGACGAGACCGGCAACGTCGAGCAGCGCCGCTGGAGCCCGCAGGGCGGCGCCGGCGCCTCGGCCACGCCGCTGGGCTTCGCGCCGCGGGACCACGTCGACCTGGGCGCGCCGCTCGGCCTCGATTTCGAGATGGGCGCCAAGCTCTCGGGCTCGCGCTTCACCGTCATGAAGGGCCCGATCGCGCGGCTGCATCGCGCGCTTGCCCAGTTCATGCTCGACATCCAGACGCAGCAGCACGGCTACACCGAGTGCTACGTGCCCTACATCGTCAATGCCGCCACCCTGAGCGGCACCGGCCAGCTGCCCAAGTTCGAGGGCGACCTGTTCGCCGCCAAGAAGGGCGGCCAGGACGGCGAGCCCGCGCCCGACCTGTCGGCGCTCTACCTGATCCCGACCGCCGAGGTGCCGCTCACGAACTTCGTGCGCGACGAGGTCGTGCCCGAGGCGCAGCTGCCGATCCGCCTCACGGCCCACACCCCGTGCTTCCGCTCGGAAGCCGGCAGCGCGGGCCGCGACACCCGCGGCATGATCCGCCAGCACCAGTTCGACAAGGTCGAGATGGTGCAGGTCGTGCATCCGGAGAAGAGCTACGAGGCGCTCGAGCAGATGACCGGCCATGCCGAGGTGGTGCTGCAGGCGCTCGAGCTGCCGTACCGCGTCGTGCTGCTGTGCACCGGCGACATGGGCTTCGGCTCGACCAAGACCTACGACCTCGAGGTCTGGCTGCCCGCGCAGGACACCTACCGCGAGATCAGCTCGGTCTCGAACTGCGAGGCCTTCCAGGCGCGACGCCTGCAGGCGCGCTTCAAGAACGCCCAGGGCAAGAACGAGCTGGTGCACACCCTCAACGGCTCGGGCCTGGCGGTCGGCCGCACCCTGGTCGCGGTGCTCGAGAACCACCAGAACGAGGATGGCTCGATCAACGTGCCGAAGGCGCTGCGGCCCTACCTGGGCGGCACCGAGGTGCTGCGCGGCTGACGAAAAAACGACAGGGAAATCGCTGCACGGCGTGGTTGTGTCGATTTTCCTGGCTATAATCGCAGGCTCGACAGAGCGACCGGAGAGGTGGCAGAGTGGTCGAATGTACCTGACTCGAAATCAGGCGTACTAGCGATAGTACCGAGGGTTCGAATCCCTCCCTCTCCTCCAAGAATGGCCCCGCAAGGGGCTATTTTTTTGCCTGTTCGCCATTGGAGACCACGACAAGCGTGGTCTCCTGTCACGAAAAAGAAGCGCCCGAAGACCACGTTCCGGGAGGGCCGGCCGCCGAAGGCCGTCGCCGGCCTCGGCGTCACAGGGCGGGCAACCCGTCCATCACCAGCTTCACGCCGTCCGCGAGTTCCTTGGCGCTGACATCCGAGACCTTGCCAGCCTTGCGCAAGGCCTCCACGCCGTCGGCATAGCTCTTCAGGTCGTTGCGGATCGAGTCGTAGACGAACTGCGAGCCGCTGCTCTTGTCCGCGAGTGCCACGTTCTTCGCGATGCGGGCCGCCTGATCCATGTAGGCGTCGAGCTGATCCGGGGTGGTCCAGAGGTAGAAGTAGGTGATCTCCAGCAGATCCTGCGCGGCCATGTAGGCCGCGGTGTTCTCCGGTCGTGTCGTTCCGCCATCGAATTCCAGCCGGTCCGCCACGAATTTCGTGTGCCTGGCATCCTCGGGAACCAGGATGCCGGCCTTCACGCTGTCATCGATCGCCAGCGAGACCAGATCGGTGTACTGCCCGCGGGACGGGTAGAGCTGCTCCGTGTAGGCCGGAGAGAAGGGGTAGTAGCTGCCATAGAGGCTGCAGAAGGTGCCGCCCTCGCCGCCGGGCCTGGCGCTGTTGCCGGTGCCGGCGTTCCATGCGGTGGGAACCAGCATCTCGGGCAGGCGCACGCCGCCTTGCGAGTTCTTGTCCTCGTGGCCCGGGGTGGTGTCGCGGACGATCGTGGTGCCGCTGGTGAGGATCGCCGGCATGCGCGGCGGGTTGTAGGAGGGGTTGTCCATCCATTTGACGAGATGGTCGTAGACGGCATTGGTCACGTGCTGCACGGGCACGCGCGGATGGACCGGGTAGACGCAATCCACACCCGTGAGCGGCCAGTCGTCGCGTGCGGCGAGCGGCCGGGAATTCAGCGCGGTGCGTCGTCCCGAGTGGGTGGCGCCAGCGACTTCCCAACTGCGGTAGTTGCCTGCTTCATCGGTGCCCGTCGGACGAGAGGCCACCTGGCCGGCGACATCGGTCTCGGAGATCACCTTCCAGACCGGGACGGCGAGGTTCCGGTTGAGGTAGCCGCCCGCGATGTAGACCATGTAGGAGTCGATCGGGCCCTTGTTGTCGGGCGTGCGTGCGTTGCCATAGATCGGATCCAGGCTGTTGATGATCCGTTGCAGGTAGCCGCCCGACTGCGACACGCCGGTGACGATCATTTTTTTGGCCCGCAGCGGGCCCAGAGGATTGATGCCCTTCCCGGGGTACCGGATGGCCTGCAGCGCCTGCAGGAAGACGTCGTGCGAGATCGCATTGCCCAGTGTGCTGGAGCTGCCGCCCACATCCAGCGAGTCGTAGCGCCCGCTGAAGCCGTCGGCCTTCGCGCTCCACTTCTTCAGCTGATTGACGCCCACGGGCTGGGCCGAGATGCCCACATAGACATAGCCCTCGCGAATCATGTGCTCGAACCCGGAGCCCCACAGGGCATCGAGGTCGTAGCCCGCGGTGACGTTCTGCCACTCGGCGATCACCGTGCCATTGAACTTGTCCGCCGACGCCGGGCGGCGCACGAGGATGCGCGTCTTGTAGCGGTTGCCGGTCGTCGCCACGGTGGCCGGCACGCCGACCGTCGTGGCGCTGTTCGCGGCGCTGTACGACGCGGGAAAGTTGTAGGTGTTCGCGTTGCCCTCGATGAAGTATTCCTCTTCGACGTAACCGACGGCCGCCAGGTTGTGCATGGTGGCCAGCCATGGATAGTCGTGTTCCTTGTGCCCCTGCGCCGTACCCGGCATCGCCCCCTTTGCGATGGGCCCCGTCACGACCGGGTTGGGCACCTTCGACGTGGTGGCTTCCGGTTGCGGTTCGACCTCGGGTTGCGTCTCGGGCTGCGGTTGCGGTTGCGTCTGCACCGGGGGAATGAAGGGCACGTTGCTGGAGCCGCCGCTGCCGCCGCAGCCCGCGATCAGCGCGCCGACGGCCATGCCGACAATGCCCAGCCTCGGACTCCAATGGAATGGCGCCGATCGCGTGCCGGATTCTGTCATCTGTCTCTGCATCGATATCTCCTTGGAACTGAATGGAATGCGCTACGGGCGATCCAACGCCGTATGCATCCGAATCAGTCTAGGAATCGGTCGCGCGACGCGCTTGTATGCAGTTGTCGTGCGGTCTAAGGAATTTCCCCAGGCAGGCGGCCGTTGCGGAAGCTGACGTCGATGCGGCCGGCGGTGAAATCGGTGATCCGGTCGTCGAGGTTGCCGAAGACGCGCAGGAAGGAGGACCTCTTCGATGTGCTGCAACTGGTATCGGGCATTCATCCGACTTTCTTCATTGCCTCGCATGTCGACTCGGTGTTCGTGCCGGCCCGTCATTTCGGTTGGGCGACGCATGGAGCGTGCGGCCGATTTCCCACTATGCGATCGCGGTGTTCATGCTGCTCAGCATCTGGACGGTGGCCTGCGCGTCGTTTTCCGCGGGCATGGCATGAGCGATGCCCGGCGGGGCGCTGGAGCGGGCTCTCGCTTGCAGCGCAGCGGTCGTCGCTGTCGCTATCTTCTCGGCAATGCCCGGTGCGCGGTTGTGAGTGCGAGATCGCTATTTGTGCAGTTATCAACCGAGAATTTCACTTGCGAATATCGGAAAGAATAATTTCAAGAGCCCGCAATAATTATTGACCCCGATACGCGGCATTCATAGCATCGCCCCCGCTATTGGATCGATTCCGATGTTGCGTTTATTCATCAGGGGGGTAAATGAAATCACGATCTTTTCATTTCTATTTGGCGTTGATGCTGTCCATTGTCCTGAGCGGCTGCTCGGATGGAAATGCAAGCGCGTTCTTCTACAGCAGCACGCTGGACCAGCGAGCCAAGGACGAGCAGTCCGCGGTGCTCAAGACCTTGGAGGAGTTGGTCAATATCGAAAGTGGCACCAATGACGCCATCGGCATTCCCGAAATGGGCAACTACCTCGAACGACGCCTCCAGGCGCTCGGTGCCGAGGTCACGAGGACGCCCGCCACCGGCGGCGTGGTCGGCGACGTCATCGTCGGCCGGCTCAAGGGCCGCGGCGGCCGGAACGTCCTGCTGATGGCGCACATGGACACGGTGTATGTGCGCGGCTCGCTGGCCAAGGCGCCGTTCCGCATCGAAGGCGACCAGGTCTTCGGTGCCGGCATTGCCGACGCCAAGGGCGGTGTCGCCGCCATCCTCCACGCGCTGGCGCTGCTGAAAGCGGAGAACTTCCAGCAGTTCGGCACGATCACCGTGATGTTCAACCCCGACGAGGAACGCGGCTCGCTCGGGTCGAACGAAGTGATCCAGAAGCTTGCATCGCAGAGCGACGTGGTGCTGTCCTACGAGCCCGGCGGCATCTTCGAAGGGACCGAGCTGTTCGTCTCCGGGACCTCGGGCGTGGCCTTCGTCGAAGCCCGGATCCGGGGCAAGGCTTCGCATGCCGGCACGTCGTCCGAAAAGGGAGTGAACACGATGACCGAGGCGGCGGACCTGATCCTGCGCACCCAGGACCTGCACGACCGCAAGCAGGAGCGGGCGTTCAACTGGACGGTGATCCAGGGCGGCACGGCGCCCAACATCATTCCTGCGCTGACGGTGGTCACGGCCGACATGCGTTACGGTCGCAATGAAGATCTCGCACCCTTCGAAGCCGCGCTGCGGGAACGCGTCCAGAAGAAACGCCTGGAAGAGACGAGCATCGATCTCCAGATCACGCGCCTGATCCCGCCCTACAACGCAACGCCGGCCAGCCGTGCAGCGATGGACAAGGCGATGTCCATCTACACCGAGGTCGGCGGCAAGCTGGCGATCCTGGAAATGCGCACCGGCGGCGGCTCGGATGCGGGATGGGCCGCGCTCTCGGGCAAGCCGGTGGTCGAGGGGCTGGGCCTGATCGGCGCCAACCATCACAGCAGCGATGCGGAGTACGTGCAGATCTCGGCGATCCCGCGCCGGCTCTATCTGTCGGCGCGCCTGATCTCCGAACTCGGACAGGGGCTGTAGCGCTCCGGGCCGTGTGTCGCTCGAACGGCGCGCGCACGAAAAAAGGTCCGCGCGAAGGCGGACCGAACGAACCCGCATGACGGGCTCTCCCTGGAGATAGTGGAACGGAACGACCGGAGGCGGCCGTGCCTCCGACCGCTCTCGCATCCGCGCGCCCGCGCCGCGGTCAGAAGGAGTGGCGCAGGCCGAAGTCGTAGCCCGTCGAGGTCTTGGGCACGAACACCGCGTTGTTCACGAAGGCGGGACCGCCGACGGTGAGCGCGGCGCCGTTCTTGTTGCTGATCCGCGCGATGGTGGCGTAGAGCGCGGTGCGCTTCGAGAGGTTGTGGATGTAGCCCAGCGCCAGCTTGTTGGCCTTCGGGTCCGCGACATTGGCGGCGAACGGCAGGCTCGCGGTATTGAGGTCGTACTTGACCTGCGAATAGGCGGCGCGGATCAGGCCCGGGCCGACCGGCGCGGTCAGTCCGATCAGGTAGCCGGTCAGGTCGGTGTCGGGAACGCCGCCGAAGGCGGGCGCCGTGGCGTAGTCGCGCGTTCTCTTGATCCGCGACAGCTCGCCGAACAGCTTGACCGGGCCGAAGTCGTACGAACTGCCGAGGTTGAAGGTCTTCACCGAGTCGGTGGTGCCCGCGTAGAAGCTGTCGGCCGCCGTGCTGTTGCCGTACGAGACGGCGATGTCGAACGGGCCGGTGGCATAGCCGAGCCGGCCGCCCAGGTAGCGGCCCGCGCGCGTCGTGGCCACGTTGCCGGCATTGAGCGCGCCCACGGCATTGAGGCCCGGCGGCGTGCTGGTGCCGGGGTCGTACTTGGTGTTCTCGTGCAGCGCATACATGAACTGGCCGTAGACCCCGCCGAGGTTCGGCGGCAGGAAATAGCCGATCGAGTTGCTGGCGCGGTTGTAGTTGAGGTCGCCACCGAAGCCGCCGGAACCGCCGGGCACGGTGTTCGTGTTGGCGGCGGTGTAGATCAGGCTGCGGCCTACGCCGACGATGCCGAAGGGGTCGAACACGATGTCGTTCCAGGCCGAGGGCGTGTAGTCGCGGCCCAGGCGGATCTCGCCGAAGTTGCCCGACAGGCTGAGGGTGGAGCGGCGCTGGAAGCTCGCGATGCCGGTCCTGCCATCGTCCGGGCTGATCGGCGCCTCGAGCCAGAAGCTGGCCGCGAGGCCGCCACCGAGGTCCTCGGTGCCGCGAAAGCCCAGCCGGCTCGAGGAGTAGTTGCCCGAGCTCAGCGCGCTCTGGCTCAGGGTGCGCGTGCCCTGGTTCAGGTAGAACGGATTGGCGAATGCGGCGCGGCCCGCATCCTGCGATTTGGACGAGTAGTTGCTGAGGCCCATGTCCACCACGCCGAACAGCGTGACGGAAGACTGGGCCTGGGCGACTCCCGCACCCAGCAATGCGGCGAAGGCAAGACACTGATTTTTCACGACATCTCCCGATCGAAAAAAAGAATGAATGAAGACTCTTTGAAGGACCGCCGCTTGGGCGATGAAGGCGAGTCTCCGTGTCGCGAATAACAGTTGGCGCACAGCCCGATGACGTCTGCGCAATGTCGGCAACCCTTCCATTCGGCGGGCACTGTCGTCCCGGGTTGGGTTCGACCGATTCAGTCGAATATCGACCGATCCGGTAAGCGCCTGCGATAGACTGCAACCCGATGCCCAAGCCCACCCGCTCCCAGATCGACGCCGAAATCATCGACCGCGCCGCCGGCCTGTTCGCCAAGCACGGTTTCGACCACACCTCGCTCCAGCAGATCGCGGATGCGGTCAACTATTCGAAGGCCGGGCTGCTGCATCACTTCCCGAGCAAGCAGGCGATCTACGACGCGGCGCTGCAGACCTGCCGCGACCAGGCGCAGGCGCTGCTCGATGCCGTCGAGCACCTGCCGCCGGGCGCGGCGCGCGAACGGGTGGTGGTGGAGGCCTCGGTCGACCAGACCTACGAATGGCCCGGCGTGTCGGCGCTCGCGAACCGGCTGGCCGACAACGGCAAGGGCACCGATCCCGCGCTGACTGAGATGGCGCTGATGGTCTACAAGGCGCTCGGCATCGACCTGCAGGCCACCACCATGGAGCGCATCGTGCGCGTGACGAGCGCGCTCTCGGGCCTCGGCGCTTCGGCGATGGTCGCGGCCCACGTGGGACTGCAGCGCGAATGGCGCGGCCCCATCGTCGAGGCGGCCATGGATGCGCTCGGCCACGCTGGCAAGCCGAAGCGCCCGGCACGCAAGCGCGCCTAGCCTTCCCTTCCGGGGCGGTGCCTCACAGGCCGCCGATCATCCCGCTGAGCTTCGGCGCGAACACGCCATAGCCCATGCTCACCGACACGCGCAACTCGGGCATGAAGGCCGCGAAGGACACGCCGACCCCTGCCAGCCCGCCGACCACGAGACCGAGCACGGCGAGCGCTCTCCCGTGCTGTTTGAGGATCGAGCGGGTGGCGTGGAGGAAGGTCAATGCGGTGTTCCTTGGAGGGAGCACCGGATTATTCAACCAAATCGGTTGAACTTCAACCACTTTGGTAGAAATGCTTGGGGCGTGCCGGTTCAGGCCAGGGGCAGAAACTTCCGCACATGCGCCGCGAAGGCCGCGGTCAGGGCGGTCGGTGCCTCGCGCGCCAGGGCCAGCGTGACGCCCACGCTCGGCAGCTCGGGAAAGCCATCGTCCGCGCCGAGGATCTGCAGGTCCTCGGGCACGGCCGTGCGCGTGAGCACGGTGACGGCCAGGCCCGAGCGCGCCATGCCCACGAGTCCCGACAGGCTGCTGCTCGCATAGGCGAGCCGGTAGGCGCGGCCCGCGGCCTCGAGCGCGCGCCGGGGCAACTGGTGGTCGAGCGCATCGGGCGCGCCGAGCGCCAGCGGCAGCGGATCGAGGGCGACGGCCGTGCTGCCGCGCCGCGCGACCCACACCAGCGGCTCGTGCCGGATCGCGTCGGCACCCGCGGCATCGCCGGCCACCGACACCAGCGCGAGATCGACCGCATGCCGCGCCAGCAGTTCGTGCAGCCGCGGCGTGGGCGCGCACATCACCTCGAGCTGCACGCCCGGGTGCAGGCTCGCGAAGCCCTGCAGCAGGAAGGGCAGGAACACGACCGCGTAGTCGTCGGGGCAGCTGAAGCGCAGCACGCCCGAGAGCTGCTGGCCGCGCAGTTCGGCCAGTGCCTCGTCGTGCCGGCGCAGCAGCTCGCCCGCGCGCACCAGCAGGCGCTCGCCGGTCGCGGTGAGCGTCACGCCACGGCCGGTGCGGTGCAGCAGCGGCTGCGCGACGATGCCCTCGAGCTTGCGCATCTGCATGCTCAGCGCCGACTGCGTGCGGCCCACGCGCAGGGCGGCCTGGCCCAGCACGCCGGTCTCGGCGATGGCGACGAAGCTGCGCAGCAGGTCGATGTCCAGCGATTGGCTCACGGCATGAGTTCCCTTGATAGCTGATCTCAAAACAATTCGCTTCCATGCGCGCGCAGCGCCGCGTAACGTGGGCATTTTGATCGGGAACCATCGGCATGAGCAGGAACGACGACCCCCAGTTCTGGCAACAGGCACAGCGCCACCTGGTGCGCTACGGCGGCAGCTTCGAGCCGCTGATCATCGAGCGCGCCCAAGGCTGTTTCGTCTACGACGCCGACGGTCGCGCCATCCTCGACTTCACCTCGGGCCAGATGAGCGCGCTGCTCGGGCATGCGCATCCAGAGATCGTCTCGGTGGTGTCGGAGCACGTGCGCACGCTCGACCACCTGTTCAGCGGCATGCTGTCGCGCCCGGTGGTGGCATTGGCCGCCGAGATCGCGCGCCATGCGCCCGGTGCGCTCGAACGCTGCCTGCTGCTGAGCACCGGCGCCGAATCGAACGAGGCGGCGCTGCGCATGGCCAGGCTGGTGACCGGCGGCCACGAGGTGGTGGCCTTCACGCAGTCGTGGCACGGCATGACCGGCAGCGCGGCGGCCGCGACCTACAGCGCGGGCCGCAAGGGCTATGGCCCGGCGGCGGCCGGCTCGTTCGCGATCCCGGCGCCCAATGCCTACCGGCCGCGCTTCACGACGAAGGAGGGCGAGCTCGACTGGCGTCGCGAACTCGACGACGGCTTCGAGCAGATCGACCGCCAGTCGACCGGCGCGCTCGCGGCCTTCATCGCCGAGCCCATCCTCAGCAGCGGCGGCATCCTCGAGCTCCCGCCGGGCTACATGGCGGCGCTCAAGAAGAAGTGCGAGGAGCGCGGCATGCTGCTGATCGTGGACGAGGCGCAGACCGGCGTGGGCCGCACCGGCCTGATGTTCGCGTGCGACCGCGACGGCGTGGCGCCCGACATCCTGACCCTGTCGAAGACGCTGGGAGCGGGCCTGCCGCTGGCGGCGATGGTGACCACGGCCGCGATCGAGGACGAGGCCCATGCGCGCGGCTTCCTGTTCTACACCACGCACGTCTCCGACCCGCTGCCCGCGGCGGTCGGCCTGAAGGTGCTCGAGGTGGTGGAGCGCGACGGGCTGGTCGAGCGCGCGCGCGTCGCGGGCGAACGGCTGCAGCAGGGGCTGCGCCAACTGCAGTCGCGCCACGAATGCATCGGCGACGTGCGCGGGCGCGGCCTGCTGCTCGGCCTCGAAGTGGTCAAGAGCCGCGACACGCGCGAGCCGGCCTTCGAGCTCGGCGAAGCGGTCACGCGCGAATGCATGAAGCTGGGCCTGAGCATGAACATCGTGAAGCTGCCCTCGATGGGCGGCGTGTTCCGCATCGCGCCGCCGCTCACCATCAGCGACAGCGAGATCGACCTCGGCCTCGAGCTGCTCGACAAGGCCATCGCCACCGCGGTGCGTTCGCAGCGAGCTTCCTGAGCGATCGTCCATTCATTCAGGCCGGCTTAAGTTTGGCGATCGATACTGGCTGCGACGGTCTTTCGGCGTTGGTAGAGGTCGCTTCGGCACCCGCTGGCTTGCAGCGGTTCCTCGAGCCTGGGGCCGTCCAATATTCACGGGCGCGGCGCGCCTTCGGCGTGCAGACGCAGCCAAGTTGCAGCAGCGTCCTACAGGAGCCCGCGGGACCGCGCACTACGGTCGATGTCCCCGGAGCCACCGAGCCATCCACATGCCGAGGCCGAACGCGCAGGACGAAGAGACCGCCAGTGAAGGCGCACAGCCACCCGCCAGGCGCGGCTTCCTGAACCGCCTCGGCCCCGGCCTCATCACGGGCGCCGCCGACGACGATCCCAGCGGCATCGCCACCTACACCCAGGCCGGCGCGCAGTTCGGCTACGGCATGGGCTGGACCCTGCTGCTGACCTATCCACTGATGGTGGGCATCCAGCTCGCGAGCGCGCGCATCGGCCGCACCACGGGCCGCGGCCTCACCTCGGCCTTCGCCACCCTGTGGCCGCGCCCGGTCGTGCTGCTCGCGGTCCTGCTGCTGCTGGTCGCCAATGTGGTGAACCTCGCGGCCGACATCGGTGCCATGGCCGAGGTCGCGCGGCTGGGCCTGGGCGGCCCCGAGGCGCTCTATGCGCTGGGCTTCGGCCTGCTGTCGCTGGCGCTGCAGGCCTGGCTGCCCTACCACCGCTACGTGCGCGTGCTCAAGTGGCTCACGCTCTCGCTGCTGGCCTACGTGGGCGTGGCGCTGGTGGCGCACGTCGACTGGAAGGCCGCGGTCGCGGGCGCGCTGCTGCCGCGCCTGCACGGGGATGCCGAGAGCATCAAGATGGTGGTGGCGATCCTCGGCACCACGATCAGTCCCTACCTGTTCTTCTGGCAGGCGGCGCAGGAGGTGGAGGAGATCGAGCGCATCCCCGGGGACCATGCGCTGCGGACCCATCCCGCGCAGGCTCGCGCGCAACTGCGCCGGCTGCGGCTCGACACCTGGGTCGGCATGGGCTTCTCCAACGCGATCGCCTTCTCGATGATCGTGGCCTCGGCCGCCACCCTGCATGCCCATGGCCAGACCGACGTGAGCTCGACCGCGCAGGCGGCCGAGGCGCTGCGCCCGGTGGCCGGCAGCGCGGCCTTCGCGCTGTTCGCGCTGGGGATCGTCGGCACCGGCCTGCTGGCGCTGCCGGTGCTCGGCGGTTCGGCCGCCTATGCCTGCGCCGAGTTCCTGCGCGTGCGCCGCGGGCTCGAGCAGCCGGTGGGCGCCGCGCCGGCCTTCTACGGCATCCTCGCGGCCGCCATGGTCTGCGGCATCGGCATCAGCCTGTGCGGCGTCGATCCGATGAAGGCGCTCGTGTGGGCGGCGGTGCTCAATTCGCTGATGTCGGTGCCGATCATGGTCGGCGTCATGTGGGCCGCCGGCAGCCGCCGCCTCATGGGCGAACTGGTGCTGCCGCTGCACTGGCGGGTGCTGGGCTGGGCCGCGACCGCGGTCATGGCGCTGGCGACCCTGGCCTTTCTCTGGACCAGCCTGCGGTCTTGAGCATCCGCCGCCCGCTGTCGGGCGCCTCGTTCCGTTTCCACCGATTCCCGTAGGACTTAGTCGGGTTTTGTAATCTAGTGTGTTTAATTGCAACGAGTGTTATATTTTTGGCGAGTAACACTGGTTAACACTTAGGCATTCAATCAAAGGCGGGCCGCGAGGCTTCCCGGGGATGTTTCATCGATGGAAGCGCTTGAATTGCCATTCGGACTGCAAAAACGCCCCAATTTGGTGCAATCTTGGGCGAGTGCCGCCCAGCCACCCGCGGACCGCCCATGACCGGTTCCAGCGCCTCGACCCGCGACCGCCGGCCGCTGCTGAGCTTCAGCATCGAAGGGCTGCCGGCCCGCGACGAACTGCTTTTCAAGTCGCTGGTGCGGCTGCTCGACCACCGCACCCACCAGCACTGGGCCTGGCAGGTCGAGGGTGCCGACCTGCGCGTGGTGGGCGACCGGGCCGCGGCGCTGTCGGCCGAGGCGGCCGATTCGCCGCTGCCGCCGGTGCCGTTGCTGACGGTCGGCGACACGCCGCCGCCGCGCGGCCCCTTCCTGCGGCTGCCGCTGCATGCCGATGCGCTCGAGGCCATGCTCAACCGGCTTGGCGCGATGGTGGTCCATGCACGCGACCTGGGCCTGGCGGCATCGGCCGAACGCGGCGCGCGCGGCGAGGAATACCGCCTGCTGCGCTGGCCCTCGGTCGCGCTGCTCGACTCGGCCGTGCGCATGAAGCTCGCGACCCTGCTCGCGAGCCGCCCGGCCACGCTGGCGGCGCTGCAGCAGCGCTCGAACGCCAGCGCGCAGGAATGCGCCGAGTTCATCGCCGCGCTCGAGCGCGCCGGCTTCGTGGCGGCCAGCGGCGGCGGAGCCGCGCGCGCGCCCGAGTCGATCTGGCCCGATTCGCAGGTCCACCCCGCCGCCGAGGCGACGCCCCCGGCGCGCGAGGTGCAGCCCGGCCTGCTCGCGCGCATCCGCAGCCGCCTCGGGCTGCTGTCCTCGGGATCGCGCGCCTGATGCGCCGCGATTCGCCCCCATGACCCCCACCGATTCCGACTGAGCGTGGAGCACAAGATCCTTTTCACCGGCACCATGGGCGCCGGCAAGACCACCGCCATCGCGGCCGTGAGCGAGATTGCGCCGGTGCGCACCGAGGTGCGCAACAGCGACACCTCGGTCGCCAAGGCCACCACCACCGTCGGCCTGGACTACGGCGAGCTCACGCTCGACAACGGCGAGAAGCTGCGCCTGTACGGCACGCCCGGCCAGATGCGCTTCGACTTCATGTGGCGCATCCTCGCGCGCGGCGCGCTCGGCCTCGTGATCCTGGTCGACAACAGCCGGCCCGATCCGCTGGCCGATCTCGAGGTCTACCTCGACGGCTTCGCCGAACTCATCGCGCAGACCGCCTGCGTGGTCGCGGTGGGCCGCACCGAGACCCATCCCGAACCCGGCCTCGACGCCTATGCCCAGCGCATGCAGGACAAGGGCGTGCTGTGCCCGGTGCTGCCGGCCAACGTGACCGATCCGCAGCAGGTGGTGCAGCTGCTCGAGCTGCTGCTGATCCAGCTCGAGGCCTGAGCGCCGCCCCTTTCTTTCCTTTCTCTTCCGACATGAACATCCCACCCCGCCTCAAGGACGCCGCCGAGTCCGCCGTCGACACGCTCATGCGCGAGATCAAGGGCGTGAAAGCCGTCGTGATCTCGACCGAGGACGGCCTCGAGCTGGCCGCGCGCGTGGAGAACACCGCGCAGGTCGCGCGCCTGTCGGCCATCGCGAGTTCGCTGGCCGCGCTCGGCGCGGTGGCCGGCGAGGAGAGCGGCCTGGGCCGGTGCGAGAACGTCGCGATCGAGTCCGCGCTGGGCCACATCCTGATGCTGCAGGCGCGCCACGACGAGGCCGACCTGATCGTGAGCGTGGTCGCGGGCAAGGACGCGGTCATCGGCCAGGTCCTGTACTTCGCCAAGCAGGCGACGCTGGCGCTGCAGCGCGCCTGAGGCACGGGCCCTCCCTTCACTGTTACCAACCGGCCGCCGCTCATCACTCGCCCGGGTGGCGGCCGATCCTCAGGGCGATGGACTACGAAAGACAGCGATGGCAAATATCAAGCAATCCATGGACGAACTGATGACGATCGACGGCGCCCTGTGCGCGGCGCTGGTCGACTCCGGCAGCGGCATGATCCTGGGCCAGGTCGGCTCGGGCGTGGACCTCGAAGTGGCGGCCGCGGGCAATACCGAGGTGGTGCGCGCCAAGAACAAGACCATGCGCGCGCTCGGCCTGAACGACACGATCGAGGACATCCTGATCACGCTCGGCCGCCAGTACCACATCATCCGCCCGCTGCAGAAGCACGAAGGCCTGTTCGTCTACCTGGTGCTCGACAAGTCGAAGTCGAACCTCGCGCTCGCGCGCCGCAAGACGCAGGACGTGGAGCAGGCCCTCGCCGTCTGACGCGGCGCGCGTCGGCAACGGACAATGCCGGCGGCACGCACCACGCCGCCGACCCCACGCCGGACTCCGCCGATTGAAGCCCTTTCCCCCCGCCCCGCCGTACCGCATCGTCGCAGCGGACCAGCTGCCGCCGGACCTCGAGCAGGCCGCGGGGCTCGACTGGAAAGCCGCGCGGGTGCTGTCGTCCGCGCCCGCCGAGGCAGCGCGCGACCAGGCCGCGCCGGCCCTGCCGCCGGCCGCGAGCTGGGCGCTCTACGACCTCGCGGCCGACCGGCTGCTGGGCCACGAGCCCGCCGCCGGCAGCTATCCGCCGGCCGGCCTCGCCAAGCTCGCGACCGCGATGCTGGTGGAGCGCAAGCTGGTCGCCGAGCAGCGTGACCGGCGCGCCGAGCGCACGCCGATCGCGGTCGGCGCCGAGGCCATGGTGCGGCTGTCGGTGCAGCGGCTGCTCGAAGCCGTGCTGATCGCCTCGTCGGACAGCGCGGCCTTCGCGCTCGCCGCCTGGCACAGCGGCACCACCGAGGCCTTCGTCGAGGCCATGAACCGGCAGGCCGCGGCCTGGGGCCTGCGCGACACCCGCTTCGCCTGTCCCGCGGGCCAGGACGAGAGCGCGCGCAGCAACGCGGTCGACGTGCTGCGGCTGGCGGCGCGGCTGATGCGCGACCATCCGGCGCTCGCCGCCATCGCCGGCAAGACCCGGCTCGACCCCTGGGAGCAGGCGCTGCCCAACGTCAACCTGCTGCTGGGCACGGTGCGCGGCGTCGACGGCCTGGCCGCGGCCTTCTCGCCCGCGACGGGCGCGCACCAGATCGCCACCGCGGCGCACGAGGGCCGGCGCCTGCTGGCCGTGGTGCTCGGCGCGCCGGACCGCGTGGTCTGCGCCCGGCTCGCGGCGGCGCTGCTGCGCAAGGGTTTCTCGATGCCGGTGGCGGCGGCGCCGGCCTGAGCGCCGCGGCCGGCTGTCAGGCGCGGCCCGACATCGGCCACAGCCGCACGGCCAGCGCCGCGGCCGAGGAGGCGATCGCCAGCGCCGTCACCGCGGCCCAGCCCCATTGCGCGAGCGCCAGCGCACCCACCGCGGAGCCGATCGCCATGCCGATGAACATGGCCGTGAACAGCACCGCGTTGAGCCGGCTGCGCGCGCCGGGCTCGATGCCGTAGACGATGGTCTGGTGCGCGATCAGCGTGGCCTGCACGCCGAGGTCGAAGCCGATCACCGCCACCACGATCACCGCGAGCTGCGCGCCGGGCGCCATCAGCGGCGCGAGTGCCATCACCGCGAACGAGACCACCACCAGCGCGGCGCCCAGCCGCGTCACCAGTTCCGGGCCGCGGCGGTCGGCCAGCCGGCCCGCGAGCGGCGCGGCCAGCGCGCCGGCCGCGCCGGCCAGGCCGAAGGCGCCGGCCGCGGTGCTGCCGAGGTGGAAGGGCTCGCCGTGCAGCATCACGGCCAGCGTGGACCAGAAGGCGCTGAAGCCGATCGAGATCAGCCCCTGCGCCCAGGCCGCGCGGCGCAGCGCGCCATGGCGTTGCCACAGCGTGGCCAGCGAGCGCAGCAGCGCGCCATAGGCCAGGTGCGTGGTGGCCTTGAAGCGCGGCAGCCCGCGCCAGGCGGCGGCGCCGATCAGCGCGATGCTGGCGGCGGCGGCCACGAACATCGTGCGCCAGCCGAAGTGCTCGGCCACGAAGCCGCTGACCACGCGCGACAGCAGGATGCCGAACAGCAGCCCGGTCATTACCGTGCCCACGGTCTTGCCGCGGCTGGCCTCGGGCGCCAGGGTGGCGGCGGCGGGCACGATGTCCTGCGCCATGGTGGCGGCCAGCCCGATCGCCAGGCTCGCGGCCAGCAGCATGCCGATCGAGGGCGAAGCGCCCGCGAGCAGCAGCGCCACGCACAGCACGGCCGCCTTGGCGAGGATGATGCGGCGCCGGTCGTAGCGGTCGCCCAGCGGCGCCAGGAACAGGATGCCCAGCGCATAGCCGAGCTGGGTCAGCGTGGGCACGAAGCCGACCGTGCGCGTCGGCGCGCCGATGTCGGCCGCGAGCACGCCCAGCATCGGCTGGCTGTAATAGAGGGCGGCCACCGCGAAGCCGGCGCCGCTGGCGAGCAGCAGCACCAGCGAGGCGGGCAGGGCCGGGGCGGCCGGCGCCAGCGGCTTGGTGCCCGCATGCGCTGCTTGAATGGAAGACATGGTATTTACCCTTGGATTCGGCGGAAAGTGCGCGGAGTTTGCAGGGCTGAGCGCTCGAACGGTAGCCCTCGGCAGCGAACAACGCATATACGTTTGACGCATACAAGGCGCAGAATCCCGCGATGGCATCGAATTCCGCTCCCGAAACGCCCGCCGTTCTCCCGGCCGCCGCCCCGGCCGACCGCGTCGAGCTCATGCAGACCTTCGTCCGCATCGTCGAGGCCGGCAGCCTGTCGGCCGCCGCGACCCAGCTCGGCATGAGCCAGCCCACCGTGAGCCGGCGCCTGCAGGCGCTCGAGCGCTCGCTCGGGCTGCGCCTGCTGCGGCGCTCCACCCACGGCATGAAGCTCACCGAGGACGGCGAACGCTGCTTCGCGCGCGCGAAGGAACTGCTGGCCGACTGGGCCGCGTTCGAGGACGAGCTGCGCGGCGCCGGCCGCGCGGCCGAGGGCACGCTGCGCGTGATCGCGCCGCATGCGCTCGGGCAGGACCTGCTGATGCATCCGCTGTACCGCTACCTGCGCGAGAACCCGCGCGTGGACGTCGAATGGCTGCTGCACGACCGGCGTCCCGACTTCATCACCGAGAACATCGACTGCGCGATCCAGGTCGGCGAGATCGACGACCCCTCGGTGGTGGCGCTCAAGCTGTCGGAGATCCCGCGCATCGTGGCCGCCGCGCCGGCGCTGATGGAAGGCCGGCCGCCGATCGCGCATGCCTCCGAGCTCGCGGCGCTGCCCTGGCTGGCGCTGCGCACCTTCTACCGCACCGAGCTGCGGCTCTCGCACGTGACGACCGGCGAGGAATGCCGGGTGCCGATCCGCCCGCGCCTGAGCACCGACGGCCTCTACGCGCTGCGCAACGCGGCCGTGCTGGGGCTCGGCGCCTGCATGGGCTCGGCCTGGCTGCTCAACGACGACATCGCGCGCGGCCGGCTGCTGCGGCTGGTGCCGCAATGGCAGGCACCGCCGCTGCCGGTGTACCTCGTTTATCCGCAGACGCGCTTCCAGTCGGCCAAGCTGCGGCACTTCATCGAGGCGGTGCGCGCCGCGCTGCCGCGCGCGATCGACGTGGCCGATTCGCTCGCGGGCGTGGTGGCCTGAGGCACGGCGACGCCAGCGGAGGATTTCATGCTCACCCACAAGCAGTTGCGCTACTTCGTCGACATCGTCGATGCCGGCAGCTTCAGCCTCGCGGCGGAACGTCTCTACATCGCGCAGTCGGCGCTGAGCCGGCAGGTCAAGGAGATGGAAACGCAGCTGCAGGTGCCGCTGCTCGAGCGCGGCACGCGCCAGCTCGAGATGACGCCGGCCGGCCGTTCGCTGTATGCCGACGCGCGCCAGATCCTGCGCGCGTTCGATGCTGCCGCGCTGGGCGCGCGCCAGGCGCAGCGCGGCATCGAGGGCACGGTGCAGCTGCTGCATTCGAGCTCGGTGCCGCTGTCGCCGGTGCTGCTCGGCGCGCTGCGCTCGCATGCGCTGCGCTGTCCGGGCGTGGCGATCGAGGTCGCGCAGGCCTCGTCCGAGCACCAGGCGCTCGACATCGCCGAGGGCCGCGCCGACATCGGCCTCGCGCGCGCGCCGGTGCTGCGCCGCCATCCGGGCGTGGGCCAGGCGCCGCTGTTCGACGAGGCGCTGGTGGCGCTGCTGCCCGCCGCGCATGCGCTGGCCGGGCGCGCGCGGCTGCGGCTCGCCGAGCTGCGTGCCGAGCCCTTCGTCGCGCTGCCGCACCGCGAGCGCGGCGGACTCAGCCATGCGGTGGCCGAGCTGTGCCGCGCCGAGGGCTTCGAGCCCGTGGGCGCGCAGGTGCGCTCGCGCAAGTGGTCGCAGCTCGCGCTGGTGCAGGCCGGCTTCGGCCTCGCGATCGTGCCGGCCTCGATGGCCGCGCTGGCGCCCGCGGGCGTGCGCGCGCTGCCGCTCGACGGCGAGGGCTGCCGCAGCGGCGTGCTGGTGCTGTGGCGCGAGGGCGGGCCGCGGCATGCGCTCGCGCTGCGCGAGTCGCTGCAGGCCGCGTTCGCGCCATCGATCTGATTTCGAGATCGCCGCGCGCCGCATTCGGCATTGGCGCGGCGCGGCGCCAGCGCCTAGATTCGCGTCCCATGACCTTGTCGTCGTCCCTGCAGCACCTGCTGCCCTTCACGCCGCTGCAACTGCTGGCCATCTGCGCCGGCATCGTCGCGGCCTACGTGATCTTCGGCATCGCCGGCTTCGGCACCGCGCTGGTCGCCGGGCCGGTGCTTGCGCAGTTCGTGCCGGTGGCCACGGTCGTGCCGCTGCTGGCGCTGCTCGACTTCGTCGCGGCCGTGGTCAACGTGAGCCGCGATGCCGGCGCGGCCGACCGCGCCGAGCTGCGCCGGCTGGTGCCGCTGATGGCGTTCGGCAGTCTCGTGGGCGCCGCGCTGCTGCTGCTCGGGCGGCCGCAGGCGATGCTGCTGGCGCTGGGCATCTTCGCGGTCGCCTATGCGCTGTATGCGCTCAGCGGCTGGCGGCCGGTCGCGCGGCTCCCGGCGCGCGCGGCCGTGCCCTTCGGCTTCGTCGGCGGCATCTTCTCGGCCATGTTCGGCAGCGGCGGCTTCATCTACGCGATCTATCTCGCGGGCCGCATCGACGAAAAGGAACGCGTGCGCGTCACCCAGTCCACGCTGATCGGCCTCAGCACGCTCACGCGCGCGCTGCTGTTCCTGGTGGCTGGCGTGTATGCGGACGCCTCGATCCTCGCGCTGGCCGTGCTGCTGCTGCCCGCGATGCTGCTGGGCACCGCGCTGGGCCGGCGCATCACGCTGCGGCTGTCGCGCGAGCAGTTCCTGCGCGTGGTCGCGCTCGCGGTGCTGTGCTCGGGCGCGTTCCTGATCGTGCGCTACGCGATGGGCTGAAGCCCGCGCGCTCAGGCCGCCTGCAGCCGGGGCGGCGCGACCTCGGGTTCCGCGCGCAGTTCGGCGCGCCGCGCGGCGATCGCCTCGGCGAGGAATTCCGCGTCGCGCGCCACGCCCGAGAAACGTCCCGAGCCCCAGGTGTGCAGCCACGGCAGCCCGAGGAAGTACAGGCCCGGCTCGCGCGTGACGCCACGCTGGTGCACCGGGTGGCCGCGGCCGTTGAACACCGGTGCGTCGACCCAGGCGAAGTCGGGCGAGAAGCCGATGCACCACAGCACGCTGGTGATGCCCGCGGCCGCGAGATCGAGCCGGGTGCGTTCCTCGGCCGGCTCCCACACGGGCGCGTAGACCGAGGGCGGCGGCGCCTCGATGCCGTTGGCGGCGATGAACTTGTCGATCGAGGCGTTGATGCCGTTGTAGATGCGGTCGGCATGGTCGAGGTGCTCGCGCAGGTTGGGCTGGAACTGCAGCACGCCCTGGTCCAGGTCGGTCAGCAGGCCGAACAGTTCCATGCCCTCGCGCGCGAAGCGCCGCAGGTCGATGTCGCGCCCGCCGTCGCGGCCGGTCACGTAGTGGTTGGTGTTGTCGCGCACGCCCTCGCGCAGCGGATGGGCGGTGACCGGCATGTCGTAGTACTGCATGTCGGCCAGCCAGTCGACCACCTCGCGGCCGCGGTAGAAGCGCGCGCAGCGCGGTGCGTCGCCCGTGGCCAGGTAGACCTTGCGGCCGGCCAGGTGCAGGTCCTCGGCGATCTGCGCGCCCGACTGGCCGCAGCCCACCACCAGCACCGCGCCCTCGGGCAGTTGCGCGGGGTTGCGGTACTGCGCCGAGTGGTACTGCGCCACCGAGGCCGGCAGCTTCTCGGCCAGCCGCGGCACGATCGGCTTGTGGTAGCCGCCCGAGGCCACCACCACCTGGTCGGCGGTGTAGAGGCCGGCGTCGGTCTGCACCTCGTAGCGGCCGCGCTCGCCGCTTTGCGGCACGTGCACCACGCGCTGCACCGTCACGCCCTCGAGCGCGGGCGGCTTCACCTGCGCCACGAAGCCCGCGAGCCAGTCGTTGATCTGATCCTTGACCATGAAGCCGTGCGGATCGTCGCCCTGGTAGGGCCAGCCCGGCAGCTGGCATTGCCAGTTGGGCGTGACCAGGCAGAACGAATCCCAGCGCTGCGTGCGCCAGCTGTGGACCAGGCTGCGCTTCTCGATCACGAGGTGGTCGATGCCGCGCTGCTGCAGGCAGTGGCTCAGCGACAGGCCGGCCTGGCCGCCGCCGACGATCGCCACGCTGTAGTGGCTGCGGCCGCCGTAGGGATGCTCGGGATGGGTGGGGTGGGACATGGGGTCTCTCTTTCTCGATGGGGGCGCAAGGGGGAGGTCAGTCGAAGGCCAGCACGGTGACTTCGGCGGCGGGCTCGAAGCGCGCGGCGATGCGCTCGATCTCGGCGAGCTGGTCCATCGCCTGCGAACAGGCGAAGCCGTACTTCGCGCGCACGCGTTCGGAGGCGATGCCGAGCGCCTCGCGCGTGCGCCGCAGGAAATCGTCGAGCGCATAGCGTTCGCCGGGCGCGAGGAAGTCGCGCACCACCAGCGAGGGCGAGTAGCAGCGCGATTCGCTGGCATCGGGCCAGCGCACCTGGAAATGCATCACGGGCATGGGGCGGTCCTCGTCTCGATGGCGTGGGGGCGGCGCAGGCCTTCGCGGTACAGGGCGACGTGCCGCTGCGCGCTCTCGGCCCAGCTGAAGTGCCGCGCGAGCCGGGCCGCCGATCGCGCGATGCGCGCGTCGTCGCGGCGCGCGAGCGCCTCGGCCAGGGCCTGCGCGATCGAGCCGGCATCGAGCGGGTCGGCCCAGCTCACGTCCTCGGGCGCGAGGTAGTCGGTGAAGGGCGCGATGCGCGAGGCCACCACGGGCCGGCCGCTCGCCAGGCCTTCGAGCACCACCAGCCCGAAGCCTTCGCGCAGCGAGGGCATCGCGACCACGTCGGCCAGGCGATAGAGCGCGGGCATGTCCTCGTCGGCCAGCGGCCCGGTGAGCCGCACGGCGCGGTCCGGGCCTTCGGCCAGCCCGAGGCGCGCGAGCGCGCCGGCGAAGGCCTGCATGGCGGCGCTGTGGTCGAGCAGGCTCGCGCCGCCCGCGATCACCAATTGCGCATCGGCCTGGCCCGGGCGCTGCCGCAGCAGCGCGAAGGCCTCGAGCAGGCGCAGCGTGTTCTTGCGCTCCTCGACGCCGCCGACGGCCAGCACCACCGGCGCGCCGGTACGGATGCCGAGTCGCCGCGCGAGCGCCGCGTCGCCGGCCTGCATGCGCGGCGAGAAGCGCGCGGTGTCGATGCCGTTCGCCACCTCCTGCGCCGCGATCCCGTGCTGCCGCGCGAGATGCTCGCACCACAGCCGGCTCACGCAGAACACCTGCCGCGCGCGGACGAAGGCCTGCTGCTGCCAGTGCGCGAGCTGCGCATCGGCGAAGTCGTCGAGGTGATGGACCGTGCGCACGAAGCCCTCGATGCGGCCCATGTCCTGCAGCCGTGCCAGCGCATTGCCGCCGATCGAATCGTGGGTGTGGAGCACGTCGAAGCGCTCGTGCTCGAGCAGCGCGCCCAGGTGGTCGACGAAGGCCGCGATGCGCGTGCGCACCATCGCCACCGTGTCGGCCGGCGTGCCGTGCACCGGCACGAGCTCGGCGCGGCAGGGCGGTTCGCGGAAGAAGCGCTGGCCCGGCGCGGCCGGCGCGAACACGGTGACGGCATGGCCGGCCTCGTGCAGCGCACGCGCGAGTTCCAGCGTGTGGACCACGCCGCCGCGCGGGTTGACCGAATGCGTCAGCAGCCCGATGCGCAGCGGGCGCTCGAAGTGGTCTTCAGCCATGGCGGGCCTCCTCGCGCAGGCCGGACGGCGCCGGCGGCTGGATGAAGGCATCGCGGCCGAAGTCCCACAGCAGGGCCTCCTCGCCATCGGCGCGCAGGCGCACGGTGCGGCTCTCGTCCACGGTGCCGATCACGCCGCAGGCGATGTCGCGTGCCGCGAAGCGTGCGAGCACGCGCGCGAGCTGCGCCGGTGCCACGCTGAGCACGAAGCCGTAGCTCGGGAACGACGACAGCCAGCGCAACAGCGGCACGCCCTCGGGCTTCGGCAGCGCATCGAGCTCGATCGAGGCGCCCACGCCCGAGCATTCGAGCAGCATCATCGCGGTGCCGACCGCGCCGGCCATGCTGATGTCCTTGCCGGCGCGGCACAGGCCGGCCTCGGCCAGCGCGGGCAGCAGCTCGAGGTCGGCGCGCAGCCGCGCGGCCGGCGCGCGCGTCGAGGCGTTCCAGTAGGGGAAGGGCTCCTCGTAGGCGCCGCGCAGGTCGGCCGCCATCACCAGCAGGTCGCCGGGCCGCGCATCGAAGCTCGTGATCAGCCGGCGCGCATGGCCGAGGATCGCGACCGCGAGCTGCGGCCGCTCGCTGCGGTTGTTGCTGTGGCCGCCGACGATCGGCACGCCATAGCGCGCCGCGGCCTCGGCCATGCCGCCGAGCACCTGGTCGGCCGGGTTCATGCCGCTGCTCCACAGCGCGTCGACCACCGCGGTCGGGCGCCCGCCCATCGCGTAGATGTCGCTCACGTTGACCATCACGCCGCAGTAGCCCGCGAACCAGGGCATGCGCACGATGAAGTCCTCGACCAGCCCCTCGATCGCGAACAGCAGGTAGCCGCCGCGGCCGTCGGGAATGGCGGCGCAGTCGTCGCCCACGGGCACGGCCTGCGCGAGCGCCGCGTGGCCGCCGGGCAGCGAGCGGCCCAGCGCGGCCACCACCTCGCTGATGTCGCGCTTGTGGGCGAAGCCGCGCGTGGCGCGCAGCGCTTCGGCGATCTCGGCGGCGCGGCTCATCGCGGCACCCTCGCGCGCGTGACGAAGCCGCTGACCGGATCGTGGCAGGGCGGATAGAAGCCGAGGTCGGCGCGCATGCGCGCATGCGCTCGGCCCTGCACCTCGCATTCGCCGAGCGTGGTCCAGCCGAGCTTGCGGAACAGCGGCTCGTTCTGCAGCTGCACCTGCGCGAGGAACAGCGTGCAGCCCAGCGCATGGGCGCGCGACACCGCGAGCCGGATCAGCGTCGCGCCCAGGTGGCCCTGGCTGCGGAAGGCCGGGTGCACCGCGAGCCGCGAGCCCCACCATTCGCCCGCGGCCGCGCCGCGATGGATGCGCACCGTGCCCACCACCTGCTCGGGCATGCCGGCGTTGCACGACATCGCGACCAGCAGCAGTGCATGGTCGTCGATCGCGTCGCGGTCGTCGCGCGCGAAGATGCCCTGCTCGATGCAGAACACGGCGCGGCGCAGCGCCATCGCCTCGTCGCGCTCCCATTGCTGGGAAGCCTCGCGCACGAGGTATTCGACCGGCGCGTAGGCCAGCGGCAGCTCGCTCCAGGCTTCGGCGTTCTTCATCTCAGGCCTCGTAGACGGACAGAGAAGAACACGCGCCGCACTTGCCGCAGCCGGCCTTGATGTCGGCCGAGCGCAGGCCGGCGGCCGCGACGCGCCGGCCCAGCGGCTCGAGCAGCGACTTCATGAACTCGGGCGCGGGCGCGGGATGGTCCTCGAGCGGCGTGCCGCTGATCGGCACGAAGGGCACGACGAAGGGGTAGACGCCGCGCGCGAGCAGCTCGTCGCAGATCGAGAGGATGGCCTCGCGCGAATCGCCGAGGCCCGCGAGGATGTAGGTGCTGACCTGGCCGCGGCCGAACACCGCCACCGCGGCCTCGAAGGCGCTCATGTAGCGCGACACCGGCACGCTGGCCTTGCCCGGCATGATGCGTTCGCGCACTTCGGGCGTGACCACCTCCAGGTGCATGCCCAGCGTGTCGATGCCCGCGGCCTTCATGCGCTGGAACCAGCGGTCGTCGTCGGGCGGCTCGCACTGGCCCTGGATCGGGATGTCGACCGCGGCCTTGATCGCGAAGGCGCTCTCGCAGAGCACCGCCGCGCCGCGGTCGGTGGCGTTGGGCGTGCCGGTGGTCAGCACCATGTGCTTCACGCCGTCGAGCAGCACGGCCGCGCGCGCCACCTCGGCGAGCTGCTGCGGCGTCTTGTGCGCGATGGTGCGGCCGGCCGCGAGCGACTGGCCGATCGCGCAGAACTTGCAGCTCTTGCGCCGGCTCTCGTAGCGGATGCAGGTCTGCAGCACGGTGGTGGCGAGCACGTCGCTGCCGTGCAAGGTGGCGATGTGCGAATAGGGCACGCCGTCGAAGGTCTGCATCGCATAGAAGCGCGGCTGGCGCGGAAAGGCGATGTTCGCGATCGGGATGCTGCCGCGCATCACGCGGCTCACGCCCTGCGCGTTCGGCGCCTCGGCCGTGAACGGCGAATGCCAGGCGCTCGCGGTGTGCACCGGCACCATGATCGTGTGGCCGTCGACCAGCACGGCCTTGTGGTCCGAGGGGCCGGCGCCGCCGCGGCGGCTGGCGGCACCCGCGCCGGGATCAACCAGCCGCAACCCGAAGGACTGGAGCTCCGTCATCAGCTGGCGGCTGTCCACCGGCGCGGAGTTCGGTGCGGGATTCGGTGCGAGGGCGGCGGTCGTCGTCATGGTCGGGGCTCCGTGGGTGGGAAGAAAGGGTGTGCATCGGCACGGTGGTGGCCGCGGGCCGGTCGTCGATGGCGAGCGAGAGCAGCTCGGGGCGCGCGTAGTGGCCCACCGAATCCATCATTCGCTTGCGCTTGGCGATCAGCGCCATGTCGAGGTCGGCGATCACCATGCCCTCGCCCTCGGTGAGCGGCGGCGCGAGATGCCGCCCCTCGGGCGAGACGATGGCCGTGTGGCAGCCGCCGCGCAGCGCCTTCTGCAGGTTGGGGTCGGGCGTGACGCTGCGGATCTGCTCGTCGCTGAGCCAGCCGGTGGCGTTGACCACGAAGCAGCCCGACTCGAGCGCATGGTGGCGGATCGTCACCTCCATCTGCTCGGCGAAGATCGGGCCCACCAGCGAGCCCGGGAACTGCGCGCAGTGGATCTCCTCGTGCTGCGCCATCAGGCTGTAGCGCGCCAGCGGGTTGTAGTGCTCCCAGCAGGCCAGCGCGCCGACGCGGCCGATGGCGGTGTCGACCACCTTGAGCCCGGCGCCGTCGCCCTGGCCCCAGACCATGCGCTCGTGGTAGGTCGGCGTGATCTTGCGGCGCTTGAGTGCGAGCGTGCCGTCGGCGTCGAACACCAGCTGCGTGTTGTAGAGGCTGCCGTGGTCGCGCTCGTTCACGCCGAGCACCACCACCACGCCGCGGGCGCGCGCCCGCTCGGCCACGGCCTGCGTGACCGGGCCGGGCACCACCACCGCGCGCTCGGCCAGCAGCAGGTGCGGCGCGCCCTGCAGCACCGGCGGCAGCACGAAGCTGAAGTAGGGGTAGTAGGGCACGAAGGTCTCGGGGAAGACCGCGAGCTGCGCGCCCTTCGAAGCGGCTTCGTCGATCGCGCTGCACACCCGATCGAGCGTGCCGTCGGGACGGTCGAAGTCCGGCGCGATCTGGATCGCCGCGGCACGGACGATGCGGGGTGCGGTGGCCATCGCTTACAGCGTCCAGGTGTCGAGGATGAAGGCGTTCTGCTTGCGGTGCAGCAGGATCAGGTCGAGCACGTCGAGCGGGTTGATCGGCTTGATGCCCTCGATCAGCGCGCCCTCGCCATGGCCGTAGAGCGCCTGCAGCGCGAAGCGGCAGGCGTAGACCTTGCCGCCCTCGGCGATGAAGGTGGCGATCTGCTTGTTGAAGTTCTGGTGGCCCGGGAAGGCCTCGTCGCCCAGCGTCGGGAAGCCGCGCTGCACGCCCAGCGTGACGCCGGGGCCGTAGAGCAGGATCGAGGTCTCGAAGCCCTTGCGCTTGAGGCGCGTGGCCTGCAGCAGGTTGACGAAGCCGATCGAGCCTTCGAAGGCCACGGTGTGGAAGGTCACGAGCGCCTTCTCGCCGGGCTCGGCCTTCACGTCTTCGAACACCTTCTCTTCGTAGTCGACGAGGAACTCGCCTTTTTCGTTGCGGGGACGGGTCACGGTGGGCATGGGGTACTCCGGTGAAAGGGATGAAGGAGAGGAACGCAGCAGCGTCTGCGCGCCTTCTTCTTCGCATGCCATGTGCCAGGGCGCGGGGCCCGCGATGCAATCAAGTTGCGATCAAGGCGCAGCGGTGCCGCATGCGGGCGCGAAAAAATTTCCGCGCGGGTGTCGCGGGCGGGTCGCGCGGCGTTCGCGGCGGGCCGGGCCGCACCGTGGCGAAGCGTTCGGCGTGCGATCAATGCACCCGATCAATGGGGCTGATCGCACCCGTTCGAGGCATCGCCGGCCCTCGGAGCCCCCAGGGGACGGGCACGTTTCCTGCGGGTTGATCGGTCCCCCGATGCAATCAATGGATGCAATCAAGTGGCCGCCACCGACACCGCCCCGATCGCCCCCGTCACGCTGCACTGGCGCAAGCAGCTGCGCGCCAGCGCCAAGCCGGCCTACCTGCTGCTGGCCGACCTGATCGCCGACGACATCCGCACCGGCCGGCTCGGCGCGCGCGACCGGCTGCCCACGCTGCGCGAGCTGGCGGCGGACCTGCAGCTCAACTACACGACCGTGGCGCGCGGCTATGCCGAGGCGCGCAAGCGCGGGCTGATCGACTCGCGCGCGGGCACCGGCACCTTCATCCGCACCGGCAGCCCGAGCCTGCGGCTGCGCGGCGGCAGCGGCGCCGAGATGACGATGAACATGCCGCCCGAGCCGCGCGACGAGCACCTGGTGGCGCGCATGCACGAGGGCGCCGCGCAGGCCTTCGCGCAGGCCGACCTCTACGACCTGCTGCGCTACCAGGACTTCGGCGGCACGGTGCACGACCGCGAGGCCGCGATGCAGTGGCTGCGCCCGCACGTGCCCGAGGCCGGCGTCGACCGCATCCTCGTGTGCCCCGGCATCCACGGCGTGCTGACCGCGCTGATCTCGCAGCTCGCGCGGCCCGGCGAGCTGGTGTGCGTGGAATCGCTGACCTATCCGGGCATCAAGGCCATCGCGGCCCAGCTCGGCGTGCAGCTGCATGCGCTGCAGCTCGACGACGACGGCCCGATCGCCGATGCCTTCGAGCACGCCTGCAAGACCCTGAAGCCCAAGGCGCTGTACTGCAATCCGACCCTGCTCAACCCCACCACCGGCACCGTGAGCCGCGCGCGGCGCGAGGCGCTGGCCGACGTGGCGCTGCGCTACGCGGTGCCGATCATCGAGGACGACGCCTACGGCATGCTGCCGCGCCAGATGCCGCCCACGCTCGCCACGCTGGCGCCCGCGCTGACCTACTACGTCACCGGCTTCTCCAAGTGCTTCGGGGCGGGGCTGCGCAGCGCCTATGTCTGCGCGCCGACCGCGCGCCAGTCGCAGCGGCTCGCGGGTGCCCTGCGCGCCACCACGGTGATGGCCTCGCCGGTCACCAATGCGCTGACCACGATGTGGGTCGAGGACGGCACGGCCGACGCCATGCTGCAGGCGGTGCGCGCCGAATCGGCCGCGCGCCAGCTGCTGGCCGCGCGCCATCTCGGCGGCCATGGGCTGCAGGCCCATCCCGAGGGCTTCCATGCCTGGCTGCCGCTCACGCCGGGCTGGAGCCCGGTCGAGTTCGCCTCCTTCCTGCGCACGCGCAACGTGGGCGTGGTCGCCAGCGCGGCCTTCTCGACCGACGGCGATCCGCCCGACGCGGTGCGCATCTGCCTCGGCGGGCCGATGTCGCGCGAGGAGTGCGACGACGCGCTGCGGCTGATCGCGGACACGCTGACGCATCCGCTGCATCCGCACGCGACGGTGCAGGAAAGAGCCTTCTAGCCACATCGGATCGTGGCGGCGGACGCGGAGCCTGTTACTGCGTGAAACACCGGACTACAGCCCGGTAAGATCGCCGGACTGGCCGGAACGCCGTTCCGGCCGCCCGCCCACCCGCATCCTCACCCCATGGTTCTGGCCCGCTACCGAAGAAAAGGCGCTGCCTGATGGCGACCGCCGCCTCGATCACCAGCCTCACGCCCGTGCCGGCCTCCGCCGACGAGGCCGAGGCCTGGGTGCGCGGCGAGCTGATCCGCAGCCTGATGCGCTCGGCGCGCGGTTCCTACCTCGTGTCGGGCACCTTGATGGTCGGCATGGCGGCGCTCAACTGGTCGGCGCTGCCGCGCTGGGAGGTGCTGACCTGGCTCACCGCCGGCCTGATCTCGATGGCCTGCCGGGCCTGGGCCGCGCGCGTGTACGCGGTGCGCTACGTCGGGCGCAGCGCGCTGGCGCAGCAGCAGTACGCCGACCGCTATGCCTTCGTCTGGACCGCCAGCGCCTTCGTCTGGGGCCTGTCGGTGCTGCTGTTCTTCGAGCGCGTGCCGCAGGTCAACCAGTTCATCAGCTGGCTGGTGATCGCGGGCGTCGCGACCTCGCCGCTCAACGGGCTGGCGCTGCACCCGCCGCTGCTCAAGCGCTTCGTCAACACGCTGTTCGCCACCGTGCTCGGCTCGGTGCTGGTGCGGCTGGTGGTCATCAACCTCGAGCATCCGCAGTTCCAGTACGGCTTCCTGCTGCCGATCCTGCCCACGCTGCACTGGTACCTGCTGCTGCGCGCCGGCCACCACATCCACGAGACCGCGCGCAACAGCCTGGAGCTGCTGTTCCACAACCACATCCTGATCAAGTCGCTGACCCAGCAGCGGCAGGCGGCGGTGGCGGCCGTGGCGATGAAGAACCGCTTCCTCGCGAGCGCCGCGCACGACATGCGCCAGCCAGTGCTGGCGCTGTCGCTGTACGCCGACTGGCTGCGCAACGAGCCCGAGCTGGTGCTCGAGCTGGCGCCGAAGATCGTGCGCGCCACCCATGCGGTCAATGCGCTGTTCGACTCCATGTTCGACCTCGCGCGCATCGACTCGGGCCAGGTGCGGCTGCACATCGAGCGCGTGGACATCGCCGAGCTGCTGCAGGACCTCGAGCTGCAGTACCGCCCCGTGGCCGAGAGCAAGGGGCTCGATTTCCGCGTCCACGTGACCGAGGGCAGCTTCCTCACCGACCCGATCCGCGTGCGCCGCATGATCGGCAACCTGCTGGCCAATGCGATCAAGTACACGCCCGAGGGCGGCGTGCTGCTGGCCTCGCGCCGCACGCGCGAGGGCATGCGCGTCGAGGTCTGGGACACCGGCATCGGCATCGCGCCCGAGCACCTGCGCGACGTGTTCCTCGAGTTCTACAAGGTGGCCGACCATGCCGGCACCTCCGATGGCTTCGGCCTCGGCCTGGCGATCGTCGCGCGCCTGTCGCACGTGCTGGGCCACCCGGTCAGCGTTCGCTCGCGCCTGGGCAGCGGCAGCGTGTTCCGCGTGGCGCTGCACGATGCGGACGAGGCGGTGGCGCAGGCGCGGGTGAGCGCGGCGGTGGGCTGAGAGCCTCCGCCCCCAAAGAAAAAGCCGCGCACACGGCGCGGCTCCTTCACGACGCAGCGGCCGGCCTCAGCCCGACAGCAACCCGTTCGTGCGCGCGTAATGCAGCGCCTGCGTGCGGCTCTTCACGCCGAGGCGGCGGAACAGGCGCCACAGGTGCACCTTCACCGTGTGCTCGCTGATCTCGAGGTCGGTGGCGATGTCGCGGTTGCTCATGCCCTTGTCGAGCATGGCGATCAGCTGGGTCTGGCGCTTCGAGAGCTTGCTGTTGCTGGCCAGCGGCGGCTCGTCGGTTTCTTCCGAGCCGGCCATCAGCAGGCCGCGCAGGGCCGCCGCCAGCTCGGCCGAGCTGGCCGACTTCTCGATGTAGGTGTCGGCACCGGCCTCGATGCAGGCGTCTTCCATGTCGGCCGAGGGCGCCGCCGAATAGACGGCGATCGGCACGTTGGGATAGACCTGCTTGACGGCGATCACGCCCGAAACGCCGTTGGTGTCGGGCAACTTCAGGTCGAGACAGAAGAGCGTGGGCGCTCCGCGCTGCGCGACGGAACTCGCGAGCTTGTCGAGCCGTTCGAGCTCGACGATGTTCTCGGCCGGACGAAGGCGCCGCAGGACCATCACGATCGCGTCGCGCATCAGGGGGTGGTCGTCGATGACATATATGCTCATGTTTTCTTCCTTTGTGATCGCACCGTCTTCTCTCTTCTCGTCCACCGGCGGATGGGCCGGTGGCGGTTGCCGGATCAGCCGCCCTTGGTGGTGGCGGTGGCCTCCGACAGTGCCTCCAGCGCCTCGCTCGCGGCGCGCAATCCTTCATCCGTGGCGATCGGCTCGAGCCGATCCGCATAAGTCGCCAAGGCCGCGCCGCGCTGCTCCTGCAGCGCCGCGATGGTACGGCCGGCCTCCTGCGGCGAGGCGAATGCTCGGCTCTGCAGCAGGGTTTCGCCGCTCGCGTCGAGCAGCTTGAAATAGAACATCCCGTCGCGTTCGCGGTACTGCTTGAAGCCGGCCTTGCCGGCCCCCTTGCCGCCCTTGCGCGCCTTGGCGCCATCGCCCGCGTCGGCCAGGTTGCGCAGGCCGACCGCGTGGCGCAGCCGCGTCATGAACGGGCGCGACAGCGCGCGCGCCTTGTCGGCGCCGGCCAGCAGCGTGCGCTCGATCTGCGCCGGGTCGGCCATCAGCGCCTCGTAGCGCTCGCGCAGCGGCGCCACCTCGCGGTCGATGCGCTCGAACAGCACCTGCTTGGCGTCGCCCCAGGCGATGCCCTCGGCGTAGGACTTGCGCAGCGCTTCCGTTTCGTCGGCGCTCGCGAAGGCCTGGTAGATCTGGAACAGCGCCGAGCCCTCGGTCTCCTTGGGCTCGCCGGGCGCGCGCGAGTCGGTCACGATGCTCGCGATCTGCTTTTGCAGCTGGGCGCGCGGCGTGAACAGCGGGATCGTGTTGTTGTAGCTCTTGCTCATCTTGCGGCCGTCGAGGCCGGGCAGGGTGGCGACGGCCTCGTCGATCTCGGCGTCCGGCAGCGTGAAGTGGTCGCCGTAGAGATGGTTGAAGCGTTGCGCCATGTCGCGCGCCATCTCGATGTGCTGCACCTGGTCGCGGCCCACGGGCACCTTATGGGCGTTGAACATCAGGATGTCCGCGCCCATCAGCACCGGGTACATGAACAGGCCCGCCGTGACGTCGGCATCGACGTCCTCGCCCTTGGCCGTGTTCTTGTCGACCTGGGCCTTGTAGGCATGGGCGCGGTTGAGCACGCCCTTGCCGGTGACGCAGGTCAGGAACCAGGTGAGCTCGGGGATCTCGCCGATGTCGGACTGGCGGTAGAAGGTGACGCGCTCGGGATCGAGCCCGCAGGCCAGCCAGCTGGCGGCGATCTCCAGCGTGGAGCGCTGGATCTTCGCGGGCTCCTGCACCTTGATGAGGGCGTGGTAGTCGGCCAGGAAGAAGTAGCTCTCGACGCCGGGCGCGACGCTCTGGCGCACCGAATGGCGGATCGAGCCGACGTAGTTGCCGAGATGGGGCGTGCCGGAGGGCGTGATGCCGGTGAGGACGCGCAGCGGGGAGGGGGAGGACGAAGCCATGGTCGGAACTGGAAACTAACGCAACATCAACGCAACAGGGCCTGCAGCGGCCCGATCAGCAGATCGAGCACCTCGTAGCCCACGCTCATCAGCGGCATCAGCCAGAACCTGCTGACGATGCCGGCGAGCACCAGGCCCATCACGATGAAGAAACCGTAGGGCTCGATGCGAGCGAGGAAATTCTGCGCCGGCCCGTTGGGCAGCAGCCCGGCCAGCACGCGGCCGCCGTCGAGCGGAGGCAGCGGGAAGAGGTTGAAGGCCCACATCACGAGGTTGACCAGCACGCCGCCCTGCGCCATCTTGACGAAGAAGGGCTCCTGCACGCCCACGCCGACGAGCACCGCCCAGACCACGGCCCAGAGAATCGCCTGGATGAAGTTCGAGGCCGGACCGGCCAGGGCCACCCAGACCATGTCGCGCTTGGGATGGCGCAGCCGGCCGAAATTGACCGGCACCGGCTTGGCATAGCCGAACAGGAAGGCGCCCGAGGTCGCGAAGTAGAGCATCAGCGGCATCAGGATGGTCCCGATGGGGTCGATGTGCTTCATCGGATTGAGCGTGACGCGGCCCATGACCGCCGCCGTGTTGTCGCCGAGGTAGCGCGCCACGTAGCCGTGCGCGGCTTCGTGCACGGTGATCGCGAAGATCACGGGCAGCGCATAGATCAGGACCGTCTGTATCAGATTGGAGATATCCACTGCGAGATTGTGTCAGACGGAACAAGGGGAAAGCGAAGGCTGCATCACAGCCCCAGCACCGAGAGCGCCCCGCGCCCCTGGCGCACCACCACCGGATCGTCGCCGCTGCCCATGGGCGTGAGGTCGACCACGGTGGTCGGCTGGGAGGGGCAGGCGCCGGCGTCGATCACGCCCGCGATCTGCTTCTCGAAGCGCTCGCGGATGATCTCGGCGTCGTTGAGCGCCTCGGTCTCGCCGGGTGCGATCAGCGTGGTGGCCAAAAGCGGCGCGCCATGCAGCGCCAGCAGCTCGAGCAGCACCTTGTGGTCGGGCACGCGCAGGCCGATGGTCTTGCGCTGCGGATGGCTCACGCGCCGCGGCACTTCCTTGGTGGCCTCGAGCAGGAAGGTGTAGGGGCCGGGCGTGGCGGCCTTCAGCAGGCGGTACTGCTTGTTGTCCACGCGCGCGTAGTTCGCGAGCTCGCTGAGGTCGCGGCAGATCAGGGTCAGGTGGTGCTTGTCGTCGACCTGGCGGATGCGGCGCAGCTGGTCGACCGCGTCCTTGTCGTCGAGGTGGCAGGCCAGCGCGTAGCTGGAGTCGGTGGGCACGGCGACGATCTCGCCGCGCTGCAGCAGCGCCACGGCCTGCTTGAGCAGGCGCTGCTGCGGGTTCTCGGGGTGGACTTCGAAGTACTGGGCCATGAAAAACGCTCCTGATCAGGATTCCGCCGGTTCGATCGGCACGCGGCGCTCGCGCACGGTGAGCCAGGCACCGGCCGCGCCGCAGACCGCGATCATCGCCATGCCGACCAGCGACACGACATCGGGCACGTGGGAGAACATCAGCCAGCCGCCGAGCATCGCGAACGCGATCTGCGCATAGAGGTAGGGCGTGAGGGTGGAGGCTGGCGCGCGCTGGTAGGCGAGGATCAGCATGAAGTGTCCCACCGTGCCCATCAGGCCCATGAGGCACAGCAGCGCCCACCAGTGCCACGAGGGCAGCGCGGTCCAGGCGAAGGGCACGGCCAGCGAGGCCAGCAGCGTGCCGACCCAGCCGGTGTAGAAGTGCATGGTCAGCGGGTTCTCGGTCTGCGCGAGCTTGCTCGTGAGCACCTGGAACCAGGCGTTGGTCATCACCAGGCCGATCGGCAGCAGGATGGCCCAGCTGAAGGCGCCGCCGCCGGGCCGCAGGATGACCAGCGTGCCCGCGAAGCCGCCCGCCACCAGCGTCCAGCGCAACGGCGAGACCTGCTCCTTGAGCGTGGTGGCCGCCAGCAGCGTGATCACCAGCGGCGCGATCAGCACGATCGAGGTGAACTCGGCCAGCGGCATGTAGCGCAGGCTCATGAAGGCGAACAGGCTCGAGCCCAGCAGCAGCGCCCCGCGCAGCGCCTGATAGCGCGGATGGGCGGTGCGCAGCAGCGCGGTGCCGCGCAGCGGCAGCAGCACGGCGGTGGTGGCCACGGCCTGGAAGGCATAGCGGAACCACACGCCCATCAGGATCGGCACGCTCGCGGTCGAGATCTTGGTGGCGGTGTCGAGCGTGGCGAAGCAGGCCACGGCCAGCACCACCAGGCCGATGCCGGCCAGGATGCGTTCGGACTCGCGGCTGGAGGCGGCCTGGGCCGCGGCGCGGGCCAGGGCCAGCGCCTGGGTTGCGGCGCTCTCGGTCGCGGTCCCGGGCTGTTGGCTCACGCTAGGTCTGGATTCGGTGGCCGAGCAGTTCCCATACCGGCGTGAGCGAAGCGTGCAGCGGCGGCAGCTTGCCGAGGTCGCAGTGGCTTTCGTCGGGGCTGTGGAAATCGCTGCCGCGCGAGGCGGCGAAACCGAACTCGAGCGCCTTGTCGGCGTACTCGACGTATTCGGCCGGGGTGTGGCTGCCGGTGACGACCTCGATGGCCTGTCCGCCGTGCGCCTTGAACTCGAGAAACAGCGCGTACTCCTCGTTGGCGCTGAACTTGTAGCGGCCCGGGTGCGCGATCACGGCCAGGCCCTTGGCCGAGGTGATCCAGTGCACCGCGTCCTTGAGCGTGGCCCAGCGGTGCGGCACGTAGCCGGGCTTGCCCTCGGTGAGGTATTTGCGGAATACCTCGGGCGTGTCGCGGCAGTGGCCCTGCTCGACCAGGAAGCGCGCGAAGTGGGTGCGCGAGATCAGCTCGGGGTTGCCGACGAACTTGAGCGCGCCTTCGTAGGCGCCCTGGATGCCGACCTTGGCCAGCCCCTCGGACATCTCCTGCGCACGCTTGCCGCGGCCGCCGCGGGTGTCGTACAGGCCCTGGGTCATGGCGGCGTCGTCGGGGTCGAAGCCCAGGCCGACGATGTGCACGGTCTCGCCCGCGAAGGTGACCGAGATCTCGGTGCCGGTGAGGTAGCGCATGCCGTTCTCGCGCGCGGCGGCGGCGGCGCGGTGCTGGCCGCCGATCTCGTCGTGGTCGGTCAGCGCCCACAGGTCGACGCCATTGCTGGCGGCGCGCACGGCGAGTTCTTCGGGCGTCAGTGTGCCGTCGGACACCACGGAGTGGCAGTGCAGGTCGGCATTGAGAATGGAGGACACCGGTCGATTCTAGGCGCTCCGGCCTGTCGACACGGTCGCATGGGTGCTCGTATTTGCTACTAGATAAATAGCATTAACCGCAGCGGTGGAGCGGCTCAGCGCTTCTTCCTGAAAGCGGCCCAGGCGGCCACCGCGGTGAAGGTGGCGACGATCGCCACCACGATCCAGAAGCCGTGCTTGTGCTCGGCCAGCGGGATGCCGCCGACGTTCATGCCGAACAGGCCGGCCAGGATGTTGATCGGCAGCGCCAGCACCGTGACCACCGTCAGCACGAACAGGCTGCGGTTGTTGTCCTCGTTGACGTTGGCGGCGATCTCTTCCTGCAGCAGCTTGATGCGTTCCTGCAGCGCCTGCATGTCGCGCAGCACCACCGAGAACTCCTCGGTCGCGCCGCGCAGCTCCTGCGTGTCGTCCTCGGCCATCCAGCCCGGCGGGCGCTGCAGCAGCCGGAACAGCGCCGCCGGCTCGGGCGCCAGCAGGCGCTGCAGCCGCACCAGCAGCCGGCGCATCAGGCCCAGGCGCGCGCGCTTGTGGTCGAGCCGGCCGGCCAGCAGTTCGTCCTCGATGCGGTCGACGCGGCCGGTCACGCCGCGCACGATCTTCACCAGCACGTCGGCCTGCGCGCGCAGCAGGTGCTCGAGCAGCTCGGTGCTCGAGCCCGGCGCGTCGCCGGCCTTGACCGCGGTGCGCAGCGCGTCGACCGAGCGCAGCGGCTTGCTGCGCGCGGTCACGACCAGCCGCGCGCCGACCGCGATCCACAGCGTCGAGATGTCCGAGGGCTCGAAGCTGAAATCGAAGTGCACGTCGTTGATGACCGCGATCAGCGCATCGTCGGCGCGCTCGATGCGCGTGGAGGGCAGGCCCTCGTGCAGCGTCTCGTAGAAGGTGTCCGACAGCCGCGCGTGGCGCCGCAGCCAGCGCTCGGCCTGGGCATGGCTCAGGTTGAAGTGCAGCCAGGCGTAGGAGCCCTCGAAGGGCGCGCCCGCCAGCTCTTCGTCGGGCGGCAGCGCATCGAGCCAGGCCGCGGCCTGGCTCGAATCGATCTCGCGCGAGGCGTCGGGGCCCGACGCGCCCGGGTCGAACAGGTAGCCGCAGATCAGCCCGGCTTCGTCGCCGCCATACGAATTGGCGGCCAGGTCATGGAGTGCCGGCAAGGTGCGCGATGCTTCAGAACAGGTGCGTGAACAGCCAGTACAGCACGCCCGACAGCAGCATCGCCGCCGGCAGCGTCAGCACCCAGGCCAGCGCGAGGTTGCGCAGCGTCGACATCTGCAGGCCCGAGCCGCTCGCGGTCATGGTGCCGGCCACGCCCGAGGACAGTACGTGCGTGGTCGAGACCGGCAGGCCGTACATGTCGGCCGCGCCGATGGTCACCATCGCCACCACCTCGGCCGAGGCGCCCTGGGCATAGCTCAGGTGGGTCTTGCCGATCTTCTCGCCCACGGTCACCACGATGCGCTTCCAGCCGATCATGGTGCCGAGGCCCAGCGCGATCGCCACCGCCACCTTCACCCACAGCGGGATGAAGCGGGTGGCGTCGTCGAGTTCCTGGCGCAGCGCGCCGACGCGGGCCTTGGTGTCGGCGTCGAAGCGCGCGGCGCCGCTCTTGTCCAGATGGCGGATCGCCTCGGAGGTCAGGTACATGTCGTTGCGCACGTTGGCCACCGCGTCGGCCGGCAGGCGGGCCAGCGAGCCGTGCTGCCTGACCTGCTGCGCGATGCTGCCGGTGACAGAGGCCAGCGCGGGCACCACCGTGTCGTTGAACTCGCGGGTGCGCACGTAGGTCGCGAGCGAGTCGCGCGCGGCCGCCGGCTGCAGCGCGGGCAGCGAGGTCGGCAGGCTGCGCTGCATCGCGCCCTGCGCCACCTCGGCCACGGCCACGAACTTCACCGTCTGGTCGGCCGGCATGGCGCGGTTGAGCGCATAGGCCATCGGCACCGTGCCCACCAGGATCAGCATGATCAGGCCCATGCCCTTCTGGCCGTCGTTGGAGCCGTGCGCGAACGAGACGCCGGTGCAGGTCAGGATCAGCAGGCCGCGGATCCACCACGGCGGCGGCTCGCTGCCCTTGGGTTCTTCATAGAGCGCGCGGTTCTTCACGAAGGCGCGCAGCGCCAGCAGCAGCAGCGCGGCGCAGCCGAAGCCCACCAGCGGCGACAGCAGGAGCGAATAGCCGACCTTGGTGGCCTGCGCCCAGTCCACCCCGCTGGTGCCGTCGCGCCCGTGCATCAGCGCGTTGGCCACGCCCACGCCGATGATCGAGCCGATCAGCGTGTGCGAGGAGGAGGCCGGCAGCCCCAGCCACCAGGTGCCGAGGTTCCAGATGATGGCGGCGATCAGCAGCGCGAACACCATCGCGAAGCCCGCGCCCGAGCCCACCTGCAGGATCAGCTCCACCGGCAGCAGCGCGATGATGCCGAAGGCCACCGCGCCGCTGGAGACCAGCACGCCCAGGAAATTGAAGAAGCCCGACCACACGACCGCGAAGCTCGGCGGCAGCGAGTGGGTGTAGATCACGGTCGCCACCGCGTTGGCGGTGTCGTGGAAGCCGTTGACGAACTCGAAGCCCAGCGCGATCAGCAGCGCCACGCCCAGCAGGATGTAGGGCACCCAGGTGGTCATGGGCGCGCCGGAGTCGGAGACGTCGCTCACCAGGCTCCATGCCGTGTAGAGCAGGCCGACGGCCAGCAGGCCGACGAAGGTGATCAGGGCGACCGGACCGGGCCGGGCGTCGAGCTTCGGGCGATGGGCTGCGGACCCTGCCGGCGCGGCCGGCATGTCCGTATTCGGGGCGGCGAGCGTGTTCATGGAAGCGTTCTGGAGTGTTGTAGTGGGGAGAAATGGTGTTCGCGCCGTGTGACAACGGCGTGTCGGCCTACAGGTTTCGGCCGCGAAACCGTCACGCCGGCGTCATCTGGTCCATGCAGCATGGTTTTCCCCGATCCCGCCACTCTTGCCCCTTCACCATGCCGACGAGCGCCCTTCCCGACCACGAAGAACTGATGCAGCGCATCGCCCGAGACCTCATCGACAGCTACGACGAGGAGCTCGAGCTGGAGATCGAGGACCGCAACGTCGACGGCCTCGACGGCGCGCCCGCCGGCACGAACGGCGCGTCCGACAAGGCGGCCCGCCAGGCCTATTTCAAGGAACTGTTCCGCCTGCAGGGCGAACTGGTGAAGCTGCAGGACTGGGTCCAGCACAGCAAGCAGAAGGTCGTGATCCTGTTCGAGGGTCGCGACGCGGCCGGCAAGGGCGGCGTCATCAAGCGCATCACCCAGCGGCTGAACCCGCGCGTGGCCCGCGTGGCCGCGCTGCCGGCGCCCAACGACCGCGAACGCACCCAGTGGTACTTCCAGCGCTACGTGGCGCACTTGCCGGCCGCCGGCGAGATGGTGCTGTTCGACCGCAGCTGGTACAACCGCGCCGGCGTCGAACGCGTGATGGGCTTCTGCACCGACGACGAGTACGAGGAGTTCTTCCGCACCGTGCCCGAGTTCGAGAAGATGCTCGTGCGCTCGGGCATCAAGCTCATCAAGTACTGGTTCTCCATCACCGACGACGAGCAGCACATGCGCTTCCTCGGCCGCATCCACGATCCGCTCAAGCAGTGGAAGCTCAGCCCGATGGACCTCGAGAGCCGCCGCCGCTGGGAGGAATACACCAAGGCCAAGGAAACGATGCTGGAACGCACCCACATCCCCGAGGCGCCGTGGTGGGTGGTGCAGGCGGTCGACAAGAAGAAGGCGCGCCTGAACTGCATCAGCCACCTGCTGGGCCAGTTGCCCTACGAGATGGTGCCGCATGCACCGGTGGAGCTGCCGGCCCGCGTGCGCCATGCCGATTACCTGCGCCAGCCCGTCCCGGCCAGCATGATCGTTCCCGAGGTCTACTGATCTCCCAGGGGCAGCGGGCGATCGCTGTCCCGTCGCGGCGCCATGCGTCACACTGCGCCATGGCCCGCCGCTCCACCGCTTCCGTCTTCGCCCGCGCCTACGAGCGCAACCTGAAGGCGCTCACGAAGCTCACGCTGCGCAACAGCAAGCGCGTGGCCGGCCAGGTCACGCGCGCCGCGGCGAAGCAGATGAAGCCGCCGCCGGGCCGCGGCGACTGGCTCTCGGGCATGGCGCTGGGGCCGGCCGGCGCGCGCCGCTACCACCTGTTCCGCCCCGCCGAACTGCAGCTCGCGCCCGGCGAACGCCTGCCGCTGATGGTGATGCTGCATGGCTGCGGCCAGACCGGGCGCGACTTCGCGATCTCCACGCGCATGAACGCGCTCGCGGTGCGGCACCGCTTCCTGGTGCTCTACCCCGAGCAGGACCGCATCGCCCATCCGCAGGGCTGCTGGAACTGGTACGAGCGCCGCTCGGGCAAGGCCGACGCCGAGGCCGCCACGCTGATGGCGGCCGTCGACCAGGTCTGCATGCTCTATCCGGCCGACCGCGAGCGCGTGGCCGTGGCCGGCCTCTCGGCCGGTGCCAGCATGGCGGCGCTGCTGGCTACGCGCTACCCGGCGCGCTTTCGTGCCGTCGCCATGCACTCGGGCGTGGCGCCGGGCGCCGCGCGTTCCTCCGCCACGGCCATCGGCGCGATGCGCGGCCGCAACGTGCCGCCGATGCCCGTCACCGCGGTCGGCAAGGCGATGGGCGCGGCGGCCGTGTTCGCGACCCTGCCGCCGATGCTGGTGCTGCACGGCGATGGCGACCTGGTGGTGGCGCCGAGCAATGCGCGCCACAGCGCCGAGGTCTGGGCCGCCGCCGTCGGCGCCGTGGCCGGCCCCGTGCGTGCCGTGAAGCGCGGGAAACGCCTGCCGATGCGCCTGACCGACTACCGGCGCCGCGGCCGCGCGCTCGTCGTGCTGTGCGAGATCGCCCAGCTCGGCCATGCCTGGAGCGGCGGTGCCGCGCGCGGGCTGTTCAGCGATCCGGCCGGGCCGGATGCCACGCGCATGGTGTGGGCGTTCGTGGCGGCGCAGTTCAAGGCGGTGGCGAAGGGCTGACCGGTTCGGCGCTCGACTGCGCCGGCACCCGACAGCATCAGCCCCCGCCGGGCGCGGGGAGCGCCGACAGCTTCGCTGCCACCTGCTGGCAGGCCACGATCATGTCGCGGACGATGCGCTCGTCCACGTTCAGGTCGCCCTCGTACTCGCCGAGGTTGCGGATCTCGTGGCCCTTGGCCAGCACGCGCCAGACCTCGGGGCCCAGCGACAGCGTGTGGGGCAGCACCTGGAAGACGATGAAGCGGTTGCCCGAGCGGTAGCCATGCCAGCGCAAGGCGGCGAGGCACAGGGCGTGGGCCGCGTTGTAGACGAGGTCGAAGCGGCCCTCGAGCGAGAGCTGCGCGACCTGCGCATCCTTCAGGCGGGCATGGCCCGAACGCAGCAAGCCCGCGAACTCGCGCGCATCGGGCGCCTCGGCCGCGAGCGGCTTCGAAGGGCCGCAGAGGTTGTCAAGCGGGGAGGGCATGCGCGTCGCCGAGCACCCAGAGCTTGGGCTGAGCCATCACGCGCGTGGCGAAGGATTCGCCGTCCTTGAGCTTTCGCATCAGTTCCTTCCTCGTGAACAGGGTCGGGTTCACTGTACGGCCGAGCCGTGCGGAGACGGCATCGAGCGCGAGAAAGAGATCCGGATAGGCAAGTTCGTCACTGATCAGCAGCAGGTCGATGTCGCTCGCGGCCGTGTCGCTCTTCTTGGCCACGGAGCCGTACACGAACGCGGCCTCGATCCTGTCGGCCACGGGCTGCAGCGCCTCGCGCAGCGGGCCCGCGAGCCCGAAGGTCTTGCGCACGATGCTGCTCAGTTCCTCGTGGATCGGCGATTGCGTATTGGCCTGGTAGTGCTTCTGATTGCCCACGCGCGACATCGTGAGCAGCCCGCTGTCGGTCAGTTGCTTGAGCTCGCGCTGCACGGCGCCCGAGCCCGCGCCGGTAAGCTTGATCAATTCGGTGAAGAAGAAGCTCCGGTCCGGCTGGCCGAAAAGGCAGCCCAGCACGCGCTGCTGGGTGGTCGTGAACAGGGCGTCGGCGAGTCCGACGGGTGCTTCGAGCTGCTTCGGCATCGGCGATTTACCCATTTTGGGCATTTTATTACCCAGAATGGGCTTTTCATGTTTGTGTCCCCAAGAGCCGCCATGACCCACGACCTCCAATCGCTCACGCTCGCCCTGCGCGACTTCGCCCGCGAGCGCCACTGGGAACCCTTCCACTCCCCCAAGAACCTCGCCGCGGCGCTCTCGGTCGAGGCCGCCGAGCTGCTCGAGCATTTCCAGTGGCTCACCGAGGCCCAGAGCCGCGAGCTGCCGGCCGACAAGCGCGCCGAGGTCGGCACCGAGATCGCCGACGTGCTGCTCTACCTGCTGCAATTGGCCGACCAGCTCGGCATCGATCCCGTCGAGGCCGCGCGCAGCAAGATGGTCGCGAACGCGCGCAAGTACCCGGCGCCGTAGCGCCGTTGACGCGGCCTGAGTACCTCCGTGTACGCCACCCGGCGTATTTCTCCTTCCTGGTGCATTCCGCAGACTCCCTCCCATCGCTCGGCACCGCGCCGGCGAACAGGTTCAACCCACCGGAGCAGGAGTCCACATGCAACGTCGTTTCACCCTCAAGGCGCTCACCGCCGCCGTCGCGCTGGCCAGCATCTCCGCTGTGCCCGCATTCGCCGCCGACACCATCAAGGTCGGCGTGCTGCACTCGCTGTCGGGCACGATGGCCATCTCGGAAACCGTGTTGAAGGACACGGTGCTGATGGCCATCGACGACATCAACGCCAAGGGCGGCGTGCTCGGCAAGAAGCTCGAGCCCGTGGTGGTCGACCCGGCCTCGAACTGGCCGCTGTTCGCCGAGAAGACCAAGCAGCTGCTCGGCCAGGACAAGGTCTCGGTGATCTTCGGCTGCTGGACCTCGGTGTCGCGCAAGTCGGTGCTGCCGGTGGTCGAGGAAATGAACGGCCTGCTGTTCTACCCGGTGCAGTACGAGGGTGAAGAGCTCTCGAAGAACGTGTTCTACACGGGCGCCGCGCCCAACCAGCAGGCGATTCCGGCCGTCGACTACCTGATGAGCAAGGAAGGCGGCGCCGCCAAGCGCTGGGTGCTGCTGGGCACCGACTACGTCTACCCGCGCACCACCAACAAGATCCTGCGCGCCTACCTCAAGAGCAAGGGCGTGAAGGACACCGACATCGACGAGAAGTACACGCCCTTCGGCCACAGCGACTACCAGACCATCGTCGCCGACATCAAGAAGTTCTCGGCCGGCGGCAAGACGGCCGTGGTGTCGACCATCAACGGCGACTCCAACGTGCCCTTCTACAAGGAACTCGGCAACGCCGGCTTGAAGGCCAAGGACGTGCCGGTGGTGGCCTTCTCGGTCGGCGAGGAAGAACTGCGCGGCGTGGACACCAAGCCGCTGGTCGGCCACCTGGCCGCGTGGAACTACTTCATGTCGATCAAGAACCCGACCAACACCGCCTTCATCAAGCAGTGGAGCGACTACGCCAAGGCCAAGAACATCGCCGGCCACAAGGACAAGCCGCTGACCAACGACCCGATGGAAGCCACCTGGATCGGCATCCACATGTGGAAGCAGGCGGTCGAGAAGGCCAAGTCGACCGACACCGACAAGGTGATCGCCGCCATGGCCGGCCAGACCTTCACCGCGCCCTCGGGCATCGTCTCGAAGATGGACGAGAAGAACCACCACCTGCACAAGAGCGTGTTCATCGGCGAGATCAAGGCCGACGGCCAGTTCAACGTGGTGTGGAAGACGCCGGGCCCGGTTAAGGCCAAGCCGTGGAGCCCGTACATCGAAGGCAACGACAAGAAGCCCGACTATCCGGCCGGCAAGTCGATGTAAGTGCGTTCCTCCCTCCCCCGCCCGGGGGAGGGCCTTTCCTACTTCCGCTTCAAGATGCTTCGACGAACCCTCCACTGCGCATTTGCCGCCATGCTGTTCATGGCAACGGCCGCCCAGGCGCTGACCGCCGACGAAGCCCGGGCCATCGCCGCCGGCGATTCCGAAGCCCGCATCGCGGCGCTCAACAAGGCCGTCACCAGCGCCGACGAGAAGACCGCCGACTTCATCCAGGCGATGTCGGACGACGCGGTCAAGTACACCGAAGACAAGGTCTTCGTGATGAAGGACGACAAGGGCTACGACCCCGTGACCGGCGCCGAGCTCAAGGTGCCCGACACGGCCGAGGACGTGGTCAACAACAACCTGATGCGCGGCGCGCTCGATGCCGCGCAGGCCGCGCTCAAGCTCGGCAGCAAGGACGACGCGGTGCGCGCCGAGGCCGCGCAGGCGCTGTTCAAGGAGCCCGACGAATCGCGGCTGCCGCTGGTCGAGAAGGCGCTGGCCGCCGAGACCCACCCGAAGATCAAGGCGCAGCTCGAACTGGTGCGCGCCGCCAGCATGCTCGGCAGCGCCGACAAGGCCAAGCGCCTCGTGGCCGCGCGCGAGCTCGGCGAGAGCCGCAGCCCCGACACCAAGCTGCTGCTCAACCAGCGCCTGGCCGACGAGACCGAGGCCGACGTGAAGGCCGCGATCGTGGCATCGATCGCCAGCATCGACGGCTCGCTGGTCTGGGGCGACCGCCTCAATGCCGTGTTCAGCGGCGTCAGCCTGGGCTCGGTGCTGCTGCTGGCCGCGCTGGGCCTGGCCATCACCTACGGCCTGATGGGCGTCATCAACATGGCGCATGGCGAGCTGATGATGATCGGCGCCTACGCCACCTACGTGATGCAGGGCATCTTCCAGAAGTACCTGCCCGAGGCCGCCTTCGGCTGGTACCTGGTGGCCGCCATTCCGGTCTCGTTCCTGGCCTCGGCCCTGGTGGGCGCGGTGCTCGAGCGCGGCGTGATCCGCTTCCTCTACGGCCGCCCGCTCGAGACCCTGCTGGCCACCTGGGGCATCAGCCTGATGCTGCAGCAGCTGGTGCGCTCGCTGTTCGGCGCGCAGAACGTGGGCGTGGAGAACCCGGCCTGGATGAGCGGCGGCCTGTCGCTGCTGTCGAACGTCACGCTGCCGTGGAACCGCCTGTGCATCATCGTCTTCGCGGTGCTGGTGCTGCTGGCCATGGGCTGGCTGATCGGCCGCACGCGGCTGGGCCTGTTCGTGCGCGGCGTCACGCAGAACCGCCCGATCGCCTCGTGCATGGGCGTGAACACCGCGCGCATCGACACCTACGCCTTCGCACTGGGCTCGGGCATCGCCGGCCTCGCGGGCTGCGCGCTGAGCCAGATCGGCAACGTCGGCCCCGACCTGGGCCAGAGCTACATCGTCGACAGCTTCATGGTGGTCGTGATGGGCGGCGTCGGCCAGCTCGCGGGCACCGTCTACGCGGCGCTGGGGCTGGGCATCCTCAACAAGTTCATCGAAGGCTGGGCGGGCGCGGTGCTCGCGAAGATCGCGGTGCTGGTTTTCATCGTCATCTTCATCCAGAAGCGGCCGCAGGGCATCTTCGCGATGAAGGGCCGGAGCGCAGAGGCATGAGCAAGGTCGTACTTCCAACCAAGGGGCCGCTGCTGAGCGGCAAGGGCTGGACGGCCTTCTTCGTCGCGCTGATCGTGGTGTGCGCGGTGGCACCCGTGCTCAACATGTGGGTGCCGGTCGACAGCCCGCTGCACATGAGCGACTACGCGGTGGCGCTGGTCGGCAAGATCATGTGCTACGCGATCTGCGCGCTGGCCATGGACCTGATCTGGGGCTACACCGGCATTCTCTCGCTGGGCCATGGCCTGTTCTTCGCGCTCGGTGGCTACATGATGGGCATGTACCTCATGCGCCAGATCGGCCGCGACGGCAACTACAAGAGCGACCTGCCCGACTTCATGGTGTTCCTCGACTGGAAGACGCTGCCCTGGCACTGGACCTTCAGCGACAGCTTCATTGCCACCTTGGTGCTGATCGTCGCGGTGCCGGGCCTGATCGCCTTCGTGTTCGGCTTCTTCGCCTTCCGCTCGCGCATCAAGGGCGTGTATTTCTCGATCATCACGCAGGCCCTGACCTTCGCGGCCATGCTGCTGTTCTTCCGCAACGAGACCGGCTTCGGCGGCAACAACGGCTTCACCGACTTCAAGCGCATCCTCGGCATCCCGATCGCCACGCAGGAGATGCGCATGACCATCTTCGCGCTCACCGGCGTCACCTTGCTGGCCTTCTTCCTGTTCGCCAAGTGGCTGATCGCGAGCAAGTTCGGCCGCGTGCTGCAGGCCATCCGCGACGCCGAGTCGCGCGTGATGTTCTCGGGCTACAACCCGCTGCCCTACAAGCTCAGCATCTGGGTCATCTCGGCCGTGATGTGCGGCGTGGCCGGCGCGCTCTACGTGCCGCAGGTCGGCATCATCAACCCGAGCGAGATGAGCGCGGCCAACTCGATCGAGATCGCGATCTGGGCCGCGGTGGGCGGGCGTGCGACCCTGATCGGGCCGATCATCGGCGCCTTCATCGTCAACGGCGCGAAGAGCTGGCTCACGGTGGCCTATCCCGAGTACTGGCTGTACTTCCTCGGCGCGCTGTTCATCGCGGTCACCTTGTTCCTGCCGAACGGCATCGTGGGGCTGGTGCGCCAGTGGCTGTCGCGCGAGAAGGCGGCGCCCGTTGCGGCATCGCCGGCGCGCGCCGAGGCCCAGCGTTCGGTGGCAACGGAACAGGGCATGGAGCCGGAAGCGATCGCCGCGCCGCTGCATGCGGAACCGAAGGGAGCCCGCGCATGACGCCCGACCTGATGGAAGCCGGCGCCGAGCGCGCCGCACGCGCCAAGGGCCATCCGCACGACACCGGCGCCACCGAATCGGGCGGTCGCACGGCGGGCTTCAGCCGCATCGCGACGCCCGGCGAGGTCGACGTGACCCACGGCCGCATCCTCTACCTGGAAGACGTGAGCGTGAGCTTCGACGGCTTCAAGGCGATCAACAAGCTGTCGCTCGACATCGCGCCGGGCGAGCTGCGCTGCATCATCGGCCCCAACGGCGCGGGCAAGACCACGATGATGGACATCATCACCGGCAAGACCCGGCCCGACGAGGGCACGGTGTTCTTCGGCAGCACCATCGACCTGCTGCGCCACAAGGAGGCCGAGATCGCGCAGCTCGGCATCGGCCGCAAGTTCCAGAAGCCGACCGTGTTCGAGCACCTCACGGTGTTCGAGAACCTCGAGCTCGCGCTCAAGACCGACAAGGGCGTGCGCGCCTCGATGCTGTTCAGGCTCGACTCGGCGCAAAGCGACAGGCTGGCCGAGGTGCTCGAGACCATCCACCTCGCGGCCAGCGTGTCGCGCATGGCGGGCAACCTGAGCCACGGCCAGAAGCAGTGGCTCGAGATCGGCATGCTGCTGATGCAGGACCCGAAGCTGCTGCTGCTCGACGAGCCCGTGGCCGGCATGACCGACGAGGAGACGGCGCGCACCGCCGAGCTGTTCCTCACGCTCAAGGGCAAGCATTCGCTGATGGTGGTGGAGCACGACATGAGCTTCATCCGCACCATCTCCGAGATCGTGACCGTGCTGTGCGACGGCTCGGTGCTCGCGCAGGGCTCGCTCGACGAGGTGCAGGCGGACGAGCGCGTGATCGAGGTCTACCTGGGCCGCTGAGGAAACCACGCCATGCTGACAGTCAAGAACATCCACCAGTACTACGGCGGCTCGCACATCCTGCGCGACGTGAGCTTCGAGGCCACGCTGGGCAAGGTCACGGTGCTGCTGGGCCGCAACGGCGTGGGCAAGACCACGCTGCTGAAGTCGCTGATGGGCCTGGTGCCGATCAAGAGCGGCAGCATCGAGCTCGAGGGCCGGCCGATCCACAAGGCCACGCCCTACGACCGCGCGCGCGCGGGCATCGGCTTCGTGCCGCAGGGCCGCGAGATCTTCGCGCGCCTCACGGTGGAGGAGAACCTGCGCATGGGCCTGGCCTACAAGCGCGGCGGCACGCCGATCCCGGCCGAGCTGTTCGAGCTGTTCCCGGTGCTCAAGCAGATGATCGGGCGCCGCGGCGGCGACCTCTCGGGCGGCCAGCAGCAGCAACTCGCGATCGCGCGCGCGCTCGCGCCCAAGCCGAAGCTGCTGATCCTCGACGAGCCCACCGAGGGCATCCAGCCGAGCATCATCAAGGACATCGGCCGCGTGATCCGCATGCTGGCCGACCGCGGCGACATGGCGATCGTGCTGTGCGAGCAGTACTACGACTTCGCGCAGGAGCTGGCCGACGACTACCTCGTGATGGAGCGCGGCGAGGTGATCGCGCGCGGCCTCGGCAAGGACATGGAGGCGCAGGGCGTGCGCCAATTGGTGGCGATCTGACGCTTCAGCGCGCCCAGTCGCGGCGCAGGTCGGCCGCGAGGCGCAGCAGCAGCTGCGCGTGCACCTCGATGGCGTCCGTCGACACTTCCTCCGCGGTGGGGAAGCTCACGTTCATCGCATAGAGGCTGCCCGAGGGTGAGCGCAGCGGCAGCGCCACCGCGGTCATGCCCGCGGCCCAGCTCGCGTGGCAGAAGCCGCGTTCGCGCACGGCCTCGAGCGCGGCCTCCACCCGCGGCTGCAGCGCGCGCCATTCGGCGCCGTGCGCCTGCCGCAGCCAGCCCAGCAAGGCCTTGCGCTCCGCGGCCTGCATGCCGGCGAGGAAGGCGCAGCCCAGCGAGGTGCTCGCGATCGGGAGCCGCGAGCCCGGGAGGATGCGCCGGAAGATCCCGAGCCGGCTCAGGCGCACCGACTCCAGGTAGACCATCTCGAGCTGGTCGGCCACCGCGAGGCCGACGTTGACGCGCCGGCCCTCGGCCAGCGCGCGCATCAGCGGCAGCGCGCGTGCCAGCGTGGCCTCCGAACTGCGGAAGGACAGCGCGAGGCTCAGGCAGGCGGCCGTGAGGCGGTAGCCGCGCTGCTCGAGGTCGTAGGCGAGAAAACCCGCATCCACCAGCGAACGCGTGAGCCGGCTGACCGTGGGCCGCGGCAACTGCGTGCGGTCGGCCAGCTCGGCGTTGGTCAGCACGTCCACGCCATGCCGGAAGGCGCGCAGCAGCGCGAGGCCGCGCTCGAGCGAATGGCTGCCGGGCGTGCTGCGCACGAAGGTGCCGGTGGCCTGCGTGCGGGCACGTGTCGAGCCGGCGGTGGAAGGGCGGGGCGTGGCCATGATTTCGTTCTCCGAAATTCTAAGGTTGTCGCCGCCGGGGCCCGCCGGAATACTGGCCGCATGCCCATCGCAGGGCGCAACGGACCAGGAGACACGCTTGGATTTCACGCAACTGAGGTACGCGGCGATCGGCCGCGTGGCCTCGATCACCTTCGACCGGCCCGACCGGCTCAATGCCTGGACGCCCACGCTCGAGGCCGAGCTGCGCGCGGCCATCGCGCATGCCGAAGCCGACGACGCGGTGCGCGCCATCGTGCTCAGCGGCGCCGGCCGCGCCTTCTGCGCCGGCATGGACATGGCGGTGCTGTCCGACCCGGGCCGGCCGCCCGTGCCGCAGGCCGAGTCCGACGACGACGCGGCGCAGCGCTACGGCTACCTCGGCGCGCTCGCCAAGCCGCTGATCGCCGCGATCAACGGCGCGGCCGCGGGCGTGGGCCTGTGCATCGCGCTGCATGCCGACCTGCGCTACGTGGCGACCGGCGCGAAGCTCACGCTGCCCTATGCGCGCCGCGGCCTGGTGGCCGAGCACGGCACGGCCTGGCTGCTGCCGCGGCTGATCGGGCCGATGCATGCGGCCGACCTGCTGCTGACCGGCCGCACCCTGCAGGCCGAGGAGGCCGATCGCATGGGACTGGCCTGCCTGCTGCCGGCCGAAGGCTTTCTCGATGCGGTGCTCGCGCGCGCCACCGAGATCGCCGAGCTGAGTTCGCCGCGCGCGGTGCGCATCATCAAGCGGCAGCTGGTCGAGGCCCGCTACCAGACCCTCGGGCAGGCCACGCGCGTGGCCGATCGCGAGATCGCGGCCTGCCGCGACACCGAGGATTTTCGCGAGGGCGTGCGGCACTTCGTCGAGAAGCGCGCGCCCCGTTTCACGGGACGCTGAACCATGACGGACGACACGAACAGCAGCACCGCGCTGCCGCTGGCCGGCATCAAGGTCATCGAGCTCGGACAGAACATCGCCGGGCCCTACGCGGGCGAGATCCTGTCCTCGCTCGGCGCCGAGGTGGTGAAGATCGAGCGGCCCGGCACGGGCGACGACGCGCGCGGCTGGGGCCCGCCGTTCTGGCGCGGCACCGCGACCACCTTCCAGGCCATGAACCACGGCAAGAAGAGCATCGCGCTCGACCTCAAGGACCCGGCGCAGGCGCAATGGCTGCGCGAGCGCGCGGCCGAGGCCGACGTGTTCGTGCAGAACATGCGGCCCGGCTCGCTCGAGGAACTGGGGCTCGGCGCCGAAGCGCTGCGCGCGCTCAACCCGCGGCTGGTGTACTGCTCGCTCTGGGCCTTCGGCCACAAGGGACCGATGCGCCTCGCGCCGGGCTACGAGCCGATGGTGCAGGCCTTCGCGGGCATCTTCAGCATCAACGGCGCCGAGAGCGGGCCGCCGGCGCGCGTGGGCATGCAGGTGCTCGACCTCGGCACCGGCGTCTGGGCCGCGCTGGGCTGCATCGCGGCATTGCTGCGCCGCGCTTCGACCGGGCAGGGCTGCGTGGTCGACACCTCGCTGTTCGAGACCGCGCTGGGCTGGCTGCAGGTGATGATGGCCGGCTTCCACGCCACCGGGAAGCAGCCCGAGCGGCACCGCAGCGGCAATCCCAACGTGGTGGTGTTCCAGGCGCTGCCGACCGGGGACGGCGAGATCGTGGTGGCCGCGGCCAACGACCGGCTGTTCGCCAAGCTCGCGCGCGCGGCCGGCCGCGAGGAATGGACGCGCGACGAGCGCTTCGCGAGCAATGCGCTGCGCGTGCAGCACAAGGCGCTGCTGATCCCCGCGCTCGAGGCGGTGTTCCGCACGCGCTCGACGCAGCAGTGGCTCGAGGCGCTCGAGGCCCTGGGCATTCCCTGCGCGCCGATCCAGGACTTCGCGCAGGTGCTCGCGCAGCCGCAGACCGAGGCCATCGGCATCTTGCAGACCATTCCCGGCGAGGACCTGCGCATCGTCGGGCTGCCGCTGTCCTTCGATGGCGAGCGGCCGCGGGTGCGGCACCGCGCGCCCGGCGTGGGCGAGCACAACGAGGCGCTTGGCGCGAAGGCCCCGGGCTGAGCGCGCACTTCCAGCGACACCAACAACAGGAGACGACATGCAGAGAAGACAGTGCCTCGCCGCGCTCGCGGCCTTGCCGTTCGCGGCCGCGATGGCGGCGGACAACCACAAGCCGATCCAGATCGTCGTGCCCTTCGGCCCCGGCGGCTCGGGCGACATCTCGGCGCGCATGCTGGCCGAGTTCCTCACGCGCAAGACCGGCCGCGCGGTGGTGGTCGACAACCGCCCCGGCGGCAACGGCATCATCGGCGTGGAGGCGGTGCGCAATGCGCCGGCCGACGGCTCGGTGCTGCTGCTGGCCACCACCTCCACGCACCTGGCCAATCCCAGCCTGTTCCGCAAGCTGCCCTACGACCCCGGGCGCGACTTCCGGCTGGTCGGCTCCTTCGGGCCCGGCTCCACCTACATGCTGGTGCGGCCCGACGCGCCCTACAGGACGCTGCAGGACTTCGTCGCCGCCGCGAAGAAGGCGCCGGGCACGATCAACTACGGCCACTTCAACGCCACCTCCAAGGTCACGGCCGCGCTGTTCGCGCACGAGGCCGGCATCGAGCTCGCGGCGATTCCGTACAAGCAGGTGAGCCAGGCGATGTCGGAGCTGATCGCGGGCCAGATCCAGGTGGTGTTCACCGACACCGTGGCCGGCGATGCCTTCGTGGCCTCGGGCCAGTTGCGCGCGCTCGCGGTGCACAGCGACGCGCGGCTCAAGCGCTATCCCGAGCTGCCGCTGATCGCCGAGAGCTATCCGGGCTTCAGCATCCGCGGCGGCTTCCTCGGCATCGCGGTGCCGGCCGCCACGCCGGCGGCGCTGCAGCAGCAGCTCAACCAGTGGATCAACGAGGCCGTGACCACAGACCCGATCCGCGCGCGGCTCGAGGGTTTCGCCTTCGCGCCCGCGAAGGTCAGCCTGGCCGAGCTCGCGAGCTTCGAGCGCCAGGAGCGCGAGAAGTGGAAGGGCTACGTCGACATCGCGAAGCTGGAGGTGCAATGAGCGCGGTCGTTTCGGTGGAATCGGGCCATGCGCACGTGGCGCTGCTCGAGCTGCGGCGCGCGCCGTTCAACTACCTCGACGTGGCGCTGCTGCGCGAACTGGCCGACCGGCTCGCGCAGCTCGATGCCGATCCCGAGTGCCGCGTCGTCGTGCTGGCCGCCGAAGGCCGGGCCTTCAGCGCGGGCGCCGACTTCAGCGGCAAGGACGATGCGCGCGACCCCGCGCCGCTCTACGAGCAGGCCATGCGCCTGTTCGGCAACGCCAAGCCGCTGGTGGCCGCGGTGCATGGCCCGGCCATCGGCGCCGGGCTCGGCCTCGCGCTGGCGGCCGACTTCCGCGTGGGCTGCGCCGAGGCGCGCTTCAGCGCCAACTTCAACCGCCTCGGTTTCCATCCGGGCTTCGGCCTGAGCCTGACCTTGCCGCGCCTGGTCGGCGCGCAGCAGGCCGCGCTGCTGTTCTACACGGGGCGCCGCATCGGCGGCGAGGAGGCGCTGCGCATCGGGCTGATCGACCAGCTGGTGCCGGCCGATGAAGTGCGCACCAGCGCGCTGGCGCTCGCGGCCGAGATCGCGCTGTCGGCCCCGCTCGCGGTGGAATCGACGCGCGCGACCTTGCGGCGCGGCCTGGCCGAGGCGGTGGCCGCGGCGAACCGGCACGAGCGCGAGCTGCAGTGCGTGCAGTTCGCGAGCGAGGACTTCAAGGAGGGCGTGCAGGCCATGGCCGAACGCCGCGCGCCGCGCTTCCTGCGCCGTTGAGCGGCGAGGGGCAAGAAGGTATCGGACGGGGCGCAAGACCTCATCAGCGTGCGTTAAGGGTTTACCCTAAAATCGGGCTTTGCCCGCGCTCGCCGGGCATTCCCCCCAGGAGCTCCGGCCTTGAACGCCCCACCATCCGCCCTCGAAGGCGCGGACACCCCCGCCATCCCGCCCGTCTCGTCGGCCCGGTTCCTGCGCGCCGTGCTCGCGCTCGGCGTCGGCGGCTTCGCCATCGGCACCGGCGAGTTCGTGATCATGGGCCTCTTGCCCGAGGTCGCGAACGACATCGCCGTCAGCATCCCGCAGGCAGGCCACGTGATCAGCGCCTATGCGCTGGGCGTGGTCATCGGCGCGCCCGTGCTCGCGGTGCTCGCGGCCGGCTGGCGCCGCCGCGCCTTGCTGATCGCGCTGATGGCCGTGTTCGCGGCCGGCAACTTCGCGAGCGCGATGGCGCCCGGCTACACCTCGCTGAACCTGCTGCGCTTCGCCACCGGGCTGCCGCACGGCACCTACTTCGGCGTGGCCGCGCTGGTGGCCGCCACGCTCGCGCCGCCCGGGCGCCGCGCGCGCGCCGTGGGGCTGGTGATGCTGGGGCTCACGGGCGCCACGCTGGTCGGCGTGCCGATCGCGGCCTGGCTCGGCCAGCTGTTCGGCTGGCGCGCGGCCTTCGTGTTCGTGGGCGTGATCGCGCTCATCGCCGTGGTGCTGCTGCGCCGCGACATCCCCGACCTCGCCGCGCCCGCGGGTGCCAGCCCCTGGCGCGAACTCGGCGCGCTCAAGCGCAAGCAGGTCTGGTTCACGCTGGGCATCGGCGCCATCGGCTTCGGCGGCATGTTCTCGGTGTTCAGCTACATCAAGCCCACGCTGATCGAGGTGGCCGGCATGCCGCTGGGCGGCGTGCCCTTCGTGCTCGCGCTGTTCGGGCTCGGCATGGTGGTCGGCAACCTGGTCGGCGCGCGGCTGGCCGACAAGTCGCTGATGCGCACCATCGGCGGCCTGATGGCTTATGCGGCGCTGGTGCTGGCGCTGTTCGTCTTCTCGGCCCACAACATCTACACCGCGGGCTTCAACGTGTTCCTGATCGGCACCACCGTGGCCATCGGCCCGGCGCTGCAGATCCGGCTGATGGACGTGGCCGGCGATGCGCAGACCCTGGCGGCCGCGCTCAACCACTCGGCCTTCAACATGGCCAATGCGCTCGGCGCCTGGCTCGGCGGCGTGGCGATCGCCGCCGGCCTGGGCTGGACCTCGACCGGCTGGGTCGGAGCGCTGCTCGCGCTCGCGGGCATGGGCGTCTTCTGCTGGGCCGTGGCGAGCGCGCGCGCCGATGCGCGGCGGCCGCGCGTGGCGGCCTGCGAAGGCTGAAGTCCTAGCGCGGCTGCAGCTGCTCGCGCAGGATGCGCCGGATCTCGAGGATCGCGAGCGGGTTCTCCTGCACGCTGTGCGCCGACGGGATCACCAGCTCCGAGGCCGCGCCGTCGAGGTGCGCGCTGGCATAGGGCACGATGCCGTCGCTCGACAGCGCCTGCGCCAAGCCCGGCGTGTCGTTGCCGATGATCGAGTGGAAGCGCACGCGCGGATTCATCGGCAGGCCCGAGGAGAGCCGCACGAAGGGATCGCGGTCGCTGAGGTTGTCGATGCTGTTGGGAATGCGCAGCGGCCCCGCGTCCTGCCGGCCCGGCGCGATGCGGATCAGCTCGCGCGAGATGTCGCTCAACTGCCCCAGCATCGCCACCGGCAGCGTGATCAGGTTGGCGACCCAGCGCGAGATGCGGTTGTTGGCGAAGTCGGTGCCGCGGTGCGGCGAGGCGATGAAGATCGCGTCGCTGACCTGCGGCAGCGGCTCGAAGCGCAGGTAGGGCGCGAGCTTCTCCTCGATGCGCCGCTGCTGCGCGCCCGGCATTGGGTAGCTGGCCAGCAGCGCGTCCCAGAGCTTGTCCTGCGACGACGACACCATCAGCCGCGACAGCACGCCGCCCATGCTGTGGCCGATCAGCGTGATGTCCTTCGAGGCCGGGGCCTGGCCCGTGGGATCGAAGTGCTGCAGCGTCTGCGTCACGGCCTCGCGGATCGCGAAGTTGTTGAGCGGCAGCGGCGCATTGGTCGGGTAGTAGACCTGCCAGATCTGGTAGCGGCGGCGCAGCGTCTCGTCGCCGAGCACCTCGTTGGCCACGTTGATCCAGGCCTCGGGGCTGCTCGCGAGGCCGTGCAGCATGATGACCGTGCGGCGCTCCGGGTCGTAGGGCTGCATCAGGTAGATGCGCGGCTGCGTGAGTCCGTCGCGACCGCCGAACAGGCTGCGCAGCGCCTGCAGCGCGAAGTCGGAGCGGGCCAGCCACAGGCCGTAGCCCGAGGTGAAGTTGGCGGCCAGCGGCACCTCCTGCCCGGCCAGCTGCACGTTGGCCGTGCGGTAAGGGTCGTAGGCCGCGATGCGCAGCCTGCGCGTGGCCAGCACCTCGGCGAGGTTGCCGCCCTCGAACAGCAGCAGCGCGGTGACGGCGGGGAAGGGCATCTCGCGGTAGGGCGGACGCGGCTCGGCGGTATCGCGCGCGGGCGCCTTCTCGTCGGTGCGCTGGCTGTCGGCCGCCACCAGCTCGGCGCCGAAGCCGTCGCGCCGGTAGGTGTTGCGCAGGCCCGAGAAGGTCAGCGAGGCGGCGGGGATCAGCTCGTCGGGCAGCGGCGCGTCGGCGGGCAGGCGCAGGCCCGACACGTCGGCCTCGATGCGCCAGTCGCCCACGCGCGGCACCTGCGGTTGGGCCGCGCCGTTGCGCCGCGCGCCGCGGTACAGGCCCGTGATGGCCTGCTGCACCGCGTAGTTGTAGTAGTCGCGCACCTGCGTCTGCCGGTCCTCGAAGGCACGGTCGCGCGGCTTGCGCGCGGTGAAGAACAGGTAGGCATAGGCATGGCGCGCGCTCTCGAGCCAGGCCTCGATGGCGGCGGTGTCGGCGCTCGAGCCCGGCGGCGTCGCGCTGCCGCTCTTCTCGGCCGCGATCGCCACCTGCAGCCACACCTCCGACAGCGCCGACAGCCGCTGCTCGTCGCTCAGGCCCGGCGAGTCGGCCAGTGCGCTGCGGCAGGCCGGGCCGTCCTTGCCGCACAGCTCGGCATCGGAGCCGATCACGCGCAGCACCTCCTCGGCCGAGGTGCTGAGCCGGCCCGTGGTGAGCACGTCGCCGCGGCGCTGCGCGAGGTATTCGGCGGGCGAGATCGAGCCCACCTTCACGCCCGCGCAGCCCGCGAGCAGCGCGGCGGCGCACAGCAGGGCCGCCAGGCCGGAGAGACGCGCGCGCATCGTCACGGGGCCTCGGCGCCCGGTAGCCCCTGCCGGATCGCGCGCGAGAAATCGACGCCCGGAGTGGCATCGCTCGCGATCGCGCGCTGCGTGATGCGTCCGTCCGCGCGCAGCGCATCGAGGCTGTAGCCCGGCGTCAGCCCGCCCACGTCGTACAGGTAGTCGGGCAGGTAGCCCGAGGCCAGCAGCCGCCAGTCCATCGGCAGGCCCGGCACGATGCGCCTGGCGAGGTCGTAGACGATGGTGGTGCAGTTGGCCGTGAGCGTGTTGTAGAAGCTCGGCGCGCGCAGCAGCGCGGCGCTCTGGTCGAGATAGGCCAGGAACAGCGAGCGCATCTCGGCCTGTGGCAGCCGCACGCGGTACATGTGGACGTCCTCGCCGCGCACGTTGGTGCGCACGCGCAACACGTCGCGCTCCTCGGCCGCGACCAGGCTCAGCTCGAAGCGCCGGAAGAAGCCGCCGATCGACGAGAAGCTCTCGCCGCGCTCCTTGCGGATCTCGATCGAGAAGGTGAGGAAGCGGCCGTCGTCGAAGCCGAAGGACACCAGCGTGTGCGCGATCGCCGGGCCCATCCAGTACGAGACCGAGACGTCGACCGAGCGCAGGCGCTCGAGGTCGTAGCGGCGCGTTTCCCAGCGCGGCGTGTAGTCGGTGTCGCTGCGCCAGTCGAAGTTGCGCACGTTCTCGAGCGTGACCATGTTGCCGTCGACGCGCGCCACCAGCTGGCGCGCGACGTCGTCGGCCCAGTCGCGCTGCTGCAGCGGCACGATGGTGTTCCACCAGCCCAGCAGCAGCGCGAAGCCCACCGCATAGGACAGCAGGGCGCGCGCGGCCCGGCCGCGCCACAGCAGCACCAGGGCCGCGAGGCCGAAGCCGCTCCACAGCACGGCGGCGAGGACCTTGCCCGTCTCGCCCACGGGCAACTGGTACCAGAGCGCGAGGCAGGCCCAGCCCGTCGACAGCAGCAGCACCAGCGAGGCCGCGACGCGGCCGACGATGCGCAGCAAGGTCCGGAACCCGGAGGCGGAATGCGTGATGGCTTGGGAGGGGGAGGGGCTCATTCGGGAAACGCGTGGATCGCCGCCGAGCTTAAACGCAGTCCCGCGCGCCGACCACGACCGCGCGCGGTGTGCCGCAACGAAGACCGGATCGGCGGCCCGATCCCGTCTTCAGCCGCTAAGGGCGCACCGCCGTCCTCGCATGCAGCAGCGCCGCGAAGTGGCGCAGCTCGGCCGCGTTGAGGTCCGACACGGCCCAGGCCTGCATGCCGCCCTGGGTCCAGTGCGCGAGCTGGTAGCCCTGCCGCGTCGAGAAGGCCGGGGCCTGTGGCTTCTCATCGACCGCGGGCCAGACGAAGACATTGATGACATGCGGGCCCGAGCGATAGACCAGCGCCGCCACCGTGCGCCCGTCGAGGTAGTCGAGCCGCCCGCCCGTCAGCGCGAAGCCCTCGGCGGCGAGGTCCACCACCGGCGGCGAGAAGTCGAGCTTGCCGGCGAACCAGGGCTTGACCGTGTGCTGGTCGGTGGAGGCCACGTCGGCCAGGTGCGAGGCCATCAGCGAGCGCACGTGGTTGGCCGTGACCTGCGCGCCCAGCAGCTCCAGGGGCGCCGGCGATGCCAGCAGCACCAGCGCCAGGCCCCAGGCCGCGGCCGCGCCGGTTCCGAACCCGAGCAGGCCCTGCCACCAGCCGTGACGGCGCGGCGCCGGCGTTGCGGGTGCGCCGGCCTCGGCGCGCACCGACAGCGCGATGCGCTCGGCCAGGCCGGCAGGCGGCGCATGGCGCGTGGCGTGCTGTCGCATCAGCGCTCCCAGCTCGTCGTCAGGAATTGGCATGCCGTGTCCTTTCCCGCGTCGGGCCCGGGCGCTCGTCGCGCAGGCTCTCGCGCAGCAGGGCCCGCGCGCGCGACAGCCGCGACATCACGGTGCCCAGCGGCACGCCGGCGATGCGTGCGATGTCTTCATAGCGCAGCTCCTCCAGTTCGCGCAGCACGATCGCTTCGCGGTAGACCGCGGGCAGGGCGTCGATCGCGGCATTGACGCGCTCGCCCTGCACGCGCCGCTCCCACAGCCGCGCGGGATCGCCGGCCTCCGGCGCCGTCGCGTCGGCCGACTCGCTGTCGCGCAGCTCGTCGAACTCCACCTGGTCGGCCAGCTGCCGGTTCTGCCGCATCCAGTCGTAGCACGCGTTGCGCACGATGCCCAGCAGCCAGGGCCGCGCGTTCTCGCCGCGCAGCCCGTCGAAGAAACGGAAGGCCCGCAGGTAGGCCTCCTGCACCGCGTCCTCGGCCAGGCGGTCGTCGCGCAGCAGCCAGCGCGCGAGATTCCAGGCCGCATCGAGATGCGGCAGGGCGGCGGCTTCGAACTGGCGGGTGCGGTCGGTCAAGGGACGTGCTTTGGGGGCATGACGCGGCGGGCGCGCGTTTTATTCCAGCCCTGCGCGAAAAAATTTCGGGGAATAGACGAAGGGCACCGCGCGTCATGCCCTGTGCCGATTCTCTTCCTCTCTTCTTTCAGGAGTGTTCCCCCATGACCGCCTTTCCAGGATTCGCACGCCTGCTCGCCGTTCTCGCGGCCTCCGGCGCCCTGGCCTTCCCGGCGCTGGCCGCCGGCCCCAAGGCCTACGTCGGCAACTTCAAGGACAGCACGCTCAGCGTGATCGACACCGGCAGCGAGCGCGTGCTCGCCACCGTGCCGGTGGCCGCGGGGCCCGACGGCATCGTGATCTCCCCGAACGGCCAACGCGTGTTCGTCAGCGGCTCCAGCGCCTCGGCGGTGAGCGAGATCGACGCCGCGACCGACCGCGTGACGCACAGCATCGAGGTCGGCCAGGGACCGCAGGGCCTCGCCACCACGGCCGATGGCCGCTGGGTGCTGGTGGCCGTCAACGGCGACGACCGCGTGGCCTTCATCGACACCGCGACCCATGCCGTGGCCGCGAGCGTGGCCGTGCCCAAGCCGCACACCATCGCCGTGCGCCCCGATGGCCGGCAGGCCTACGTGGCCTCGCAGGCGCCGGGCCATTTCGCGCTCGTGGTGCTCGACCTGGCGACGCGCAAGACGGTTTCGGAGATCGCGCTCGACAAGCCGCCGCGCGACCTCGAGTTCGGCCCCGACGGCAAGGCGCTCTACCTGACGCTCGCGGGCGTGCCCGCGGTGCAGGTGCTGGATGCGGCGACCAATCAGTGGCTGGCACCGATTCCCACGGGCGTGTCGCCCCACATCGCGCAGCACTTCGCGGGCATGGCGAGCGGCGTGGTCGTGGTGCAGGGGCCGGGCGAGGTGATGCTGTTCGACCCCGCGACGCGCACGCCGGGCCGCAGCATCGCCGTGGGCAAGCAGCCGCACTGGCTCGACATCTCGGCCGACGGCGGGAAGCTGTGGGTCAGCAACGAGGGCTCGAACGACGTCAGCGTGATCGATCTGGCCGGGGGGCCGTCGCACACCGTGGCGGTCGGCAATGCGCCGCGCAAGGTGGCGGTGCAGCGCGGCGCGCCGGCCGGGCACGCGGGCGGCTCGGCGCACGTGGCGATCCGCAACTTCGCCTTCGAGCCGGCGCAGATCACCGTGAAGGTGGGCCAGCCCGTGCGCTGGAAGAACGACGACGGCGCGCCCCATGGCGTGGCGTTCAGGAAGGGCGGCCCCGCGGGCATGGACCTGATGCTGCCGGGCCAGAGCTTCACGCAGAGCTTCGACAAGCCGGGTGTCTACGACTACGCCTGCTCGGTGCATCCCTACATGACGGCACGCGTCACGGTGATTGCACCCTGACGTGCAGGCCTCGGGCGGCCTGCCTATGATGGTCGTGCAGCCACGCGCGCCTGCGCGGTTCGGCCGTTTCACAGGAACCATCCACCATGAGCATTCCCACCACCCGCCTGGGCCGCACCGGCCTGACCGTCTCGCGGCTCGCGCTCGGCACCATGACCTTCGGCCTGCAGACCGACGAGGCCGTGTCGCACCGCATCCTCGACAAGGCCGCCGAGGGCGGCATCAACTTCCTCGACACCGCCGACGTCTACCCACTGGGCGGCACGGTCGAGACCACGGGCCGCACCGAGGAGATCATCGGCAACTGGCTCGAGAAGCAGGGCCCCGCGGGCCGCCGGCGCTTCGTGGTCGCGACCAAGGCGGTCAACAAAGTCGGTCCCAATCCCTGGGACCAGGGCGCTTCGCGCAAGCACCTGCTCGATGCCATCGACCTCTCGCTCAAGCGGCTGAAGACCGATCACGTCGATCTCTATCAGCTGCACATGGACGACCGCGAGACGCCGCTCGAGGAGAGCATCGAGGCGCTCGACACCATCGTGAAGTCGGGCCGCGCGCGCTATGTGGGCGTGTCGAACTTCCTGGCCTACCGGCTCGCGCGCGCGCTCGGCAAGGCCGACCTGCTGCGGCTCACGCGCTTCGTCTCGGTGCAGCCGCGCTACAGCCTGCTGTTCCGCGAGATCGAGCGCGAGCTGCTGCCGCTCGCGAGCGAGGAAGGCCTGGGCGTGATCCCCTACAACCCGCTGGCCGGCGGCCTGCTCACCGGCAAGTACAAGCCCGGCGCCAGCCCCGAGGCGAACACGCGCTTCACGCTCGGCACGGCCGGCAACATGTACCAGGACCGCTACTGGAACGAGCGCAGCTTCAACACCGTGACGCAGCTGCATGCGCTGGCCGACGAGGCGGGCGTGCCGCTCGCGACGCTGGCCGTGGCCTGGGTGATGGCGAACCCGCTGATCACCGCGCCGCTGCTCGGCGCGAGCCGGCCCGAGCAGCTCGACGCGACGCTCGCGGCGGCCGAGTACCAGCTCGACCCGGCGCTCAAGCAGAAGCTCGACGAGCTGACGGCCGAGTACCGCAAGGGCGACGCGCCGCGCTGAACGCGGCCGGCGCCGCCTTGCGCCTCAGCGCCAGCCGCGGTGCCAGCCCGCGTGCGGGTTGTACCAGCCCCAGCCGTAGTGCGGGTGGTAGCGCCAGCCCCAGCCGGGGCCGGGCGAGACGTAGGTCGGGCCGACGATGGCCACGCCCACCGGCGGTTCGATCGGCGCGGCATACACGGCCGCGCCGTGCACCGGCCCCACCGGTGCCACCACGCAGGCACTGAGACTGGCCGCCGCGGCAAGGGCCGCGGCAATCGCTGCGAGTTTCATGGGTCGCTCCTGAGAATGCGTTGTTGAAGACTTCGGCTTCTTCAATGCCGCGGGCGGTCCCGAAGCCGACGCGGCGGCGGTAAAGATTTCTTAGCGCGCGCCAACTGACAGCTTTGTCAGGAAGTCGACAGCGAGCGGTTGGAAGGCGGGTCCTAGAGTGGCCGCACCATGGCTCGCTTCGCCGCTCCCCCCTTCTCCGACCTCCCGCGCCGCGCCCTGCGCGCGCCCGCCGCGGCCGCGCTGGCCGCGCTGCTGCTCGCGGGCTGCGCGGTCGGCCCCGACTACGTGCGGCCGGCGATGGAACTGCCCGCGGCCTACAAGGAAGACGGCCCGTGGAAGACCGCCACGCCGCGGGCCATCGATCCCTCGCACCCCTGGTGGGAAGCCTTCGGCGACACCACGCTCAACGCGCTGGTGGTGCAGGCCAATGCCGCCAACCAGAACATCCGCCAGGCCGAGGCCCAGTACCGCGAGGCGCGCGCGCTGGCCTCGGCCGCGCGCGCCGGCTTCTATCCCACCCTCGGCCTGAACGCCGGCGCCAACCGCGCGCAGACCAACAGCACCGGCAGCATCGAGCGCCGCACCACCGACACCCTGGGCCTCGCCGCGAGCTGGGAGCCCGACGTCTGGGGCGCGGTGCGCCGCTCGGTCGAGGCCGGCGATGCCGGCACGCAGGCCAGCGCCGACGACCTCGCGGGCGCGCGCCTGAGCATCCAGACCACGCTGGCGCAGGACTACCTGCAGCTGCGCGCCATCGACCTGCAGCGCGCGCTCTACGCCACCACCACCGCCGCCTATGCGCGCGCGCTCGAGCTCACGCAGCACCAGTACGCGGCCGGCACCGTGCTGCGCTCCGACGTGGCACTGGCCGAGAGCCAGCTGCGCACCGCGCAGGCGCAGGGCGTGGACCTCGAGGCGCAGCGCGCCCAGCTCGAGCATGCGATCGCGGTGCTGACGGGCCAGGCGCCGGCACGCTTCTCGCTGGCCGCGCTGCCGGCCAGCGAGAACCCCGCGCTCGCCAATGCCGGCACGCTCGGCGTCCGGCTGCCGCTCGCGCCCGCGGGCCTGCCCTCGGAACTGCTCGAGCGCCGCCCCGACATCGCCGCGGCCGAGCGCCGCGTGCAGGCCGCCAATGCGCAGATCGGCGTGGCCAAGGCCGCCTACTTCCCGCAGATCGTGCTGAGCGCGAGCGGCGGCTTCAGCGCCGGCAGGCTGGCTTCGCTGTTCGACACGCCGAGCCGCGTCTGGTCGCTGGGCGCGGTGCTCGCGCAGACCGTGTTCGACGGCGGCCTGCGCAAGGCCCACAGCGAGCAGGCCGTGGCCGCCTACGACGCCTCGGTCGCGCTCTACAAGCAGACCGTGCTCGGCGGCTTCCAGCAGGTCGAGGACAACCTCGCCACCCTGCGCGTGCTCGACCAAGAATCGCAGTTGCAGGCGCAGGCCGTGCAGGCCGCGCAGACAGCCGAGCGCCTCGCGCTGGCCCAGTACCGCGCCGGCACCGCCACCTACCTGAGCGTGGTGACCGCGCAGCAGCTCTCGCTGACCAACCAGCGCACGGCCGCGCAACTGCTGGCGCGCCAGCTCGCCGCCAGCGTGGCGCTGATCGCGGCCACCGGGGGCGGCTGGCATGCCGATGCCGCCGATGCCGCCACCACCGCCGCCGCAACGACTTCCGGAACCTGATGCCATGACGAATCCAGCCCCTTCCCACACCGGCCCCGCCAGCGACGACGCCGTTCCCCGCGCGCGACGCAGCGCCGCCTGGTTCGCCGTCGCCGCCCTCGTCGCCGTGCTCGGCGGCGGCGCCTGGACCCTGGGCCGCAAGGCCTCGGCCGCCACGCCCGAGGCCAAGGTGCCGCCGGTGCTGGTGACCACCGCGCCGGTGCGGGCGCAGGACGTGCAGGTCTACCGCAGCGGCATCGGCACCGTGGCCTCGATGGCCACCGTCACCGTCAAGGCGCGCATCGACGGCCAGCTCGACAAGGTGGGCTTCGTCGAGGGCCAGGACGTGAAGGCCGGCCAGATGCTCGCGCAGCTCGATCCGCGCACCCTGCAGGCCCAGCTCGCGCAGGCCCGCGCCACCCAGGCGCGCGACCAGGCGCAGCTCGGGAATGCGCGCGCCGACCTCGCGCGCTACACCACGCTGATCGCGCAGGACGCGGCCACGAAGCAGCAGCTCGACACCCAGAAGGCGCTGGTCGGCCAGCTCGAGGCCACGGTGCAGACCGATGCCGCGCAGGTGCAGTACGCCCAGGTGCAGCTGAGCTTCACGCGCATCGACGCGCCGATCGACGGCCGCGTGGGCGCGCGGCTGGTCGACCCCGGCAACATCGTCCATGCGGCCGACACCGGCGGGCTGGTGGTCATCAACCAGATCGACCCGATCGCGGTGCAGTTCACGCTGCCCGAGGACGCGGTGCAGGACATCAACCGGCTGCAACAGAAGGGCGCCGCGCCGCTCGCGGTGGTGGCCTACGACCGCGCCGGCACGCAGCAGCTGGGCACGGGCAAGCTGATCCTGCTCAACAACCAGATCGACACCACCAACGGCACGGTGCAGCTCAAGGGCAGCTTCGCCAATCCGCAGCACACCATGTGGCCCGGCCAGTACGTCAACGTGCGGCTGCAGCTCGACCGCCGCGCCGGCGCGCTGACCGTGCCGGCCGCCGCGGTGCAGCGCAGCCAGGACGGCACCTACGTCTGGGCCGTCGATGCCGAGAACAAGGCCAGCTCGGTGCCGGTGCACGTGGTGCAGATCGCCGACGGCACGGCCGTGCTCGACCAGGGCGTGGCCGCCGGCCAGCGCGTGGTGGTCGACGGCCAGTACAAGCTGCGGCCCGGCGCCACGGTGGCCGAGAACAGGACCGCGGCCAAGGCCGCGCCGCCGGCCGCCGCGGCCGGCGGCAACAACGCGAGCGGGGTGCGCAATTGAGCATTTCCGCCGCCTTCATCAAGCGCCCGATCGGCACCACGCTGCTCGCGCTGGCCATCCTGCTGGTCGGCGCCGCGGTGTTTCCGCTGCTGCCGGTGGCGCCGCTGCCGCAGGTCGACTTCCCGACCATCCAGGTCTCGGCCAACCTGCCGGGCGCCAGTCCCGAGACCATGGCCTCGAACGTGGCGCAGCCGCTGGAGCGCCAGTTCTCGCTGATCGCGGGGCTGACGCAGATGACCTCGACCAGCGGCCTGGGCAGCACCCAGATCACGCTGCAGTTCGACCTCGACCGCAGCATCGACGCCGCCGCGCTCGACGTGCAGGCGGCCATCAACGCCTCCACCGGCCAGCTGCCGGCCAACCTGCCGAGCCCGCCGACCTTCCGCAAGGTGAATCCGGCCGACTCGCCGATCCTGATCCTGTCGGTGCAGTCCAAGACGCTGCCGCTGACCGAGGTCAACGACTACGCCGACAACATCCTCGCGCAGCAGATCTCGCAGATCTCGGGCGTGGGCCTGGTCAACATCGGCGGCGCGCAGAAGCCCGCGGTGCGCATCCAGGTCGATCCGGCCAAGCTCGCGGCGCTGGGCCTGAGCCTGGAGGACGTGCGCACCGTGCTGTCCTCGGCCACCGTCAACGCGCCCAAGGGCACGATCGACGGGCCGAACCAGAGCTTCACCGTCTACACCAACGACCAGCTGCTCAAGGCCCAGCCCTGGAACGACGTGGTGCTGGCCTACCGCAACGGCGCGCCGATCCGGGTGCGCGACCTCGGCGTGGCGGTCGACGGCCCCGAGAACGCGAAGATCGCGGGCTGGGCCTATGCCGGCGCCGCCGCGCCCGCGGGCAGCACGGTGCAGAACGGCCGCTCGATCGTGCTGGCCATCACCAAGCAGCCCGGGGCCAACGTGATCGAGACGGTGGACCGCATCAATGCCGCGCTGCCGCGGCTCAAGGCCTCGATCCCGCCGACGGTGGACGTCAACGCCATCATCGACCGCACCCAGACCATCCGCGCCTCGGTCAAGGACGTGGAGTTCACGCTGCTCCTGACCATCGTGCTGGTGGTGGCCGTGATCTTCGTGTTCCTGCGCAACGTGGCGGCCACGCTGATCCCGAGCGTGACGGTGCCGCTCGCGATCCTCGGCACCGTGGCCATGATGTACCTGCTGGGCTACAGCCTCGACAACCTCTCGCTGATGGCGCTGACCATCGCGGTCGGCTTCGTGGTCGACGACGCCATCGTGATGCTCGAGAACATCTACCGCTACGTCGAGGAGGGCATGGCGCCGCTGGAGGCCGCCTACAAGGGCGCGGGCGAGATCGGCTTCACCATCGTCTCGATCTCGGTCTCGCTGATCGCGGTGTTCATCCCGCTGCTGCTGATGGGCGGCATCGTCGGGCGGTTGTTCCGCGAGTTCGCCGTCACCGTCACCCTGACCATCGTGGTGAGCGTGGTGATCTCGCTCACGCTCACGCCGATGCTGTGCTCGCGCTTCCTCAAGAACGAGCATGCGCGGCGCCACGGGCGGCTGTACCTGCTGTGCGAGCGCGGCTTCGACGCCATGCTCGACGGCTACAAGCGCGGGCTGCACGTGGTGCTCGACCACCAGTTCATCACCTTGATGGTGTTCATCGCCACCGTGGTGGCCACGGGCGCGCTGTTCGTGGTGATCCCGAAGGGCTTCTTCCCGCAGCAGGACACGGGCTTCATCTCGGGCTTCGCCGAGTCGGCGCAGGATGCCTCCTTCGCCTCGATGAACGCGCGCATGCTCGAGCTGGCCGACGTGGTGCGCAAGGACCCCGACGTGACCGGCTTCGGCATGAACGGCAGCTCGTCGACCTACAACACCGGCAACTTCTTCATCAGCCTCAAGCCCAAGGACGAGGGCCGCACCGCCAATGCCGACGAGATCATCGCGCGGCTGCGCCCGCAGCTCGCCAAGGTGCAGGGCGTGAACCTGTTCCTGCAGGCCGGGCAGGACATCCGCGTGGGCGGGCGCTCCTCGCGCACGCAGTACCAGTACACGCTGACCGACTCGAACCTCGACGAACTCAACACCTGGGCGCCGCGCCTTTTGGCCAAGCTGCGCCAGGTGCCCGAGGTGACCGACCTCGCGACCGACCAGCAGAACGCCGCCGCCTCGGCCGTGCTGACCATCGACCGCGACCGCGCCTCGAGCTTCGGCATCTCGCCGGCCGCGATCGACGCCACGCTGTACGACGCCATCGGCCAGCGCCAGGTGGCGCAGTACTTCACGCAGCTCAACAGCTACCACGTGGTGCTCGAGGTGACGCCCGCGCTGCAGCAGGATCCGGCGCTGTTCGACAAGCTCTACCTGAGCGCGCCGGCCACCGGCCAGCAGGTGCCGCTGTCGACCTTCGTGAAGGTCGACACCAGCAAGACCGCCTACCTCTCGATCAGCCACCAGGGCCAGTTCCCGGCCGTGACGATCTCGTTCAACCTCGCGCCCGGCGCCTCGCTGGGCCAGGCGGTCGACGCGATCAAGGCCGCGCAGTCCGAGATGGGCATGCCGCAGTCGCTGACCGGCGCCTTCCAGGGCACGGCCCAGGCCTTCCAGGATTCGCTGGCCTCGCAGCCCTACCTGATCGCGGCGGCGCTGGTGGCGGTCTACATCGTGCTGGGCCTGCTCTACGAGAGCTACATCCATCCGCTGACGATCCTCTCGACCCTGCCCTCGGCCGGCGTGGGGGCGCTGCTGATCCTGATGGCGGGCGGCTACGACCTCAGCGTGATCGCGCTGATCGGCATCATCCTGCTGATCGGCATCGTCAAGAAGAACGGGATCATGATGATCGACTTCGCGCTCAAGGCCGAGCGCGAGCAGGGCATGAAGCCGCACGAGGCGATCTACCAGGCCTGCCTGCTGCGCTTCCGCCCGATCATGATGACCACCATGTGCGCGCTGCTCTCGGGCCTGCCGCTGATGCTGGGCCACGGCTCGGGCTCCGAGCTGCGCCGGCCGCTGGGCTACGCCATGGTCGGCGGGCTGGTACTCTCGCAGGCGCTCACGCTGTTCACCACGCCGGTGGTCTACCTCTACCTCGACCGCGCCCATTACTGGTACCTGCGCCGCAAGGAAGCGCGCATGGCCCGCAAGGCGGCCAAGGCCGGGGAGGCGCCCGCGCAGGTGCAGGGGCATTGAGCACCGGAGACCACGCCACGCCATGAAGATCCTGATCGTCGAAGACGAGTTGAGAACCGCCGACTACCTCTCGAAGGGGCTGACGGAGCAGGGCTGCGCGGTCGACATGGCACACAACGGCATCGACGGCCAGCACCTGGCGCTCACGCACGACTACGACGTGATCGTGCTCGACGTGATGCTGCCGGGCCAGGACGGCTTCTCGGTGCTGCGCGGGCTGCGCGCCGTGAAGCAGACGCCGGTGATCATGCTGACCGCGCGCGACCGCGTGGAGGACCGCGTCAAGGGGCTGCACGAGGGTGCCGACGACTACCTTGTCAAGCCCTTCTCGTTCCTCGAGCTGCTGGCGCGGCTGCAGGCGCTGAACCGGCGCGGCCGCAAGCAGGAGCCGATGCAGTTGCGCATCGCCGACCTGCAGATCGACCTGCTCGCGCGCAAGGCCTTCCGCGGCGCCACCCGCATCGACCTCACGGCCAAGGAGTTCGCGCTGCTCGCGGTGCTGGCGCGGCGCCAGGGCGAGATCCTCTCGAAGACCGCGATCGCCGAGCTGGTGTGGGACATGAACTTCGACAGCAACACCAACGTGGTCGAGGTCGCGATCAAGCGGCTGCGCGACAAGATCGACGTGCCTTTCTCGCCCAAGCTGCTGCATACCATCCGCGGCATGGGCTACGTGATGGAGCTGCGCGAGGACGGCGCCACGCCATGAAGCGCTCGATCGCCGCGCGGCTGGTGCTGATGTTCGCGGCGGCGGCGCTCGCCACCTTCGCGTTGATCGGCGCGGCGCTGCAGGGCGTGCTGCTGCGCGAGCTCGAGCGCCACCAGTACGAGGAGCTCGACACCACGGTCAAGAGCCTGCAGTTCTGGATCCAGGCCATCGGCACGCCCGAGCGCTGGCCGCGCGTGCAGGCGCGCATGGACGCGCTCACGCCCGAGGACGGCAGCACCCGCTTCTGGGTGCTCAGCGACGACCCGCGCTTCCAGTACGGCAAGGGCATGGCCGAGATCGACGCCCTCACGCGCGAGACCGGCCGCAGCCTGCTGCTGCCCGGCGAGGAGAAGCCCTACCGCACGCTGTCGGCCCACATCCCGCCGTTCGAGCAGCGCCCGGCCGTGCGGCTGATCGTGGGCAAGAACACCGAGCCCTATGCGCGCACGCGCCGCACCTTCCTCACGGCGCTGGTGTCGCTGGGCCTGGGCGCGGTGCTGGTGGTGGCGGCCGCCGGCTACTGGATCGCGCGCGTCGGCCTGCGCCCGCTCGACCAGCTCTCGCGCGAGGCGCAGGCGCTGCGGCCCAAGATGCGCTCGCAGCGGCTGCGCTCGGGCGCGCTGCCGGTCGAGCTGTCGGGGCTGGCCGAGGCCTTCAACGGCGCGCTCGCGCGGCTCGAGGAGGCCTACGGCCAGCTCGAGGCCTTCAATGCCGACGTGGCGCACGAGCTGCGCACGCCGCTGGCCAATCTGATCGGCAGCACCCAGGTCGCGCTCTCGCGCCAGCGCAGCGCGCCGCAGTTCGAGGAGGTGCTGCAGGCCAACCTCGAGGACCTGGAGCGGCTGCGCTCGATCGTCAACGACATGCTGTTCCTCGCGCGCGCCGACCGCGGCGAGGTCGCCACCGGCCTGGTGCTGACGCCGGTGGCGCAGGAGGTGCGCAAGACCATCGAGTTCTTCGAGTTCGTGCTCGAGGAGAGCGGCGTGCAAGTCGAGATCGAGGGCGACGTGCTGGCGCAGGCCCAGCTCGAGACCGCGCTGTTCCGCCGCGCCATGTCGAACCTGCTGCAGAACGCGATCGAGCATTCGCCGCCGGGCGCGCGCATCGCGGTGCGGCTGCGCGAGACGCCCGCGGCAACCTGGATCGGCGTGTCGAATCCCGGCGCGCCCATCGCCGAGGCGCACCTGCAGCACCTGTTCGACCGTTTCTACCGCGTCGATGCCGCGCGCAACGACGGCGGCGAGCACCATGGCCACGGGCTCGGGCTGGCGATCGTGCGGGCCGTGGCCAGCATGCATGGCGGGCAGGTCGCCGCGGCCAGCGCGGACGGCGTGAATACCTTCGAATTCAGCGTCGCCAGGCAGGCGGCCTGAACCCGTCGCGCGGGGGCCGGCCATGACCCCCGGAACGCGCCGCAACCCGCATGGCCAATGGCCTCCCGGCGACAGGCCCTTGCGCCATGCCGCAGAATCCATGCCGCCCATGACCACGTCCGCACCCTCTTTCGCCATCACGGAGCCGTTGCCATGGCACAGCTGATGTCGCTCCTGGTGCAGAACGCGATCCTGGTGGTGTTCGCCGCCAGCTTCGCCGCCCGCCTGGGCCTGCCGGTGCCGGCGGCCGCGGTGCTGGTGGTCACCGGCGCGCTGCTCGCGGCCGGCGACATCTCGCTGGCCGGCGTGGTGCTCGCGGCGGTGGCGGCCAACCTGCTGGGCGACGGTGCGTGGTTCTATGCCGGGCGGCGCTTCGGCTACCGCTTCATGCGCCTCTTGTGCCGGATCTCGCTGGCGCCCGACTCCTGCGTGCGCCGCGGCGAATCGCTGATCGGCGACTGGGGCGGCCTGTCGCTGGTGGCCGCCAAGTTCGTGCCGGGCGTGTCGGTGGTGGCGCCGCCGATGGCGGGCGCGCTCGGCATGTCGGTGCCGCGCTTCATCGGCTTCGACATCGGCGCCGCGCTGATCTGGACCGGCCTGTTCCTCGGCCTGGGCTGGGGCTTCCGCAACCAGATCCAGGACGTGCTCGCGGTGATGGCGCAGGCCGGCGGCATCGCCACCATGGCCCTGGGCGCGCTGCTGGTCGTGTTCCTGGTGGTGCGCTGGTGGCGCCGCCGCGCCTTCATGCGCCTGACCGGCATGCCGCGCATCTCGGTCGACGAGCTGCACGAGATGCTCGCGGGCGACGAGCCGCCGCTGGTGATCGACGTGCGCGGCGCGGCCGGCCGGCAGGTCGATCCGCGCCGCATCCCGGGTGCGCTGTCGTACACGCTCAAGGCGCTGCAGCAGCGCGGCCTCGACCTGTCGGCCGCGGCCGGGCGCGACGTGGTGCTGTACTGCAACTGCCCCAACGAGGTGTCGGCCGCGCAGGCCGCGCGCGTGCTGCTGGCACGTGGCGCGCGGCGCGCGCTGCCGCTGACCGGCGGGCTCGATGCCTGGGTGGCCTCGGGCCGGCCGACCTCGCCGCACTGAGCCTGGCCCGGGCCCTGCGCGCCTGCCGGCGGGGCGGTGGTAGTCTTCGCGCCCGACATGAACCTGCGCACCAAGATCGTGGCCCTGGCCGTCGCACCGCTGCTGGTGGCGCTGGTGCTGGTCGCGCTCGCCGTGCGGCACCAGGAGCACGACCTCGCGCAACGCGAGCGCGCGCTGATCGAGCAGAGCTACATGACCCAGCGGCGCAACGAGCTGCGCAGCTATGTCGACCTCGCGATCAGCATCGTCAAGCCGCTGTACGACGCGGGCCAGGACGACGAGGCCACGCGCGCCGAGGCTTTGCGCCGGCTGGCCGCGCTCGACTACGGCGACGACGGCTACTTCTTCGTCTACGACCTGCAGGGCCGTTCGCTGATGCATTCGCGCCAGCCCGACCTCGTGGGCCAGGACCTCTGGGGGCTCAAGGACTCGAAGGGCCGCTTCACGATCCAGGACCTGATCGCGCGCGCGAAGGAGGGCGGCGGCTACGTCGAGTACGAATGGCGCAAGCCCTCGAGCACGCAGCGCGCGCCCAAGCTCGGCTACGTGGTCGCGCTGCCGCGCTGGAACTGGATGGTGGGCACCGGCCTGTACCTCGACGACATGGAAGCCACCATGCAGTCGCTCGACCGCCAGATCAGCGCCAACGTCACGACCACCCTGCTGTGGATCGCCGGCATCGCCGCGCTGTGCCTGGGCGTGGTCAGCGCCGGCGGCCTGCTGCTCAACCTCAGCGAGCACCGCGTGGCCGAGGCCAAGCTGCGCCTGCTCGCGCGCCGCGTGGTGCAGTCGCAGGAGGAGGAGCGCGGCCATCTCGCGCGCGAGCTGCACGACGGCACCAGCCAGACCCTGGTGTCGGCCAAGCTGCTGATCGAGTCGGCCGTCGATGCGCTCGACCGCGCGCGGCATCCCGCGCCGCCCGCGCTGGGCAAGGCGCTGCAGCGGCTCAACGATTCGCTGACCGAGGTGCGCCGCATCTCGCACCGGCTGCGTCCCGCGCTGCTCGACACGCTGGGCCTGCCGGCCGCGCTCGAGCGGCTGGTCGACGAATTCGGCGAGGAGGGCCAGGGGACGACCGCCGCCTCGCTGATGGTCGAGGGCGAGCCCTTCGAACTCTCGCAGGAGGTGAAGACCGCGCTGTTCCGCACCACGCAGGAGGCGCTGACCAACGTGCGCAAGCATGCGCTCGCGCACGAGGTGCACATCGCGCTGGCCTTCGGCGAGCGCGAGGTGCGGCTCGAGGTCGGCGACGACGGCATCGGCTTCGACGTCGATGCCGTGCAGCTCGATCCGCGGCGCGGCATCGGCCTGCGCAACATGCGCGAGCGCGTGGCCTCGATCGACGGGCAGCTCGTGGTGCGCTCGGGCAGCGGGCGCACGCGCATCGTCGCGATCGTGCCCGCCGCGGCCGCGCGGGCCGTGCCACCCCTGTCCCCCTCCACCTGACGAACGCCCCGACGATGACGACCGCCAAGGCCCGCACCCCGGCTCCGATCCGCATCTTCCTGGTGGACGACCATCCGCTGGTGCGCGACGGCCTGCGCGCGCGGCTCGGCGCGCTGCCCGGGCTGGAGATCGCGGGCGAGGCCGGCAGCGCGGCCGAGGCGCTCGCGCAGATGGACAGCGTGCGGCCCGACCTGCTGCTGGTCGACATCGGCATGAAGGACATGAACGGCATCGAGCTGGCCGCGCTGCTGCTCGAGCGCGAGCCCGCGCCGCACGTCGTGATGCTCAGCATGTACGACAACCCCGAGTACGTGCAGCGCGCGCTGCAGGCCGGCGCGCACGGCTACGTGCTGAAGGATGCGCCGGCGTCGGAGATCGTCGCGGCCATCGAGGCCGTGTCCGCGGGCGGTACCTTCCTGAGCCCGGCCGTGTCGAGGAAGCTGTTCCGCAACCAGACCCCGCGCCCGCTGCTCACGCCGCGCGAGAGCGAGATCCTCGCGGCGCTGGGCCGCGGCGAATCGAGCAAGCAGATCGCGCGCGACCTCGGCCTGAGCGTGCGCACGGTCGAGGCGCACCGCCAGAGCATCAAGCGGCGGCTCGGGATCGAGGGGCAGGCCGAGCTGATCAAGTATGCGGTGGAGCATGCGAGGGAGTTCGAGCGGCGCTGAATGCGCCGCAAAAGTTCCCGTTGGCACGCACTTGGCGCGAACTTCGGAGTTTCCGAACGAAACGGACGTAAACGAATGAGCGCCGGCGTCGCGCCGACCGCACAACCCGCGCCCGCATGAGGTAGAACCGCAGCCTCGCCGCGCGGGGATGGATCGCTCCGGACCCGTGCATCGTTCACGTTGCCTCGCTTTCGCGTGCTTGCCGGCCGGAGGCCGGCGTAGCGCCCGTTAAATTCGAGCCGGTGCGCCCCCGCCGCTTCGCCGCGCGGGGGCGTCACCGAACCGTCATCTCAATCCACAAGGAATCACTCGTTTTGAACAAGACCGACCTCATTGCCGCCATCGCCAACGACACCAGCCTGAGCAAGGCCGACGCCGCGCGCGCCCTCGACGCCGCCCTCGACAACCTCTCGCGCGCGCTCGCCGGCGGCGACACGGTGCAACTGATCGGCTTCGGCACCTTCGCGGTGACCAGCCGTCCCGAGCGCACGGGCCGCAACCCGTCGACCGGCGAACCCCTGACCATCAAGGCCAGCAAGGCCCCCAAGTTCACCGCCGGCAAGGCGCTGAAGGACGTGGTGAACGGCGCGGCACCGCAGGCCTGATCCCGTGCCCCGCGGCGCGCCTCGCGCGCGCCGCACCCCCAGCCCTCCGCGGGCCCGCGCATCCGATGCGCGTGGAGCGCGGAGGGTTTGCTTTTGGCGCGCGCGCATTCGCGCTAGAGTGCGCGCACGTCCACAAGACCCGCCCTCGACATGCCAGACGCACGCGCGCACCACCCCGGCCACCGCATCCCGAAGCAACTGCATCGCTTCCTTGCCGCCGGGGCCTGCGCGGTGGCGATCCTGGCCGCGGGCTGCGCGAGCCGGCCCACTTCGCCCTCCTCGCCCTCGACCCCGACCGTGCGCAGTTTGCCGCTGAGCGACGAGCAATCGAACAGCATCGCGATCCACGCGCTCGGCCTGGTCGGCACGCCGTACCGCTACGGCGGCAACACGCCCGCCGGCGGATTCGACTGCAGCGGCCTGATCGGCTATGTCTACCGCGAGAGCGTGGGCCAGGCCGCGCCGCGCACCGTGGCGCGCATGGCCTCGTTCGGCCAGAGCGTGCCCACCGCGGAGATGCGCACCGGCGACCTCGTGATCTTCGGCGCGGGCACGCCCACGCATGCCGGCATCTACGTCGGCGCCAACCGCTTCGTGCACGCGCCCTCGACCGGCGGCGAGGTCCGGCTCGACCGGCTCGACGGCATCTACTGGTCGCGCCAGCCGGTGCAGGTGCGCCGGCCCGGGTAGGCCCTCGGGTTTTCCATTACGCAAAGCCACGCGCCCGGCCTGCGCGGTGCGACGGATGGCAGCGCGCGCATGTCCGGCAAGACTCCCGGGGTTCGACAAATCCGAGGAGACAAAGCATGCAGAGCATCCGCCGCCACCTGGTGTGGCTCGTCGTCGCGGTGTTCGGCGCGTTCGCGCTGGGCACCGTGGCCCTGAGCCGGGGGGAAACGATCAACGCGATCTGGGTGGTCGCCGCCGCGATCTGCACCTACCTGATCGCCTACCGCTACTACAGCCTGTTCATCGCCGACAAGGTGCTGGGCCTGGACGGCAACCGCAAGACGCCGGCGCACCGCCACAACGACGGCCTGGACTACGTGCCGACCGACAAGAACGTGCTGTTCGGCCACCACTTCGCCGCCATCGCGGGCGCGGGTCCGCTGGTGGGGCCGGTGCTGGCGGCGCAGATGGGCTATCTGCCCGGATTGCTGTGGGTGCTCGCGGGCGTGGTGTTCGCGGGCGCGGTGCAGGACTTCATCGTGCTGTTCATCTCCACGCGCCGCGACGGCCGTTCGCTCGGCGACCTGGTCAAGCAGGAGATGGGCGTGGTGCCAGGCATGATCGCGCTGTTCGGCACCTTCATGATCATGATCATCATCCTCGCGGTGCTGGCGCTGATCGTGGTGAAGGCGCTGGCCGAATCGCCGTGGGGCACCTTCACGGTGGCGGCGACGATTCCGGTCGCGGTCTTCATGGGCCTCTACCTGCGCTACATCCGCCCGGGTCGCATCGGCGAGGTGTCGATCATCGGCTTCGTGCTGCTGATGCTCGCGATCTTCGGCGGCCAGTGGGTGAGCCAGGACCCGGTCTGGGGCCCGGCCTTCACCTTCGACGGCAAGGCGCTGACCTGGATGCTCGTGGGCTACGGCTTCGTCGCCGCGAGCCTGCCGGTGTGGCTGCTGCTCGCGCCGCGCGACTACCTGTCGACCTTCCTGAAGATCGGCACCATCATCGCGCTGGCGATCGGCATCGTGGTCGTGGCGCCCACGCTGCAGATGCCCGCGGTGACGCAGTTCGCGCAGGGCAACGGCCCGGTGTGGTCGGGCAACCTGTTCCCGTTCCTGTTCATCACCATCGCCTGCGGCGCGGTGTCGGGCTTCCATGCGCTGATCTCCTCGGGCACCACGCCCAAGATGCTCGACAACGAGCGCCATGCGCGCTTCATCGGCTACGGCGGCATGCTGGCCGAGTCCTTCGTCGCCGTGATGGCGCTGGTGGCGGCCTCGTGCATCGAGCCCGGCATCTACTTCGCGATGAACAGCCCCGGTGCCCTGATCGGCACCACGGTGCAGCAGGCGGCGCAGACCATCTCGGGCTGGGGCTTCGTGGTCACGCCCGAGATGCTGGTGCAGACCGCCAAGGACGTGGGCGAGACCACCATCCTGGGCCGCGCCGGCGGCGCGCCCACGCTCGCGGTCGGCATGGCGCACATCCTGCACCAGGTGATCGGCGGCCAGGCCATGATGGCCTTCTGGTACCACTTCGCGATCTTGTTCGAGGCGCTCTTCATCCTCACGGCGGTCGATGCCGGCACGCGCGCGGGCCGCTTCATGCTGCAGGACCTGCTGGGCAGCTTCGTGCCCGCGCTCAAGCGCACCGACTCGCTGCCGGCCAACCTGGTCGCGACCGCGCTTTGCGTGGCGGCCTGGGGCTACTTCCTCTACCAGGGCGTGGTCGATCCGCTGGGCGGCATCAACACGCTGTGGCCGCTGTTCGGCATCTCGAACCAGATGCTGGCCGCGGTGGCGCTGCTGCTCGGCGTGGTGGTGCTGTTCCGCATGAAGCGCGAGCGCTATGCCTGGGTGGCGGCGGCGCCGGCCGCGTGGCTTTTGGCCTGCACGCTGACCGCGGGCTGGCAGAAGATCTTCTCGAGCGATCCGAAGATCGGCTTCCTGTCGCATGCGGCCAAGTACAGCGAGGGCCTGGCCAACGGCGTGCTGGTGGCACCGGCCAAGACCACGGCGGCGATGGAGCGCATCGTCTTCAACGACCGGCTCGATGCCGCGCTGTGCGCGCTGTTCATGTTCGTGGTGCTCAGCGTGCTGGTCTACAGCATCAAAGCCTGCATCGCGGCGCGCGCGGCCCACCGGCCGACCGCGCACGAGACGCCGTTCGAGCCGATGGGCGGCGCGGCCGCGGCGCGCGGCGCGCACTGAGGCCGGAGCGCGAGATGCAGGTCGACGAAGCGTCCGCCGCGGGCCGCGGCCTCGCGGACACCGGGCGCTACATCGCGCGCTCGATCCGGCAGTCGCTGCGGCTGATGGTCGGGATGCCCGACTACGACGTCTACCTGAGCCACATGGCGGCCACGCATCCCGACCGGCCGCCGATGAGCTACGAGGCCTTCTTCCGCGAGCGGCTCGAGGCGCGCTACGGCGCGGGCAAGGGGCGCTGCTGTTGAGCTGGGCGAGAATGGTCCGCTGACGATCACCACGCTTCCGAAGGAAGCGTTTTTTCATTCATGCAAGAAGAGTTGGAGACGGCGATCGGCCTGCTGAACGCGAGCCGGCGCGTCGTCGTTTTTTCCGGCGCGGGGCTGTCCCGCGCCTCGGGCATCCCGACCTACCGGGACGCCGATGGGCTGTGGATGCAGCAGAACACGATCCAGTTCTCGCATGCGGAGGACCTGGCGCGCGATCCGGCGGGCTTCACGAAGTTCTGGGGGCAGCGGCTGGCCGTGATCGAGGAGGCTGTTCCGAATTCGGGTCATCGGGCGCTGGCTGCGTTGCAGCGGTTGCGGCCGGCTACGCGGCTGATCACGCAGAACGTCGATGGGCTGCTGACGCAGGCGGGATGCATGGACGTGCTGGAGCTGCATGGGAATCTGCGGCGGTGGCGGTGCGATCGGTGCGGCAATCGGCATGGGCCCTGGCCGTTTCATCGCTGCCTGCGGTGCGGGGGGCATGCGCGGCCCGATGTGGTGATGTTTGGGGAGATGCTGAATCCGGGGGTGTTGATGGATGCGCAGGAAGCTTCGGCGGATTGCGATCTGTTCTTGCTGGTGGGGAGTACGGCGGTGGTTTATCCGGCTGCGGATTTGCCAGTGGCTGCGATGGCGCATGGGGCTGCGTTGATCACGTTGAACATGGAGCCTATTGCGCATCTGGACGACAGGGCGCGTGTCGTGCTGAGAGGGGCTTCGGAAGTCTTTTTGCCGTTGATGGTGGAAGGGTTGAAGGGAGTTTGAGATTGCAGGCCGGGTCTCGCCCCGGCGGGCGAGTCACTTTCTCTTGTCTCGCCAAGAGAAAGTAACCAAAGAGAAGGCGACCCCGCTGTCTGCGTCCCTCCGCTTCGCTACGGGCAACCTGCGGTGCTCGCGTTTCGCGGGGTCTCGCAGAACTCGCTTCGCTCAAACAGCTGCGAGCCCTTATCCGCGAAACGCTGCGCTCCTCGGCGCAGCCAGAGGGGGTGGATCGGGCCATCGCTTCGCTCGGCCTCTTGTTCCCTCTCCCTCTGGGAGAGGGTTAGGGTGAGGGCACCGGGCCTTGCAACTGGACTGGACCTCTGCATCGCCGCCCTGGCGCGGCACTACGAAGCTGCAGGAAAGCGGTGGTACATGAAGTACTTGCTGTCCTGCTCCCAGCCTTGCCGTTCATAGAGCTGCTGCGCCGACACGTTCTCGCGTGCGACGTTCAGCGAGATGCGCGCGGCACCCAGCGACCACGCATACGACTCGACAGCCGCGAGCAGGCGCGAGGCGACGCCCTTGCGGCGCCCCGCCGCGGCGACGAACAGGTCATTGAGGATGAACACGCGCGTGAGCGAGACCGACGAGAAGATCGGGTAGAGCTGCGCGAAGCCGACGGGCACGGTGCCGTCGTGGCAGAGGAAGACCACCGATTCGCCATGGTCGAGACGCTCGCGCAGGAAGGCGCGTGCGGCGGGCAGGTCGCCGGGCTGGCCCTGGAACTGGCGGTACTGGTCGAACAGCGCGGCCAGTGCATCGAGGTCGGCCATCACGGCCTGGCGGACGGAGATCGTGGTCATGGGGCGCTCGGGTGAGATGAAGCGCGCAGGGTAGCAAAGCACCCTGCGCGCTGCGGACTCAGCGAGGCTCGCCGCGCCAGACGGGGCGCAGTGCATCGTCGATCGCCCAGTGCGCTTTGCGGGGCTCGATGCGCACGCCGCCGATCCAGCGTTCGTGGCTCGCATGGTCGATCCAGTACCTCTCGCCCGCGAGCACGCGCCGGCCCAGCGTCGTGAGTTCGAGCGGGCGCCGGGGCCAGTCGCGCTGTGCCTCGGATTCCACGATCAGCGGCTCGGCCGCGTCGATCAAGGGACGCACGAGCGCATGGAACATCAGGTCGCCGAGAAAGGGCAGCGGCTCGCGATGCTCGTTGAGTTCGGCATAGACCTGGCCGAACGCGGGTCGGTCGTGCTCGTCGATGATCTGGAGCACCAGGCGCTCGGTCAGCGAGAGGCCGTCGCGCAGCGAGGGCAGCTCCTGCAACTGCCGCCGCAACGCGGGCGCGAGGAAGGGCAGGGCGGGCGTCTTGCCATGCGCGATGTCGGCCCAGGCTTCGGGCGAGGACGCGCGGTAGGCACGCCATGCGTGGCGCGCGAGTTCGAGCGCGGGCGCATCGATGGGCCTGCGGCGCGGCCACAGCCAGGCCAGCACGGCGGGTGCGAGCTGGCCGATGCCGATGAAGCGGTCGACGCCGGGCACGCGATCGATCTCGATCAGCTCGAGCTTCGCGGGCAGGCGCTCGAGCCGCGCGAGCACGGCGATCAGGAACAGCTGGTCGTAGGCATCGGCTTCGCACCAGAGCACGGCGCGGCCGGCATCGGGCAGGTTCGCGAGCGCTTCGTATTCGCCGCGCATGCGGCCGCGTGCATCGTCGGGCGGCAGGCCGAAGGTCCGGGCGACGAAGGCGCTGCGCGTCTCGATGAAGGCGGCCTCGGGCTGCTCGGGCACCGGGCCCATGCACAGCGGGTCCGCGAACATGTGGAAGGCGCCGCGGAAGCCGGCCAGTTGCAGGGTGTGGGCGATGTCGTTGCCGCAGCGCCAGTGCCGGGTGCCGGCCTCGTCGTCGGCCATGAAGCCCGGATGCGCCGCGGCGAAGTCGACCGCGTCGACATGGGCCTTGAGCCGGGGCCAGCTCGCGAAGCCGAGCTCGCGCGCGATCAGCCATTGGGCGTCGGCCAGCCGTGGTGCCGAAGCGCTCCGGCGCGAGAGAAGGGACGGTGGCGCGGCGGCGCTGCCATCGGTGAGCCGCTCGAGCAATTCCTTGGCGCGCTTGCGCTGCTGCTCGAGGTTGATGTGGCCGCTGCGGGCCGAGGCGCGATGGGTGTCGCGAGGGGCGTTGGACATACGAACTCCAGTGTCGGCCGTGTCCGCTGTCTGGCCGGGAGTCGCATGGGCATGCGATGGGGGATGAAACCTGGGCGCAGCCCTTTCCGCGGACGGGAGGCGTGGAAGGCGCCGGCCCGCATTCTAGGATGCGCCCGGGCCTCGCTACCAGGCGTAGCCGACCTGCACCCGCGTGGCCACGTGGTTGGCGCTGCCGCTGGTTCCGGTCGACACGCCCAGCCCCAGGTTCAGGCGCTCGCTGACTTGGTAGCCGAAGGCCACGCCCAGCGCGGAGGCGCCCGCGTAATTGCCGACCGCGGCGCCCACCCAGCGCTGTCCGGGCGCGAGCATGGGGATGCCGGGCATGGCCAGTGCCGATGCGATGCCCTGCGCGGCGAAGCTGCGGACTTCGTTGGTCGCGGTGGCGACGGCCTGCTGCATCTGGCCGAGGTTGACGGCATCGCCGGGCAGCACGCCCGGCGCGACGTTGGTGATGGTGCGTGCGAGCCCGGTGGTCTGGTTGCCCACCGACACGCTGTTGTCGCGCGTGGCGACCGACCCCTGGCCCAGTGCCACGGCATTGCGGCCGGTGGCGAGCGTGTTGGCGCCGAGCGCGACCGAATCGTTGCCGAGGGCCTGGGCATTGTTGCCGACGGCGGTGGTCGGATCGGCCAGCGCGCGCGCGCCCGCACCGATGGCGACCGAGCCCGCATGGCTGGCCTGCGCGCCGTTGCCGACCGCCACGGTGTCGTTGCCGTTGGCTTGCGCGTTGGGGCCGAAGGCGGTGGCGCCCTGGCCGCTGGCGCTCGCGCCCGTGCCGCAGGTGACGTTGCCGCCCGAGAAGCTGCACAGCCCGTTCGAAAACGCCTGATTCATGAGCGTCTGCAGTGCCATGACCTGCTGGCTGGTGAAGTTGTTCGCGCTGCTGATCGCGCCTTGCTGGGCCTGCTGCACCTGGCCCACGTTGGCGGCGTCGGTGGTGGCCTGGCCCGCGCGCACGTTGCCGATGATCGTGCCGGCGCCGCCGTTGGCATTGAGCGAGACGCTGCCGCCGCCCGCGTCGTACTGCACCGAGTTCTGCGCCAGGCCGAGCGCGTTGTCGGCGGTGCCCTGCGCCTTGTTCGCGCTGGCTTGGGCCGCATTGGCCGCACCGAGCGCGGTGTTGGCCGTGCTTTGGGCCGAGGCCGCGGCGACACCGGCCGCGTTGGCCGTGCTCTGCGCCTGCGCGGTCGAGGTCGACAGGCTGGCGACCGAGTTGGCGGTGGACGTCGACAGCGTGGCCACGCCGGTCGAGAGGGTGTTCAGGCCGGTGTTCAGTGTCGCGACGCCGGTGGAGAGCGAACCGATGCTGGTGGAGGTCGATGCCGACAGCGCGCCGACGCTGGTGGAAAGAGAGCCGATGCTGGTAGCGGTCGAGGTCGACAGCGTACCGACGCTCGTGGAGAGCGAGCCGATGCTGGTGGAGGTCGAGGTCGACAGCGCGCCGACGCTCGTGGAGAGCGAGCCGATGCCGGTGGACGTCGACGCCGACAGCGCATCGATGCTGGTGGACAGCGCGCCCACGCCGGTGGACAGCGAACCGATGCTGGTGGACGTCGAAGTCGACAGCGTGCCCACCCCGGTCGACAGATTCGCCACGGCGGTCGACAGGCTCGAGGTGTCGAGCACCGCGGTGCTCAGGCTCTGGCTCAGCCCGTAGAGCTGGCCGCCGGTCACGGCGTCCGTGCTGCCGGCGGCGATGTTGCCGGCGCCGACGTTGGTGATCACGCGCGTGGTGCCGTTGCCGCCGACCGACACGGTGTTGTCGCCCGTCGCGACCGAGCCCTGGCCCAGCGCCACCGAGTTCTTGCCCGAGGCCAGTGCGCCGTTGCCCAGCGCGGTGGCGTTGTCGGCCGTGGCGCGCGCGCTGTTCATGCCGGCGTTCGAGCCGCCGATGGCCGTCGTGTAGTTGCCGCTGGCCACGGCGCCGCTGGCACCCGACTGGCTGGGTCCCGTGCCCGAAGCGCCGCTGCCGATGGCCGTGCTGGCAATGCCGCTGGCCAGGGCCCCGTTGCCGCCGTTGCCGCCGCGAAGGTCGTCGCTGACACCGCTGCCGCCGCTGCCGATGGCCGTGGCACCGCTGGCCGTGGCACTGGCGCCGTTGCCGCCGACACCACCCGTGAAGAAGCCGCTGCCGCCGCCACCGCCGCCGCCGATGGCCGTGGCGCCGCCGACGCTGGCGAGCGCGCCGCCGCCGCCGGCACCGGCGGCGTCGATACCCGGCGCGTTGCTGCCGTCGGCGCCGATGCCGATGGCCACGGCGCCGTTCGCCGCGGTGCTGCCGCCGCCGCCGCCCGCGGACAGCCAGGCCCCACCCGCGCCCTGGCCCGGCGCACCGCCTTGGCCGTAGTTGCCGGTCACATAGCCGTTGCCGCCGGCCGCGCCCGGCGCGCCGCCCGCACCGCCCGCGCCGTTGCTGCCGGTACCGCCATTGCCGCCGCTGCCCAGTTGCACGCCTTGCGCGAGCACGGCCGATGGCGCGGCGGCCAGCAGCAGCAGGGCCGCGCTCAGGGTCGACAGCGCGATGCCGTGCGAGTGCGGCCGCCGCGACAGGCGGGAGAAAGAAGACGCAGCAGTGAGACGGCCGGACATGCGAACTCCCAGAATTGAGTCGTGAAAAAAAGACGCTTGCGAAACAGCGTGCGTACTCTGCGGACAAGGCCCTGGATGCTCAATCCCCGAAACCAAGTAAAAAAAGCGCGCTCCAGAAAAAATATGGATGTCGTATAAACTTGAACGACGTTCAACTTTGAAGACATCGCCTTGCCAGTCCCGGAGATCCCCGGCCGCCGCGAACGGCGGCGCGTCCAGACGCTCGACCACGTGGCGACCACCGCCATGCAACTGTTCGAGGCCCAGGGCTACGACGCCACCACGATGGAGCAGATCGCGCTGCGGGCCGACGTGGCCAAGGGCACGCTCTACAACCACTTCGCGACCAAGGAGGCAGTGCTCGCGCACTGGATCCACCTGGAGCTCGCGGCCGATACCGCGCGGCTGGCCGAACTGGTCGGCGCGCCCGGCGGTTTCGAGGCGCGGCTCGCGCGGCTGCTCGAGGCTTCGGCCGAGTGGTCGCGGCGCCATCGTGCCTACTTGCTCGACTACTTCCGCTTTCGCTTCCTCAACATCGAGAGCGAGCTCGACGGCGGCGGCGATCCCGAGGGCCGGCCGCGCGACCTGATCGGGCTGTTCGCGCTGCTGATCCGCGATGCGCAGCAGGAGGGCAGCCTGCGCGCCGACCTCGCGCCCGATCATCTCGCGCAGCTGCTGCACCACCTGTACTTCGGCGCGCTGATGCGCTGGCTCACGCTGCCGGGCCTGGAACTGGGCGAGGAGTTCGCGGCGATCGTCGAGGTCTTCGTCGACGGCACGCGCGCGGGCGCCAAGGCCGCGAGGAGGAAGCGCGCATGAGGACCGCGGTCGTCACCTACGGCACCGAGGGCGATGCGCGTCCGCTCGCCGCGCTGTGCCATGCGCTCGACGCGGCCGGCCATTCGACCTTGCTGCTGGCCGATGCCTCCACGCTCGGCGCCGCGCAGCGCCTGGGCGTGCGCTCGCTGGCGCTGGCCGGCGACATCCAGGGCGCGCTGGGCGCGAGCGGCGCGATCGCCAACGTGGTCGCGCAGAGCCACAACCCGGGCGCGGCCGCGAAGGCGCTCGCGGCCATCGCCAACGCCAATGCCGCGGCCTGGCTGCGGCAGACCGTCGAGGCGGCACGCGATTGCGATGCCATCGTGTCGGCGGGGCTCGCGGCCTTCGTCGGACTCTCGGCCGGTGATGCGCTGCGCGTGCCGGTGATCGGCGCGGGGATGTTCCCGCTCACGCCCACGCGCGATTTCGCCACGCCCTTCGTGCCGCCCGCGAAGGTGCCGCGCTGGCTGCACCGCACCAGCCATCGCTTCGTCAACGCGATGCTGTGGCGTGCCTTCCGCCCGGCGATCAATGCGGCGCGCGCCGAGGTCTGCGGCCTGCCGGCACGCGGCAAGATGTGGGACGGGCACCCGATGCTCTACGGCTTCTCGCCGAGCCTGCTGCCGCGCCCGGCCGACTGGCCCGCCAACGCGGTCGCCTTCGGGCAGTGGATGCCGCCCGCCGGCGCTTGGCAGGTGCCCGCGGCGCTGCAGGCTTTTCTCGACGCGGGCGAGGCGCCGGTCTACCTGGGCTTCGGCAGCATGACGGGCTTCGATGCGGTGCGCATGCGCGCGATGCTGGTCGAGGCCATGGCGGGCCGGCGCACGGTGTTCAACCCGGGCTGGAGCGGCATGGCGATGCACGGGCTGCCGGCCAACTTCCACGTGGTGGGCGACGTGCCGCACGACTGGCTGTTCGCGCGCATGGCGGCGGTGGTGCACCACGGCGGCTCGGGCACCGCGCATTCGGCGGCGCGTGCCGGCGTGCCCTCGGTGGTGGTGCCGTTCGCGGGCGACCAGTTCTTCTGGGCCCACCAGCTCGCGCGTGCCGGTGTGGCGCCCGCGGCGGTGGCCGGCACGCGGCTCACGGCGCAGGACCTGGCGCGCGGTATCGCCTGGACCGACGACGAGGCGGTGCGCTCGCGGGCGCGCGAACTCGGCGAGCGCATGCGCGCCGAGCAGGGACTGGCGCGCGCCGTGGCCTTCATCGAGGCCACGCTCGCGCGCTGATCAGGGGCGCACCAGCGGGATCTGCAGGTTGGTCGGCCGGTTCTGCTCGGTGTCGAAGCCGCGGCCGTCGATGTGGCGCGCGCCCCAGAACAGCATGTCGCCGCGCAGGTGGACGAGGTCGTACTCCATGAAATGGCGGCCCGCCGCCAGGCCGAAGGGCGCGAAGCTCTTGCCGAACACGCTCTGCGTGCCGTTGAGCTCCCACTTCGCATAGCCCTGGCTCGCCACCTGGTTCAGCAGGTCGGCGAAGCCCTGGATCAGCGGCGTGACCTCGTAGGCCTCGTCGGCCACGAAGTCCACCTTCTGCGCGCCGGCCGCGATCGGGTGCGCGCCGCGCCACAGCATGTGGCCCTTGATGAGGATGCGCGCGAGCGGCACGGCGCCGTTCGGGTCGGCCGAGTTGACGATGGCGAGCTCGAAGCGGTCGTCGGGCAGGGCCTTGAAGGCGCGCTTCAGGTAGAAGGGCTTGAGCGTGCCGTCGGCATTCTTCGCGGCGCTGGGCCGGACTTCGGTCGCGATGCTGGTCCAGTCGCCCAGAAGGGCTTGTTGGGTCTGTTCCTCGGTCATGGGGCTGCCCTGTGTGAAGAGGCCGGCAGTGTGCGGCGGGAGGCCGAACGCTCGTTAACCCAAATCGGCAAAATGCGCGGGCCGGCGTACGCTGGCGTCCCACCGCCCCTTGCCGACGCATGGCCATCACCCTCGACCTGTACGACGACTTCCACCTGCATGGTGCTTCCGCGCCCGAGTGGCAGCAGCGCTACCTGCAGCTGTCGCAGGGCGTGATGCGCAGCACGCTGGCCGAAGCCGTGTCGGGCGGGGTGCACGTGTTCCGCAAGTGGATGAGCGAGCGCGTCGTGCAGCAGGGCTGCCTGCCGGCGGGACGGCTGTGCTTCGCGGTCGGCAATGGCCAGGGCGCGGGCATTCCGCGCGTGCAGGGCCGCGCGCTCGAGGACCACAGCCTGTTCCTGCTGCGCGCCGGCGAGGACTTCACCTTGCAGCGTCCGCGCGGCATGGAACTGCTGGCCGTGACCTTCGAGGCCGAGCAGTTCCGCCGCCTGCTCGATGCGCGGCCCTTGCCGCCGCAGGCGCTGCGCCTGCTGTCGCAGCCGGTGCTGCGCGCGCCGGCCGAAGCCGTGGCGCGCTTGCGGCACGCCTTGCTGGGGCTGGTGCAGGGCGGCGATACCGCGCACGAGGAAGCCGCCGCGCGCATCGCCTTCGAGGCATTGCATGCCGTGCTCGAGGGGGCGGCCGGTGCCCCACCGGGCGTGGCGGGCAGCTCGGCGAGCTTCATCGTCTCGGAGTGCCATCGCATCGTGGCCGCCAGCGGCGCCGCGCCGCCCGACATCGAGGCGCTGTGCCGGCGCCTGCGCACCAGCCGGCGCAGCCTGCAGAACGGCTTCCGGCAGATGGCCGACACGACGCCCGTGCATTACCTGCGCAGCCTGCGGCTCAATGCGGTGCGCGGCCGCCTGCTGGCCACCTCGGCCGCGCAATGCAGCGTGTCGCAGGCGGCCGAGGCGCAGGGGTTCCATCAATTGAGCCATTTCTCGCAGCGCTACAAGGCGCTGTTCGGCGAACTGCCGTCGGCGACGCCGCGCGCCATTTCATAGCGCTTCCCCGCTGCCGGGACTCTTCGCTCGGTGGTCCGCCTTTCGGCCTATTGCCGATGCACGCAATGGGACGCGCGTTTCGGCTTTTCGCGAATGGATACTGGAGGCGATGCGGCCGGCGACCGCGAATGGATCCGATCGTCGCCGCATCGCCCATCAAAGACCGAAGCGACACAGGAGACATTCCGAAGATGCCCGCCTACATCATTGCGCAACTCGCCTTCAAAGACCTCGAGGCCTACCGGCGTTATCAATGCGCATTCCCGGCCGTGTTCGCGCGCTTCGACGCGCAATTGCTCGTGGCCGACGAAGCGCCCGAAATCCTCGAAGGCGGATGGCAGCGCGACAAGGTGGTGGTGATGCAATTCGCTGACAAGGAGGCCGCGCGCGCATTCCAGAACGATCCCGGCTATGCGGCGATTGCGCGCGACCGCAAGGCCGGCGCGGATGCGGTGGTGCTGCTGGTGGAGGGATTGCGGCCCCTGGGGCGATAGCCCGGCGGAGCAATTCGGCCGCCCCAAAAAGACATGCGGCCTCGAGGGCCGCATGTGCAATTCGAAAGCGCCAAAGGCGGGTTTCGGGATGGCGCACCGGTGGTAGCGGCGCCTCCCGAAGTCCGTCGCCTTATTTCGCGAGCAGTTCGTCGGGCGACTTGCCGGCTTCGAGCGCGGCCTTGAACCAGCCGGGACGCGGACCGCGGCCGCTCCACACATTGCCCTGGTCGTCCCTGAACTTGGGCGCATTGCCGGCGGCCTTGCGACCCTTGCGGCCCTGGCGCGCGGCGGGTTTCGCCGTGGCGGCCGGACGGCCGGGCGAGCGGCCGAAACCCAATTCGGCGGCCGTGAAGCCATACACCTCGATGGCTTCGCGGATGCGCTCGAGGACGCCGTCGGCTTCCTTCTTGCGAAGCTGATCGGCTTCTTTCTGGAGTTGTTCGATTTGCTTCTGGACCTGTTGGAATGTCTTGGCCATGGAGATGCTTTGTATTTGAGTGAGGAGAGGAGAGCTGGCGAGATTAGGCCGCGAACGCATTTTTCGTTGTCAGCAATTGTCGCAAGATCGAAATCAGGACGAGTCGCAGACAGGTGGTCTACAAAAAAGGCATCCGGTTTGGCCCATCGCCAATCCGTGCCGGCATCGAATCCGGCCCGCCGACTTTATCTGATCGGGAAGCGGAATCCCGGATTCCTTTTTGGGAATTGGGGATTCGGGCTGGCAGGCTTCCGTGCCGGTCGGTGAATGAATTCGACTTCACCGCATCGCGCGGGATTCGCCGCCGGCCGTCGAGGCTGCAATTGGACGACCGCAAAGAACTCGCACTGGAATACCCGGATGCCCAAGTCCGGTGCGCGACCGGCAATCCCAATTCGAGCCCGCCACCCTATTCCGGCGGCGGAATTTATCGTCCGTCGGCCAGGAATGAACGCGGATCGACCGCGCGCCCGCCCACGCGGACCTCGAAATGCAGCTTGACCCGGTCGGCGTCGGTATTGCCCATCTCGGCGATCTGCTGGCCCTTCTGCACGGTCTGGCCCTTCTTCACCAGGGCGCTGCGCAGGTGGGTGTAGACCGACATGCGCGAGCCGCCGTGGTCGATCATGAGCACGTTGCCGTAGCCGCGCAGGGTCTCGCTGACCGTGACCACGCCCCTGGCCGCGGCGACCACCGGCTCGCCGAGCTTGCCGGCGATGTCGACGCCCTTGTTGCTGCCGCCGTTGAAGCCCGCGATCACCGGGCCCGGCGCGGGCCAGGCCCAGTCGCCGGTGCCGACGCGCGAGGGCGGCGGGCCCGATTCGCGCGGTGCCGGCGGCACGGGCCGCTTCGAGGGTTCGCGCTCGCCGCCCGCGGTGCGCGGCGGCTCCGACGCGCCGCCCGGCGGCACGATGCGCAGCACCTGGCCGACCTCGAGCTTGTCCGGGTCGTCGATGCCGTTCCAGCGCGAGATGTCCTGCATCCGGCAGCCGGTCTTCGAGGCGATGCGGTACAGGGTGTCGCCCGGCTGCACCACGTAGTTGCCGGGACCGCGCGCATCGCTCTTCTCGACGGGCGCGCTGCCCGGGGATGGGGTGGAACAGCCCGCGATGGCCAGCGCCATCGTCAGGGCCACGAGCGGTGCGGCGCGCATGCGCCAGTTCCTGCCTGTCGAAACCAAAACCGGATACCTCCTGGATCAAAAGCCGCCGTGCGCGGCGGGGCATGATCGCACGAGGCGACGGCGGCGTCCGTAGGAGGCCGGGAGGCTCAGGCGATGACGTTGAACCAGCGCGTGGCACTGGCGCCGTCGATGCGGGCTTCCTGCCGCGCATGGGCGGCCTGTTCGAGCACCGCCGTGACCGGTCGCGCCGGGTCGCCGATGGCGAAGCCGACCTTGCAGTCCAGCCCGTGGCCGAGCGCCCGCGCGCCGCGCACCAGCGAGGAGCCGACGCGCTCTGCGGCCTGCGCCAGCCCGTCGCGCGGGCCGGTCAGCACGATGACGAAGGTGTCGGCGTCGATGCGCCCGCAGGCGTCGCCGGGACGCACCGAGCGGCGCATGCGGCCGACGAAGGCCTGCAGCAGCCGTTCGGCCGCTTCCTCGCCGAGGCGGTCGCGTGCCGCGGCGAGGCCGCCGAGCTCGACGCTGATCGCGCACCAGAGGAAGCCGGGGCTGTTCTCGGCCACGGTGCGGGCCTGCCGCACCTGGGCGAGGAAGACCTCGGGCAGCGGCAGGCCGGTGATGTCGTCGCGCGCCATGTCGTCGGGCGCGGGCGCCATTTCGGCGGCCACGCCGGTCTTCGGCATGGCCTCGGCCGCGGGGCCGGGCACGGTGAGCGCGCGCGCGGTGGCGGTGGGCACCACCACGTCGGGCACGTCCATCGAGGCGGGCCGGAATTCGCGGTTGAGCCGGCGCGCGATCAGCGCCGAGGCCGCCAGGCCGAGCACGACCAGGCAGCTGCCCATGCCGAGCAGCGAGGCCAGCGGGTTGCGGGCACTGCGGGTCAGGGTGTCCTCGGGCACGCCGACCGCGACCCACCAGGCCGTGCCGGGCACCGGCGCGATGGTGGAGAGCACCTTCAGGCCGTCGAGCGTGAGGGTGCTGCTGACGCTGCGGTCGGCGCCGGCGATCTTCTGCCGCAGCTGGGGCGTGGCGTGGTGGCCGAGATAGCGGTCCTCGTCGCGCGAGCGCGCGACCACCTTGCCGCTGGCGTCGACCAGCGAGGCAACCCAGCCCTCGGGCCAGATCTGTTCGCGCAGCACCACGCCGAAACCCTCGGGTCGCAGGCCGACGAGCGCGGCCGGTACATCGGCCAGCCACGGCGTGCCATCGGGACGGTAGACGGCATGGAGCGCGGGCGAGGCTTCGCCCGGGCCCTGTACCTCGAAGCGCTGGCCCGAGCGCGGCACGGCGGCGAGCTGGTGGACGTCGGCGCGCAGCCGGTCGGCCTCGCGCGCCATCGCGGCGGCGGTGCTGTTGGCCTTGTCGAGCAGCAACTGGCGCTCGCGGGCCTCTGCCTGGTCGCCCATGCGGGTGGTGACATAGACGCTGAAGGCCAGCATCGGCACGAGCACGAAGAGCTGGACCGCGATCAGCCAGGGGATGAAGCTCGCCGGGCGCGAGCGCGTGCTTTCCGGCGGGAAAGGGGTGCGTGGGGAGAAGCCGATCCGGTTCATGGCAGGTGTGCGCTGCGCTGGAGCCTGAATGTAACCTTTGGCCTTAAGAAAAGGTCACTAATTGTTGCCCGGAGCAGGGGCTTTTTTCACGTCCTGGTGACCGGCGGTGGCTGCCGGGGTGCGGGCGGCGCTCTCGCGGCCCTGTTCCGCGCCGCCGAAGCCGCGGAAAGGAAACAGATGCTGACAAAGCCGATTGGCCCGCCTGGGCGCGGGAACGCGGCCCGGCGCCCTCAGCCGGCCTCGCCGGCCCCGGCGGCCGCGAAGCCGCGGCCGAGGTCGGCCACCAGGTCGGCCGGCGCCTCGAGCCCGACGTGCAGCCGCACCACCGCGCCGCGCGCGCTCCAGTCGCTCACGCTGCGCGCCGCGCGCATGTTGGCCCAGGCCACCAGGCTCTCGTAGCCGCCCCAGGACGAGCCGCGCCCGAACAGTGAGAGCGCATCGACCAGCCGCTCGACCGCGGTCGGCGCGATCTCCGGCCGCAGCTCGAAGGACAGCAGCCCGTTGGTGCCGCTGCAGTCGCGCCGCCAGAGATCGTGCCCGGGGTGCGTGGGCAGCGCGGGGCAGAACACGGTCGCGACCTCGGGTCGCGCCTGCAGCCAGCGCGCGACCTCGAGCGCATGCTGCTCGTGCAGGCGCAGCCGCGCCGACAGCGTGCGGATGCCGCGCAGCACCAGCCAGGCGTCGTCGGGGCTCACGGTCATGCCGAAGGCGTCGCAGCGCTCGTTGAGCGCGTGCCAGGCCTCGCGCGTGGTCGCCACCGTGCCCATCATCACGTCGGAGTGGCCCGAGAGGTACTTGGTGGCGGCCATCAGCGAGATGTCGGCGCCGAGCGCGAGCGGGCGGTACTGCAGGCCCGAGCCCCAGGTGTTGTCGGCCGCCAGCAGCGCGCCGCGCGCATGCGCGAGCGCGGCCAGCTTCGGCAGGTCGCACATCTCGTAGACCAGCGAGCCCGGGCACTCGGCGTAGACCAGCCGCGTGGCGGGCTCGAACAGCGCCTCGATGCCGCTGCCGTCGGCCGCGAAGAAGCTGCAGCGGATGCCGTAGGGATCGAGGAAGGAATGCACCAGCTGGCGCGCCGGCTCGTAGACGCTGTCGGACATCAGCACGTGGTCGCCCGGCTTGAGGTAGGACAGCAGCACCATGCCGATGGCCGCGAGGCCGGTGGGAAAGAGCCGCGTGCGGTAGCCGCCCTCGAGCTCGCTCACCGCATCCTCGAGCGCGAAGGTGGTGGGCGTGCCGCGCGCGCCGTAGCTGAAGACGCGCTCCTCGCCGCGCCGCGCGCGGGCGTCGCGCATCGCGGCCACGCTGTCGAACACCACCGTGCTGGCGCGCACCAGCGGCGGGTTGACCGGCGCGCCGCCCGCATGGGCGGGGTGCTTGCCGATGTGGGCGATGCGGGTTTCGAGGGACAGGCCGGAGGGATCGGTGGGCGAGGCGGGCATGGGCTTCTTCTCTGACGTGGAGGCGTTCGCCGATGCTAGTCGGCGCGCGCGCCCGACAGCTTCACGATGCGCGACCAGCGTTCGATGTCCTGCCTGAGCTGGGCCGCGAAGGCCTCGGGCGTGTTCGCGACCACCTCGCTGCCGCCGTCGGTCACCTGCCTGTTCACCTCGGGCAGGTGCAGGGTGCGCACGATCGCCTCGTTGAGATAGGCCACGCGCTCGGGCGGCGTGCCGGCCGGCGCGAAGAAGCCGTACCAGTCCTCGAAGCGCGCATTGGCATAGCCGAGCTCCTCGAGCGTGGGCGCCTTCGCGAACACGCCGATGCGGCGCGGGCTGGTCACGGCCAGCACGCGCAGCTTGCCGCTTTGCACCATGCCCGCGACCGAGGCGGTGGAGGTCACGAGTACGTCGACCTGGCCGCCGAGCAGGTCGGTGAGCGCGGGGCCGGCGCCCTTGTAGGGAACGTGCGTCATGTCGACGCCGTTGTCCTTCTGCAGCACCACGCCGACCAGGTGCGAGAGCGTGCCGTTGCCCGGCGTGGCATAGGTGAGCTTGCCGGGGCTGGCCTTGGCCTTCGCGGCCAGGTCGGCGAAGGACTTGAGCGGCGAGTTCGCCTCCACCACCAGCGCGAGCGGCGCCGCGTTGATCTGCGTGATCGGCACGAAGTTCTTGACCGGGTCGAAGCCCGGCGCCGCGTACAGCGCGGGGTTCACCGCCATGATCGAGACCTGCGAGGTCAGCACGGTGTAGCCGTCGGCCCTGGCATCGGCCACCGCCTTGGCGCCGATGTTGCCGCCCGCGCCGCCGCGGTTGTCGACCACGGCCGGCTGGCCCGTGATCTCGGCCAGGCGCGTGGTCACCAGGCGCGCGGTGGCGTCGTTGCCGCCGCCGGGCGGGAACGGCGAGACGAAGCGGATCGGCTGCGTGGGGTAGCCGTTGCGCGCGGGCAGCGGGTCGGCCGCCGCGCCCTGCAGCACGAGCGTGGCGCTCCAGGCCGCGGCGAGCAGCCAGCGCGCGCGGCGCAGGCGGGACGGACGGTGCGGGGAAAGGCCGGATGCAGTCGACATGGTGAACTCCTGGACGGAACGAACGAGGACGAGCGAAGGCCGGACCGTGGCGCGAAGCCGCGGTCCGTGGACTGGCGAGGAACGGGGGCGAGGGCTACGCGTGCGGCGCGCCCGGCAATCGGAAGGCGGCGCGCTCCTGCGCGTCGAGCTGTGCGACCAGGCCGGTCTCCCAGGCGAGGTAGCGGCGCGCGGCCTCCTTGTTGCCGTCGTGGCGGTCGTGCACGAAGAACAGGTAGTCGATGCAGTCGGCATCGCTGGGCAGCGCGGGCGTGGCCTCGAGCGGCAGCCCGGCGGCGCGCCATGCGGCCATGCCGCCCTCGAGCAGCAGCGGCGCCGCGTGGTCCGCGAGTTCGGAGGCGACGGCCCAGGCGGCGAGCGCCGGATCGTCGGCCACCAGCACCAACTGGCGCGTTTCGCCGCGCAGGTCGTCGGCCAGCCGCGGCCGGATCGACCAGCGCGCGCCCGCGATGTGGCCGGCGCGGAATGCCATGCCCGGGCGCAGGTCGACCAGCGCGACCTCGCCGCTCTCGATGCGCGCCGACAGCGCGTGCGCATCGATCGTGACGAGCGGCTTCGGCGCGGGTGCGGTCACTGCCTCGAGCGCCAGCCCGCTCGCGAGCCCGCCCTCGAGCACGCTCGCGTCGTGGCCCATCTGGCGCAGCCAGCTCGCGACCGTGGGCGCGCGCACGCCGTCGCTGTCGAACAGCACCAGCCGCGCGCCGCGCACGCCCAGGTACTGGTCGGCCGCCTGCAGCAGCTGCCCGCCCGGCGTGTGCTGCGCGCCGGCCAGGCTGCCGGCCGCGAATTCCTCGGGCGTGCGCACGTCGCACAGGAACAGGCTGCGGCCCGCGTCGCCGGCCCAGTCGCGCACCGTGCGCGCATCGACCGTGGGCGCGCCGAAGCGCGCGGCCAGCGCCTGCGCGGCCTCGCGCAGTTCGGTGGTGCCGCTGTCGTCGGCATAGCGCTCGGTGCCGCCGTGTGCGAGCGCATGGTCGGCGAGGTACCAGCCCTGCGTGCCGTTCTCGAGCGCATAGACCGGGTTCGGAACGCCGAGGTTGATCAGCGTCTGCGCGCCGATGATGCTGCGCGTGCGGCCCGCGCAGTTGACGACGATGGTCGTGCGGTCGTCGGGCACGAGCCGGCGCACGCGGTAGGCGAGTTCACCGTTGGGGCAGCAGGTCGCGCCCGGGATGTTCATCTTGAAGAACTCGCTCACGGGCCGGCCGTCGAGCACCACCACGTCGTCGCAGCGCGCGAGCATGGCGGCGAGTTCGTCGGCGCCGATGCGCGGCGTGTGATAGGCCTCCTCGGCCAGTTCGCCGAAGGTCTTCGAGGGCAGGTTCACGCCCGCGAACAGCGCATGGCCCGCGGCCTGCCAGGCGCGCGTGCCGCCTTCGAGCACGTGCACGTCGCCGTAGCCGAGCGCCCGCAGGCGTTCGGCGGCGCGATGAGCGACGCCCCGGCTCTCCTCGTCGCCCCCGTCATAGGTCACGACGCGCACGCCGCGGCGCGGCAGCAGGCGCGGCGCATCGAGCTCGAGCCGGCTGAAGGGCAGCGGCACGCCGAGGAACAGGTGCGACTCGCCGTACTGGCCGTGCTCGCGCACGTCGAGCAGCGCGATCTCGCCGCCGTCGTGCAGCCAGCGCTTGAGGGTCTTCGGGTCGATGGAGGTCATGGGGAAAGCGAAAAGGAAGAAAGCGGGGGAACCGGTTCAGCGCCGCGTCTGCACGCCGATGCCCATGGTCTGGCAGGTGCCGGCCGCGAGGTCGTAGGCGGTGCGGCGGTCCAGCGTCTCGAGCGCGCGGCCGTACATGTGCAGGTGGCGGATGGTCTGCTCGCCCTGGATCTCCACCGAGTGGATGTCCTCGGGCATCAGCGCTATGCCGGCGCCGGGCGCGACCACCACCAGCGCGGTCTCCTCGAGCCGGCCCACGCCGGGCACCGAGCCGTCGTCCAGCCGCCGGTAGACGCGGTTGTGCTCGGTGCCTTCCACCGCGGCGATGCAGGCCCAGGTCGTGTGGTTGTGCGGCACGATGCGCTTGCCCGGGCGCATCACGTTGAGATAGAGCGCGTAGCTCTGGTCGGCGTCCTCGGCGATCAGGTAGCGCGCCTGGTGCTCGCCGGGCTCGGGCGGCGGGTAGTCGCCGGCCTGCCAGTAGTCGGTGCGGGCGGCCAGGCCCTGCAGCGCTTCGAGCACCTCGGCCAGCTTCTCGCGCGTCGGTTCACCGTTGGCGATGGATGTCTTCATGCTGGCGATGGCCGTCTCGACGGCTTCGCGGCGTGGAACGGATGCGGTGCTCATGCGGTTTCTCCTGTGGGGCTGCCCGATTTCTGTGCAGCCACTGTAGTGAGCCCGGCGGCGCCGAACAATCCAGCACGGGCGCAAAACACATCAATAAAATTAATGAATGCCCACGCTCGACCTCGAACTGCTGCGCACGCTCGCCGCCGTCGTCACCCATCGCAGCTTCGCCGCCGCGGCGGTGCACCTGGACCGCACGCAGTCGGCGGTCACGCAGCAGATGCAGCGGCTCGAGGAGCAGATCGGCCATCCGCTGTTCGCCAGGCAGGGCCGGCAGAAGCGGCTGACCGAGCACGGCCAGCGCCTGCTCAACTATGCGCACCACCTGCTGGCGCTCAACGACGAGGCGCTGCGCAGCCTGCGCGAGGGCCAGCTCGAGGGCAACCTGCGCATCGGCGCGCCGCACGACGTGGCCGAGACCATGCTGCCGCTGCTGCTGACCGAGGTGGCGCGCACCTCGCCGCTGCTGCAGCTCGACATCCACGTGGCGCGCAGCCCCTACCTCATGACTTCGCTCAAGCGTGGCGAGGTCGACATGATCATCTCGAACCGCATCGACACCCAGTTCGAGGGCGTGGTGCTGCGCAACTCGCCGACCGTGTGGCTGTGCGCCGCGGGCTACGTGCACGACCCGGCGAAGCCGGTGCCGCTGATCATGGCCGACGGGCCCAGCATCTTCCGGCGCATCGGCCACGAGGCGCTCGACGCGGCCGGCGTGCCCTGGACGCCGCGCTACACCTCCTCGAGCCTGATCGGCATCAAGGCGGCGCTGCGCGCGGGCCTGGGCGTGACGGCGCGCGGCGTGGAGCAGCTCGACGCGGGCCTGCGCGTGCTCGGCGTGGGCGACGGCATGCCGCGGCTGCCCGACCTGGCCTACCACCTCTACGTGCGCAGCCATGTGGTGAACCCGGTCACGCGGCAGGTGTTCGAGCACCTGAAGAAGCACCTGCGGCTGCCGCGCACCGACGCGGCGGGCTGAACCCGGGGCTGAGCGGCGCGGGCGCGTTCAGCGCGCCGCGGGCACGGCGTGGCCGTCCTGCTTGGCGCGGTACATCGCCTGGTCGGCGGCCGCGAGCAGGTCGCGCGGCGTCTCGCCGCCACGGCCCAGCGCGATGCCCACCGACACGCCGATCAGCGTGCGCGCGCGTGCCAGCTGCAGCGGCTCGGCGATCGCCGCGATGCAGCGCTGCGCCAACACCTGCGCGCCCTGTTCCGCGGGCTCCACGAGGCCGGTGGCGAGCAGCACGAACTCGTCGCCGCCGATGCGCGCCACGGTGTCCGTCTGCCGCACCAGCGCCTGCAGCCGGCGCGCGATCTCGCGCAGCGCGAGGTCGCCGGCCTCGTGGCCCAGGGTGTCGTTGAGCTGCTTGAAGCCGTCGAGATCGAGGTAGAGCACCGCCACCGGCTGCCTGTGGCGCGCGGCATGGGCCAGCGCCTGCTGCAACCGCTCGTCGAGCAGCTTGCGGTTGGGCAGGCCGGTCAGCGTGTCGTGGTGGGCCAGCCGTGCCAGCGCCTGCTGGTTGTCGACCAGCTTGGCCAGCAGCCGGTTGAAGGCCTGCGTCAGGTGGCCGATCTCGTCGTCGCGCACCACGCGCAGCGGCGCCAGCGGCAGCTCGCCGCGCGTCATGCGGTCGGCCTGGTCGGCGGCACGCAGCAGCGGGCGCAGCAGCCAGGCCATGATCAGGCCGATCACGATCAGCACCATCGTCACGGCCGGCGCGCGCTGCCGCAGGATGAAGGCCTGCATGCGCGCCACCGGCGCGAGCGCCTCCGCCACCGGCAGCCGCGCGACCACGAACCAGCCGGCCGTCGGCACCGAGGCGATGGCCGAGATCTCGTCGATGCCGCGGGCGTTGCGCGTCGTGCCGCTGCCGCGGTAGCCCGCCATCGCGCGGTCGTGCAGCGGGTTCACGCCGTCGGGCGGCGTGGGGGTCAGCATCATCGTCGCGTCGGTCGAGGCGACGAAGAGCCGGTCGCGCGGCGAGATCACGAGGATGCCGCCGGCCTGGCCCACGCGGCCTTCCAGCAGGTGGTCGAGCAGGCCGTCGGCCGTGAGGTCGGCGGTGCCGAGCAGCACGGCCACCACCTCGCCGCTGCCGTCGCGCAGCGGCACGGCCATGGGCAGGGCCGCGTGATGCGCCGCCGTCGCCTGCGCCCGGCCCACCGCGCGCCGGCCGGCGCGCGCGGCGGCGAATTCCAGCGCCTCGGTCGAAAACTGCCCGTCCTGGTCGAGCCGCTTGCCGTCGGGCGTGGCGAGCGCCAGGCCGAGCGGGAACAGCGGGTTCAGCGCGCCGCGCTCCGCGAGCCAGGCGTGCAGCGGCGTGGGCTGCGCCAGCAGCTCGGGCGGCACGGCCTGCGCCAGCCGCTCGAGGAAGGCAAGGCGCTCCACCAGGTAGTTGTCGACGTCGCGCGCCACGTAGGCGGCCAGCGCGGTCTGCTGCGAGGCCACCGACTGCGTCAGGTCCTCGCGCAGGAAGCGGCTGAGCTGGATGTAGCTGGCGGCGGTGCCGATGATCGCCATCACCAGCCCCATCACGAGGAGGCGCACGACCAGGCTGCGAGCGGATTTTCGGAGGGTCACTCTGGCGGCGGGTCGTGAGGCGGGAGGTGCGGGACTGTAGCCGAAAGCCTTAGCGCCGCCGCCGCGGCGGGGGTCTTCAGGTCGACCAGATGCGCGGCGTGGCGGCCGGCAGCGACCAGAGCTCGGCGCGCCAGTCCTGCCACACCTGGCGCAGCAGCCGCATCGCGGGTTCGACCACCGGCGCGAGCACGCGCAGCACCACCACCTCGGCATGCGGGCTGGTGGCGCCGGCGCTGCCGGCCAGGCCCTGGGCCTCGATGCGTTCGCGTGCGAGCGCGAGCAGTGCCTCGCGCCGGGCGCGCGCGGCCGGCGTCCCCGCCACGTAGAACAGCGAGGCCAGGCAGCGGTGGCCGCCCAGGCCCAGCGGGCTTTGCAGCAGCCTCTGGTCGGCCGCGTCGATGCGGCCGCGCTCGAGCCACACGCCGGGCGCCTCGATGTGCTGCAGCAGGCTGCCGCGCTCGAAGGGCTGGTGCGCATGCGGCAGGCCCAGCGCCGCCACGTCCCAGCCGATCATCTCCGCGCCGGGTTCGGCCTCGATGGCGATGCGGTTCTCGGCCACGCAGCCGCTGTAGCAGATGGCCTCGAGCGGCAGCCATTCGAGCCGCGCGCCGGCCGCCAGCCGCAGCCGGGTGCGCTGCACCGCGCGCTCGCCCTCGCTGCGGTAGAAGCGCGAGGCGCCGGGCGTGGTCACCAGGCCATGGCTGCCGGCGGCGGCCTCGACCTCGATCTCGAGCGTGTCGCCGCCCACCAGCCCGCCCGGCGGATGCACCAGCACGTTGTGGCAGACGGCATCGCCCTCGGGGTAGAGGCTCTGAAGGATGCGCAGCGGGCCGTCGTGGCGGAAGCGGGCGACGGTGCGGTCGGCTTCGTGGCGGTAGGAAAGATGGAGGCGGGCGTGCCAGGGCATGCGGGGAGTCTATGTGCCGCGTCAGCTCTTCCAGGCGCCGTCGTGCGCGGCGCTGGCCTCGTCGACCAGCGCCGGGCCGATGCATTCGATCGGGTGCGGCGAGACGCGGAACACGTCGCGGCACGACAGCTCGGCATCGCGCTGGTCCTGCCGCTCGCCGCGGAACACGCGCAGCCGCTCGGCGTCGATGCCGAACACCACGCGGCCGATGTTCGACCAGAAGATCGCGCCCGCGCACATCACGCAGGGCTCGCCCGAGGCATAGAGCGTGGCGCCGGCCAGTTCCTCGCGCGAGATGCCGCGGCCCGCGAGCGCGCGGATCGCGTTGGTCTCGGCATGGCCGGTGCAGTCGCCGGTCTCGCCGGTGTTGTTGTAGGCCTCGGCGATCACCTCGCCCGCGGCCGAGACGATGACGGAACCGAAGGGCCGGTTGCCGCGCCGGCGCGCGAGGTGCGACCAGACGATGGCCTTGCGCAGGTAGCGGCCGTCGCGTTCGTCGAGCGCGGTTTCGGCGGGGAAGGAGGGAGAGGGGGTGTCGCTGAAGTTCATGCGTGGAAAGAGGGCGTGCGTTCGCCGCGGCGGGGCGGCAGTTTCGTTTGTCTCGGATCGGATGTCCTGGTGACCGCATCATGACCGCCTGAACGGCGGGCCATGGCGCGGGCGCTGCAAGAGCAATTTCCGGGCGGCGCACTTCGATGGTGCATCTGCCGCTGAACGCTTCTACTCTCGGCGGCGTGGAATGCATGCCGCATGCCAAGGCGGCGCGCTCGGGCATTGCGCACGGTGGATCGCCCGCGCGACACAATGCGGGCGCGCAACTTGCATCGGGCAAGGCGCAGAGTAGAAGCGTTCAGTCCACCGGCCTTCGTCCCACCCCCTGGCGAAGCCGGCCGCGACGGGAAATTGCTCTTCGGTTCGTCCCCGCGCATCGCTGGCCGTGCGCGGGACATGCAACGCAGAAGGAGTCCCACGCATGCTCGTCACCCGTCAACCCGTCTTCCGCAAGTTCTGGCATGCCGTCATGCCGCTCGCCGACCTGGCCCAGGGGCCCAGGCCCTTCCGGCTGCTCGGCGAGGACATCGTTCTCTTCCTCGACGCCGAGGGCCAGCCGGCCGCGCTGCGCGACCGCTGCTGCCACCGCACCGCGAAGCTCTCCAAGGGCTGGTGCGTCGACGGCGCGGGCCAGGCGTGCGCTCAGGGCGCGATCCAGTGCGGCTACCACGGCTGGACCTACGACCGCGGCGGCCAGGTCATCCGCATCCCGCAGTACGAGGCGGAGCGACCGATCCCGCCCGACTACCGCACCACGGCCTACCGCTGCACCGCGCGCCATGGCTATGCGTGGGTGGCGCTTGAGGAGCCGATCGCCGACATCCCGGCCATTCCGGAGTTCGACGATCCCGGCTACCGCACCATCTTCCAGTTCCACGAGGAGTGGCGGACCAGTCCGCTGCGCGCGCTCGAGAACTCCTTCGACAACTCGCACTTCAGCTTCGTGCACCGCGCCACCTTCGGCGTGGCCGCGAGCCCGAAGCCGAGCAAGTACGAGCTGGTGGAGAACGAGGCGGGCTTCCACGCGGAGACCGTCATCGAGGCGACCAATCCCGCGAAATTCCATGCGATCAGCGGCGTGAGCGATCCCATCACCACGCGCCACATGCGCAATGCCTATTTCCTGCCGTTCTCGCGCCGCCTCGACATCGAGTACCCGAGCGGCATCCGCCACATCATCATCAACTGCTTCACGCCGATCGACGATCACCGCATGCAGCTGTGCCAATGGCTGTTCCGCAACGACACCGAGGCCGACTGCCCGGCCTCGATGCTGATCGCCTTCGACGAGGAGATCACGCGCGAGGACAAGGACATCCTCGAGTCGACCGACCCCGATGCGCTGGTCGACACGCGCCGGCGCGGCGTCGAGTACTCGATGGAGTCGGACCGCCCGGGCATGCTGATCCGCAAGCACCTGATGCAGCTGCTCGCGCGGCATGGCGAGGCGGAGGTGTACCGCGGCATGGAGGCCGCAGCGCCGGTCGCGAAGGCGGCCTGATTCAGGCCGTGGCCGGCGAGGTGCTCGGCCGCGCGGTGCGCGAACGGCCCTCTTCGTAGCGGTCCATCGCGAGACCGTCGGTGCGGATCTCGGGCCGCTGGCCGGTCACGATGTCGGAGATCAGCTTGCCCGAGCCGCAGGCCATGGTCCAGCCCAGGGTGCCGTGGCCGGTGTTGAGGAACAGGTTCGGGTAGCGCGTGGCGCCGACGATCGGGGTGCTGTCGGGCGTCATCGGGCGCAGGCCGGTCCAGAAGCTCGCGCGCGGCAGGTCGCCGCCCGGGAACAGGTCGCTCACCACCTTCTCGAGCGTGGCGCGGCGCTGCGGGTTCAGGCGCAGGTCGAAGCCCGAGAGCTCGGCCATGCCGCCCACGCGGATGCGGTTGTCGAAGCGCGTGACGGCCACCTTGTAGGTCTCGTCGAGCACGGTCGACTGCGGCGCCAGCGATTCGTCGACCAGCGGCACCGTGAGCGAGTAGCCCTTGACCGGGTAGACGGGAATGTCGAGGCCCAGCGAGGCGATGGCCGCGCGCGAGTAGCTGCCGAAGGCCATCACGTAGCGGTCGGCCGTGAGCACCTTGCCGGCCGTGGTGCGCACGCCGCTGATGCGGCCGCCCTCGGTCTCGAGCGCCTCGATGCTCTGGCCGAAGCGGAAGTCCACGCCCAGGCCGCGCGCGATCTCGGCCAGGCCGCGCGTGAACAGGTGGCAGTCGCCGGTCTCGTCGTTCGGCAGCCGCAGGCCGCCCGTGAGGCGGTCGCGCGCGCCGGCCAGCGCGGGTTCGACGCGTGCCAGCGCATCGCGGTCGAGCAGTTCGTAGGGCACGCCGCATTCCTCGAGCACCGCGATGTCGCGCTGCACCGCGTCGAGCTGCGCCTGCGTGCGGAACAGCTGCAGGGTGCCGCCGGTGCGGTGCTCGTACTGCAGGCCGGTCTCGGCGCGCAGCGCCTGCAGGCAGCCGCGGCTGTACTCGGCCACCCGCATCATGCGTTCCTTGTTGATCGCATAGCGCTCGGGCGAGCAGTTGCGCAGCATCTGCGCCATCCAGCGCAGCTGGAACAGCGTGCCGTCGGGGCGGATCGACAGCGGCGCATGCTTCTGGAACATCCACTTGATCGCCTTCAGCGGAATGCCGGGCGCGGCCCAGGGCGTGGAGTAGCCGGGCGACACCTGGCCCGCGTTGCCGAAGCTGGTTTCCTCGGCCGGACCGGCCTGCCGGTCGAGCAGGGTGACGTCGGCGCCCGAGCGCGCGAGGTAGTAGGCCGTGGTGGTGCCGATCACGCCGCCGCCCAGAACGATGACTTTCATGGTGTTTCCGCTGATTCGAATGGAATAGCAAGAATTTATGCGTCAGAATGAAGTGGATTCCACTGTTTTCAAGCGTTCGACAGCGGAATCCCCTGTGTAGAACCTTCCTATGCGCCGCGCGGAGTGAAAGTGCCCGAGCTCGACCGAATCGACCGCAAGATCCTCGACCTGCTGCAGCGCCAGGGCCGCATTTCCATGACCGAACTGGCCGAGCGCATCGGCCTCTCGGCCTCGCCCTGCGCCGAGCGCGTCAAGCGCATGGAGCGCGACGGCGTCATCAGCGGCTACCACGCGCGCGTGTCGCCCGAGGCGCTGGGCAAGACGCTCTTGGTGTTCGTCGAGATCAAGCTCTCGGCCAAGTCGGGCGACGTGTTCGACAAGGTCAGGCAGGAGCTGCTGCACATGCCCGAGGTGCTCGAATGCCACCTCGTGTCGGGCAGCTTCGACTATCTCGTGAAGGCGCGCCTGAGCGGCATGAGCGAATACCGCCACCTGCTCGGCGACATCCTCAAGAAGCTGCCCGTGGCGGCCGAGTCGCACAGCTACGTCGTGATGGAAGAGATCAAGGAAACCCTGATGCTCGCCACCGACCGCTGAAGGCACGGCTACCATCGCGCGCCCATGTCCCCAGACCCGATCACCATCCGCCCCTGGCGCCTCGACGACTTCGACGCCGTCAAGGCCATCCTCGACGACACCTTCGCGAGCACCTGGCTGCCGCAGCTCACGCCCGAGGCCGCGCGCGGCTACCGCGAGAGCGGCGAGCCCGTGGGCTACATCGACGAGATGGGGCCCGAGTTCTTCGTCGCCGAGATCGGCGGCGAGGTGGTCGGCATGGTCCATTGGCAGCACGACTTCGTGCAGGCGCTGCACGTGCCCGCGGCGCATCGGCGCAAGGGCATCGCGCGCGCGCTCATGGCCTTCGCCGAAGCCGGCATGCGCGCCGACGGCATCGAGCGCGCGCGGCTCGAGACCGACACCTTCAACACCGCGAGCCAGGGCTTCTACCTCGCGCTCGGCTATCGCGAGGCCGACCGCTATCCCGACCTCGAATGGCACAGCGGCTTCACGACCATCCTCTACGTGAAGCCGCTGCTTTCCTGAACCTCTCCTCCACCCCAAGGACACCGCCATGAGCATCTCGATCCGCCGCGACGGCACCACCGGCACGCGCCACATCCTCAAGATCCGCAACCACGAGATCGCGGTCGATGCCTCGCCCGCTGGCGGCGGCAACGACGAGGGCCCCGAGCCGCACGACCTCTACGACGCCTCGCTGGCCGCCTGCAAGGCGCTCACCGTGTTGATCTACGCGCGCCGCAAGGGCATCCCGGTCGAGGACATCGAGGTCGTGGTCGACCGCGACGACAGCGAGGAGCGCAAGGGCATCTACCGGCTCGACTCGACGTTGCGCGTGAGCGGCAACCTCAGCGACGCGCAGCGCGACGAGCTGCTGCGCGTGGCGGGCAAGTGCCCGGTGCACAAGCTCATGACCGAGGTGAAGACCGAGATCCAGACGAACTGGGCGGCCTGAACCCGGGGGCGGTCAGCGCAGCACGCGCCAGGCCCGCACCGCGCGCAGCAGCGACCACAGGCCGGCCTCGGCCGGCACCTTCTTCTCGTTGAACGACACGGCGACGTAGAGGTCGTCGGCCGGCACGTAGGCGACCACGCTCGTGAAGCCCTCGATGCCGCCGCTGTGGCCCAGCATCAGGCCCGGCCCGTCGGGCACGTCGTAGAGCTGCACGCCCATGCCGTACGAGGCATTGCCGCCGCTGTAGGGGCCGAGCATCGCGGGCATGTCGCCGAACATGCGCCGCACCGTGGCCGGCGGCAGCACCCGGCCGCCGAGCAGCGCATGCCAGAAGCGCACGAGGTCGCCCGCGGTCGAGGCCAGCGCGCCCGCGGCATAGGGCGTGGCGTACTGGTCGGGCGCCTCGACCGGCCGGCCGCCCGCGTGGCCGCTGACCACGGGCAGTTCGACGCCGGGCCGGCGCATCGTGGTGTGCGTGAGCGCGAGCGGGCCGACCAGCCGCTTCGCCAGCACCTGCTCGAAGGACGCGCCCTCGAGCCGTTCGACGATGACGCCGAGCATCGCGTAGCCGGTGTTGCTGTAGCTCCAGTTCGTGCCGGGGCAGAACTGCGGTTTCTGCGCGAGGCCCATGGCGATGATCTCCGCGGGTGGCCGGTACTTCGTGCCGAAGTCGGGCAGCGCATTGAAGCTCACGAGGCCGCTGGTGTGGCGCAGCAGGTGCTCGATGGTGACGAGCCCGGCGTTGGGCGCCTCGGGGAACCAGCGCTCGATGCTGTCGCCGAGCGCGAGCCGGCGTTCCTCCACGAGCTGCAGCACGATCGTGGCGGTCAGCGTCTTGGCGGTGCTCGCGACCTGGAAGCCCTGGTCGGGCCGTGCCGGCTCGCGCGGCTCGGTGCGCGCCAGGCCGCGTGTCGCCCGCCAGCTGCCTTCGCCGGGGAGCGCGACCGCCACGCTCGCGGCCGGCACGTGCTGCAGCATCTTGTCGAGCGCATCGCCGAGGCTCTTCTGCAGGTCGGCGGGCAGCTCGCCGTCGATCGCGCGGCCGAAGTCGCGCTGCCAGACCGCATCGGGCGCGGAGCGCCGCGGCGGGCCGGCATAGGCGGCGCGGACCGAGCAGCCCTCGTCGGCGCGCGCGCTGCCCCATGGCAGTGCCATCGCGATCATCGTGGCCAGCGCGTTGCGGCGCGCCGGGTCGTTCAGCGTCGTTGTCATCCGATCTCCATCAGCCCTGCCTGGCCGCTTCCGACTGCTTGCGCGCCGCCTCCACGCGCTTGGCGTAGCGGTCGCCCCAATCGGCGAGCGGGCCGAGCGCCGCGTTGAGCGTGGCACCCAGTTTGGTCTCCGAATACTCGACGCGCGGCGGCACCTCGTGGAACACCTCGCGCGCGACCACGCCGTCGGTCTCGAGCTCGCGCAGCTGCTGGATCAGCATCTTCTCGCTGATGCCCGGCAGCATGCGCCGCAGCTCGCCGAAGCGGCGCGGCTGCAGGTGCAGCTCCCAGAGGATCAGCGCTTTCCATTTCCCGCCGATGACTTCGAACGCGGGGCCGATGCCGCAGACGTAGGGCTTCTTCGCTGCCATGCCTTCTCCAATACTGACATTTTGGTAAGTACCGTACTTTATCGTAGGTACTTGACCATCGGGAGGTGCGATTTCTACCATGCGGCCATCGTCAATCCTTTTCGGAAACACCCCATGAGCAGCAAGCAGAAGATCACCGTCATCGGCCTCGGCGCGATGGGCGCCACCATCGCGCGCCTCTACCTCGAACAGGGCCACGAAGTCACGTTATGGAACCGCAGCGCCGACAAGGCCGCGCCGCTGGTCGCCCAGGGCGCGGTGCTGGCCGACAGCGCCGCCGCCGCGGTGCGCGCGAGCCGCGTGGTGCTGATGTGCGTCTACGACTACCGCGCGGCCGACGCGATCCTCGGCGCCGAGGGCGTGGCGGCCGCGATGGACGGCCGCCTGCTGGTGCAGCTCACGACCGGCAGCCCGCGCGATGCGCGCGATGCGCAGGCCTGGGCGCAGCGCCACGGCGCCACCTTCCTCGAGGGCGCGATCCAGGCCGCGCCCGAGCAGATGGGCCAGGGCGACACGCCGATCCTGATGTCGGGCGACGAGCAGGTGTTCCGTGCCGTCGAGCCGCTGCTCGCGGTGCTCGGCGGCGGCATCGTCTACCTGGGCGAGAAGATCAGCAACGCCGCGGCCATGGACCTCGCGACGCTCTCGACCATCTACGGCACGATGCTGGGCTTCCTGCACGGCGCGCGCGTGGCCGAGTCGGAGGGCTTCGACGTGGCCGAGTTCGGACGCATCGTCGCGGGCATCATGCCGACCTTCGCGGGCTTCCTGCAGCACGAGGGCGCGGTCATCCAGTCGGGCGACTTCAAGATCTCGCAGAGCCCGATGCGGATCTCGGTCGAGGCCACGCAGCGCATCCTGCAGACGGCGCGCGAGAGCGGCATCAACAGCGAGTTCCCGGCCTTCGCGGCCGGCCTGTTCCAGCGCGCCGATGCCGCGGGGCTCGGCGGCGAGGAACTGGTGGCGCTGATCAAGCTGCTGCGCGCGCCGGCCTGACATCGCCGGCGGGCCCTCAGGCCCAGCGCATCGCCTCGATGGCGCGCACCAGCTCGGCCTCGCGCTCGATGAAGAAGTCGCCGTGGCAGGCGTCCTCGAGCACGAGCTGGTGGCGGGTCTTCAGTGCCGCCACGAGGCGGGCCGCGTCGTCGACGCGCACGTACCGGATCGCGCGCAGGTAGGCGGCCGCGTCCTTTTGCGTGGCATCGTCCAGCGTCTCGGGCAGCGCGGGGAAGATGTCGCGGATGTCCCCCGGCATGGCGGTTACGACGAGAGCGGGCGCTCGCACCGGCGTGTAGTCGGGCGAGAAGGAATGGCTGGCGGTGTCCATCGCGTCGGCCACGGCGGCGGGCGTGTTGAGGCGCACGCTGCCGTCGGGCCGTGGGTCGAGCTGGTCGCGCAGGTTGGCCTCCAGCGGCGCCGACCAGTGCCGCACCGTGCGCCGCGCATAGGCGATCGCCGCCTCCATCGAGGCGCCGTCCTGCTCGTTCGGTACTGGTTCGCGAAACAGCCGGTTGTCTGGCACGGGCAGGCCGCCGGTGCCGGGGTTGCGCGTGTGGTCGAAGGTGGCATCGAGGTAGACCAGCCCGCGCACGCGCTGCGGATGCCGGCCCGCGAAGCGCGTGAGTTCGTTGCCCGCGATCGAATGGCCCGCGAGCACCACGCGGTCGAGCCCGAGGCCGTCGAGCAGCGCATGCAGGTCGGCCACCAGCGTGTCGACCTCGTAGTGCTCGGTGGCGGTGCGCACCGGCAGCGGCTTGTCCGACTGGCCGTAGCCGCGGCGGCTCACCGCGATCACGCGCGAGCGCGGCGCGAGCGCATGGGCCAGGCCGTCGAAGACGTAGGCATTGGCGCCCAGCCCCGGCAGCAGCACGATGGCCGGGCCGCGGCAGTTGTCGCATTGCCAGTCGCGCACATGCAGCGAGACATCGTGCGCCACCTTCACGCGCCGGTCGGTCACCGACACCACGATCGGGCCGGCGGGCGCACTGGCCTGCGGGGCGACCGGATGGCTGCTGCCGCCGCAGCCGCCGAGGGTGACGAGGCCGCCGAGGCCCGAGAGCGAGACGGCCGAGGGCCAGGCCAGCGCGGCGCGCAGGAAGGCGCGCCGCGGCGGAAAGAAGAGGGGGTGGAACCGGGGCATGGCGCGCAGTGTGGGCAACCGACCTGAAGCGCGGCTGTGGCCTTCATGAAGGAATCCTGAAGTCTTCGAAGGCCGCTTGGCAGATACTTCCGGCTCCCCAGGTGCCGGGCGGCGCACCGCACGGAGACTGTCATGAATCTTTTGCTCGTGGAGGACGACCTCGAACTCGGCAACGGCGTGCGCATCGCGCTCGCCAACCAGGGCATGGACGTGGTCTGGGTGCGCCGTCTCGACGATGCCATCCGCACCCTCGACAGCGGTGCCTTCGACATGGTGCTGCTCGACCTCGGCCTGCCCGACGGCGACGGCATCGAACTGCTGCTGCGCCTGCGCCGCGAGCGCCAGATCCTGCCGGTGCTCGTGCTCAGCGCGCGCGACGCGCTCAACGACCGGCTGCGCAGCCTCGACGACGGCGCCGACGACTACCTGGTCAAGCCCTTCGCGCTGGCCGAGCTGCTGTCGCGCGTGCGCGCGCTCGCGCGCCGCAGCTACGGCTTCGACGACGAGACCATCCGCATGCGCGGCCTGGCGCTGCACGAGCCCACGCGCGGCGTGCTGGTCGACGGCCAGCAGGTGGAGCTCTCGCGCTGCGAGTTCGACCTGCTCGCGCTGCTGCTCAAGCGCACCGGTCGCGTGGTCACGCGCCGCGTGATGGAGGAACAGGTGCTGCCGGGCGGCCCGGGCATCGGCAGCAATTCGCTCGAGGTGCACATCTCGAACCTGCGCCGCAAGATCGGCCAGGGCTACATCCGCACCGTGCGCGGCATCGGCTACGTGGTCGACGCCCAGTCGCTGGCGCGCGCCGGCAGCCCGCGCGCATGATCCGTGGCGCGCTGCGCTTCATCGGGCGGGTGATCCAGCCCTCGCTGATGCGCCGGCTGGTGCTGGCGCAGATGGCGGTGGTGGCGGCGCTGTGGACCTTGATCGTCGGGCTGCTGTTCTACGACTCCTACAAGGACCCGGAGCTGCTGCGCTTCGGCAAGATCTACGAGAGCGTGGCGGCGATCGCCATCAACCTGGCCGACGACCCGAAGCGCCAGTACGACACCCTGCATGCCTTCGACCTCGCGCTGATGGAGACCGCGAGCGACGGCAACGCCGAATCCGACACCTCGCCGATGCTGCAGGTGTGGCAGCGCGGCAAGCTGATCTACCGCACCACCGACAGCGTGCCCGAGATCGTCAACAGCGCGCCCGACGTCATCGAGACGGTGCACGCGGGCGGGCGCGAATGGCGCGCGCGCACGCTGCATTCGCCGCAGCTCGACACCCGCGTGATGATCGCCGAGCCCGGCATCTGGCGGCTGGTGGTCAACATCACCTACCGCGGCTATTACCTGCTGCCGCTGCTGGTGAGCCTGCCCTTCCTGGTGGTGCCGGCCTGGCTCACGGTGCGGCTCGCGCTGCGGCCCTGGCGCCGCGTGAGCCGCGAGACCTCCGAGCGCGGGCCGGCCGACCTCACGCCGCTGTCGTACCGGCCGCCGCACCGCGAGCTGCAGCCGCTGGTGCAGAGCATCAACACGCTGCTGCAGCGGGTGCGCGACAGCACCACGCGCGAGCGCAGCCTGATCGCCGACGCGGCCCACGAGCTGCGCACGCCGCTGGCCGCGATGCGCGTGAACGTGGAGGCGCTGAAGGCGCAGAGCATCGATTCGGGGCAGCGCGAGCTGATGGCCAACCTGCTGCGCAGCAACGACCGCGCGACCCGGCTGGTGGGCCAGTTGCTGCAGCTCATGCGCAGCGACGCGGTGTCCGATGCCGCGCTGCCGGTGGCGCTGTCGCTCGACGCGCTGGTGCAGGACCGGCTCGCGATGATCGAGGCCGTGGCGCATGCGCGCGGCGTCGAGCTCGAACTGGCCTGCGAGGGCGAGGTGCCGGTGCTCGGCGAGCGCGAGAGCCTGGTGTCGATGGTCGACAACCTGGTGGACAACGCCATCAAGTACAGCCCGCGCCGCACGGTCGTCAAGGTGCAGGTGGCGCGCGAGCAGGACCAGGCGGTGCTGCGCGTGGCCGACCAGGGACCGGGCATTCCGCCGGGCCTGCGCGAGCGGGTGTTCGACCGCTTCTTCCGCAGCCCGGGGCAGGCCCAGAGCGGCAGCGGGCTGGGCCTCGCGATCGTCAAGTCGGTGGTCGACAAGCATGGCGGCAGCGTGGTGCTGGAGACCGGCGCCGGCGGCCGCGGGCTGCTGGCGGTGGTGCGGCTGCCGCTGGCGGTCGACGGGCAGGCGCAGCCGATGCTCGAGGGGCGCGGCTGAGGGCACCAAGACCCCGCTCAGCCCCGCCGAAGTGTGAAGATTTAAAATGCCGGGTGCTCTCCGGCACCCCTCCCGAACAGGACACTCCCCCATGAAGTGGGTCATTCTCGCCATCTTCGCGCTCAGCGCGCTCTACGTGCACTTCCGCGGCCAGGTGCGCCACCGATTCTTCCGCCAGCTGTCGGACCACTCGACCTTCCTCGCGCCGCTCAACGTGTTCATGTACATGTTCTCGAAGGTGCCGAGCACGCCCTACCTGTCGCCCAAGGAATTCCCCGAGATGCGCGTGCTCGAGGAGAACTGGGAAGTCATCCGCGAGGAGGCGCTCGCGATGCGCAACGGCGGCAGCATCAAGGCCTCGAGCCAGTTCAACGACGTGGGCTTCAACTCCTTCTTCAAGAGCGGCTGGAAGCGCTTCTACCTCAAGTGGTACGACGAGGCCCATCCCTCGGCCGCGGTGCTGTGCCCGCGCACGACCGAGCTGCTGCGCGGCATCGGCACCATCAAGGCCGCGATGTTCGCCGAGCTGCCGCCCGGCAGCCGGCTGGTGCGCCACCGCGACCCCTTCGCGGGTTCGCTGCGCTATCACCTGGGCCTGTGGACGCCGGGCGTGGAGGGCTGCTACATCGACGTCGACGGCCAGCGCTACCACTGGCGCGACGGCGAATCGGTGGTGTTCGACGAGACCTACATCCACTATGCCGAGAACACCACCGACCACGACCGCGTGATCCTGTTCTGCGACATCGAGCGTCCGCTCAAGTACCGCTGGGCCAGCGCCGTCAACCGCTGGTTCGCGAAGAACCTGCTGGCCGCGGCCAGCTCGCCCAACGATGCCGGCGACAAGACCGGCGGCATCAACCGCGCCTTCAAGTACATCTACCAGATCCGCGTGATCGGCAAGCGCCTGAAGGCCTGGGACAAGCGCGTGTACTACCTCGTGAAGTGGGCGATCTTCGGCGGCCTCGCGCTCTGGATCTTCTGGTAACGAAGGGCCGGGCGCCGCCTCAGGCGCCCACCAGGATCAGCCGGCGCCGCGCCGGCCCGGTGATCCAGCTCATGAAGCCCGCCAGCGCCGTGCCGCCGAGCACGTCGAGCAGCACGTGCTGGCGCGTGGCCAGCGTCGAATAGACGATCCCCGCGGCCCACAGCCAGTTGAGCGCCAGCACCCAGCCGGGCGCGTCCACGCTGCGCAGCTGGCGCGTCATCAGCACGGCCGTGAACACCGCGAACGACACGTGCAGCGAGGGAAAGGCATTGCCGCCCGCGTCGGTGCTCTTGAGGAACTGCAGCGAGGGGTACTGCGCCCAGTCGACCGGGAAGGCCGGCACGGTGGTCGGAAAGAGCCAGAACACCACGAGCCCGATGGCCGCCATCAGCGCCGCCGCCTGCGCATGCAGCAGCAGCTCGGCGCGGTCCTTCGCGAAGGCCGGCGCGAGGCCGACGTAGAGCCACAGCGAGCCGTAGAGCGGCAGCGCGTCCTCGCTCAGCGGCACCCAGTGGTCGATGGCCGTGAGCGGCATCGTGAGCGGCAGGCCGAGCGGATGGTGCATGACCCAGAAATACAGCACGAAGAAGCCGGAGATGCCGAGCGTGGTGCCGAGCATCTTGGTGACCCAGAGCGTGGCGGTGCGCCGCAGCAGCGCCGCGTGCCATGGCGTGCCGGCGAGGCGGGACGAGAGGGGTGTCACCTGGGCTCCCTGGATGGATGAACCGGCCAGGGTAGGCGAGGGCATTGCGTGAACATTACGGGGGCCGCCCTCTAGAATTCCCGCCCGATATGAGAATCCTGCTGGTCGAAGACGAAGCCGAACTCGCGCAGGCGCTGGCGGCGGCCCTGCGCCAGAACCAGGCGGTGGTCGACGTGGCCGGCTCGCTGCGCGAGGCACAGGACGCGGTGCTCGCGGGCCAGCACGAGGTGATCGTGCTCGATCGCGGCCTGCCCGATGGCGACGGCCTGAGCCTGATCGAGTTCCTGCGCGCCAGCGGGATCGCGGCCGCGGTGCTGGTGCTCACCGCGATGGCCGACATCTCCGAGCGCGTGCTGAGCCTCGACGGCGGCGCCGACGACTACCTCGCCAAGCCCTTCTCGATGGACGAGCTGATGGCGCGCGTTCGCGCGCTCGCGCGCCGTCCCGCGCTGCGCGCGAACCCCGTCACCGCGCTGGCGCGGCTGCGCTTCGACCACCTGCAGCGGCAGGCGCATGTCGATGCGCAGAGCCTGCTGCTCACGCGGCGCGAGCTGCTGGTGCTCGAGGCCCTGCTCGAGCAGCGCGGGCGCACCGTGCTGCGCGAGTCGCTGCACGACCGCGTCTACGGGCAGGAGGGCGACATCCATTCGAACGCGCTCGACACCCATGTCTCGCGCCTGCGCTCCAAGCTCGACAAGTCGGGCGCCCAGGTCGAGATCCACGCCATCCGCGGCGTGGGCTACCTGCTGTGCGCGGCGCCGGGCGCCGCATGAAGCTGCTGTCGCTGCGCTGGCAGCTGATCTGGAGCCTGATCCTGCTGCAGGTGGTGGTGGGGCTGCTGGTGATGGGCGGCTTCATCGGCCTGGCCTGGGTGCTGGGGCGGGTGGTCGACGAGACCGGCGAGGAGACGGTGCGCGTGATCCGCGATGCGGTCGTCCGCGCGGACGACGGCGTGCTCGCGCTTGCGCCCACGCCCGAGTTCGAACAGCTGCGCGGCAACGCCGGCGCGGGCCTGTGGTTCATCGTGCGCGATGCGCAGGGCCACCAGCTCGTGCAGGGCGAGGTGCCCGAGCGCTACCTCGGCCTGGCCGGACGCTTCGACGGCATCGACCGCGTGTGGATCGACCTCGCCACGAGCAACGGCCAGCCGAAGGCGCGCTTCGAGCGCGTCGAGACGCGCGCCGGCCCGGTCGCGATGATGGTTCAGACCGGCAGCCCGCTGTCGATGAAGAGCACGCTGCGCGGCACCGGCGTGGCCTTCCTGTTCCTGGTGGCGCCGATGGCGCTGGTCACCTGTCTCGGCGTGATCCTCGCGACGCCCTTCGTGGTCAAGCGCGGCCTCAAGGGGCTGATCGCCACCGCCGCGCATGCCGAGAGCATCGACGTGCACGAGCGCACCACGCGGCTGCCGCTCGATGGCGTGGCGAGCGAGATCCGCCCGCTGGTGAATGCCGTCAACCGCGCCTTCGACCGGCTCAACGAAGGCTACGATCGGCAGGAGCGCTTCCTGGCCGACGCGGCGCACGAGCTGCGCACGCCGATCACCATCCTGCAGATCCGCCTCGAGGGGCTGCCCAACGATCCGCTCAAGGTCAAGCTGATGCAGGCCTCGGCGCGCCTGGCCACGCTGGCCGAGCAGCTGCTCGACCTGCAGCGGCTCGACGGCGTGGTGGTGCAGGCGCAGCAGGTGGACCTGAAGGCGCTGTGCGAGCGCGTGGCGGCCGACCTCGCGCCGCTCGCGATCATGAACCGCTGCACCCTGTCGGTCGATGCGCCGCAGGCGATCGTGGTCGGCGGCGATGCGCCCTCGCTCGAGCGCGCGCTGACCAACCTGATCCAGAACGCGATCGAGCACGGCGGGCAGGGCTGCGACATCCAGGTGCGGCTGTGCGAGCCCTTCTGCATCGAGGTACTCGACTCGGGCCCTGGCATCCCCGAGTCGGAGCGCGAGCGCGTGGTCGAGCCCTTCCACCGGCTGGTGCCGCGCGGGCGCGGCGCCGGGCTCGGGCTGCACCTCGTGGCCGAGGTGGCGCATCTGCACCGCGGGCGGCTCACCATCGGCAGCAACGACACGGGCGGTGCGCGGATGCGGCTGGAGCTGAACCTCGGGACCTGATCAGGCCTGGCGCAGCCAGCGGTTGCAGGGCTCGGAGAAGCCTCGTGCCACCACCTGCCCCAGCAGCCCCGACACGGCCAGCAGCGCGAGGTAGCCGAGCGGAATCCACATCGCCGGCAGGCCCGATTGCTGGAACCACCAGGCACCGGGAATCACCACGAACATGTGGCTCAGGTAGACCTCGTAGCTGTATCGCCCGAACCAGCGCAGCGGCGCCGCGGCCGCGCCCGCGCACCAGCGCCAGGGTCGCCAGTGCGCCGCCACCAGCAGCAGCGCGAGGCCCAGCTCGAGCAGCGTGACCTGCAGGCCGAAGCGCGTGAGGCCGAGCTGGAACACCTCGCGCCGGAAGCAGAACACGCCCGCCACCAGCAGCGCGCCCGTGGCCAGCAGCAGCCGATGCACCGTGGCCGAGGGCGCGCGCGGCACGCGCTGCGCGAGCAGCGCCGCGAGGCAGCCGAAGGCGATGCCGTCCATGCCCGAGAGGTAGGCGTGGTCCTGCCACAGCTCGTTGTCGCTCCACACGCTGCGCGCCAGCGGCCCGAGCGCGATCGGCACCAGCATCAGCAGCGCGAAGCGGCGTTCGCCGCGCGCGAGCAGGCACAGCCATGGAAAGCCCAGGTAGAAGGCCTCCTCGACCGAGAGCGACCACAGCACGCCCCAGGGGCCGGGCAGGTAGCCGACCTGCGCCTCGAGCCAGTTGAGGTGCAGGCCCAGCGCCGCGAGCAGCGCCCGCGGCAGCGAGACCCTGGTCGTGTCGAGCGCGAACCAGGCGCTGCCCGCGAGGTGCAGCACGCTCAGTACCGCGAGCAGCAGCACGAGGCTCGGCAGGATGCGCGCCGCGCGCAGGCGGTAGAAGGCGCCGGGCGGCACGCGCGACAGCGTGCCCCAGCGGCGCAGCGACGCGCTCGCGATCAGGTAGCCCGACACCACGAAGAACGCGATCACCGCGTAGTAGCCGCTTCGGAACAGGAGGCCCTGCAGGCGCGGCCCGAGCGCCTGCGCGAGCTCGGGCGGACCGAAGGGCAGGCGCAGGTTCGCATGCAGCAGGATCACGAAGACCACCAGCAGGCCGCGCAGCAGGTCGACATGCGGCAGGCGGGGCAGGGCATCGGAGCGGACCATCGCGGCGATTCTGCGGACGAACGCCCGCGCGGCCTGAAGGGCTGCTGAAGCACCGACAATCGCGCCTCGACCGTCCCGCACCGCATGCCCGATTCGCCTTTCGCCGACCCGGCCCTTCTCGCCACGCCGACCGACCTCGCCAGTGCCCAGGTCCTGATCGCGCGCATCGCGCCGCTGCTCGCGGCGCGCGGCCTGGCGATGCGCGCGCCGCCGCCCGAGCCCACCACCTGCTGCGGGCGCGGCTGCAACGGCTGCGTCTGGGAAGGCTGGCTCGCGGCGGTCGCCTACTGGCGCGACGAGGCCTCCTTGCTGCTCGATTGAGCGGCGCGCTTGCGCGGCGCCTTGCGATCGGGTGCCGCGATGGCGCCCGTGCCCGCGGCGCGCAGGATGCGCCGGAAGGTCGGGCATTCCATGTGGCTGGGCGCGCGGCACACGGCCGCGTGCCGCAGGCCGTCGCGCATCGCGGCGAGCTGGCGGATGGTGCGGTCGAGCTCGTCGGCCTTGGTCTCGAGCATGCCGCGATCGATGCGCGGCTGGCCGTCGGGCGCGAACATGCGCGCGATCTCGTCGAGCGAGAAGCCGGCGGCGCGGCCCAGCGAGATCAGCGCCAGCTTCTCGAGCACGCCGGGATCGAACAGCCGGCGCAGCCCCTGCCGGCCCGTCGAGGCGATCAGCCCCTTCTCGTCGTAGAAGCGCAGCGTGGAAGCGGGCACGCCCGATTGCCTCGCCACCTGCGCGATATCCAGTGGTGCCATCCTCTTGACCTCAAGTCGACTTGAACTTGCATAGTGCGTTCCCCGCCTTCCGAAGGCAAGCCAGAAAGGAAAGAAAGATGCACGACACGCAAGAGTCCGACAGCGAGCAGTCGCGGCTGTGGAACGGCCCGGCGGGCCGCGCCTGGGTCGACCGGCAGCCGCTGCTCGACCGCCTGTTCGCACCGCTCGGCACGCTGCTGATCGAGTCCCTGGCCGGGCATTCGCTCGGTCGCGTGCTCGACGTGGGCTGCGGCACCGGTGCCGTCACGCTCGCGCTCGCGAGCCCGTCGGGCGATGCTGGCGAATGCGTCGGCATCGACATCTCGGCGCCGATGATCGAGGCCGCCCGCGCACGCGCCGAGCGCGAGGGTTCGCGGGCGCGCTTCGTGTGCGCCGATGCCCAGGCCCATGCCTTCGCGCCGGCCGGGTTCGACACCCTCGTCTCGCGCCTCGGCGTGATGTTCTTCGACGATCCCGTCGCGGCCTTCGCGAACCTGCGGCGTGCCGCGCGCGACGGTGCCGCGCTGCGCTTCCTCGCGTGGCGCGCGGCCGCGGAGAACCCGTTCATGACCACGGCCGAACGCGCGGCGGCGCCGCTGTTGCCTCGACTGCCCGCGCGCCGGCCGGGCGCGCCGGGGCAGTTCGGCTTCGCGGACCGCGAGCGGGTCGAGTCCATCCTCGCGCAGGCCGGCTGGGGCGCCATCGCGATCCGTCCCGTCGATCTGGCCTGCAGCCTGCCCGCGCGGGAGCTCGTGCCCTACCTGAGTCGCCTCGGCCCGGTCGGCATCGCGCTCGAGCAGGCCGATGCGGCAACGCGCGAGCGCGTCGTCGAGACGGTGCGTGCCGCCTTCGAACCCTTCGTGCAGGGCGACGAAGTGCGCTTCACCGCGGCCTGCTGGCTGGCCGGCGCGCAGGCCGCGAGCGCGGCCCGGCCGGCATGACGCTCACTGGTTCTGCGACCCGCGGTGCGCCCAGCCCGTGGTGTGCTTCTCGATCACGCTGAAGAGTTCGTACATCAGCATCGCCATCGCGCCCACCACCATCAGCCCGGCGAAGGCCAGGCCCATCTGCATCGACGAGCCGGCCGAGATCAGCAGGTAGCCGATGCCTTCGTTGGCGGCGGTCATCTCGCTGACCGTGGTGCCCACGAAGGCCAGCGTGATCGCGACCTTGAGCGAGCCGAAGAAGTAGGGCATGGAGCGCGGCAGGCCGATCTTCACGAGCACGTCCCAGCGCTTGGCGCCGAGCACGCGCAGCACGTCCTCGAGCTCGGGCTCGAGCGTGGCGAGGCCGGTCGCGATGTTGACCATGATCGGGAAGAAGCTGATCAGGAAGGCCGTGAGGATCGCGGGCCCGATGCCGATGCCGAACCACACGACCAGGATCGGCACGAAGGCCGCCTTGGGCAGCGCGTTGAAGGCCGTCATCAGCGGATAGATGGCCGCGTAGGCCAGGCGCGAGCTGCCGATCACGAAGCCGAGCAGCACGCCCACCACGATCGCGAGGCCGAAGCCCGCCATCGTGACCCAGAAGGTGCGCCAGGCATGGCCCGCGATGATCTCCTTGAACTCCCAGAACTGGTTCCAGATGCGCAGCGGGCTCGGGAAGATGAAGTCAGAGACGCCGAAGCCCGCGCAGATCACCTGCCACAGCAGGATCACGGCCACGAGCAGCAGCCAGGGCGACCAGCGTTCGAGTTGCTTGTTGTTCTTCATGGCCGCTCCTCAGTGGGCCACCGCGGCGGCACCGCTGGCGCCGGCGGCATTGCCGCGGATCGCGCCGATGTGGCTGCGCAGCTCGAGCACGATGTCGGTGAACTCCTTGGTGTAGGTGAGCTCGAGCTCGCGCGGGCGCGGCAGCTCGATCTCGCGCTTCACCACGAAGCGGCCCGGGCTCTTGCTCATCACGTAGACCGTGTCGGCCAGGAACACCGATTCGCGCAGGTCGTGCGTGACCAGGATCACGTTGAAGCGCTGCTCGGTCCAGAGGTCGCGCAGGATGCACCAGAGCTCCTCGCGCGTGAAGGCATCGAGCGCGCCGAAGGGCTCGTCGAGCAGCAGCATCTTGGGCTCGTGGATCAGCGCGCGGCAGATGCTCGCGCGCTGCTGCATGCCGCCCGAGAGCTGCCACGGGAACTTGTCCTCGTAGCCGCCCAGGCCCACCTTCTGCAGCAGGCGGCGCGCGCGGTCCTCGTATTCCTTGCGCTTGGCCTTGAAGCTCGAGCGGTAGGGCTCGACGATCTCCAGCGGCAGCAGCACGTTGTCGACCGTGGTGCGCCAGGGCAGCAGCGAGGGCGCCTGGAAGGCCATGCCCGAGATCTTGAGCGGCCCGGTCACCGGCTCGCCGTCGATGCGGATGCGGCCCATCGACGGCATCTTGAGCCCGGTCGTGAGCTTCATGAAGGTCGACTTGCCGCAGCCCGAGGGGCCGACGATGGCGATGAACTCGCCGCGCCTGACCTTCAGGTCGATGGCCTCGACCGCGAAGTGGTTGGCGCGCAGCAGCTCCTCGTTGTAGGCGAGCCAGACGTCCTGGAAGTCGACGAAGGGGGCGGCCTCGTTCGCGGCGTCCGCCATCACTTGCGCAGGATTCCGCTGAGTTCGGCGGCCGGCGGCAGCAGCGCGGCGGTCCACACGGCCTCGGGGCTCACGCGGGTCTTGGTGTTGAAGGCATCCGACACCTGCGAGGCCATCAGCGACAGGCGGCCCGCGTTGACCGCGCCGAAGCCGTCGGCGCGTGCGTCGGCGCTGTTGATCACGGTGTCGATCGCGAGCTGCAGGCGGCGCGTCTCGAGCTTGCTGTCGACGATGCCGTCGCGTGCCTTCACCGACTCGATGCCCTGCGCGGGATTGGCGATCACTTCCTTGGCGCCCTTCGCGAAGGCCGAGAGGAATTTCTTCACCGCCTCGGGGTTCTCCTTGATGAGCTTGGGCGAGGCGATGATGACGTTGCCGTAGAGCTTCACGCCGTAGTCGGGGTAGGGCAGGATCACCACGTCGGCCGTCTTGGCGCCGCGCGCCTCGAGGTTGAGCAGCGAGGTGAAGGTGAAGCCGGTGATGGCGTCGATGTCGCCGCGCATCAGCATGGTCTCGCGCAGGGTCGGGTCCATCGCGGTCCAGTTGACCGTGCCGATGTCGTTGGCCTTGGCGAAGATCGGGAACGCGCGGCGGCCGGCGTCGAACACCGGCGCGCCGAGCTTCTTGCCCGTGAGGTCGGCGGGCTTCGTGATGCCGCTCTTCTTGAGCGTCATGACCGAGGCCGGCGTGTTGTTGTAGACCATCATCACCGCGACCGGCTTGTTCGGGCTGTCGGGGTTGTTGGCGTGGAATTCCATCAGCGCCGCGAGGTCGGCGAAGCCCATGTCGTAGGCACCCGAGGCCACGCGCGTGACCGTGCCGCCCGAGCCGTTGCCCGCGTCGATGGTCACGTCGAGGCCGGCGGCCTTGAAGTAGCCCTTGGCGGCCGGATGCAGGAACAGCGCGGCCGGTCCCTCGAAGCGCCAGTCGAGCTGGAACTTGATCGGCGTCGTGGCCTGGGCGAAGGCCGAGGGCAGGCCGAAGCTCAGGGCCGAGGCGGCGAGGAAGGACTGGAGCAGATGGCGCTTGTTCATGCGGGCTTGGTTCCGTGAAGGTGAAATGCTTCCGGATTCAAGCAAAAACGGTGCCCGCACGTGATTGGTGCGAACCCTTCCCGCGTCTCGATGCGGTGCGTCGCTGGGGAAAACCGCACCGCGAGGGTGAGAAACCTTCGATTCTCAGGGGACGTTCGCACCGAAGCCGAGCCTGGGGCCGCGATCGCGGCCCCAGGCTCGGCCTTCCTGCTTACTTGTCGACCGTGACCTTCGCCACCGCCAGCGCCGTCATGTTGATGATGCGGCGCACCGTCGACGAGGGCGTGAGCACGTGCGCCGAGCTCGCGGCGCCCAGCAGCACCGGGCCCACCGTGATGCCGTTGGCGCCGGTCATCTTCAGCACGTTGTAGAGGATGTGGGCCGAGTCGAGGTTCGGGCACACCAGCAGGTTGGCCTCGCCCGAGAGCGTGCTGTCGGGCAGCGCGGTGCGGCGGATCTCCTCCGAGAGCGCCGCGTCGCCGTGCATCTCGCCGTCGCATTCGATGTCGGGCGCCATCTGGGCGAACAGGTCGCGCGCCAGCCGCATCTTGCGCGCCGAGCCGCGCGAGGAACTGCCGTAGTTCGAGTGCGAGAGGAAGGCCACCTTCGGCGGCAGGCCGAAGCGGTGGATCTCCTCGGCCGCCATCAGCGCGATGCTGGCGAGCATCTCGGCGCTCGGGTCCTCGTTCACGTTGGTGTCGGTGATGAAGATGGTGCGCTTGTCGAGCGTGAGCGCGTTCAGGGTCGCGAAGCCGGGCGCGCCGCGCTTCAGGCCGATCAGGTCGCGGATGTGCTCGAGGTGGGCGTCGAAGCGACCGACCATGCCGCAGATCATCGCGTCGGCGTCGCCGAGGTGGATCATCAGCGCGGCGATCACGGTGTTCGAACGGCGCACCGCGGCCTTGGCGGCCTTGGGCGTCATGCCGCGGCGGCCCATGAGCTTGTGATAGCTCTCCCAGTAGGTGCGGAAGCGCGGATCGTCCTCGGGGTCGACCACCTCGAAGTCGGCGCCCAGGCGGATGTGCAGCCCGGCCTTCTTGATGCGGGCCTCGATCACGGCGGGGCGTCCCACCAGGATCGGCCGCGCGATGCCTTCGTCGACCGCGTACTGGGCCGCGCGCAGCACGCGCTCGTCCTCGCCCTCGGCGTAGGCCACGCGCTTGGCGGTGGCCAGCTTGGCGGCGGTGAACACCGGGCGCATGAACATGCCGGTCTGGTAGACGAAGCGCGTGAGATGCTGGCGGTAGGCCTCCATGTCCTCGATCGGGCGCGTGGCCACGCCCGAGGCCTGCGCGGCCTTGGCGACGGCCGGCGCGATGCGCAGGATCAGGCGCGAATCGAAGGGCTTGGGAATGATGTAGTCGGGGCCGAAAGCCAGTTCCTGGCCCGCGTAGGCGGTGGCCACTTCCTCGCTGATGTCGGCCTTGGTCAGGTCGGCGATCTCGCGCACGCAGGCCAGCTTCATCTCTTCCGTGATCTTGCTCGCGCCGCAGTCGAGCGCGCCGCGGAAGATGTACGGGAAGCACAGCACGTTGTTGACCTGGTTCGGATAGTCCGAGCGGCCGGTGGCGATGATGCAGTCGGGCCGCACGGCCTTGGCGAGCTCGGGGCGGATCTCGGGCTCGGGATTGGCCAGCGCCAGGATGATCGGCTGGCGCGCCATGGTCTTGACCATGTCGGCCGTCATCACGCCCGGGGCCGAGCAGCCGAGGAACACGTCGGCGTCTTTCACCACGTCGGCCAGCGTGCGCGCGCCGGTGTCGGGCTGCGCGTAGCGCGCCTTCGATTCGTCGAAGCCGCCCGCGCGACCGGTGTAGATCAGGCCCTTGGAGTCGCAGGCGTGGATGTTGGCGGGTTTCACGCCCAGGCCCACCATCACGTCGAGGCAGGCGATGGCGGCTGCGCCCGCGCCCGAGACGGCGATCTTCACGTCCTCGATCTTCTTGTCGACCAGTTCCAGGCCGTTGATCAGCGCGGCGGCCGAGATGATGGCCGTGCCGTGCTGGTCGTCGTGGAACACCGGGATGTTCATGCGCTCGCGCAGCTTCTTCTCGATGTAGAAGCACTCGGGCGCCTTGATGTCCTCGAGGTTGATGCCGCCCAGCGTGGGCTCGAGCGCCGCGATGATCTCGACCAGCTTGT